>TARA_R110000782_G_scaffold21110_4_pt1 | contig 17341 bp, 40 predicted proteins | sample TARA_R110000782 | Tara Oceans TARA_R110000782 (sample SAMEA4397859) | marine metagenome | biome: Polar Biome; feature: [SRF] surface water layer (ENVO:00010504); material: water (ENVO:00002006), including particulate matter (ENVO:01000060) such as... | depth 5 m
TTCTTCAGTTTCACCTATTTTATCGCACCATACTTCAATGTTTTCGGCATAAAAATCTTGATGATTTTTTCCATTAATGTTGGTGCCATTATCACCCCCCTCTGCCCAATAATCTCTACCAAAATAATAATATAGTATAATGCTATGTGAAGTTAAACCACCACCAATAATAATACTAAAACATTGGTCATTTTCTCCTTGTACCATTTCAGCTAGGAAAACAAAATCTTTATGGACTCCAAGAAATGTTTGTAATTTCGCAAAATCTGCTAAACATTTCTCTTTTTGTTCTTGAATTACCAATTTGTTTTTATTGGTATGTTCTTCCAATTCAAGCTTGTATTTTTTACCTAAAGCTATTGAACCCTCAACATCAAATAGTAATGTTACGTTTTCAGCTAAGAATTTTTTTTCTTGTTCATTCTGTTCTGCTTGTTGTACCGAAGTTAATTTTTTCATAATGATTTGTGTTTTTTAATTCCTTACAAATATAAGGTGAATATTTCTACTCACCTATTTATTTTTGTTAATTTTTTGTTAATTTTTTTCTAAGTTTGTTTCTAGTTTCTCTACGTTTTTCACGACCACTTTTTGGTACTTCATTATTACCTTTAGCGTATGGATTGGTATATTCGATTGTTTCGATTGTTTCAAGTCTAATCTTCATATTGTTTTATTTAGAATACTTTATCAGTAATTAGGTTAACAGTTAATTCTTCAATTCCATCTATTTTGTAGTTGGTGCAAAGGGTTTGAAGAATTGTAGCAACATACTCTTTATACTTTTCTTTACCTTGTGCTTTACTCAATACAAAGTAATTTTTGTTATCACTTCTACCACTAAAATAATTGTGTTCGGATTTCTCAAATGTTTTAATTCCATCAGCTGACCAATTAATTGTTGACGAATGCTGACCAATTGAAACAGTTGTACAAACTCTTGTTTTGGTTTCGTGTCTTGCCGTAATGGTAAGTGTTTTTTTCTCCTTTAATAAATCAATTGGAAAATTAGCGAACATTGTAAAGCTTGTGAACATTGGTGTCGGTGTGTCAATAAAAATAACTTTCATATTATTAGTGTTTTAATTAGAGTACAAATATAAGGTGAATATTTTTAATAACCAAAACATTAACATTTAATTAACATTTTGGTTATCTATATTGTTTTATATTGCTAGATATTCGTTATATGTTTTCATAGCTTTAAATTCACTATTGGAACAATCACGACAATCTGTAATAAATTGTTTTCTTTGTTTTGGTGTTAAAAGTTTATGGTTAAAACCTAATAGTTTTGAAACTGCACGTAAACCTTTTTCATTAACATATATAAGACCACTTGGTCTATGGTCTTGATTTTCAACACAAATATAATGAATTTTCATTAATAAGTTTTCATCTTGTAACATAGCTATATTGTTTTATATGAAAGAACGAATGTTTTTAATTTCTTTTTTCATTTTAGGATAAAATTTAGTAGTCTTACAAATATACTGCAAACTTTCTTCTTCAAGTATAGCAGTCATAATTGTTTTAGGTAGTATCATTATATTATTCTCAGTATCATAACCCTCAATATCAATACTACTTGAATTAAGTATTTTGGTTAAATTTTCACGCATTGCTTTATTACTACGTTCAATTAATTCTTCAACACGAATTTCAATAAGAGCTTTTTTATAACACATATTATTTTATTTAGGTTTAACATTTAATTCTTAAACAAAGATAAGGTGAATATTTCTATTCACCTAATATCTTTATGTTAATGTTTTGTTAATTAATTCTTCTTATGATTGCTAACATCATATTTGCACCTTTGCCACCATCTTGTTTTTCACAACGATAATCTAAATAAGTTTCAATTTTATAATCAAACCCACAAATACGTTCAAGGAATATTTTAAAAGCATTTTCTACTTTACACACACCTTTGTAAGTTTCAGTATTATTTAACGCTATGATATCTTCATACCATTTTATGTTTTCTTTACCGCTAATACGCTTATTTACAGTAATAGCCATAATACCATCAACCATTATTATGTTGCGTTTAACTGCATCAGCAATTTCCATATAATAAGAATGTAATTGACCGCAATAATCAGCTATTAAGTGAGCCATTGAATTTTCAGGTAGTTTAGATAATACTTCACTTAAATTTTTGTTATACACAGTCATTTTAAACTTTTCTTTTGCTAAATTACCGTAAAGTTCATATAAAACATCATCATCATTTTCACAACTAAAAAAGTTAAATTTATCACTAACTTCATTATAGATACGTTTTTCAGTTAAAAATCTTTCAGCCGACAAACCGTAAATATCACCACTTCTTAACGTTGATTTTTTTATTTCCTCAATAACATTATCACGATAAATAATTTCTTTTTTCTCGCTATTTTCGTGATGAAAAGTAGTTTTCCCAACTTTTATTCTATTTAATTCCTTGATAACCTTATCTTGTCGTTTAGTACGTGCTTTTTCAATTGATAAGTCTTTTAAGATAAAGTTTAAAGGGTTTTCTCTATTTTCTTTTCTTGTCAATCTTGCTTTAATCCCAGCAACTGCAAAACGTGTAACATTAAGTTGTAAACCTATTTCAGTACTACCTAAGTTTGGGTTAGATAAAATAGTTTCTTCAATTAGTGTAATTTGATTAGTCGTCATAATAGTGTTAGTGTAAATGTTAGTGTTTCAATTCGAGTACAAAGATAAACATTTTGTTAACATTAAAAAATGTTAAGGTGAATATTAACAAAATTTTAACATATTGAATATTTTAAAGTTTTTTCTTGTTTATTCGAATTATTGTTTTTACCTTTGTAACCGCAAATAAAACAATATAGGTAATTGATATAAACAAAAAAAGAGATGCTCGAACATCTCTTTAATTGAATTTAAAAAACTAATTACATTACACTACAAAACATAATTTGTGGTGCCAATGGGATTCGAACCCATGTTTGACCTCGACCTGTCCTATCCGCTAGACGATGGCACCTACTGAGAAATAGCTTTTTTCTCAGCTTGTAAGTAAGTTTCGAACCATACAAACTAAATCATTACTCGCTTTTACTATCACCATACGAAGTGATGAAGTTTTTCGCTGACCAAAAGGTCACATGCATACTCACGAGCAATAACTTTGTGGTTTAGATTGGAATTGAACCAATTTCTTTATCCTAAAACGGATATGCTTTTGCATTAAGCTACTGAACCGTTTATATACACAATTGTGTATATACCATATAAAACAATTCGAAGTTTTGATTATCGTTGCTCACTACACCTTTAACAAGTGCTTTTACTGGCATGGTCTAACCATACTTTTGCAAGACGGGAATAATAAACACCTTCCCCTTTGATGGTGTACTTCGGATTATTTAGAGTACAAAGATACGATATGTTTTTGTAACTACCAAATCTTTGTACCTTTATTTTTAAAATATTATGTAGTTAACATTCCTAACACTTCAATTTTGAAAATTTCACTTGTTTCAAAATCTTCTAAGTTAATAGGTGAAGAATTCATTTGAAGACCACATTCCTTACGCTTTGTAATTTTTTTTGAGGTACTTTTATCATCAAACCTTACAGAATGTTCAGCAATATATTCTACACCAAATATTGCACAATAACCACTTTTGTAATTTGGTTTTTCGTTTTTGCTATTACAAATATATCCAAAATATATACCATTTTCATCTCTTGATACAACAATATCTGAATAGTTTTTAAATAACTCACATACTTTTTTATAAGCCATTTCAACTAATTCTATCCTTTTTTTAGTTATTAATGAATTATTACTCTCAATCAAATAATAAAATTCATCACGTTCTATAACGTATTGATTAGCCTCATTAAATAATGAATCAATTATTGAATCATTCACAACATTTTTCTTTGAATTCATTTGTTTAAATTCATCTTTTAAAACTTTGATAACATTTTTTTGCGATTCAGTTAAAGTAGACATAATATATGTTTTTAGATTAGAGTACAAAGATAAGGTGAATATTTTTAATATGCAAATAAAAAGGGAAATATTTTCACATTTCCCATATTGTTTTATTTGTTAATATCTTCGTAATGAGCTTTTAACTGTTCTTTAAACTTGTCTTGTTGAACCAACAATTCAATAGAATCAGCATGTATTTCACTAAAAGATGAATCTCCATAACTAAATCTTAACCTAAATCCAACGTAAATACGTTTGGTTAATTTTTCATGATAACGCTCAATATAAGTGTTATCATTATAACTAATATACATTAATTCAACAATACCACCTTTTTGAATAATTGAAAAAGAATGACAACAATAACCATCATCTTTATATTTAACGTCTAACCCTAATTCGTTTAAATCTGCTCTTAATTTTTCTGCATCAACTTTAACTTGTTTACTAACTTTTCGAGAATAAGCATTTTTTTCAGCTTCACATTCAGCAAGAAATTGGTTTTTAGCGTTAATTTCTTTTTTAAGTTCAGCAACGTTAATCAAACCATTTGATGAGAATTTTTCAGTATCATTAATAGCTAAAAATTCTTTTTTTAATTGGTTGATAATTTCTGTTTGATTTGTTGTTAAAGTAGACATAATATATGTTTTTAGATTAGAGTACAAATATAAGGTGAATATTCCGAACTACCAAATTTATTTTAATTTATTTTTGGTAGTTCTTCTATATTGTTTTATTTAGCATAGATATCATAATCAGTCATAAAAAATACCTTTTTACCATCTACCGTTAAAACATAATGACATTTAGTTGTTTTACCTAGCATTGTCAGCTTATTAAAACGAGAAATTGAATAAGGTGAAAATGGTGAATTTGATTTTACTCTAGCTCTATTACCTTTGAATTCACATTCAAAGGTTTTATCACTCCATTTTTTTGTCTGGTTAAAATCACGATATAATATTATGTTTTCCATTACCAATTATTTTCTTCAAATTTAACATTACTTTTAATCCAATCCATAATTTGCCCACTATAATAAGAAGTAGTTAAATCAAAAAGAAACCAATCCAATTTGCTTTCAGCATTATTATCGGTAGTTTTCATTTCAAGCCTTGTAAATTCTTTAGCATTACTTTGGTTACTACCTTTAGTACTACCTTTTGAATAATCCCACTCTTTACCTTGTACTAACACAGTATTTTTAGTAGTTGTAACAGTAATAATTCCACCCTTACAAACTTCTCCTAATTTCCACGTCTTTGTTGCCATAATATTTTGTTTTTAAATTCAATACAAATATAAGGTGAATATTTCTATCCACCTAATTTATTTGTGTTAATGTTTTGTTAAATATTTCCTAAGTATTGGCTTGGAATACAATACTCACTATTAGCATAATCTTTTGCTCTTTCTTCTGTAAGGAAATTAGTTTTCTCATCTTCAAAGACTTGAGTTTTAAATCCTTTAACAATTTGTTTAGCCACTTTTTGACTCGATTCATTTCTGCCATCAGTAAGATATTCATCACTGGCTACATGTTCAATTGTTTTGAACATTACACGCATCATAGATTGTTGAAGTGTTCTATGTTGTCTTGACAATGCTTGGATAAATGCATCAGTATCGTGACCATAAGAATTTACGAAATTACTGAAGTCTTCAGCTAATTGTTGTGCTTTGTTTAAATCTGCCATAATAATTTTTGTTTTTAGATTAGAGTACAAATATAAGGTGAATATTTCTAACTACCAAATATATTAACATTTATTTAACATCTATTTTAATATTGTTTTATTTAGAGTTAATATCATTTCCACATAATTGCTTTGCTCTTGAAACAAATTCAGCATCTGAACATCGCATTAATAAAGTTTTTGTATCTTCACCAAACCAATAAGAAACACCTTTATCTTTGGTCTGTTCAAGTAAAATAGTATTGGTCATATTATATAACCCTTTAGCCATTAAACTACCCTCATTCAAATTAAATTGTCCTCTACTTCTTAATACAGTCATAATAATTGGTTTTAAATTCAATACAAATATAAGGTGAATATTTTTAATGTGCTAATATTTTAACACATTATTTTAAATTTATTTTTCTACCTGTTAATTCTACATTAAACCATTGGTACTCAACAATGGTGATATCACCATTTCTTTTAATCAATTCAACGTGACCATGACAATCGTTTAAATCAGTTTTACCAATAGTATATTCCCTTATAATGTTTTCGGGAGCAACTCTACTAGCTTCACCAATATGACAATATTTAGGGATGCTAACCAATATGTTATCACCACTATTATATTTAGTCTCGAATTCTGTTTGGTATGGAATGCTCATATTGTTTTATTTAATTAGAGTACAAAGATAAGGTGAACATTTTTAATAACCAAAAAAAAATGCAAGTATTTTTACTTGCATTTTAATTATTTTTATTTTATCTTTGCCGAGTTATTTTGAGACTGGAACTTGGATGAATCGAATTACATCTGTGGTTAGATTCAATTCACTTGACTCATTAAATGCTTTTTGGAATCCTTCCAGTGTATAACACAGTCCTTGTTCTTCAGCTATATCCATGAATTGAGAATCCGTTAATAAATATATTTCTATATTCTTATCTGCATCATAATCATAATCCTCAGAATTAATACAATAAACTCTGGTCTCAAATCTTTCACTAAGTAATTTATGTGCTAGTTCAAGACTTTCTAATTGAATTTGGTTCATGTTATCCGCTAATCCAACAGTTATTAACGAAATAGTTTTTTGAACCTCATCTAATAATTCATTTGAATAAATCATACTATATAGTTTTATTTGTGTTATTGATTTAATTCTATACACAATTGTGTACATATAGGGGTATTGCTACCCCTTGTATGTTGACTAGTGAATTAAGCTAGTCCAATCATTATTTTTTTGGGTTATCAATTACCATTAGATAATCATAATCACTACATAACTTATTCAATCTCTTCAATTCCTTATGGTATTTTAATGGAATTGATATTGGTTCTGAAGTATCAATTTCCATCCTTACCGTATCAATTATTTCATCGAATACCAATCCCGAATAAATAACATCACCAAGCGTACTATCAACATCGCTAAATGCGATATAAGGTTGCATTGCTTGAATAATTGGTTCAGAAATTGCATTGTTACTTATTTGTAACATTCTCATTTTCTCAGTAACTTTTTTGTACTTTTTTCTTGCACCCATAATTAAAATTTTATTTCCTTAAAGGAAGTTATTACAAAATCAAATATTCCATCTTCTCCAACTGCAACTGCATCATTCAAGTCAGATTCACTCCAACCATACTCGAAAATTCTATCGTCAGCTTGTTCACTTTCAGCATCGTCAAACTCTTTAACGATATAATCTTCAAACTCGAATTTGTCATCTTTCCAAAATCCGTTAATACTAAAATATTTGCTCATAATAATTGCTTTTTTAATTCCTTACAAAGATAAGGTGAATATTATTACTAACCTAATTTATTTAATAGTTTTTTCTAAATTCTTTTTGAGCTTTAGTCTCTTCATCATCACGGACACGTTTCAATACGTGTAAATATTGATTCTCAAGGTCATCAGCCATATTAGGATTTAATTTCTTTAAACGAATCAATCGACTTGGTACACTTGTCTCATCTAGAGTTTTCGTTTTCATTCTTAATCCTCTAATTTCATTTTGAATTCGGAATATAATTAACTCCTCACTTGTCTGTGCCATATTATTTTATTTTAACTTTTTCGTTTTCTCCTTGTTTGTTCGTTCTCCACTTGTCAATAAATAAATTCTGTTCAGGATTCTTAGCAACATAATCATCAGCTTCTGCTAGTGTATCAAATGATTCAATTGTTTCTGTTCCGTCTTCTTCCGTTGAGGTGAAAACTTCAAACCAAGTTTCTAATTCTGCTTTAATTTTTGAATAGAATTTTATTTGTGCGTGGTTATCATTTGGAAATTCATTCAAGTCGTCTAATATTTTATTAGCTGCTTGAAGTAAATTCTCTCGTGACCAAATCCCACTTTTAGTTTCTTTATTAATAAAAGCGGTCACTTGTTTCTTTGTAACGTAAAATATTTTCATAATGTTTGTTTTTTAATTCCTTACAAAGATAAGGTGAATATTTTAAATTACCTAATTTTTAACATTTCTTTTTTAACTTCTTTATAAAATAATAAATCCTTTATTTTTAAACTAATAATTTTATTATCTAGGATTTGGTCTAAATGTATCATTGCACATTGCTTAGCAGTGGTTAAACACATTGGATTGTCACCTAATGAATCAATAGGTTTCATAAACAAACTAATTAAATTAATCGCTTTTTGTCTAGCTTTATTTTCCATGTTGTTTTATTTTATAAAAAGCTAAACATAATCCTAATGCTAATAAAATTGATAATTTTCCATCTATTGGTACGTTCATTGGGTCGTCAAGTTCATGTGGACTATTTGGGTTTCCAAGAATAACCTCAATCAAGTCGTCACAATCATCTGGACTTGTTGGGTATGTAGTGACATCAACCGTGTCACCAGGTCTCCAAGCATCTTCACCATTGGAAAAACTAGATAATGAATAGAAGATAATAAAAATTGAAATGAATGTTTTTTTCATGATATTGTTTTATTTAGTTACTCTTAAATTTCCACTAACAATTGGAATCCCACAATTTCCAAATTGAATTGAATCTTGGTCAATATAACGCATATTACCAATAAATGTTTGTTTTGCCCACTCATAAGTAGCATCTAATTGTTTAGATTTGTTCTCGGAATACATAGGATAAAATCCATATAAACATTTGTTTGGTATTCCAAATAAAATAATACGGTTGTTATTCAAAACTTTACCATAGGTATGAACATTTGCCAAAGATTTGAATTTTGATTTACTAATAAGTTTTCCATTACAATCAATCAACCCAATCGATAACCAATCTCTAATTATCTTATCATAACCAAATTCAAAATGTTTATCGAATCCCACTTGGTCAAATATAATACCATAGATACAATACTGCTTGTTATTGTTTTCAGCTACTTCTAAACAACGATAAAATGTATTTGGATACATTGTATCTGTTTGGAATTCTAATGCTTTGTCGCCCTTTAAAACAACTATGTTATCTTTATTCATAATGATATGTTTTTTAATTCCTTACAAAGATAAGGTGAATATTTTTAATAACCTAATTTTATTTTTTTAATTTATGGTAAATAAAATTATTTTCAGTGTCAATAGGGTAAACCAATACTTGATTCTGCATCCATACACGACAACCCTCATGTCCAATACTTTTAAATTTCTCATGTTCAAAAATATTAGTTTTGGTATAAACCACATAAGAATCAGAAAGTACAAATTTCTCATCTAGTTTTATTTCACCATAAGGAATTGGGTATGAAAAAGTAAGCATAGGTGGTTCGACAACAGCAAATAATTCTTTTAGAATTCGTTTTAAATAACTTCTATTTTTTTTTGTCTTAAAAATTAGATAACCATCTTCATCACCATTAGTAGTTATTTCCGCTAAATGTGTTTGTTTAATCATTTCACAAAAAGCTAAATATTTTGTGCTAGTTAACTCAGGTGTTTTAACCTTATATTTTTTTACTGTAGAAAGTAATTCTATTTGCATAATTTTATTTATTTAATTTTATGTCATGTGTTTTTAATTTGTCGTAACCACTAAAAACTTGAATATCTGCTGACGAATTAGCATCTTGATATTCTTTATCACCTTTAAATTTCACTTCTTTCCAAACTCCATCTTCACCATAATGTAAATAAACATTTTCAACTGGTTCAATTATTTCAACATTAACTGCAAAACCTAAAATCGTTATCTTAAAACCACACTCGATTTTAGCTACATGATAAACATTATCAGTATCAGTATACAATAACTTAATGATAAGTTCTTCATCAGTTCCATCCCTACCAACTTTCATCTTTTTTAAGTTTTCAGGTAAACGTTGTTCCAATACACATATGTCCTCTTGTTTATAAAGTTTCCAAAGTGCTTTGTAATCAACAACAATAAACGTCTTAAGATTTTCTACTACCATAATGTTATATTTTAAAATATTCTTCTTTTGTACCATTTAAAACAATCTCATCGATGTATTCCACCTCATCACCAATTTCTCGATTTTTGTTTTCATAGATACTCATCCCACCTTCATCATCTTCATCTTCTTCATCCCAATGAAATTCAGTTGTCCAACATAATCCATCCTTGGTAAAAAAATGATTCCATGATGAATCTAAATCACCTTCCTTTAAATCAATTGTTTTTTCTTCACCTCTGAAATTAATCGTGATTAACTTCTCTGCACAATTTAATACTGCACTCATAATGATTGCTTTTTTAATTCCTTACAAAGATAAAACAAATAAGGTGAATAAAAAAACTTTATTCACCTTATTTTTAAATTATTTAATAAATTGCTATTGGTAATAATTGAACCTCACGAATTTCTTCCTCTCCACAATCATCAATACATCTGAATTGCATATAGATACATGGAATTCCACTTAAGTCAGAATTGATAACTGAACCATGAACAATCTTGATACGTTCGTCATAACAAAATTCATCTTCAATAGCTTGTCCAACCTTATTGATTAAATCAGGATAACCCTCACCGATTTTTGTTGTTTCTAAATCTTTGATAATTGCAAACACTTGGTCTGAATCTTTTTCACTTAGTATATAACTTTGTAGCATAATTTCTAGTCTTTTCTTGTTAAGCCTTCTTCTGTTCCGTATGAGATTATTTTTCCCCAAATTTCTCCCATAATGCTTTCATCATTAAATGTACAATCTAATATTTCTTGTGCATCATCATCATCACACTCAAACTTGGTTTTCACGTCATCAACGCTCCAAAGCATATTAGTATAATGACCTTTTTCTTTTAAGAATTTTCTTGCCTCTTCAACTGTTCTAAAATTACCCATAATGTTTGTTTTTTAATTCCTTACAAATATAAGGTGAATATTATTACTAACCTAATTTTTCTTTTCTTTTTTTTGCTAATTCTCGATTTTTAACCAATCGGTCAGGATGAAAGATGAATTGAATCGTTCTTTTGGATACACCATACTTCTCAGCAATTTCAGTCATACCATTAAACCTACCAGGCTTCAACGGAATAGCCAGAATTTCATTTACTTGTTGTGGTGTAAGTTTACACCTATTATCGTTTTTTCTCATATTATTTTATTTAACTTGTTTTTCAATCCAACGTCTAAATGCAATCGAAACATCACTATCGTTCCAATTTTCTGAATCAGCCGTCTCACATATATCCTCAAAACAAAATTGATTAATCTCATCAAAATTACTTGGTGTCTGCATTCCAAGTGAATCAAACATATTAATAAGTATAACTGTTACCTCAACCTTCTTTTCCGTGTCTTCAGGGGATTCGTTTAAATCTAAACATTCACCACAAACATCACTTTCATGCCACATATCATTAGCACCTTGATTAACACCACACTTGGTGCAATCCCATCTATTATTTTTAATACTACTCATATTGTTATATTATTTTATTTGATGTTAATATTGAAGCTTTATTTTGTTCTAAAAGATATAAAACAGTAGACTTCGCCCAATCTTGATACTTTTTACTATTCTCATCCCAATCTTGATACTCATCCCAACCTACACTATCATTATGTGTGTCAGTAAAAGATAGTCTATTAAACCTACCAATAAAAATTTCTAAATAGTTTTCATACGCTCCACCTAAACCTCTATTTCGTCTCATACCTACACAATCAATATAGATATCATCTTCCATGTCTTTAGGGAAAAATTTAAGAACCTTATCCTCAAAATTTTTACTAGTCTTTATCTTTGTACAATTAATTACTGTTTTCATAATACCGTTTTTTTATTAGAGTACAAATATAAGGTGAATATTTTAATTCACCAAATATTATTCACCTTATTTTTTAATTATTTTCACCAATGCTAATCTATGTATTGGACACAATTGACTATGAATAGAATTCTTATTCGTTAAACGAAAATCACTATAGGGAATTTTTGATGTGTATTTACACTTTGGACATTTAGCAGTAAACTTATGTGCCATTATTCTTCTACAAGTTCCCATATTGTTTTATTTAAGTCGTTTTAAAAGCTCTAATCTATTTTCTTTTGTATCCAAATATAAATCATCAATCGTATGACAAATTATATTAATACCACCATTCCTAACACACCAACCATTATTATAATATAATACACTCTTTGTAATAATTCTATTTAATTGCATATTAATAGCAAACGAAATAACATTGGTTCTAACATTAACCAATAAAGGATTCTCTTTTACTAAAATTTCTAAATTTTTCATAAGTCAATTAAATATTATCATCATTAATAAAATCTTTTAAAGTATCCCAACAATCACGAAAATAAACTATTACAAATAATACCCCTAATACAATTGTTGAACATAAACATAAATCTAACCACATATTTAATAAAACGGGTACTTTTGAATATAACCCCAAAAAAATCGCTAGACAAAAAAATGTGATAATTACTAACACCCAATTAATAAACCAAACTACAACACAAAACCTAAAAAATTTTTTCATAATACTGTTTTTTTATTAGAGTACAAATATAAGGTGAATAATTTATATAACCTAATTATTCACCTTATATTTTTAATTATTATCTAAAATGTTTTGACATTCAGTGTTGAATTCTTTTGAATTACCATAAAGATAATGATTAGTTCGCATTGAAGATAATATAAATCTATCCTCAACTTTCATAAGCATTTTTAAATCATCTTTCATCAATTGCTTATCAGCAGTCTTACACTCACTAATCCAATTAATTAAAGTATCAGTAAAATCCTCACGCTCTTCAATACGAAATTCTGCCTTCTCATAAGCTTCATCAGAAATTTTAACATTATTAATATAATGTTCAGAATTGCATTCAGTTATAATAAATTTTGGTTTTGACATAATTAGTGTTTTTTAATTAGAGTACAAATATAAGGTGAATATTTTAATCTACCAAATATTATTCACTTTATTTTTTTTATTTATAATTAAAATTGATAATAATTTTTGTAGCATCCTCTATGGACAGTTTTTTAATTTCGTTAAAAGAATATTTATATTTTTCATATTAACTAATCTAAAGGGTTTAATAAACTAAATACACTTTCACTTTTTGGTGTTCCATCTTCATTTTGAGTGTAAAGAATCCCACTTTTAAATTGAACGTAATAAGTTAATTTTAGAGCTTTAACCGTAACACTTGTTATGTGTTTGATAGTTCCGTGTACTTTGATTTCATCTCTTGTTAATTGAACTGAACCACTAGCTAAACGTTGAGGGTCTTTTTGATTTAAATATCCTTGAAGTGTCATAATACTGTTTTTTTATTAGAGTACAAATATAAGGTGAATATTTTATATAACCAAATAAAAAAGGACTTATTTTCATAAGTCCTTTAAATTATTTAGTTAATTTTCTTTTTCGTTCAAAAAATCCTTGGTCTGGGTCACCTAAACTAGGTGATGATAAATCTTCATAACTCCCTACGAAACTTCTTGATACTAATTTTAAAGGAAACTGTAATTTATCAATATCAACATCATAACATCCAATATTAATACCCTCACGTCTATTTTTATCAGTATGTTTATCAATTTCTTTCATAAGTGGAAATTTACCATCATAAGTTAAACCATCCGCTTTATTCCAAAAAGCTAAAAGTTCATACATATCATATTTAGGTTCACCATCTTCTTTACTACCCAAATAACCATAGTCTTGATATGTATCTTTTATAAATCCACCACCAAATTGTATTGGTATTAAAAATTTAAAATCTGCACCATAAGCAACATTTTCAATTCTTGTTAAACCATCCGCTTTATTCCAACTGAAACTTCCCATATTGTTTTATTTAGTTAATTGCTCAATCATACACAAATTAATAACCCATACTCCTTTAGTACCTTGATGCTCTAAATTAGCTTTGGTTCTGTTTATTTTTAAAACCTTAAAAGTATCACCAATAAATCGTTTATGGTTACACTTAACAATATCATTAACCTTAAGTGTATTCTTAATCATCATACCAGCTAGTCTTCGTTTATGCCTGATTAAAGCAATTGAAGTTAAATTGACCTTTAATAAATCTTCAGGGCTAAAATCAGCCATAACTAATAACACATCGTTTAATTTCATAATACCGTTTTTTAATTAGAGTACAAATATAAGGCGAATATTTTAATCTACCAAATATTATTCACTTTATATTCTTTATTTATAATTAAAACAAATAACACTTACCTATTGTGAGAACCAAAAACATTACTTATCTTTGTAGTGTCAAAAAGTTACAAACTCAGTACGTAAAGTATTGGTAAGTAGACTCCATCTTACCTTATATTCTCGTATTCAAAATAAACAAAAAAAAGTCATAACCACATTGCTGCAGCTATGACCTATATAAAACTATCTAAGCTTTTAACATATCAGCTAATAATGCTAATGAACGTTCTTTTGGTGTTTCTTGAGGGTACGCTTTGATACCGCCATTATTAACGGTAGCAATTGAAAGAAAATTATTGTCACTAAAAAATTGTTTTGATAATACTCTAATTCGATTTTCAGTAAAGTCACAACAATTTAAACTTGAATAATCACTTGGATTTTCTGAATTTAATCTTTGTAAATGACCAATAACACAACACTTATCAATGTCATTACTAAAAACACTAGTAATAATATTCTCACTTGGAATTTCACTAATTTGATTAAATGCTTTTTGAATAACTTCCTTTTCTACTAAACTATACATATTGTTTTATTTATAAATTATATTATATACTATTTCTTGACCATCAAAATTAACTTTTCTATTATCATCAACAACTCCATGTGAATTAGAATAATAATTCTGAACACCATTTGCGTCATACATACGCTTACTCCAATAACCCTTGGTATCTTTAAAAGTTAATATTTGATTGTTATCATTGAAAGTTGTTTCACCAATATACTTATCAGAACATTCACGAAGTATTTCATTACCCCTTTCATCAAATTTATATTTAACCCAATATTTAGCACGATTTTCAAAATAAACTAATTTACCATCTGCATCAGTAATCTTTAATGGAAATTTATTCACACCTAAAATCTCACCAATTGTTTTGTTTTTCATATTGTTTTATTTTAATGATTTAATTCTTTAACAAAGATAAAGCGAATAATTAAGATAACCTAATTATTTGTTATATAAATTTACTTAATATATACATCAAAACACTAGTAATAAGTAAAAGTATAAAAAGAATTAACCCACTATAATCCTTATCTGAATTTTCTTGCTCCTCTTTTGTTATTTCTTTTGATGCTATAACAAATAATAACCCAATAATCGGTGAAAAGAAAAAACTAAGTAAAAACGATTGAGTAAAACCAAGTTCTCTTTTTTGACCAGATTTACCTACAATAAAACTTATTAACAGATTAACTGTTAAGACTCCAATAATCAATATCATATTGTTTTATTTATAAATTATATTATATACTATTTGTTGACCACCAATTGTTTTGTTTTTCATATTGTTTTATTTTAATGATTTAATTCTTTAACAAAGATAAAGCGAATAATTAAGATAACCTAATTATTCGCAATATATTTTTATGCTAATTCTAAATTGATAGCAAAACCACTAGTAAATGCCAAACTGTTATCAGCATTCGCACCAGTCATATTTTTATAACGTAAACCTACAATAACATTCTTTTCATCCAAAAATCTTAAATCATCATTATCACCATTTATAACAGTAAAACCCTTATAAGAAATAGGCGTTTTTTTAAATACCATAGCAACATTAAAACCCTTATTCAATAACTCAAATGCCTTAACATCATTTGTCTCACTTCTACTAAAAGTTAAATGGTAATTACTTGGTAACTCCTTCATAAATCTAATATGATTTTTTGTATAATCATAAAATTGTACATCAGGAAATAATTCGAAAATGTTTTTACCACCCTCAAAAACTCTATACTTTTCAAATGGTAAATCACTTGTGCCATTTAAACGAAAAACAGGAATAGCCTTATCTACATTTAAACGAACCGCACTCTCGATTTCTTTTTTTAATTGAAACATAAATTCAGTACGTCTACTTAAAAAATATTCAGTCTTCTTAACTCGACCAGCTTCAACTCCCTTATACATACCACCAAAACCACTACGAAATAAACAAGCTTCCGCACATCCCGCACTAGCATGACTACATACATTTATAGCCTTGGAATTTTGTGTATATGGTGCCAAATACATAATGTAAGTCTTATAACCTAACTTTGCACCTTTAATAGTTTTCGAATTTTTTGTACTTAATAAAATTTGTTTGCTCATAATAATTGCTTTTTTAATTCCTTACAAAGATAAGGTGAATATTTGTTACTACCTAATTTATTTTTAATTATTTTTAAATTTCCTTTATATTCAATACTTAAGAACATATATAAAGAACCTTTATTCAAAACCATCATATAAAGGTTCCTTTTAATTCTTTGCAAATATAAGGTGAATATTTCTAACTACCAAAAATATTAACAATTATTTAATATTTTTTTTGTTATCATATATAATTTTAATATATCTTTGTACTCAGAAATTCAAATACCTATATATAGGAAATAATTATAACAAGTCACTAAGATTTGCCCAGATTGTTTTATATAGGTAAGAATTATAACAAGTCGCTAAGATTTGCCCATATTGTTTTATATAGGTAAATAATCTCAGCGACTTTTTTATGTCCCAAATTGTTTTATTTGGGAATGCAGGATTCCTAGTGCCATATCATACATATGTGACCCATATATGTGATATAGTTTTATATAGGGCAAATATAGCACAGCTAAGATAAACCATGGCTGCAGCATATGCTTATTCAGGTCCAGTAAATAGATATGTTAATCAGAATCGTAAATAAAACTATATAAGAAAATTTAAACAAATTTATGCCAGTCAGATATAATTTATCTGACACCATGACACACTTAGCCTATTAATGACAAATTATTAATGTTGTATACACAATTGTGTACATATTAGGTGTCATAACTATGTCATATAACATGTCAGTGTCATGGTGTCATACCTATGTCCTATTGTCATGTCAGGGTGTCATATTGTTCCACGTGGAACATTTTATAGCGTTTTTCAAAAATCTGGCGGAAAAAATAGCGAGAGAACGTGAAGAGTATCATATTTTTTTTTGATTTTTTTGATTTTTTTGATTTTTTTGATTTTTTTGA
>TARA_R110000782_G_scaffold109575_1_pt1 | contig 17337 bp, 18 predicted proteins | sample TARA_R110000782 | Tara Oceans TARA_R110000782 (sample SAMEA4397859) | marine metagenome | biome: Polar Biome; feature: [SRF] surface water layer (ENVO:00010504); material: water (ENVO:00002006), including particulate matter (ENVO:01000060) such as... | depth 5 m
GTCTCTGAACTATCGTCCTTATTGAAGACCTTTCCGCACAGACATTTTATATGTTTTTCGTTTAAGTGCTTGATATAAACCTTTGATTCTTTATATGTAAAATTACAATAATTACACTTGTTTATCATTTAACCCTTACTTGTGTCATTTATCTTTTCTTGGGTGGAGGGGGTGAGATTCGAACTCACTCAGCCTTTCGGTACCGGTTTTACAGACCGGCGCAACTCTCCAACTTTACCGCCCCTCCGAACTTGTATATATTATATCAATCTTTTGTGCCGTTGTCAAGCTTTTCTAACTCATTCATATGATAAGCGTGTTCTTTACATCGTGGTTCATAGTCACCTTTACCACCAACCATTACTTCTCTTTCTTCGTCATTTAGACGAATAGTATAGTAAGCATCTTCACCACAAAAGCAGACTGCTGGGCAGATTTCAATCTTTGTAGCGTATGGCATTATTTTAGTGATTTCTTTAAATGGTTCGCCTGCTGATGAAAGTTGTAGTGATGAAACATAAACTGACTTACCTTTTTTGTAAAGGTCAATAAGGGTGTCTGAAATGCCTGGAATCATAAATGCTTCATCGATAGCAATGACATCTGCTCTGCCTAAATAGTCTAAAATATCTTTGCCTTCAACAATGTTAATTGAACGCCAACGAACTCCGTTGTGTGAGATAACAGATTCAGTAGAGTATCTTGTATCCATGTTGGGTTTAAACAACTTGATTACCTTCTTTTGATATTTTGCCCTTTCTAATCTCGCCAACATCCTTGATGTTTTACCACCAAACATTGAACCTGTGTAAATAATAAATTCTTGTTTCATAGATAATCCCTCCAGTCGTCTGGTATATTGTTAATAAATTTATTTTTTCTTTCTACAACTAGTTTTTTTGGAATCGTTGGTTTGGTCTTTAAGCTCATTCCTGATTTACTGAGAGACTTACTGCCCTTCTTTTGGTTACACTTATTACAACAAGTTACAATGTTTTGCCATACCTTTTTACCTCCTTGGGAGACAGGGACAACATGATCTAAAGTAAAGTTTTGTTTTGTTAATTGCTTAGAACAATACTGGCACTTACCTTCATCACGGATAAAAATATTTTCCCTGCCGAACTTAATTGCTCTATTTAATTTAAATCTTTTAATGACCTTCCCCACAAATCGAACAATCGAGGGAACATTTAAGATTTCATCTACGGTTTTGATATATCTATCTTCATAAACAGAAATAATCTCTACTCTTCCAGCAAACCACATAGAAATAGCAGACTGCCATTTAACATGAGTCATTGGTTGATAAGCCGATGATAATACCAAAGTATCCATTTTATACCATAATTAGTGAAATTGGGACACCTTTTACCCCGTGCCCCCCTGCGGGTTAGTCTCGGCCTAAGTGTTCATCACCCCCTTGGCGGCCTTATAGACTAAGTTACTTGCTTTCCAATGTCGAATTTATAATCCATATCATAAATGGCAGCTACTATCCAAGAGTCATTTTTAGTTTTTTCCCATTCCGCTCTACAAAGAAAAGATGCCTTTGAAGCTGCTTCGGGAAAATTATATCTTTCAATGTTGCGTATTTTTGTTTCTTGTGTCTTAGGATCTGTAAGCACAATTTGGAATCTTTTCATCTTGACCTCGTTTAAATAGTATAGTTGATTTTGACATCGTTGTCAAGGATTAAAACCAGTCTTTTCCAAAAATACAATTTTTTGATTGACTCCAATAAGCAAATTGCTTACATTTGTCAAAAGAATAGACTTTTAACAATTCCTCGCCAAAAGTAGATTTGCCCTTTATAAGTGCTCTTTCATATTGAAAATGCCACCACTCTGCGCCGCCATAAGAGCCTCCTTTAAAAAATGAACTACGAGCACGAATAGAATGAAAGCCATGCTTTAAAGCAAGGGCTGTGAAATCAACAAATTTTTCTGTGACTTCTTTCTTATTTATCTTTGTCTTGCCGCCTGAACGGGTTGCATAAGTTCCTTCAATGGTCATTTCCTCACCCTTATCACAGCGCATCCAAACTCGCCACTTTCGATTACCAATGTTTTCAATAACATAAGGATCTTTGTCTGGTTTATACATGCCTGTTGGTAAAGCCATATCAAATGCTAAACCTATATAGTGGAAAGACTTCTTTGAGCGGGCTTTGCCTTTTTTAGCAGTTAAGCCTCTTCTGCCGCCTGCCGACGTGAGGTAACCGCCCAGTTCTTGTACTTCTTTATAGAGGGCGTTATAAGCTTTTGCAGCGTCTGAGCGAAGGGTTGTGCGAGTGTAACCTGCTCTGCCTGGGAATTTATCTGCCGGACATTTAACCCAGTTTAGTTTATCTGTACTTAATATGTCTTCTTCATCTTGGCTATCTTCGCCAATAAGATCATAGCCTGCGGTTTTTAAAGCTTTGTTTAAAACATCAGTTGTCATTCGACCAACCTTTCCATCGATGGAAAGGTTGTTATTTGATTGAAAAATCTTTACTGCTTTTTTGGTTGCGGGACCAAAAGCTCCGTCACATAAGCCTAATTCATATCCTAGCGCTTCAAGCCCTTCTTGTAATTCGACAACTTGATGACCGGATGAACCTTTTTTTAATAACATTTTAGATTCCTTTGATTAAATTCCAGATTGCCAAACCAATAGAACCAACAATTCCAGCAGCGGCAGTCCATGTGAGCTTTGAAATATTACTTTTCCATTCTCTAAGTTCTTTAACTTCTTGTTCCAATTTAATAATTTTTGAATGATCTTTAACTTTCTGTTCGACATCTTTTAAACGAGAATAAATTCCCTGATCAGGATTATAAATGGCTTCTTTAATCTTAGTAAGATCGTCTGCCATTTCTTCGTTTTTCTCCTTAATTGTTATTATTATATCTTCGATTCTTTTTAAGGATCCTTTTAGTTCTGTAAATTCGATTGCGGTACTTATTGTTGAACTAAATTGTTTTCTTTCGGTAGACATTGTTAAAATAACCTCTCAAGTTTTTTTTTAAGAGAATCTTTTATTTTGGCACTCTTACTATTAATATCAAAATAGTAAATCGATTCTGGAGTTTTACATTTATCAAACATAATTATCATTTTTCCTATAAATTAAATAATTTAGTACTGAGATGTTTCTTTATAGCCTTGAATAAGAAAGCGATGTTCTGAAAGATCTGTTAAATCATCCCGGCAGATAACCTCAAGTCTATCGCCATTATCGCCAATTAATCTCATTTCTTGACCAGAATTGGCAAAGGTCCAGCGAATGCCAGCATAACAAGTTGTCCCGCTGTTTACTTTGTTTTTTAGATCAAGGTCATAGCAATATACCGCCCAATCAGTTAGTTTGGTTATTGGGTCAGAGTTAGTTAGATCCTGTGTTACACCATTAACAATTTGAATCACAATGCCGTTAGATAAACTTGAAATCCCAGCGTATTCGTTTATTGATGTTGCCGAGCCTAGGTTCAGAATATTTATAATCATTCTGTGGACTCTCCAAATTTCTCCTGCTGGTGGTGAAATAGAAAAACTTCCAGTATTCACAGAATAATCCCCAATTGCATTATTTGTTTGCAAATGAGAACCACTTAATCTCAGGAACCTATTAACAATGTGTCCTTGCGGTCCTATTAAACTGTTTTGTGGTCCACTGGTCTTATAAGAAAACCCTGATGATGCCATTTACTTTTATACTCCTTTATAGAGATAAATAGTTAAATCAGGGGGATAATCCCCCTGCTTTATTAATTTAAGAATTACTATTTACTTATGTGATTTCACACCCGCCAGCCGAACAAGCAAGTTCCCCTGATAAATCAGTGTTATCTTCTACTTCGTGAACATTATTTAAATCAACTTTAGTTAGAGACTGAAGCATCGCCTCATAAGTTTCTTTAGAGCAATCCTCAAAAGGAGCTTGATTATAATTCCCTCCGTCATAATCTAGAACTGAAAGGCCATTATAAACATCACGGTTTTCCCACATCCATTCACCAACATCAGCCCACTCTGACTCACGAATGCTTACTGTTGCTGAGACATTATGAGTATTTTGACCTTTTCGATGCCCCTTGCGAACCCACTCATTTGAAACTTTCTCAATTCTTTTGAGCATAGACATTGCTGATTCTGTTCGATAAATTGCCCCACTTGGAGCTTTTTGTGGAATAGAAATAACAGCAGTATCGTGTGGTCTAAAATACTCATCCTCAACTAACTCTGGGTGTACTAATGACAAATAATTGTATATTGCTTCATTTTTACCGACGCGAAGGCGGCGAATGTAATAATCGTTGTGCCAAGCATGGATTCCAGAAGAAGTCCCCAATGTTAGTGAAGTTGTACCTGCGGGCTTTACACAAGTAGTTCTCGCTGCTTCACGAATACCAATAATTTTAGAAATTCTGCTATTTTCTATCTTAACTGCCCTCGCTGCTGACTCCATGTCCAAGTTTAGAACAGCACCAGACCCAATTCCAGTCATCGAGACGCCGATGAGAGCGTCTTTTTCTGTGTTTCTGCGCCATACATCGCGTAGATAGTGAAAGTCCGTGTAACCGGCTTGTAGGGTGCCTAAAAAGGCTGCTGCTTTAACTCGGGCTTCATACTCTTCTTGGTCCTCTAAATCAGAAGCATTAACTTCTGTTAAATTGCAAAATTGATAAGGTCGCAAAGCGATTTCGCAGCATGGATTTGTCCCCCAATCCTTATCATTTGACAGATAAATACCGGGTTCACCCGATCCTGACTTCTTAATACGGTCCCAAAGAGACATAAAATATTCTTTATCAACCTTATGTCGTAAAATTACTGCGGAATTGTTTGCTCGGCCTCTTTGTGGGTCGGATTCCCACCAAGAACCTGTCTTTGCCGCAATCATTTCATCATCATCTGCTGAAAATAATGAAATAAGTGCTGCTCTGCGAATACCACCAGCCAAAACAGCATCAGCAATATAACAAATAATGTCATGAACCTCTATTGGTTCAAGTTTATCGCCAGTTTCTTTCTCACGAAGAACACCTTCAACTTTTACAAGACATTCACGAAGAGGTTGTGGTCCTGGTGCCTTACCGCCAGAAGTCACAAGGCGAGCACCCTTTGGGCGAATGTCGCTAAAATCAAAACGAAGTTTGGAAGTACCTTTGAAGTAGGAGTGAATAAGTGCTTTAACTGCGTCAGCCCAACCTTCAATAGAATCAGAGACTAAAAAACGTCGAGTTCGTTTTGAACTTGGTCTGCGAATTTCTAGTAGCTTTTCAACGTGGTGAGTTTGAACAGAAAATCCTACACCTGTACCACCTAATAGGAGAAACATACACTCCGCAAAGGCATCAGGGTGATCTATTGGCATATAAGCACAATTATAAACACGATTTGGGGCGACCTCAATTGGCTTACCTGCAAATTGCATTGATCTCATAGAAGGTAAAACTTTCTTTGGTATGACAAAGTTGTCATAGATTTGGACAATTTCTTTTTTTAGTTCTGGATACTTCTTAATATGCATATCTCTATTACGAGTACAAAGTTCTGTCCAATTTTCTCTTCGTTGCTGTTCGGGAAGGTACTTCGTGTACTTCATGTGGATTGTGATGTCTGATAAAATTTCTGATGCTATTTGCATTAATTCTTTTCCTTTTTAAATTTCTTATAAATATCTGCTAATTTCTGCTTTTGATTCTTTGCGGCGTCTTTATTAATTTCTTGAATGGAATTACCATCCGGCTCTAAGACTTCTAATGAAACATTAGAAGTGTCCATTCTCATTGGATAAACTAGTCCGTCTGGCCCATTTCTATTTTTAGCTATAAACATTCTCGCGGTATTAACATTCTTGTCTTCGATAGTCCGAGATAATGTAAATATAAAGTCCGCAACAAAACATTTATTAAAAGCTTCAGAAATACTTTCCATTGTAATAACTTCAGCATTTAATCCTCCACGATTTGTTTGTGAAGCGGTCCAAATAGGACACTTAAACTCTTGTGAAAGACCTCTCAAATTTTCATAAATCGCTTCCAACTCAATTCTTTTTTCTTTATAATTGCCAGTAGGTTTTAATAAGTCCGCATAATCAACAATGATCATTCCAATTTTCATTCCACGGTTCTGTAGCTTGCTCAAATGATTTCGTAGAGTTGTTACTGACGCTGACTTTGTTGGATATTCTTTTACAATTACATTACCCTTAGCCTCTTTAACTTCATCATAAATGTCTTCTTTACGATGGTAAAGATCTTTTAGGTGAATGCCGGTCATACATGAATCATAGCGAGAGGCTACAACTGTATCTCCTAATTCTAATGTAAAGTGAACCACGGTTAAGCCATTGATAAGTGCCTGGGTACCCAAGTGAACTAGTGCCATTGACTTTCCCGCTCCGGTTGGAGCAATAACAACACCAAGCTCACCCTGACCTAGACCACCTTTACTAACCTTATCAACAATGTCCCAACCTGTTGTAACTGGATTTCTAAGCTTGAGAACAAATCGTTTTTCAAAATCTAGTTTGTAATCATAACCATAAGAGTTATCCGAACCAAGCTTTAGGGCATCATTAATAAGGACTGAAATCTCATCAAATGAAGCATTTTGCAATAAATTAGCGGACTTCATTAGAGCTTCCTTAAGCTTTTGCTTTCGACAAAAGTCTAAAGAAGTGTGTTTAACATACTCTTCATCTTCAACTGATGGATTAGCTTGGATTCTAGCAAAAAAGTCTCTGACCTGTTTGGTTAAGACTTGGTTACTTTCATCCAATTCTGTTCTTAGAATGGTTGTAATAGCCTGTGAGGATGGGTGAGTTTGGTACTTATCTTTGTAATTAAATAGTTTATCAACAAACTGTTGTAAATATCTTTGTTCTAAAAACTCAACCTTAAAAACCTCACCGACCTGATCACAAAAGGCTCTATCCTCAAACATAATTTGGACTAGGCTTTCTTGAAAATGTTTTCCAAATTTTGAAAAATCTTTATTTAACATTATTAATCCTTATGCGGTTCATTGATGCATAGAGATCACCCCAATTTAGTTCAGCAAAGCCGTCTTTTATCATCATTTTGATAAACTCCGTTTTTACAAACTCCAGAGGGTAATTCTCTACCGATTCTTTGACAACTTTACTATTCTGTGGTGATAAACTAATTGTAGATAGATCCATTACTTGATAATTCTGCTCAATTAAAGTTTGATTTTCTGCTATTTTATCCCAAAACCGGTCCTCTACTATAACAGAGTTGAATATATCTTTCAAGAGGCAATCTTCTTGTTCAAGCAAAAAAGGCATTTTTTTCGCAACTGTTTTAAGACCTACTCCTTTTACACCGGGTAGGTTGTCGCTCTTGTCCCCTACAATTGCTCTCGCAAGTGCGAAGTTTGATGGGTGAATTTTGTACTTATCAATAATATTATTTTTATTCAAAATTTCCTTTTGAGTTGGACGAAGAAGAAGTGTAGTGTCGTCTAAAAGTTGGAAGTAATCTTTATCACTGGAAATGATAACTTTTTCCTTGCCTCTAAAACGAGCCACCAAAGCTCCAATAATATCGTCTGCTTCAGAATAATCAATATTAATCTGGCAAATTGGCAATTGATTGAAGTACTCAGCCAAGCGAACCATTTGCCAGATTCTATTTTGAGCTTCCTGCTGCTCTGTTAGATTCTTAACAGACCTGTTTAGCCTAATAGGCTTTCGCCCCTCCTTATAACCTTTATTAATTTTTCGTCGTTTTGATGATCCTTCTCGACCATCCCAACAAATATAAACCTGTGTAGGCTTGATTTCTCTACATAATTTTTGTAGAATTTTTAGCGATCCTTTAATTCCTCCAATGGGTTGACCATTAAAAGATAATGAAGGATCAACAATATAAGCTCTGTAGTACATGTTTAGCATGTCTACAATCATAATTCTGTCCATAAAATAACCCCTGTTAGAAAGTATATTCTAACAGGGGCGGAGATTGAAGTCAAGCTATTTCTACGTCTCTTGACTTCAGCAGGGTTTGATTATTTCTTTTCTTCTTTCTCTTCATAGAAGTCAGATGAATTACCGATTCTTTTATCGAATTTCATGATCACTTCTTCTTCTAATAGTTCTATTACTCTATCATAAAATTTTTGCTCATTTAGCTTGTCAAGCCATTGTTTGCTTTGGAACTTTTCAGTTTTACCATCTTCGTAATGAAGAGCAAACCAAGCGCCCCCATTGGTTAATTTTTCTGAAGACTTAATTGCTTCAAACCAACTTTCCTTATCCATAATTTTTACTTCAGCACCCGCCCAAAGAATCTTAAAATTGCATTGCCTACCTTGAGTTCCAAAGCGTGACTTCTCAATCTTAGCTTTTACTTCTGTGCCAATTCTAAACCCCTTATCATCAAAGATAAAAGATGATTTACCCTTACGAGCAGTTAGCCAGATGCGAAGCGAGTAAGAGTAGGCTAGTGCTTTACCACCCGGTGTAAAGTAGGGTGTTGTCATTGACTCTGCTGTACTTCTGGTGATGTTTGTCTTTAACTGATTTAGAATCAATAGAGTTGACTTTGTGTTTGCTATCGGTAGAATCAATTTAGCCATTCCTTTTGACAGGATACGAGGCTTTACAGCCATAGTTGATAGCGGATTAAAGTCTGATTCAATATCAGAGATCGATGGAGTTAAAGCCATAGAATCCCAAATGAATAACATTTGACTATCATTATTTGCGAGTAGACTTTCAATTGATTCTAACACAAATTCTACTGAACTTGCTTGAACATAAAGCAATCTTTCAGTATCACAACCAGCATTTGCTAAAAACTCTGGATCAATAGAACTTTCTGAATCGAAATAAATTACATCAATTCCCATTCTTTGAGCGTTACCAGCAATTTGTGCTGCCATATAAGACTTACCAGTTGCTTCCAAGCCAGCAATCTCACTTACTTTTCCTACAGGAATACCACCCCATTCTCCTCGTTTGACGATCCCATCAAGCCACTTACACCCTGTAGGAATAAATTGAGTGACTTGTGTTGGGTTTTCTTCTGATAAGGAGAAAGCAACATTGGTTCCTGCTTTTTTATTAATTAATTTTCTCATGTCGGCTATGTTTAACCGACCTGTAACTTTTTGTTTTATCTGACCTGTAACTTTTTGTTTTATCTTTGCCATTTTTTCTCCGTAATAACAAAGGGGAGCAAACAAGTAATTTGTTTGCCCCCCCCTCTCAAGCAATTAGCTGGCTAATAGATCCTTAAAAGCAGTGTCAACATCAGTTCCACCAGTCTTATTAGTAACTACGACTCCTTCAGAAGTATCTGAATTTCCGCCAAGTAGGAACCTATCTAGAATAGCAGAAACATCTTCCCTAGACTTAACTTCAAAAAGATTATCAAAATCAGGCTCACTATCAAGATACTCACTCATCTGGTCAGGATCTGCTGAAATAGCGGTAGTCTTACGACGAGCAGTAATGTTAGTTGATGGATACATTGCACCTGGAGCCTTACCATATGTAAGGACCAAATCTGTCCCATTGTTGGGATCAGTAATATCCCCATAATCAGGATTTAGAACTAGTTGCAGCAAGTTTTCATAAACAGTCTTGCTATAACCCCAAACCTTTACGCCTTCAGCGTCCTCTCCACGAACGACTACTGGCGAGAAAAAACGACTCTTAGCTACAAGCTTGCGAGCCATTTGAATTGAATCATCATCTCCATCATTATAAAGTTTTGAAACAAAATCACACACAGGGCATTCATCACCAAAGTTTTTCTTTGGACATAGAATACCTGTTTTTTCGCCTACATTGTAGTGAAAGTGAAAATGTTTAAAGGGATCACCATCCTTAGTTGGTATAATCCGAACCACGTTTTCTCCCTCTGATGGTTTCCAGAACCGCGCACCACCTTTGCCGCCCCTATTGTGTAGGTCAGCTAGTTTTTGACGCATTTTTTTAATATCGATACCCATTTATTTCTCCGTTTTATTTTGAGTTGTTTGAACAACATTTGTGAAGGCTTCTACATAGACATGGTTCTCAGGCCACTCTGAGTCTATAATTTTAAAAGAAGCTTGTTCACTGTTTTTTTGTATTTGATTATTTATTTTTTCGACGACACCGGGAGTTTCCAGTGCCTTCTTGCTCATAACGAAATAGTAACACTTTTCTCGGATGTTGTCAAGAGGAAAGTGTAAGATCTCCCCTCCAGTTTCAGGATTTACCATTCCAAAACTAGAGATTCTGTTGACTTCCGATGGCTCTTCTATATTTGAAAACAATCCTTTTGTATTTTTAATGTAATTAATCATGTGAAATATCCCCGCTATTGTACTGGCAACATAGTCTTTTTTCTGTAGAAAAGAAATTTCTGTCCCTTTTAGAACCTCACTGGCATCATAAAGATAAATTTTACTAAACACGCCTGAGCGAGATAACTCTTGTAAAATACCAGAAGTCATCCTTTCTCTCAATCTTTGTTTGTTAGACAAAAAGTTTTCTTCTGGCCTAACATAGTGAATAGTAATCTTTTTCTTTTTAATTTTCTCCAAGGTTCTAAGTGTTATTCCGGTGGTCTTTCCACCCCCGAACAAGAACACATGTATATTATTATACCCTACTTTTTTATTTATGTCAAGCTTTATTGACCTCTCATAGTCATTGATTGTTTCTTGTTTTTCAATTAAAATAGTGTTGACATTATTTAAATTATCTGGAAAACTTGTATCTATCAATAGGATATCATAGGCTTCATGCTTCGCTAACTCGGCAGCAATTTGGCTGCCACCTGTTCCAATTCCAATTATTTGCACAATTCTTTCATTTCTCCGTAGTTTACACCGGCAGCAATATTTACCTTAAACTCACCAAGACTGGTGTTGCCATATGTCTCTACAAGATTTTTCAAAAGGTCTCGGTCTTCTTCATTATAATCAATCAAAACTGAATCATGTATCACTGCTGTAATATGGCTTTTTCTCTTTTTTAACATCTTATCTAACTTGATTGCTTGAGTTAGACACACATCAGAGGCTGTACTCTGAATTAAATAATTTAAAGCATGAAAGTCATCACTAGGAATTTTACGATCAAAAGGCGTAGTAACGATACCATTTTTGTAGTAGGATGACAAAATCTTGTCCTTGTTATAAAATTTAGACATTGCGTCGTCTACAGAGTTGGGATTGTAGAGCCAAGCAAAGGCTCTCTTCTTCGCCTCAGCGCGCTCTGTAACGCCCTTAAAGACATTAACGATGTTCCACTCGTGGATGTCCTCTTTCGGCTGTTCTACGCCATTTAGAGCCTGTAGAACACGAAGTTCATTCGCATTGAAGTCTAGCTCTAAGAACCAGTGGTTGTGTGGCTTCAAAATTTGACGAAATTTCTTATCAAAAGCTAAGATCGGGAAACTATTCTTTTGAGTGGACAGTCTTCCCGTTTTACTTTTAAACATATTGTAGTTGATTTTTTCTGAGTTAATTAAAAACTTTTGAACTGCCAGAAAGTCAGTCTTTTTCATAATTTGCTGGCTTAGTTTACTTTTATCGATTATCAGCTTCTGACTAGAGATCTTAGTTAAAAGTAAATTCACTTCTTTTAAAAAGTTATAGTTAGAAGGCTTACTAAAGTTTTCAAACACAAACTTTGTAATTTCAGACTTGTTCTCATAAAAATCTGTAAGGAATTTATCTGGAACTAGATCGTAGAAGCAATGTTCGTCTAAACTAACCTTGGCCTTACCTAACGACTTGATGAACGATTTCATTCGTTTGGTAGAGTACTGCCACCTAGTGTGGAGGTGGTCGGGTAGTGGTACATCGTCTATGCTATCTACCCCTGCGTAGAGTTTGGCGTAATCTACATTCTCAGAAATGAAGTTGGGTGAGCTATCCCAGGTCTGGGTAAAGCCATGTCCAACATCTTCTTTGTAGATTTTGCCGTCACTGTAGTAACCGACACACTCAATCTTGTTATCAAGAACCTGAAAAATCATTTAAATAACTGTTGTCCTCGCCAGTCCGTTTGTCGAACCGATCTTGTGAGGATATCATAACACCATCGTCGAATCTTGTCAAGTTGTTTTGGTTGAGGGTAACGTCCCTGTAGGCAGTTGTTCCCAAATTGTACTGTATATAATCAAGAGCTTTAGATAGAGCCTTTTGATTATCTTTGTTTCGAAGGCTCTTATAAATTGTTAAAGCATTTTTAATATGAAAACTTTTTCTTTTTTGAGAAACAATTAAACCAGACTCCGCTAATCTAAAATTATAATATAAGCCTATAGTAGTTTCTGTCTGCTTGTAGTAAGCTGGTGTAGTAATATTTGTTTTTCTTAGTTGTGGAAGTTCTCTGTCCTTATAAGTATAAAAAGCATTAATACAATTTGATCTAGCAGTTCTATTTTCTTTATATCGAGGATAAGCTTGTACAAAAGTGGTATAAAATACAAATAATTCATTATAAAACTCTTCAAAGTATTTTGCAAGGTCTAGTCTTTCATAGAAAGTTCTAAAAATTTCTTCAATGCTTATAGTTCTATCTTCTTCTGTAATTTGCTCTTTTACAAAAGGTTCTGAATTTTTGCTATTAAAGTTTGATACTATTCTCCAAGGAATATTTCTGTCTATTCTGAATCCGTACCTACCACACAATTCTTGAAATATTTCAAAGTTATTATCGTTTACAAATTCAAAAGCTAAGGAATCGTCTCCATACTCACCTTCATAAATCTCTATTGCTAACCCAGTATTATTAACTGTTGTATTATTTGATTCATGAAAACCAACTCTCGTAAATGGTTGTTTTGTATTTTTAATATATTCTAATAATATTGTTGTAAAAGAGTTAAAATCTTTAATATCCTCTGTTTCTAAGACATTTTCAAGAACATCGCTAAAAAAACCTTCATATAAATCTTGTTGATTATCTTGATATTTTAAAGCTGGGCTGCTCCATCCTTTAAAGGGCTGTAAAGTTTTTTGAAAATAATCAGATCTAGTGTCAAGGTATCCATCTAAATAAAGTGTTTCATAGTGCAATCTCATTTTTTTAAATGCTTGTGAAACATAATTTAAACATAATACAGTATTTTCATCTGAATCCTTGCTTACAATTTCTAAGAATGATTCTTTTGGATAGACCACTCTGCCCAGTTTATCGACTTTCCCATATAAAGGTGTATCATACCAAAGATCAAATTGCCTGCCAGACTGGTCATAGAGATCGTCATACAAAACTCTGCTATTATAAAGTTCTTTAGCTGTAGAATCATTATTGGCGGTTGGTGTCTTGGTCACTAAATTGGTTCCTTAATATCTTTATATAGATCGTTTTGGGGTGGTTGATCAGCACTGGTTTTTGCTGATGGACTAAAGTCACTATTAAGCCCATTGGACAACAGTACAGAAGCATCTAATCTAAATAAGTCTTCTAAGTATTGTACTACGCTTAGTTTTAATCCAATTGGTGGAATTAGGTCTTCTACATTTTGTTGGGTTACATCGGTACCAGACTTACCTTTTTGTGATGCCGGGTTGAATACCCAAGTTCCTGCTAAGGTTGTTTCATAACTACCAATCGAAATACTATCGGTTACATTTTGAATGGCATAATACCCAACGATACCGGGATCAAAAGTGTCCTTACTGATACCGAGTGGGTTTGCCGGTACAGTAAAGAAACCACCTTTAAAAAATACATTATTGCCAATTGTAGTAACATTTGCTGAATATCTATATTTTAACAAAACTTCTGCTGAATCCACAAGAGATCCCTCCCACAAAGCAGTTCTTAAGCCTGGAAGGTCCTGAGCATTAAAACTAATATTTTTTAATAAACCTGAGTCCGCTCCAATCTTCACATGAGGGGCATTATACCTGATATCTTGAGCCTCGTCAAATGGAGGAGTAATAGAAGATAAATTTCTTAAAAGATAGGGGCTCGTTGTAGGACTACTAATGCTTTTAAGCGGAGTATATAAAACAACTGTTCTTAAGTTGTCTCTCGTAGCAGTCTGATCTGTTGTCTTTAACTTAGATGAAAAAGTTTTTAATTTGCTCTTTGAATTTGTTTTATATATTTCTCTAAACAAGGCAGCATCTTTTTTGTTTCCCGTCATTTTTGTTAAATAAAAGAATGGCCTAATTGAACCAATGTGGTTTCTGCCAAATAAAGAACTGTTACCTTCATTACAAATCTTTGGCACTAAATCAGTCATAACATCATTTAAGAAATCGCCAAAACTATAAATAATAAGATTTTTTGATAAGTAATTTCTATAATACCACTTTTGAAATTCGTCTACAGAAACTAATATATCACCTAAATTTAATGAGTAGTCTTTTCCAAAAGCTTTTGTTTTTATATTGCCGAACCCAATAAACGGAGCTTGTTTATCTTTAAAATCTTTTTCTAAGTTTTCGTAGGCGGCGGCTACTAAAGCTCTTAAAGAAAAGAACCCAATATCACCAAAAGTCTTATCACTTTCTGATCGATTTGCCCCTATAGGAGTATTCATAATAGATCCAATGGTTCTATCTAAAACATTTAATGCTTCATCTCCTGTCTTACCTTTAATTGTTTCAAAAACAATATTGTCTTTAAACTTGTCTGCTGATGAAATTGAAAAAGAATTCGTTCCCAACAGTGTAGAATCCGCAGCGGTCTGCCCTTCTTCTAAAAACATATTTGTTTTTATTTGAAATTTTCTAGTTTCCCCTTCTTTTTCAGAACTAGCTTCAAAGTTAATTTTAAATAACTCTTTATTATTTCTAATAGTTTCAACAATAGTTTGTTTTACTAATGGGCCTAATTGTTCTTTTAGTTTATTAAGAAATCTTCTTTGTTCTCTAAGTTTATTTTCTAATTCTTTTTTCTTAAATTCAATTTTAATTAAATTATTTTTATTTTGACTTGTACCAGTCACTCTTGCAGCCTGCTTTCTTTTTTCTGACTGAACTTTAAAAATTCTTAATTTATTCTCTATTTTATTTGAACTTTTTACAAGATCTCTATAATTTCTTAATAATTTCTTAGTTGATTCACCAGATGAAAAGTTACCAATTACAAAATCCCCTTTTGGTATTGATATATCAGAGCTTTTGTTAAATAAATCTTGATCTTGCTGAGTTGTATAAGATGTTGATAGTCTAATGGAACCGTCTTGCTCAAAATTAAATGTGTGTGATTTATATCTTAAAATGAATCTTTTCTTTTCTTTTAACAAAATTTGAGTTTGAATTTTTGGTGGAATGATAGTTGGATCTGTGAATCTTGAAATTCCATACCCATATTCTAAAACCAATTCTTCGAACTTTGGAGCTAAGAACGCCATCACTTTAATAAAACTAAAATCTTGCCCATCAACAATTTGTTTTCTTGTTAAAACATTAATATTCTGAAAGAAAAAGTTGATATCAACATTTACGCTGAGAAGATTGCCCAATGCTGGAAACTTTCTATTAACAGTTACAGAGTTAATGCCTGCCCCATCACCTCTAGCGAATTTACCACCTAATATCTTGGTCTTTCCATCTTTGATGTGTGGGTTAAATTCGTTTTCAGTAGAAAATGACTGGAAAGGGACAACTATTTCTTTCCACGGGTCATTTTCTTTCTTTTTGTATCTATAAATTAATTTGACATAAGGAGTCATAGCTGCAAGTTCTTCAGAACCAACATTAGACATAAACTTTAAATATTCTTGATGTTCTTTTAGCAATCTTGGATTTGATGGCTTTCCTGGGGTATACCCCTCTTCAAAATCCTGGTGATGATCTGGATGGATACTAAAAATTCTATTTTTCGTATTAGTTCTACCGCTTATTATTCTTTTATAAACATCGTCTGGTAATCCAGGGACATTACTTTTTTCAAAGTGATCGTCATATAAAATTCTGGCAAGAGCGCTTCTTTGCGAATCTGTAGAGCCTCTTTGAATTTGTGGAGTTAAAACTTCATTTAAAAAAGTTTGACGTGATAGACCACCAGGGACTATTGGAAAAAATAATTGTAATGATCCTAAATTTACAGACATGTTATAAACCGATTATGCTTAAAAGTTCATCTAAAAATAGTGGAACTAAGATTGTTTCTCCAAGCTCAATGTGTTGTTCTGTTGGCTTCTTATTAAACCAAGCAATCACCCACCAATACTCAGGGTTATTATAGTACTTTGAAGATAGTTTGTAAAATCTATCTCCCACTTTCCAAGTGACAGCAGCAGTTTCAATTGAATCATATATCTGCTGATTTGGATAAAGTAGCTGATTAACTCCAGTTTGTCTTATACCCTGCTCTCCGTAACGACCTTTAAAAGACTTACGATATCCAGAAGTTGAGTTAATAAATTCTAATAAATTGTTATATCTAGAAACGGCCATTATCCACCTCCGGTTAATTTCTTTACAATTTTATTTTGTTGTGTTCCATTACCTGTTGCAGTGTTGCCAGCGGCTCGTGAAGCAGCGGTACTTGTTGCTTGGGTATTGGCGCTACCTTCTGACTGGTTTTTAAAAAACGGAGAGCCTGATGAGTCCAGGGCATAAGGATATTGACCATTCTCTACATCTAAGAATTCGCCTCTTTCGTTAAAGCCGGGAGTTCCTTCGTGTAAAACATTCATATTAAAAGATACTTCATAAGTTTTAACATAAATGGCACCGTCACCATTTCCAGAATTAATTAAAAAAATGCCATTAGATTCCATGCCGTGATTAATACTAACAGAACCATTAATGTAGCCAAGCAGGCCCCTTGCCGGGTTTGTATAATCGCAAATAAGATTTGCAAATTTGACTCTGATTAATGGTGGAGAGTTAATAATCTTTGTTTTATTATTTTGGGTATTCAGATATGATGGGTACAGATTTTTTACTATAGTGTTAATATCAGACAAAATTTCTCTAGCATGTTCTTCTTTAAATGCTGGCATCATTAAACTAAATGTTATAGCTCTTGAGGTCCCCTGATAAACTGGGATTGGATCTACGCGACCAAACACATCGACAGTATTAAACTTAGGACTAAAGCTGTCTTGTAAGTTTTTCATGTAAGCTGGGAAAGTAAGACTTTCTCCAGTTGTGGGAAACTGAATAAATACGTTAGCAAAAGGATATTTTAATCTAAGCTCTCGTTCTTCATTAGAGGAGTATTTGAGCTTTTGATCTTCTTGTAGTGTTTTCTTTAAAACTTTTAATGCGGCGGCGTTATTATGCAATTTATTATCCTCTTATGTATTTCATGGGGTCAACTTCCCGGTGGAGATCATCAAGGCCGCGATTTATTGGTCCAGACGTTATCCTCCACGCTCTGCGTCGGCTTCGGATAGGTCATATTCG
>TARA_R110000782_G_scaffold74622_2_pt1 | contig 17334 bp, 29 predicted proteins | sample TARA_R110000782 | Tara Oceans TARA_R110000782 (sample SAMEA4397859) | marine metagenome | biome: Polar Biome; feature: [SRF] surface water layer (ENVO:00010504); material: water (ENVO:00002006), including particulate matter (ENVO:01000060) such as... | depth 5 m
CCGACTTGTGCATAATCCTAGTGATTACACCAACTCGTGATTCTTCGTTATAAGGGAATTGCGAGAACGATAGACCGTTAGCTGCTAGATGGGGTCTAGCCATGTCTACATATTCTACTAGTTCTGCGTAGCTAGAATTATGTACGCCTTTGCTTTTCTTTAGAACAGACACGAACTCGCCCTGCGCTATAGATAGTGCTGCGGCTAACTCATTGATTTCATTAGATGTTTGCATTATGCCTTCTCCTGTAATGTCAAAATGACTAGGACAAGGTATACTATTCTTTTACAGAAGTAAAACGATTTTTTTATGGTTTAAGAGTTTACACCACGATGGGAAAAGTATTTAATAAGTAAGTCGGTGGTGTTGGCGCACCTAAAGTCCGATATAGAACAAAGCGAAGATACGGTCACCCGACTTAGGTTATCTTATCACGCCTCCCTTCTATATCCCTAGCACCTAATCTACCGACACTGAACCAGTGGGCTTCAGGCTTGGGAATAATTAAACCCAAGAGACGGCGACACTTGTGAGCGAAAGAGCCTCAACCGTTAATGCTTAATACGGTTGAATAGACACCCTATTCGATACACTGGATTCAGTTAGCGCGATAGAATAATCAAAAGGGCGTGAAGCGCCTTTAAGGTTACTTTGCTTAAATTTCAAGGAGATTGTAATGAAAGATGAAAAACACACTGTTTTAGCAGTGACAAAAGAACAATTAGAAATAATTTTTGATTGCTTACAAGCAACAGAAGAAGAACTAATTAATGACTTAAATTACGAACATTTAACTAATAGCAGCGCGATTATATTAAGTCGTAGACATGACGTAGTTTTTCAACTAAAGCGACAAATACAAGCAGACCTTGAAAGGAGATTAGAAAATGAAGCGTAGAAAATATCCAGAACACTTCGAGCGGCTATGGCAGGCTTTCGATATTGATTACGGTGAAAAAGGCAGTAAGACGAAGGCGCACGAAGTCTTTGTTGCTATGGAAATAGATTCTGACGATGTAGATTTCATTATAGATAACTACACGAAACAACGCATGGCAAAAGAAATACAAAGAATGCGTGGCGAGTTTTCACCTAATTTTCAGCATATGGAAAGGTATCTTAAAAATGAACGATTCGATGACCAAATCAGTCTCAACTCTTATCAACAAAAATCAATCACAAAGTCAGACCAATCAGACGCAGCGCTCAGGCAATATCTCACAGGAGGTAATGGCGAAGGGGTGGAGAATGCTGCAAGCAATGAAGAAGACATCGGACCCAGTTGGCTCAACTGAGTTTAAAGTCTGGTATCGCTCGCTCACCAATGACTTCACCGAGGAGGAGTTTATGAACGGCATCAAAGCAGCTCAAGACCATACTAAGTTTCTAGACTTACCTAACTTCAGACAGCTGTGCCGACTGACTAAAAGCCATAGGTCACACGCTATATTTTCTATCGAAAAGAAGGAAAAGATGCTCACAGGGGCTGAATTACGCGCTAAAATAGCTGAAATGCGTAAAAATCTTGATATTTAATCCTTTATAAAACAATAACTTAGGCTAAATGACAAAAAACATCGCTTATATGTAAAAAAACGCTTTACATGGTCATCGGTAGGGTATTTAATACACACATCGAAGGCAATTACGCACACAAACTTCGAAGGATTATCAAAATGAAAAAAGGCAGCACACTTCAGCTTATTGATACTTTCGTTAAAATTAAAGCCAAGCAAAACACAGATAAAGATTACGACCTTGCAAATCTTACTTTTGAATTATCTAAATTATTAGAGGCTTTTCCAGAAGCTGAACAGAAATTTAGACAAAGGACGGAAATGTTTTATCAAATGTCTTTAGGCACAGAAGACTACAACCCTGTAACTTATTAAAAATCACCGCCCCTTCGGGGGCATCAAGGAGAAATAAAATGGCTATGTGCAAATACTGCGACTCTTATGTACAAGATAATGAAACGGCTGCGATGGATGATGACTTTAGACTTTATCACCCGCAGTGTGAGGTAGAACAGCAAGAGCGCTTAAAAGGGCAATTTGAAAAGGTTTGGCAAGATAGATTTGATAACGATACCCAAGACTTATATTAACCACCGCCCCTTCGGGGGGCATCAAGGAGGGCATTGAAAAGATTTGTTTGTATCAGCTCAAGGGTAAATAGTGCGACCTCGGTCTATAGACTTTAGTCAACATCGTTCCCCATCTGGCAACAGGCCGTAAACCTGCGATACAAACAAATCCTTTGAACGCCCACTAAATAAAACAGGAGAAGCAAAATGATTATATTTAATTATCCAAGCAAGAAGGTACTGAAAGAGCGTGTAGGCGAATCATTAGTTTACATAGAAACAAGCCTATTCGGTGAAGAATATAGGCGCGATGGTGTGCTGATAGGTGCTAATCGTCCTCATATCACTGGTCAAGGCAGAGAATTTTTTGCTGAAGTTACTATGCAAAATGGCTTAATTCATAAAGTTACATAAGGAGCAGCATCATGACACACGAACAAATCGAACAAAAGCAAATAGCAATATCTGATTTAGCAGATAAATATCTAGACAAGGCTTTAGCTAACGGAGAGTCTTTTACAGAAGGGTTGTGCAATTGGGCGATAACTAAAGCAGAACAAGAAATAGGAGAAGCATCATGGAACTAGAACAGAACGATTTTTGGCAGACTAAGGCTCGTGGCACTAACTCTAACGAGTATGAGATTTACCTAACCTGCGCTGATGATGGCAAGGGTAACGATTCAACCACTGGTCAACCGCTAAAAAGCTACGAAGAATGGCTAAATAGTTAATTTTAACGAATCAAGGAGAATAGCATGAGTACACGAGCAACTTACCTTTTTACTAATAACAGCATGGCAGCCGAAGATATTTGCGTTTATATCCACCACGATGGCTACCCTACAGGCGCAGCAGAGTACTTCAGAAAGGCACTCTTTATCGCCAAGACTGACCGCCGCCCAATCTTAGAGTCATTCATTGCAGCCAATAGCCGCGCAGAGATTACGCGCAGCCATCAAGCCCATGGCGATACTGATTACCGCTACACAATAGACCGCAAAGATGTTCAAGTTCAGAAGCGCATTAGTAATTTCAGCGAAGAGAATGGTTTCGATAATTACTGGGAAACAATTTACTCAGGCTCTATAGAAGAATTTATTGTTAGAAATGTTCAATTGGAGTTCGTATCATGAAGAACATACTAGCCACAGGTGTTATAGTGATAGCACTCGCTTCGCTAGCCAGTTCAATGGCTGTTTTTTTAAGCGATACAGACCTAGAAGTGCAGCAGATAGAGGGTGACACCTACTGCACGATGCACCAGTTATGGATAGATACAGATGGCGACTTCGGTTGGCCAGATTACAAAAATACTTTCAAGGAGTGCAAATAATGAGCGCAGCAATTACTAAAATCTTGCTAGAGAATATGCCTGAACTGATAACAGACGATAAGGTTCAGCCGACAGAGTTGGTGTTAGACATCGTTTGGCGGCACTTGCGAACCATTCAGCCAGACTTGCTAGAGGTCGCTATAGGCGATGATATAGACAAGTTTGACGCTCTTATTTACGACTTAGCCGACTTTCAATACCTATCCACAGCCAAAGAGATTCAGAAGTTTACGCTCCAACGATTACGCGCCGTAGCCTACGAAACCATTATGGGATACGAGTCATCAATCATTAGCGCGCACCACTGCTTATGATTACCTCAGTTGCTTGCATTGCTATGGCTATCTACTTCGAGGCTCGCTCAGAGCCTTTAGAGGGACAGGTAGCCGTAGCTAATACGATAATCAATAGAGTTAAATCTCCTGACTACCCCAACACCCCCTGCGAAGTTACAAAGCAAGCTAAGTATTGGGCAGGTCACCCCATTCGTCATCAATGCCACTTTTCTTACTGGTGCGATGGCAAACCAGAAACGATTGACGATGATGAGGCTTATACCTTGGCACTATCAATCGCTATTCACGCTGAAACAACCTTGGTTGATGTTACGGATGGCGCTGTGTTCTACCATCGTGACGATATACAGCCGTATTGGTCGGAAGGCTTGGATGTTAGACGCAAGATAGGTAGGCATATTTTTTATTAATCAAGGGGTGAAATTAAAAATTAATAGCACCCCCAGTTAGGAGAAAGCTATGACTCAAGAAATGCAGGTGCTAAAACACATCAACCGTTATGGCAAAATAACTAGCATGAAGGCATTTGAGAGGTACGGAATAACAAGGCTTGCAGCTAGAATTCACACCTTACGAAATAAAGGCTATGTGATTAACACCACGACAATTAGCAATGGTAAGGCAGGATATGCTGTTTACTCAATGGACTAGCCTTTTTTAGAAAAAGTGTTACCATTCACCCCTAGCTTGAGGCTAAAAGCAATCACTGGGGGTGAATGTGTTAAAGATAGAATATGTCGCTACGGACGACTTGATACCGTATTTTAACAATTCACGCACTCACTCTGAGTCGCAAGTTAAGCAAATCGCTGCATCTATACGCGAATTTGGCTTTACCAATCCTATTTTAATTGACGAAAAGCAAACCATAATAGCGGGTCACGGCAGAGTTATGGCTGCTGAAGTCCTATCTATGTCTACTGTTCCCTGTATTCGCTTATCTGGTTTATCTGAAGCGCAGCGTAAAGCCTATGTAATCGCCGATAACAAACTGGCGCTAAATGCGGGTTGGGATATTGAGATTCTATTTTCTGAAATTGAAACATTGGAAGATTTAAATTTTGATGTTGATTTAATCGGTTTTTCTGCAAATGAATTAACAGAAATGTTAAATATTGAAGAAGAACAAGAAGAAAAAAAAGAATTTACAGGCGATACAGAAGATAAATGGCAGCTTTTGATAGAATTTGAAAATGAGAACGAGTTGCAAAGTGCTTATGAAAAAGCCATAGAGGATGATTTTAAATGCAAAATTATCATGTAAAACTTACTTCTCCAGTATCAGATAGCTTTAGATGCTCAATGGCTGCTAACAGTTTAGACATTGATGTAAACAAAAAAAGCGTTCACGAATTTTCAATAGATGCTGATTTAAAAACTAATTGGAATGTCGGTTTAATAGTTGGGGCATCAGGCAGCGGTAAAACTACATTAGCTAATGAAGTGTTTGGTAAAGATTGTTTTGATTTTGATATAGACGAATCAAAGCCAATTATTGACCAATTTCCAAAAGATTGGACTTATGAGCAATGCCAAAACGCTCTCAATGGAATAGGTTTATCCCAAGTGCCATGTTGGATTAGACCAGTGGCTACATTAAGTAATGGTCAAAAGGCTCGCGCCATAGCTGCTTTGCAGTTATCTAGGCATGAAGATTTCGTGGTTGATGAATGGACATCCGTAGTCGATAGAACAGTGGCTAAAAGTATGTCTGTTTGTTTGGCTAAACACGCTAGAAAGATAGATAAGAAAATAACAGCTGTCAGTTGTCACTATGATGTAATCGAGTGGTTAAACCCAGATTGGATTATAGACTGCAACAAAGGCATTTATATTGACCGGAGGTGTCTTTGGCGAAATTATCAGCGAGAGGAAAAATTACACTTCAACATCAGGGCTATCGGCAGGGAAAGTTGGAAATACTTTAGTAAGTATCATTATTTAAGCGAAAAATTGCCTGGGGGCATTATAAAGTTATTTGGTTTGTTTCATGGAGATAATCAAATTGGATTTCAATGTTTTGCCAATTACACTCCAAAACGAAAAACAGATAAAAAAATGAAAATGCACAGCAACAGAACTGTAATTCATCCAGATTATGTTGGTCTTGGTCTTGGAATGAAGCTAATTGAAGAAACAAGCAAGATAATGGCAGATGATGGATTTGATGTATGGGCAAAGTTTTCTAGTGTTCCAGTTGCAAAATCATTTGAAAAATCAAATAATTGGAAATTATGTGATGTACAAAGATTTACACCAAAAGCAGGAAAAGGCATAAGACAAACAGGCTTTAGACAAGCAATTAAAACTTATAGTTATCATTACGAACCAAGATTATGAAAAATGGAAACCAAGGTGACGGCGGTGGAAGACCCGCAGTAGAATTTAACCAAGATAAAATAAACTTGGTAGAGAAACTCGCCGCAGTATTAACAAAAGCACAGCTATCTGATTATTTTGGTATATCGGAGACTACATTTCGCGCTTTAGAAGAGCGTCAGCCTGAGGTTTCTGATGCCTATAAAAAAGGAAAAGGCAAAGCTATAGCAAGCGTGGCTAGTAATCTTGTAAACCAAGCCCAGAACGGTAACACAACTGCGGCTATCTTTTACCTTAAGACTCAAGCGGGTTGGAAAGAGCAAGACACAACCACAATATCCACCAACGAAGACAACATCATACAGATAGTCCGTGCAACTAAGCCTGACTGAACCACAAGAAGAGTTTCTTTGCTCCGAAGCTAAGTACCCTGCGCTAGTCGGTGGGCTTGGTAGTGGAAAGACAGTAGCGGGAATATCTAGGCTTATCTGCCTAATGGTTCAAGACCCTACTATCAACGGCGCTTACTATATGCCGACCTATGATTTGCTTAGGTTGCGCGCATTGTCTGGGCTTGAAGAAGAATTAGAAAAGTTAGGACTAGGATTTAAAACTAACCGCTCTGAGTACACTGTATCCATTCACGGCTACGGTATGATTATTCTGCGTAGCTATGACAGACCAGAAAGAATCGTTGCCTATGAGGTAGCGCATAGCATTGTTGATGAGTTAGACACACTGCCCAAAGATAAAGCTGCGCTAGTGTGGCGAAAGATAAGTGAACGCAATCGGCAAAAGTGCAAGCATCCTGCGGGTAATACAATCGGCTGCGTAACTACACCAGACCAAGGCTACAGCGGGTTCGTATATCAAAAGTGGGTAAAGTCATTACAAGATGGCTACGTGGTTATTAATTCCCCTACAGCATCTAATCCTTTTTTGCCTGACGGTTATATCCAACAGATAAGGGATAACTACGACCCAGTTCTAGCCGACTTATTTCTTAAAGGCGAGTTCGTAAGTCTATCTGCTAACAAGGTTTATCATTTTTTTGCTAGAGAAAAACACCACACAGACCGCACGATTACTGACGCTGACAAGTTTCTCCATGTCGGAGTTGATTTCAATATTGGTGGATGCTGCGCGATAGTTAGCCTGATAGAAGGCAAAGACCCGATTACCGTTGATGAGTTTATTAGCCACGACACTAGGGATTTCTGTGCGCGTTTATCTAAATACGAACAGCAAGGTAGGAAAATAACCGTATACCCTGACGCTAGCGGAAAGTCTGGTAGCACTAACGCAACTGGGTCAGATATTGATATAATACGGCAGCATGGTTACTCTGTAGACTGTCCGAATGCGAATCCTATGGTTAGAGACCGTATCAACGCAGTAAACGGATTGCTATCGCATGACCGATGGCTAGTGAATACGGATACCTGTCCACAATTAACTGACGCGCTAGAGTCGCAAGGTTACATAAAAGGACAGCCCGAAAAGTTCAGTGAACATCCTGCTATAGATGACTGGGTTGATGCAGCAGGTTATTTTATCAACCGCAAATGGTCGCTGGGCAGACCAATCGTGGTCACAGATATAGGTATGGCACGATGAGCATAGAATTCAAGAACCCGAAGTATCGGGACAATGTAGAAAAGTGGGATTTAGTAAATGATATTTGCGATTCCACTAACCTCAAAAAGTATTTGGTTCAGCTAAACCCTAAAGACGTATCCGTTGAGAATGTAGAGCGCAACTCGCAGTTCTTCAAGCGCAGTGTATTCGCCGCAGTCGCAGGATATACAAGTCGTGGGTTCGTAGGTAAAGCGTTTACCAAACCGCCAACATTAGAAGTCCCCGAAGAGTTAGCGTATGTATCTACGGATGTAAACGGCGCAGGTGCATCTATCTACCAACAATCACAGGAAGTAATGCGTGACGTTATCCGTGTTGGTCGTTCTGGTTTATTGGTAGATTTCCCAACTACAGACGGTGAAGTATCACGCGCAGATATTCTTAACGGCAACATCTTCGCTACTATCACTCGGTTTGATTGCAGACAGATTATCAACTGGCAGACAGAGCGAGTCGGCTCAAAGGTTATGCCTACGCTTGTCGTATTAACCTCTACGGTTAGCGAGCCAAAGTCTGACGGCTACGAGTTTCAACTAAAAGAAATATGGATTGAACTGGCGCTTGAGGAAGGCGTGTATGTACAGAGAGAGTGGCGCAGAAATGACCACAATGAATACTATGTTTACAGCGAGACTATCCCACGCGATGGATTTGGTAATACGTTAAACTATCTGCCGTTTGTTTTTGTTGGTTCAGAAATGAATACGACCAGTGTTGACCACCCGCCAATGTACGATTTGGCTAAGGTAAATTTAGGTCATTACAATAACTCCGCTATCTACGAAGACTCAGTATTTACAGTCGGGCAGGTTCAGCCGTGGATGTCTGGGCTAAACCAAGAAACCATTGAGCTAATGCAGTCAAACAATATGTATATCGGCTCAGGTAGATTAATCGGCGTTCCATCTGGCGAGACCTTTGGTTTTGCTCAGGCGAGTCCTAATATGCTTGCGCGTGAAGCTATGATGGATAAAGTTGAGCTAATGATTGGCTTGGGCGCTATGTTCATGCAGTCGGGCGGTGCGGCTAAAACTGCCACACAGATTGACGGCGAGCTAATGACGCAGCACTCAGTTCTGTCTTTAATCGCTAACAACGTATCCGAAGCCTACTATGACGCGCTTAAAATGGCGGCACAGTTTATGGGTGTCCGTGGTGATGTTGAGTGCAGATACGAGATTAGCCAAGACTTTATTGACCCGAAAGCAGACGCACAAATGCTTAACGCTGTGGTTGCTTCATTCTTGCAAGGTGTTCTGCCGATTAGTGACCTGTTTGCTTGGCAGAAGAGACACGGTTTAATTAGTGCCGAAAAAGACCTTGGAGATTACCAAGAAGAAATCGGTATGCAAGGCGGCATGGTCGACCTTGAGGAAGGCTAATGGCTACAGCACCTGAGGAGCTAATAAATATAGCGACTCGCCATCAAGTCTATCTCGAAAGGCTAAAGACAGGCGAAGCTAACAAGGTTGGCGATTTTCTAAAGAAGATTGACCAATCTGTTACTGCGCGTTTAGCTAATAGGGACTTAACGGAGTTCTCACGAGATAGGCTTAACCAGTTGTTGCTTTCTGTGCAGTCAGACATGGCTATATTAGCGCAGGAGTTTACTGACACTGTAGCCGCGCAATCTATTGACCTAGCTGATTACGAATCTGGCTTTGAGGTTAGGTCATTAGGTCAAGTTGCCGCTGCTGACTTCGTTGTTCCTACCGCTGCTTCGTTGCAGTTTGCGGTTTTTAATAACCCATTGACTATATTGGGCGCTGATAACGGCAAGATGCTAAAGCCTTTCGTAAAAGGTTTAACACAGAGAACGCTAGATAGAGTTAGCGGTGCAATCTCTGCGGGATACTACGAAGGTCAAACAACTAACCAAATTCTGCAAGCTGTTCGTGGAACTAGAGCCAATAAGTTTACAGATGGCGTATTGTTTCAAATGAACAACGCAGCAAAGACCATCACTAGAACTGCGCTGCAACACGCAGCAGTCCAATCACGCGAGCAAGTCTGGCAGAATAACGCCGATATAGTAAAAGCGGTGAAGTGGGTTAGCACACTAGATAGCCGAACCTCTCCGCAATGTCGCTCATTAGATGGGCAACAATTCCCTATAGACAAAGGACCACGACCACCAATCCACCCTAACTGCCGCAGCACTATAGTCGCAGTATTGGATGATAGGTTCTCGTTCTTGCGTGAAGGTGCTACCAGAAGTGCGCGAGGACCAGACGGTAAAGTGGTTTCTGTTCCTGCTGACCAAACTTACTACGGTTGGCTAAAGAAGCAACCTGCTGCGTTTCAAGACTCAGCTATAGGCAAAAAGAGGGGCGCGTTGCTTCGTAGGGGCGGTTTAACTTCTGAAAAGTTTACGAAATTACAGTTAGGTAAGAATTTTGAACCAATAACTTTAGAAGAAATGCAAAAGCTAGAACCATTAGCATTTGAAAAAGCAGGATTGGACTAGCATTGACATAAAAGTTTTGCAAGTTACAATGACGGAATCGTAAGTTGGGCTTACTTTAATCACAGGGTGATAAAATGATTGAATATCAGTTAGAGAGTTTAGAAAACATTGACGAAACCTTACAAGGGCTTTATGAGCAAACAGATACTGGGTATCAGCTTAAAGTTACAGGCATTCCTGAGCCAGAGAAAGAAGATTTAAGTGGCCTCAAGAATAAAGTTGATGAGTTGTTGCGAGAAAAGAAAGCAGCATCGCAGAAAGCGCGGGAAGCAGCGGAAGAAGCAGACGCAGCAAGACTCGAAGCAGCAAAGAAGGGAAATGATACAGAGGCTTTAGATAAATCTTGGCAAGAGAAGTTTAACGCTAGGGAAGTAGAGCTAAAGAAAGAGCTAGACGAATTGTCAGGAACGCTTGTCAAATTAACGAGTGGTCAAACGGCAACAAAGATAGCGGCAGAAATCGCAGTACAAGGTTCGGCAGATGTTTTATTGCCACACTTAGAAAGGCGATTAAGAACAGAATTCAGAGACGGCAGTCCTGTTACTGTTGTTCTCGATAAAGATGGTAAGCCTTCAGCTATGTCAGTTGATGAGCTTAAAGCAGAATTCCAGAATAGCGCAGCTTTTGCTCCGTTAATTGTGGGAACAAAAGCCAACGGCGCAGGGCGTACAGGTGGCAATGAATCTAGCGGGGCTGGAGTCAATGAAGTAAGTCGGTCGGAGTTTGACCGAATGAACCAAGCGCAACGCGCAAATTTCGCCAAAAATGGCGGTAAACTTAAAGATGATTAAAGGTAATCTCTCATGGCTAATGTTCTTACTGACTTAGCGGCAGACATCTACAAGGCGGCAGACATTGTTGGCCGTGAGCTTGTTGGTGTTATCCCTTCAGCAACAATTAACTCAGACGCTACTAACCGAGCAGCACAGGGCGATACTATCCGCTCATTCGCTACACGAAGTGCGACTGTTGGTACTGTCTCACCTTCAATGACTATTCCTGAAGGCACAGACCAAACTGTAGATAATAAGACGATGACTCTTAGCACTACAGCATCTGTCCAGATTCCGTGGACAGGCGAAGACATGAAGCACGTCAACAATGGCGCAGGCTTTGAAACTATCTACGGTGACCAGATTCAGCAAGCTATGCGCGCTATCTCTAACCAAATTGAAGGAGAAGTTGCTACTGATGTTGCCAATAACGCTTCACGCGCTTTTGGTACTGCGGGTACAACTCCTTTCTCTGCTAACTTTGGTGATGTTGCTGAGATTCGTCAGATTCTCGTAGATAACGGTATGCCTTCTAATGACGGTATGGCTAGTATTGTAATGAACAGCCTCGCAGGTACTAACTTGCGTCAGCTCGCTTCACTGCAATCAGTCAATACTGCGGGTTCTAGTGACCTGCTGCGTCAAGGTACTTTGCTTGACCTTCAAGGCTTGATGATTAAAGAGTCTGCGGGTATTGCTACAAATACTGCGGGAACTGGTGCGAACTATCTAATCAACGGCACTCCTGCTGTTGGCGAGACTGTTATTCCAGTAGATACAGGCACAGGCACAATCCTAGCAGGTAACTTAATTGTTATCGCAGGTGATACTAACAAGTATCTCGTAACTGGCGCTCTCGCAGGTGGCAATGTAACTATCGCTGCACCAGGACTTAGAGCAGCACCTGCTAATAACGCAGCCGTTACTCTCGGTGGAACTCATACTGGTAACATAGCTTTCCATAAAGCTGCTGTTGAAGTAGGTATGCGTCCAATGGCACAGCCTGCAGGCGGTGACGCTGCGGTTGACCGTCTAACAGTACAAGACCCAGTTAGCGGTCTGGTATTTGAAGTAGCTGCCTACAAGGGCTACAACAAGGCTATGTTTGATGTGTCTTGCTTGTACGGCTACAAAGTATGGAAGCCTGAGTTCGCTGCTGTACTTCTCGGCTAAACGGAATGGGGGGCTTCGGCTCCCCTTTTCCCTTTCTGGGGTTATCATGGCTAAAGATTCAAGACTCACTCGTTTAGGTTTGGATAAATATAACCAACCAAAGCGCACTCCTAAACATCCGACCAAATCTCATGTTGTTGTCGCTAAAGAAGGCGATGAAATAAAAACGATTCGCTTCGGACAGCAAGGAGTTTCTGGTTCACCTAAACGCGCTAACGAAAGTAAAGCTGACACTGCTCGTAGGAACTCTTTTCAGGCAAGACACGCTGAAAACATAAAGAAGGGTAAGATGAGCGGTGCGTATTGGGCAAACAAAGTTAAGTGGTGATTTTATGTATAACAAAGGCAAGAAAAAGAAGCCGAAAGGCAAGTAGGGATATTAAATGGCTACCTTGATTGTTGAAAATGGCTCTATTATCACTAGTGCTAACACCTATGTGACTATAGCTGAATATACAGCCTACGCTGAAGGCTTTGGCGTTACGGTTGAAGATACCAATGCTTTCAAAGTACAGCTAATCAAAGCTGCCCAATATATCGCTAGTAAAGAATCGCAGTTGATGGGTGACATGGTAGAGCGTTATCAGCCTCTATCTTATCCACGAAACAATCTGACCGACTTAGATAACTTCAGTTGGCAGAATAACGAAATACCTACACTGGTGAAAAATTGCCAGATGTCGCTCGCGCTAGACATACAAGCGGGTGAAGACTTATATAACCTTTCGCAGTCTGGCGCAGTAGGCGTAAAGAGCGAAGAGGTAAAAGGCGCAGTAAAAGTTGAATATGCTATAGCTGATAGCCAAAGAATCGCTAGACATTCGCGCAGTCAATCATTGCTTGCTGCTCTTATGGTTCGTGGCGGTCTTGGTGTACCGTTGGTGATGGGATGAGTGAAGCGTTTTATAACAGCATTGCGGCTACTGCTTCTAAGCTGATTACAAAGTTTGGCGCTGTAGGTGAGATTAAACGCACCACAGGAGGCTCTATAGACCCCGTTACAGGCGTTCCGACTGCAGGCACTACGGTTATCTATACCCCAAATACAATCGTTCAGAAATACGCTGACGAGCTTGTAGATGGTGCTAGAATATTAAGCAGTGACCGTATGATTATTTTAGATAACACTATTGAGCCTGTTTCTACTGATACGATAACTATTGGCGGCGAGAATTGGTCAATTGTATCTATCAGAGAATCAAATCCTGCGGGTATACCGTTGGTTTACTTTGTACAAGCTAGAAGATGATAATCAAAAACGCAGATAACATAGCAAAAAGAGCTAATTCTACGCTTGATGAATTCGTCAGAGCAGTAAAGATTGATTTGTTTACAGGTGTGATTGAAAACACACGGCGTGATACTGGGCGAATGCAAGGCAACTGGCAAACAACCGTTGGTTCTCCTGCTACTGGTACAGTGCCAATAAGGAGTGAGTCTGCGACTGTCTCAGATATGGACCGTAAGTCAGGAGGTGCGGGTGATACTACCTACCTAACTAACAATGTCCCTTATGTTGGTATCTGGGAGCAGCGTGACGGAATGGTTGCTAAGAACATCGCTAGAATAGAAACAAATATTAGGAAGCGCAAATGAGCATAAAAATAGACCAAGCATTCGTGCAGTCTTTTAATAATGGTTCTTTTGGGCTACCTATAAATTATGAAAATATGCCTTACACACCTGTATCGGGTACAGCGTATGCAGAGCTTATAAGTTTACCAAATCCTATAGATTCTCTGTCTCTTTCAGATATGAACGAAACGAGTGGAATCTTTAGGGTTATACTGCGCTACCCAATTGATGGCGGGGCTATCACTCCAAAGGCGAAAGCTGAGGAAATTATGGCGCATTACCCCATTGGGAGTAGCGTTGCATATTCTGGACAATCTGCGACAATACGCTCAGTAAGCCGCCAAGCAGCAAGTGTTATAGATGCTTGGTACACAATTGTCGTTTCGATACGATATATTTCATTTATTACGAGGTGATTTAAATGCCTACTTCAGTGCAAACTCTTGTCGAAACCACACTAAGTGTTTCGGCGGCTTTACCCGCAACTTTTGATGACTCAGGTTATGATGCTTTGACTTTTACAAGTATTGGTCAAGTAACTGATTGGACTCCTGGTGGTCAGGTTTACAATGTTGTAACTAGCAACCCTATAGCTCAACGCAGCACAGATAAGTACAAAGGTACTTTCAACAACGGCGCAGATTCAATCACAATAAACCGTGATGATGACGATGCTGGTCAAGTTTTAGTTCTCGCAGCATTAGCAGCAGATACAGATTATTCTTTCAAGGTCGAGTACCGTGACGGAACAATGGACTATTTTACTGGTAAGGTTGTTTCTTTTGACACTGTCGCTGGGGGCGCAGACTCAATAGTTCAAAGGACTATTAGTTTGGAGCGCACTCGTTCGACAGTTACTTCATAGGTAACTAAGAATGGATTTAGCGCAATTTGATTTGAAAGAAGCTGCGAATAGTGGCATTACCGTTGAGTTGGCTCACCCTGTTACTGGTGAGATATTAGAGGACGATAAAGGCAAGGCTCTTGTTATCAAGGTTCTTGGCAAAGACTCCGCTAAGTGGAATCAAACAGCTAAACGGATACAAGCTAAAAACGCAAACAAGTATCGCAATGGGAAAGTGCCTGAAGCTGAAGTTGAACGCTCACTCCGTGAGATTCTAGCTGAATGCACTGTCTCTTGGTCGAACATCGTTTACAACGAGGAAGTTCTCAAGTGCAGTAAAGAGAATGCCCTAATGTTATACGAGAAGCGGTCATGGATTGCGGAGCAAGTGTTAGAAGCTGCCGCTGATAGGGCTAATTATTTTTTAGCCTAGACCAGCTACTTGAAGATTATGTGCGGTATTGGGCTTGGCTCACTACTAATCAAAAAGGCGCAACGAAGGCAAGAATTGAGTCGAACCCTGACCCAATTATGCCAGACATTGCGCCTTTTTCTTACCTAATAGATTTGCTTGCAACGATTGGACCAAGCGAATTAACTTGGCAAGAAATAAGTAGTTGGTGCGGATTAACAGGAATAACTTTAAGTGTATGGGAAAGTAACACGATAAAAAGACTTTCAGCAATTTATACTTCTTGCGCTAATAAATACCACGACAGCACAGCGGTATCACCGTATAAGAGTGTTGAAGCGCCAAAAGTAAAAGACGATGATATTCAGTCAGCGTTACGCGCAGGTAATTTTAAGGATTAAACATGGCTACTGATTTATATACCGTAACCTTACAAGCTGAATCAAAGGGCGTTACCCAGACGACCCAACAAATGAATAAACTTGGAACGTCTGCGGGTCTTGCGACTAAGGCTTTTAGAGCGTTTGCTCCTCTTATTGCTGCGGCGTTTAGCGCAAAGGCTTTATCTGGTTTAGCTTCACAGGCTAATGAATTTAGTGCGGCTATGGCAGAAGTTAATACTCTGCTTAGTGGTAATAGCGAAATGCCACGTCTTACACAGGAAGCTAAAAATCTAGCTGCACAATTTGGCGGTTCACCTACACAGCAAGCGCAAGCGTTCTATCAAGCAATATCAGCAGGGGCAGGTAACGCAGAGCAAGCGACTGCTCTATTAACCGCTGCCAATAAACTAGCTATCGGAGGCGTGACTGATGTAACTACTGCGGTAGACGGTTTAACCAGTATCACTAATGCCTTCGGAATTGAGACTAGCGAAGCGGCTACAGTATCTGACGCACTATTTGTTGCGATGCGAGCAGGTAAGACCACAGTAGGTGAGCTATCTAGCAGCATAGGTAAAGTTGCTGCTACGGCTGCGACTGCGGGGCTATCGTTTGAAGAAACGCTTGGCTCTATCTCTGCTCTTACTACGCAAGGTATTGCTACTGCGGAAGCAGTAACAGGACTTAAAGCAACGCTTGCTAATGTATTGAAGCCGAGTAAAGCAGCATCAGATGCAGCAAAAGAATTAGGAATTGATTTTAGCCTCGCAGGTTTGCAGTCAAAAGGATTATCAGGCTTCTTAGATGAGCTAGTTACTGCTACAGGCGGCAGTGAAGCAAAACTACTTGATTTATTTGGAAGCACAGAAGCACTAAACACAGTATTCGCTTTAACAGGTGGTGCAGCTGAAACATTCAACGGCATTATGGTTGATATGGCTAACTCCGCAGGCCAGACAGATACAGCGTTTAACAAAGTATCTAATACGATGTCGCAAAAGTTAGACGTTCTAAAAGGTAAGTTTGCGGTTACTGGAATAGAACTAGGCAATTTTGTCGTTGCTGCTAGTGAGCCTTTCGTTGATTCGTTGAACGCAAACTACGATGATTATATAAACTATTTCAAAAACCTATTTGCTGCTACAAAAGCAACACTAAACGCTTTGATTGAATTGTGGGCTCCTTGGGCAACTAAAGTATCTGCGATTGTTAGCAAACTATTTAGTTTTATAGTGAATTTGTTCACTCCTTTTATCAAAGGAACTATAAGCACACTTAAAACATTCGTTGATTTATTTTATAACGCTTACAAATTTATTATCACTGGAACAGAAACTGCAATAAGAAATATTATTGATTTCTTTAGAAACGGTTTCACGATAATGATTCCTAGATTTGTTGAAACAGCAAAAATTAAAATTGAAGCCTTTTACGACACAATGGTTGTAAGAGCTAAAAGTTTTTATGAAACTGAATTTAATACTGAAAAACAGTTAGCTGAAATAAATACAAGAAAAGAAAACTCGCTTGCTGCTGTAACTCAAAGATATGCAGACCAACAAGAAGCAAGTGTAAACCTTGCAGACCAGACAAACATAACTACAGGATTCTTTAACAATATGGAAGCCAGTGTTGATGTTGTTGCAACTACGTTTGGCGAAATGAACTCAGCAACAGAAACGCTAGATAGTTCAGCGATTGATTTAGATAGCAGCCTTGCAGGAATAAATACTCAAACTCAGGCATTAGAGACTAATAACACTAATGCGGTTGTTGCTCTTGATAGCTCAACTGCTGCAACGATTAGAAATAAAGACGCTCAAGAAATACATAAGAACATGATTGAAAATGTTCAGAGGTCTTTTGGTGATTTAATTTATAAAACTCTAGATGATGGGAAATTAAACTTTAAATCATTCTTTAGCTCTGTCCTTGAAGGTTTTAAAAAGATGGTTGCAGAGCTTGCCGCTCAAAAAATTATGAACGCTATCTTTGGTAGTGGAGGTCTTAATGGGTTTATGTCTAGTCTTTC
>TARA_R110000782_G_scaffold28882_3_pt1 | contig 17186 bp, 14 predicted proteins | sample TARA_R110000782 | Tara Oceans TARA_R110000782 (sample SAMEA4397859) | marine metagenome | biome: Polar Biome; feature: [SRF] surface water layer (ENVO:00010504); material: water (ENVO:00002006), including particulate matter (ENVO:01000060) such as... | depth 5 m
CACACCATCCAATGTGTCAATAGTACCAGTTGCTGCATCAATGTCGCCACTTGCTACCAAGTTAACCAAACTTAATGAACCGCCGATGTCCAAGTCGCCGTCAATATTAACGTTACCAGTAAAGTCGCCGTCTATTGAATTTACGTCTCCTGCGTTAACTGTAGTGATATCACCAGTTGTTGCTGATATAGTTGCGGTACTTACGTTGCCGGCTGTTAAGTTACCAGTTACGCCTGCTGTTCCGCCAGCAGTAACATTACCAGTGAAACTTGCATCCACACCATCCAATGTTGCGATAGAACCAGTTGCTGCATCAATGTCGCCACTTAGTACTGCATTTACAGCACTCATGTCACCTGTTACGTCAGCGTCGCCGCTTACTGCTAGGTTACCAGCAATGTCTACTTCTGCTCCGCCTAGGTATACGTCTCCGCTTACACCCATGCCACCTGTAACTACTACTGCTCCAGTTGTCTTGCTTGAAGATACTTGTGTAGAGGTAACAGTTAGTTTAGAAGCTGTGGTTACTGTGCCACTAGCACCAGTTAGTGTCAACGCTCCGACGGTGGATTCGACTTCTGCACTGCTGATATCGACATCACCAACACTTAGTGCGGTTCCGTCAAATGTCATAGTTGCTGAGTCAGTTAACACGCCGTCTGTACCAGCGAATGTTACACGACTTGAAGTTAGACCAGCAATTTTAGGACTTGCAGTACCAGCTTGGTTAGCTAGTGTATCCATTTTTGCAATGTTAACTTTAAGGTTGGAGTAAGCTCCGATAGAAATTGCTCCAGAAGTTGTACCGTCTTCTGTTGTTGACGCCATGATAAACTCACCAGCGCTTTCGTCCCATACGAAAGCTACGTTAGTAGAGGTGCCGCGCTCAACAACAAAACCAGCGTCAACTGATGGTGTACCTGCGGCGTTTTTGCTTAGGACCAATAATGGGTCCGCAATTGAAGTGTTAACAGTGTCAACAATTGTTGTTGTACCTGAAACACTTAGGTTACCAGTAACTGATAAGTTACCACTATAATTCAAGTTGTCGCTTAGGGAACCGCCGGTAATGGTTCCTGATGCTATCTTGGCATTAGTGATAGTTGAATCAGTAATTTGGTTATTTTTAATTCTTGTAATAGCCATATCTTTTTTATCTCCGTTAAGATACAGTATTTACCACTTTAACCAATAATTTGCCCAACTGGGCGTTTTTTAATTTATATAGTTTTTATATGCTGCCCACTACAACTTCTATTGTGGTGATTCCGCCAGCTGAGCTTTCCAATGCCTTGCCAATAATACAGCCTGGTTGATACATTGACGAATTCAGTGTCATTGCTACGCCGGGAATATCACTAGCAACTAGTCGATCACCTTTTTCAACTATACCATTAACTTTACACGGGACACGTCCCACCAATGCAACTGATACCCCTGCGGCGCCTGCGTTCATTAAGTACGCCGGGTTAGTAGATACAATTCCTGCTACTTTAACAGAATGCGAACTGCCAGATGCTGTTACTTCTGCATCACCACCAAATTCAACTACTGTTCCTGGTTCATAGTCAAAATCACTAGAATACTTTTCTGCCAAGTCTGCATATAGTGCAGTGCTTGCTGTACCAGTAAGCGTGCCAGCGCTAAAGTTGCCAGAGGCGTCGCGAAAAACGATAGTGTTTGCAGTGTTTGCGCTGGTAGCGTTTGATGTCACAGTAAATGTACCACCTTCGCCAGTATTCGACCCACTGATACCATTACCACTTGTTGCACCTGAACCAACGTAGTTACCAGTTGTGTCTGTACCTAGTGCTACTGAGTTAGCAGCGATAGTTGCAGTTAGTGTACCACTTGCTAGATTTGTAAGTGTTACACTACCAGTCAAGTCGCCAGCAAGAGTAATTGTTGGATCGTTAGTGGCTGTTGTAGTGATATTTACATTGCCCAAGTTTGTCATTGTACCCGTGCCAGTGATTGCACCGCTTAAAGTAATAACTGGGTCACTTGTGGCTGTTGTTGCTAGTGATACATTGCCACTACCGTCAACACTTACAGAACCTGTGACTGCACCCGTTAGACTTAGTGTACGAGCAGTTATCCACTTAGTTGCTGTTCCTGAATTACCTGTTAAATTTCCAATAACGTCACCAGTTACGTTTCCTGTAAATCCGGCAGAAGCAGAAACTGATGTACCAACTACTGCACCAGTATGAGTACCAGCACTGTTACCAGTTATGTTCCCCACAATACCAGAGGAGGTTATAGTTGCAGTCGTAACGCCGCCAACATTTGCTAATATGCTTCCATTGGCTCCAGAAAAACTTAAATTACTATTTCCATTTGCAATACTGTCTGCAACGATTTCAGTTGTGGCATTTATAATTGCAGGAGTAATACCATCTGCTTGATAAAAACCTATCTTATTATCACCATCGTCTTTCAGAACAATGTTACCAATACTAAAATCGCCGGATAAAGATAGTCGTGAAGTATCGGGATTAAACGTATAATTTACTGAGGCTGCAACAGTGTTTGCTGTGTTGTAGTACGCAACACCCGTAGTGTGTTGCTGTGTGTTTATGGCATTATCATATCCCAGTGTTATATAACGCAATTCAACAATATCACCAGTATGGGGGATTTCATCAAAGGTAATTTCGTCTCCGCTAACAACATATGAAGTTCCTGGTCGTTGCATTGTGCCGTTAATACTAACTAGTAATCCCACTGCCGACACTTCTCGAAGCAATGTAAATGTGGCTGTTGAATTATCACCTATGAGGATTTGGCTATCTATAGACACTTCGGGAGATACTGAAATCCAGTTAGCACCATTATAAAATTCAACTAAGTTTGTTTCATTATTAAATCGTAAAGTACCCACATAAGATGCGCCTGCAGGCCTCTGTTCTGAAGACCCACTTGGTATTAGTATGCCGTTTGTTCCAGTAACTTCAACAATGCCAGAACCAGTTGCAGTTAGTATAATATTATTATTGGAGCTTGTAGTGCCAATAGTAGTGTTTGAAACCGTCAGGTTGCCGAACGATCCACTAATCGCTGCACTTATGCCTTTGACCCCTACATAGCGATATCCAGTAACATAAATTTTCTTAGCTGAAGTCAACGCCGAGGGAATTGTTTCACCTATAAAGTTTAATACTCCAGATTGATAATCAAAGTAGTATTGCCCAGTCCCGCCAGATCCAGCGGCAAATATTTCAGTACCGGTGCTAGTAGGATCAGCCGCGGCAGCATCGTCAATAAAAACTTTAACAGACCAAGTTGAACTAAATTCTGTAGGTATCCAGTCAGTTAAATTTGTTAACCAAGTAGGATAAACTCCACCAATAGGGACAGAAGTAATATCAGCGACGCATGCTACCGCAGATGTAGTCAAATATGATTGCGTTAAACCGGCGACTGTCTGGGCAGTATTTGGAATTAAGTCTGCCTGTGTCCAAATAATATCGCCACGAATAAGCGGAGGACTAGCGATGCTTTCATTACTAGCACTCTTATTAGTGTTATTATCAGTCTTAGTTACACCCGAAAGTTTTTTAACTAGTAGGTCGATATATTGTGTACTAGATATTGCCATTAATTACTCGCTGTTTGTAGTGATAACGCTGTTACTGTCTGTGAAGTCGTTAACGCTATTCTAATATATATTTCATTGGTTGCAGTACTCGAACTAGATACTGTACCAAATGTACAGGTTTTGTTCGAGTTCGTTACGGGACTGTTTAATATCACCGAGCCGCCTAAACTACAACCATTACTGGCGTTACCACCGGTGCCTGCGCCAGGAACTCCAGCACCTGCATATGGTATCGACATGTCTAGCCAACCATTTTCAGTAGATGTTGAATCAGTAACGCTGCCAGGAAGCGCTACCCACATACCTGCTATCGTACCAGTATACTTTATATCAAACTTTGAAGTTGCGGTTCTAACAAACTTGAAAGTAAAGTACTGTGTGAGTGTTCTACCAGCACTTAAATCACTTAAATCAGGGCCTGCTGGCATATAACCAACGCTATAATTAGTAATATCGTGCTTTAGCACCCCTGAAGAACCAGAACCGACCACTGTTGCATCGTATGTATGCAATACGCTGGTTTCGCTATTAAATGCAACAGCACTGGCACTAAATGCAGGAGTATTACCGTTTCCGGGATTTTCTATTCTAAATGCAGAGCCAGTACCGGCGCCAATAGAACTTCCGATAGTTATATCGGTTTCATCAATATCAGTGCCGGTGCCTGTTTTAAACAACACTGTTGCCCCTGGTGCGAAACTCTGATTTGCAGAAGTATAACTGTTGGTTACTGTTACAGAAGGACCCGCTGCGCTGCTGCCAAAACCACTGGTAATTCCTGCAGTTGTGCTAGCTGATGCAGCTCCAGAACTTACGTAAAGATCGCGTACTAACGGTACGGTGACACCAGCATCAATGTACGATACCGGCGCAGGGGAATTAAATGCACCTGCTGCGCTGATACTGCTTGTTAGTAAATCACCATTATTGGGGTAAGTGTTGCCACTTAGACGATTAACGTCAAATGTCAATGAAAAATTATTTGCAGTAGTATAATGTGGGATATTACTAGAGTAAGACAATACAGGACTCACCGGAGCAGACATCGTTACGTTAGTAAATTGCGGTGCTGACACCGATGCATCATCGTAATACCAATAGGGCGTATTAGTGGATCCTGCAGTACTGTGTGATAATTGTACTTCGTTCCAACCTTCGTACACTGTGCCGGCTGCACTGACATTAAATATATACCAGAAATTTGCGGCAATTGCAGAATTAGCTGCATTATAATCTCGATTACTACTTACGATCAAATCGTCATATGTACCATCAGCAACAGGACTAATGTCAGTGTTGAAGTTGGTACTGCCTTCTTCCACACCATTCAGATATGCTTTGATGTTACCAGAGTCGCCTGGACCTGTGTTAGATATTGTATTGGTCGAATATAAGTTAGATCGTGCTACTGCAACGACTGTGCCAGCGACTACTGCTTTATTTCCTGCATCGGTGTTGTCAGTTTGCGTAAATTCATCACACATCTTAGCAGTTACGCCAGAGTAAGAAACTGACAACGCAGTTCCGTTGGGAAAGTTCGGAGGAGCTGGAGGAACTAGCTTTCCCAACACCACATTCAATAGTGCAATGCCGTTAGTAACTGTTGTTTCGGTTGTAAGCGTGACTGCGTTACTTGTTAAACTACCTTGAGTTGGAGTTGACATCTCGATACCCATTGCACCACCTGATGCATCTGCTATAATCACCAGTCCGTCACCGTTGGGAGAAAGCACCAAGTCACCATCAGTATCCACTGTTGTTATTGTATTTGTGCTTAACCTAACATTTCCAGCATCAAGTGTAGTTGACACAATGTTACCAACTATGTCTAAATCGGCAGCTGGACTATCATTATTAATACCTATACGATTGTTAGTGACGTCAATGTATAATAAATTAGTTTCAACGCTTAGATCAATGCCTTGTCGCTCAAGGTTACTTACTAGCATTGATCCTGATATTTTGCCTATTGCCATCTAATTACACCGCGACTGTTGAGTTTAATCCGTGAATCACAACGATTGAATGAGCAGCTGGCGGAGGACTAGTAAAAGTAATATTGTCGCTATTGTTAAATGAATATGCAGTACCAGGGTTTTGATGAACGTTTCCAACAAAAACCAATACAGAAGTCTCATCATTAACATTTTTGTTAAAACTCATTGCGCCAAATACTGTTGAACTACCGTCTCCGGTAAATGTGTCTTTTGTAATTACTGTGGTACCTTCAGCCGCCAGCAGCCTCCAGACTGAACCGTTCCATACTTCTAAATTATTATAAGAAGTATTAAATCTAGTTGCTCCTAGCTTGGCACCTATAGGTCGGCTGGCTGTGCTGCCACTTGGAATAGTGATTGATGCCGTGCCAGCCTTTTGCAAGATGGGATTCTTTACGTTGCGTCCCATTTTTATAGTGCCAAGAAAGATGTTGTAACTGCAACTGCACTGGCGGCGCTTGCAGCTATTTGTACTGTTTCGTTATTATCAAGTATTAAACGTTCAGTGTCTAATAAGAATGTATCGGCAGCGACAATATCATGATCTTTGTAAATTACGTTAGTGTTGTCAGCTGTGCCGCCAGCCGGCACCACATGCACAGTAACTGTTACCGTACTCCCAGTAAAGTTACACATGTACATAGCTGTAATTGCGGTAGTGCCAGAGCTAGTATATACTGCTGCTGGGGTTGTTATTGGTGCGGTTGCTCTTGCGATTGCCATTTTTAATCCTTAAAATATCAAGCTGTAGACAATTGCTTTAGTTCTACTAGCTAATTCGTCAGTTGTTGTTGAGTTTACAAAATACAATCCAGTACCACCGCCGCCTTGAGTAGAACTACTATATAATTTGTTGTATCCTGCTGTTGCACTAGGTGCGCTGCCTTGATCTTGCATGCTCACAACTTTATTTAATTTTAATTGACCAGAACCATCAGCGGTAATAGTTACATCGCCGCCACTTGCACTGGTAATTGTTTTTCCATTTACATCCAAGTTCCCGCCTAATTGCGGAGAAATGTCATCAATTACATCTGTTAAAAATGCTGAAAGATCAGATGATGTTGCTATAGCACTATATGCAGATCCGTCCTTGGTTAGTTCCCATATATCAGTACCCTCATTCCAACGCAACGCTACTGTATCGAGTAACCCTCTGTCTACTTCAATGCCACTATAGATCCCAAAAACTCCAGATCCTACTTCGCCACTGTTTAGTGTTATGGACCTATCAGATATCGTAGTCTCTGTTGAATTTACTGTGGTGGTCGTGCCAGTCACAATTAAGTTGGAATCGATAGTTACAGTACCAGTCGCTGACAGTACGTAATTACCTTGTATTCGTTTGTTAATGCTAATAGTCATAAGTTTACTTGGGGTTTATGTTATTTATCATTGCGACAAAGTCACCGATTGCTGTTTGACTGTAGTTTGGTAATAACCAACTATCGGGCGTCATATGCTTAATGGGTACTATTCGAACAAACTTCTTGGAATTATATGTCTTCATTATGGCTGCTATTTGCGTAACCCAGTTGCCATAGTGTGTTTCTTTAGAACCTGACTCTTTATAATTTGTAGTTCCCTCGAAGACATTGTTGAATTTTCCGTCTATACCTTCTAAGTCAAATCCTGCAAAATATATAGTTTCTGCAGAACTCAGTGCTGCATAGGTTAACGCTATAGGACCACTACTGTACCCAAAATTATGTTCTATTTTCATTGAACCACTACCGGGTATTGGCTTTCGTGTATAGTGTGTATTAAACAGAGGGTATCCAGAATTTTGTATCTCTTCGCTTATTCCGGGATCTGTTGATACTAGTACATCTGGCACAAAATTTCTGTGCAGAGCGTTGCACCCATAGACAATGCCGGTCTCTTTTAGTTGTGGTAAATCTAGTTCCAGTCTGCTTTTACCGTTTCCCAGAACAAATGCTATATTTTCCATAATGTATTTACAAAGAAAAAGCCGCGTTATGCGGCTTTTCTAAACTAACATAAGCTGTTAACTTATGGAGCAGGATCATCGCCTTCGAAGTCGTCTTCGTCAGTTGTTGTGTTATCAATAACTGCATCGTCACCAGCTTCTTCAACTTGAGCAGCACCATCTGCTGTTGATGTACTAAAGTTCCATGGGTAGCGTGCGCCATCGCTGGCAGTAATTACCCGGCCTGCAATTTTCACTGCACGCACAACTGTTGTGTCATCTAATTTCAATGTGATAGACATTTGACCCGAAGTCAATGCAGCACTCGCAGCGTCTGTTAAAAAACAAGTCGCAGTTGCAGTACCATCGGTACACACAAAACGCTTAGAACCAGTTTGTTTTACAATCCAGCCGGCTTTGCTTGACACACCGTCATGGAATTGTACTTTGATTTCGTCACCAGCGGCTTGCGGACCTGCTGCTGCGGTAGCTAAATACCGTTTGTTTAATGGTCGTCCCATTTGTTTTCTCCTTAAGAATTAACGGCGTTCTAGGCCGTACGCGGTTGGATTTCCGCATAAAACTTACACCATGTAAGTTGTACATTGTATTTAGCAAGCCATGAAAAAGAGCGCCGAAGCGCTCTTTTCATTTCTGATTAACTATCTGTCAGTGATTAGCTGAAAGACAAGTTAGATACAGTGATTTCACCCAAGTAGTCAGCAGCATTACCGAAAGATGATGCTGTGTTTGTTAACTCAACATAACCGTAACGTGTCATAAAGCCTACTACTGGCTCTAGTGTGTTAGGATCTAACACTACACCAGAACTCATCAATGGTACGTATGGGCAGTAGAACGCAGCAGCGTCTGCTTCAGATGTACCTTTGTAACCAACTAGTACAGGAGTTGCGTCTGAAGCGTATGAGTCAACATAAATCTTCATAGCACCGTTCAATGTACCAACAAACTTAGTGTTTGTAGGTGCTTCGAATGTACCTTCTGTTGTACGAGCAAATGCGCTTGTAGTAGCAGACTGTAGAACTGTCAAAGCAGCTGGTGATACAACCGCCCAGTTACCAGCACCACGACGTGTGCGCTGTGCAATCTTGTTAGCAACACGGTTGATTAGAACAGCTAGTGCAGCATGCTCGTCACCAACGAATGTAGCTGTACCAGATACAGCAGCTTGGTTGTATGCTTCTTCATTAGCAGCCAAACCACGTAGTGAACCTAGAACTTCTTGGTCGATTTCTACTGTGATTTCTTGTGCTAGTGCAGCCATAATTTCTGCTTCAACATCTAGACCGTGCATAGATTGTGCATCTTGCGCAGCTTCAAATGTCCAACGTGCAGACAATTTACGTGTCTTAGCTTCAACTACTTGCTTCAAGATCTGAACGTTGATCTTGCGACCAGCGAAACCTTCAGAAGCAGAAGTAGAACTTGCTTTACCTGTTGTGCTGTCACCAGAGTATGCGTTAGCAATCTTGAATGGTGATAGCGCTTCGTCGCCGGCTGACGTATCTGTGTTACCAGCAGATGTGTCATTCATTGCTTCAGCGTAACGTACACGTAGTGTGTGGATCTGTGCAACAGGTCCTGTCATTGGCTGAACACCAACGATTTCGTTAGCAATAACTGTAGGCATAACACGACGGATAACTGGTAGGATTACACGGTTAAGTGTAGCTACGTTACCAGATGCAGTTGCACCAGCAGAGGCACTCTCAGTCAAGTGTCTTTTTGTGTTCTCTAGAACAGTTGCCATAGTTGTACGGCGTGAACCTTGTAGACCTTCTAACAGGGCTTCTTTGGTTTCGCCCCAACGGCCTTCTAATAATTGTTGTGTCATTTTAGTTTTCTCCTATTGGTTAACACTAGTTACTTTAGCCCTGCTAAACGTTTGATGGCAATAACGTTACTGTTATCATCTTCTACAACGTTAACTTTAGCAGTTTTATCCCCAGTTACTTCTACACGACTTTCAGCTAATACAGTCTTTTCAGACTTCTTAGCGGAACCGTTTCCTAGTACTGCTGGAAGATACTTATCAAATGCGGACTGTAACTTGGCGGTCTGCACTGATTCAAGAAGTTCGCCCATAACGGCAGACTTCTCTTTGTTTAGGTTCTTCAACAATTCGCTCATTTTTTCAGAACGTGCTGTTGATTCCTTAATAACCTTGATTTCTGCATCTTTAGATTGAACTAAAGCAGATTTCACTTTGTCTTGCTTCTTAGCTTCCATAATTTCTGCATCTTTAGCAGAAAGCATGTCCATTAATTTTGCGATTTCTTTGTTCTCATTTAATTGAGTAGCAGCAAATTCGCTTGCAAATGCTTCGAATAGACGACGACCGAACATGTTTTCACGTGCCGAGGTGATGTCTTCTTTTAACTGTGTCATTTCAGCTGTTAAATTCTTAGCAACTGTTTCCTTGACTAGACGAGCACTACGTTCAACAAATTTTGTTTGGATCTCAGCTAATTTTGATTTAGCTTCTGATACCAAACGTACCTTTGTTGCAACAACGTCTTGTTTATCTTTCTGGAAGTCAGCAATTTCTTCAGTTAATTGACTCTCAACGAATTTTTCTAAACGTTGAGTTGCTTGTGTTTGCAATTTACGATCTGCACGTAGTTCTTTGATTTCTTCGGCTAGTTTACTAACCATAAAATCATTGAACTTCTTAGCAGATTCCTGCATTGCAACTTTAGCAGCCACACGCTCTTCAGCGACGGCAGTCTTTTCACTTTGGAATTCTTCGATTTCCACTGTCAGGGATTCAGTAACCATGCGTTCAACAGCTTCTACCATTGATGACTTGTCGTGTTGGTAGCGATCTGCGAATTCACCACGCATTTCGGCACGTATTTCTTCACGTGCCTCAGCTAGCTGGGTTGACCAAGCCTCACTGATTGCTATGCGGGTTTCTTCGTTAATGATGCCACTATCCACTAATGGTTTGATAGCGTTTAACATTACTTTTTCTCCTGTATTTTTAAGTCTTTGATCAAGCGAATTACTTCTTCTTTCAAATACTTCTGGATTTGTTGATTTACACTTGCATCCTGTGCTATTTCGAGAACCTTGTGCCCGTTCTTCATATTCATTAAGCTCTCATAAACAGCTTTGGGATATGCGCCCGGTGCACTTGGTTGTGCTACAATATCAACTGTGACAATTTTAAAGTCACTTACATGTCCAGTAGACTCACTGACATTGCCAGATCCTCTACTAGATACACCTAGTTTAACACCACTTTCCAACATGGTTTTAACCAGTTGTCCCATTGGTGTTGGAATGATTTTCAATTTGCCGTAGCCGTCTGCACCTTCCATCCACATTTTAGTAATCATATGGCTTACTCTATCTAAGTTGATATTTAAACCCTCTGGGTGATCTACTTCACCTAGAATACTATTACCGTCTGTGACTTGTTCGTTCAAATCGTCTACTGCACTGCGAATTTCATGTGCAGGATAAACTCTGCCGTTCTCATTAACTTGAGCGCCGCCAAGGAATTTACCCGCCATGTATAAAGACTTACCACCCTTGCCATCATCGGCAGACTCTACGGTGATTTTAGCATCATCGTATGTCAGGCGTTCTCTTAGGTACATGGACATGAGTATTACTCGCCTTTCTTAGCTGCTGGAGCTTTTTCTAGACTGTCTGCTTTGCCACCTGGAACATTACGGTTACCAGATGCAATTGCTGCTGCCTTAGGAGCTGCACGCCCGGACTCGTCGCTGCCGCCTTTGACGATATTAGCAGTTGTGCCGCCCATATCGTTCTTGCCAGGTACTACTGACTTAGCATTTGCGCCGTTGTCGCCACCTTTAGGGGCATTTACTTTTTCAACGTACTCACGCATAATGTCTAGATCGTTTGTAGGGGCTACTCTAGGAGCAACAGCTATTTCAGCCATTTCTTCTTCTTCGCCTTCTTCGTCGTCCATGTCCATTTTGTCATCGCCTTCTTCTTCGGCGCTGTCGTCAGACATCAAAGCATCGAATTCAGCTTTTAGATCATCTAGTGCAGACTCAAGATCCATGACACGATCTTCTATTTCTTCGTTTCCGCCAACATCTGCGTGATGATCTTCTTCACTGCCCGCATCGTCAGCAGGCATTTCCATGTCCATGTCAGACATTTCTTCTTCGTGTTCTTCTTCAGCTACTGGTGCATTGCCGTAAGCGATATCTAGTAGTTGGTCGCTGCTTTCTTCTAACTTGCCTAGCAAGCCAGTAGAGTCAACACCAAAGTATTGAGACACTCGCTCTAGCAAGCCTGCATCGATACCTTCTGCTAGGCCACTGTCAACGTAGTCCATTAGGGATTTTGCTTCTTCAGAGGTGATGTCAAATTCTTCGCTAACCTCGTCAGCTTCGACGTCGTCTGCTAATTCTTCAGCATCTGTTTCGTCGTCAGACATTTCTTCGTCCATTAGGCTTTCGTAGATATCACGAGATTTTTCGACAACAATCTGATGAAATAATTCTTTTGCTTGAGCATCATCTTCAGAGATGATTGCTTCAATTAACTGTTCATATTTGTTCATGAGAACTCCTTTTAAATAAGTTTATATTGTAGTTATTTAACTACGTACATAAAAAATGCTCTATTAAGAGCATTTTCCGTGAGATTTTTGTAATAATTCTGTAATTATTACATTGAACCAGGCATTTCCGGTGCAGGTTTGTATTGTTTATGTACTTCTTCTTTCTTTCGTTCCTGTTCGAAAGTCCGAACATCGTCCATTATTCGTAGACGATTCAGCTGCATCAGTGTAAGTTTTGTTTTACGTAGATCATTTAATGACAAGGTGGTGTTGTCATCTTCTTCAGTTTCGTAACCTTCACGGCTACTATCAAACATTTCATCTATACGCATATTGTTATTTATTATTATTGTTGTGGAGTTGGTTCTGGAGTATTTCCTGCTATAGGACTTGTGCTTGCACCTTGTTCAGGTGCCGCTCCCAAATCCAACTCGCCAGCGCCTGCATCGCCTTCTGGCTCTGGCATGGAGACACTGTCAATGTCTCCATCTATCGCTCCTGGAGTAATACCCACCGATCGCAGACCAGCTGATGCGCTGCCGCCAGCTTGATTGTTTTCTACTTTCCACATTTCCTCGTTTTCCTGCATCTCTTCTTCAGATAATCCCAGATAACGCTGCAACAAGAAACGTTTACTCAGGTAGGGATACTGTTCCAATTGTGTAAATCCTGCAATTCTACTAGAATCTACTTCTGCCTGTTTATAACTAGCAAAGTTCTGTGGCTCATTAAAACGTAGTTCAAACAGACTGGAGTCAATATTAAACCCTCTCCAACGCAAGAACATTTTGAATTCGTTATCTAAATTATCAACGATACTCTTTTGTAAACGCTTACAGTACTGGTTAAAACGCCATTCTTGGATTAGTGCTGTGCCTACTTTGCCGTCAGTAACACTCTGGCTACCATCTTCAGGACCAGTGGGCAAGTAACTGCTGGGAATACGCAAACCCCTAAACATCTTGTTAGTAAAGAAGCGCAAGTCGTCAATCTCACCTAGGTTAGTGCCACCAGGCAAAGTTTCAACTTTTGACCCACGACCTTCAGCCGTTTGTGGGAAGAAGTAATCCTCGTTAATACTTAATGGATTGTATGTGGCATCCATCATGTTGCTGCCGCCACCAGTTTGTGTTGGAATTCTACGCTGATGCACTTCGTTTTTAACACGTTCAACAAAAGCCATGGCCATGTGACTAGGCATGCTACCGACGTCAATGTAAAATACTCTGCGTTCCGGAGCACGTTGCACACGATAGATAATAATAGCATCTTCAAGCAATTCTTTTTGTTTGAACACTTTAAAGATGTTTTCTAATACACTAGTTCCGAATGGCCAGTTGATATCTAATCCTTCAGTAAGACTTAGATGTACTATATGCTCTGCTCCAATAGCACTTTCATTCTGTGCATGCCCAAATCTACTGCCGCCACTGTAAGAGACTGATGGCTGTGTATATGCGCCAGAAGAACCGCCTGTGTTAGGGCTGTTGATGTAGGTGTCACTGGAACTAACTTGTGTGGCAGTTAGATTCATAAAGTTAGGAGCCAGATCCTTGATCATGTACTGCTCAGGTTCTTTTCCCGCAGTCTCGTTGACAATAACTTTGGTAACTTTGTTCATTTCAACCCAGAACAGTTTGAATGTTTCGGGGTCACGCAAAAATACCTGATCGCCATACTTTAATGTATTGCGAATCAGTTTGAACATGCGCTGATCTAAATCGTTAAGTGTGTACCACTTTTGTAATTGTTCTCTGAGGATTTTAATTTCACTATCTGTGGCAGTGTCTTTGTAAAATATTTCAAATGCAGTGCCATTTTGTTCGTTATTTTGTGTACAGAATTCTGCCAAAATATCTAATGCACTGTTGACTTCTGAATCCATGTCCATACCCTCGTACTGACTGTAGCGCTCAACACGATTCGGATGGCCCACATAGACTTCTGGAAGCTGGCTTTGATAATTTCTAAATCCTGGATCGGCTTGGTTACTATTTCCCAGTACGCTTTGTCCTGGTGTCACAGTTCCTACCGTTTTAAAATACTTACGCCATGCCATTAGATAAATCCCCTTGTGTCTTATTTACCTTATGCGATTAGCGTGCGTAAGATAGAATACCTTTTGTGTTAGAATTGCCGGTTTCCAATTTATCAGCTATTTGTCTATTCATTTCCAATTGGGTGCGCAGCAACTGGTTGTTTTCCGCCATCTTCTCGATTAATGGTGCCAAGTTTAAATTCGACACAACACTGGTGTTGTTGATTTCGGCTGAATTATTAGTACTAATTCCTTTGAGCGCATCGATTACCTGTCTTAATTCGGGACTTTTAACAGGAACTGCGCCACCAGCCAATGGAACAATTGCTTCTGTACCGTGCATTGTCAAGTTGGGCTTGTAGCCTGAGGCAGGTCCTGTTAACACTGCACCTGTGGCTGCTGCAATATTAGTTTCATCCTGTGCCAAGCCACCCCCCGGCTCATAGCCACCACCGGGCGACCTCTCCTGAGGAGCGGCGCCATCTGGAATCGTGGTTCGAGCGCCGCTTTTAGAAACCATTAATTTCAGTGCTTGCTCCACATATTTTTCCACGTTCTTGAATGTGTCTTGCAGTTGCGTTGCAAAACCCGCCAAAGACGGTGTGAGTGTTTTCTCTAACATTATGCTAGCATTTTCAAATTGCTTTTGCAATCTAACAGTCTCATCAGTAACTGTGTCAGTAGTTGTTTTTTGTGCATTTAGTGCAGTGCGTATATCATCCGCACTTCGTTTAGTCTGTGGTAATATATTAGTTAAGCCCTGCAGCGCCGTAGCAAACGGACTATTAATACCAAACAACTGCCCAACACCTGCACCCTCAAACTGAGCAACAATTGCTTGTATTGCAGGACCTGCTGCCTTTAAGCTATTTTGCGCATTATTAATAATGTCGTCAGCACCAACTGCCTGATCACGCACCCCAGCAATGCCATTCTTAATGATGTCAAATATAGGACTATTAAGGATGGCAGCATTATTAGTGGTACCAGTTTTCATAATCTGCATAATTTCATTATCCAGTCCAGGAAGTACCTTGACTAAATTTTGAAACTTAGCAGTTGCTTCTCCGCCCATTGCTGCCAACTCTGACTGAACAGCACTTTGCATACTCGCTTGCATTGCACGTTTTTGTGCGGCTTTTGCATCTTCACCTGTTATTGAACTAATCAATTTTAAGTTAGTTAGATAACCTTCACTTTCCTTTGCTAGTTGTCCCTGTGATCTTCCTGCTAGACTGCCGGTTCTTGCCAAGTTGGCCATGTACTCAGCTGTGCCTTCTGCAATCTCCATCTGACTGAAACCTAACTTACGCAATTGGTTGTTCACTTCAGTGCCCATGGTGTTGGTGACTTTGCCCACCATAGCCATTGCATCCGCCTGATCTCTTCCAAATAAACGTAAACTGTCTGAGCTGTTTTGTACTGTCTTTACATAGTCGTCCAAACGCAACCCAGCGGCTGCGGCACTATTTCGCATTCCGGTCATACCATTTGCAAAAAATGCTCCTGCATTTGACAGTGATGTAAATCCAATTTTTGTCTTTGTTAATTCCGTATTGAGTGCGTTAATACCTTCTTTTGTTAATGTCACACTAGCATCAACTAATGCAATACCCGCTTTGCCTGCAAGTTCAGCAGCAATACCAAGTTTTGCAGGCAATTCTGCCCCTGCTGCGGCAATTGCCTGCAACGGAGCTTTGATCATGTTTGCATTACGTTCCATTTCCAATGCAAACGCTTCGGATGCGGCAGCGATACTGTCGCTACCTGCTTGCATACTGCGTATGCCAGAAAATGCCATATCCCTGGAACCAAGTAAAAAGGCCCTACCACCGTTAACTAATGAATCAGCAAGTCCTTTCATAACCTGCGCACCCACAAATTGTTTCAATGTGTTTGAGTAAGCAACCTGCGCCTTATTAACAGCATCAGTCGTTTTCTTTCGATCTTCTTCAGATAAAGTAGTATCCTGTAGCGCATCGTTCTGATCATCCAATGCTTCCTTCATCTTTTTAAGGGTAGGACCAAGCGTCAATATACTGCGCTTGCCTTTATTGATTTCAGCATTATATGAACTCAACTCCTTGGATACTGTCTCAAAGGTTGTGCCCATGCGTTCGACATGTTTTATCCATTCTGCAATTGCTTGTTCTTGGTCCACTGTATCTCCCTGTTATAAATATACGTACTCAATGTATTTATAGGAGTTTCAAAGCATGCATTCCAGCAATCCCTTAACAAAACACTTCAGACACCCAGTTCTGCATTTTAAGCTGCCCAGTGGTGGCAAGTATTGGCCCGACGGCAGTTTAAACTTGCCAATTAATGGAGAGATACCAATCTTCCCCATGACAACCAGGGACGAGATCGTGTTACGTACACCGGACGCATTAATGAACGGTGCGGGTGTGGTGGAAGTGATACAGAGTTGCTGTCCCAACATTGCTGATGCCTGGGGGATGCCAAGCATAGATGTAGATGCAGTATTGATTGCAATACGCATCGCCAGTTACGGGTCAGAAATGGAAATTGAAACCACGTGCCCTAGCTGCAACGAGACTTCGAACTTTGATATTCCACTAAGCCCCATACTAGATCGACTAGGTATGCCATCGTACGACAAAAAAGTACCAACTGGGGATGTGGTTATATCAATTAAACCGCAAGCATACTTCGAAACTACCAAGCTCAACATCGTTCGTTTCCAGGAAGATCAAATAATCAGAACTATATCGAATACTGACATCACAGACGACGAGCGCAAACTTCAGTTCGACGAACAAATGAAGCGTCTTGTTGATTTGAACTTGGATATGCTTGTGGCCAGCACTGATAACATCACAACCGTTGAGGGCGAGATAGTCAGAGATCACGGGTTTATCAAAGAGTTCTATGCCAACAGTGACAACAGGGTAATAAAATTAGTCAGAGCAAGACTTACTGAGTTAACTAAAGAATCTGCCATACCAGAACAGCCCATTACTTGTCCAGACTGCAGTCATAACTACAAGCTATCACTGGAGTTTGACCAAGCAAGTTTTTTCGCAACCGGC
>TARA_R110000782_G_scaffold97270_1_pt1 | contig 17143 bp, 8 predicted proteins | sample TARA_R110000782 | Tara Oceans TARA_R110000782 (sample SAMEA4397859) | marine metagenome | biome: Polar Biome; feature: [SRF] surface water layer (ENVO:00010504); material: water (ENVO:00002006), including particulate matter (ENVO:01000060) such as... | depth 5 m
GTCGGTGTATCTTTAGATATCCTCTTGCTGGGTCTACAGGCAGGGTATCCCTTTCTTTTTTCACCCACAGACCTACCACAAGGCTTTCCAGTCTTTATGTCAACCCATTTCTCTTTAAACCATCTATTTAGATTTCCTTCAGTCTTTGCCATTACTTTTTCTTTTTAGAACCACCAAAATTGCTTGGACCTCCAGCTTTAGTACACTGAACTCCCCATCCAGATGCATACGCACTTGGATATACTTTAAACTTGCTCTTAGCTGCTCTTTTACACGCAGCGGATATAGCGTTTATTCCATTACCTTTAAACCTCATAGAACTCATCTTAGGACCTCCTCGTAGTGATTTAAAGTCTGATGCCTCAATAACACCATCATTATCTGCGTCTAATTTCTTTTGCTTTTCAGTTAATTTTTTCATACTTTATTTTTTATCAGGGTATCCTTTCTTTCTAATTTCCATTATTCTTTTTGTGGATTCGTCTTCCATATTTTTTTCTAGCTCTCTTTCTCTTATAAGGTTTCCTGTTGCTATCTCATCTTGACTCTCTCGATGGTCAGGTTGCATCTCTGCAATTCTAATTGCTTTCTTTGAAATATTATTTAAATCTGTTGGTAATAAACCAAAATTAGAAACAGCAGAGACAAACAACAATACGGACATTACTTCTTGAGTCTTCTTTGGGATAGATGTAGTTTTTTCCTTACCGTAAGCCTCTTTAGTTATAGTTCCATAAACAGCCATTTCGTATATCTTTCCCCACTCCTGCCAATTGCCTATTACTATCCCATACAATCCTAAACTTTCAATATAACTTTTTTTGTCTTTGTTGAATGTTTTAAATTGTTCCCCATAAATTTCAGTGTTAATGATTTCTTCTTGACCTGAATCTAATAATTGGTCAACAGTATACAGTACTGGTGAGTCTAGCATAGGTAAGGGAGAGAAAATATCTCTTACAACAGAAGTAAACATTAATCTTTTTTCAAACTCCTTTCTGTCCTTAATTTCTTCTTCTTCCTCCTCGAAATCAAGAGCCAACTTAGTGGCTGACCATATTAAATCTCTCACTCCAGAACTTATGGCTGTAAAAACAGCTATCTCTGCGCTTAACCCTGCTAAAGACCTACGAGCCGCTTTTTTGTCTTGCGAACTAGCCGTATCGCTAGATAAGGTTATTATATCAGAATACATACGAGCCTTTTGATTTAGAACAAAATTCATGAAAGGCATAACTATTTTCTTTGCTACCTGTATTGCGGGGTTTTTACTAGTCAAAACATCTCCTTGTAAATCAGCATCAGAAACGTTTTGTTGTCTATCTAATTGTTGCTGTGCATAGTTACCAGCTTCTTCATTAAGTTTTTCTGTATCCCAATTCATGTTGCTAGTGTCTATTCCTTGGTTCTTTAAAGATTTTCTATAATAAGCCAACCAAGAAGCTCTTGCTATCCAAACGTCAGGCTTCACTAAAGCTAAGTCTAACAGCTTACTGTTTGCTTTCTTCATTCTTGAAATAATAGCTTTTCCTGAAGTAGAATTATCTATTGATTCTAGCACTTTATCAGCATCTAAAGTAGTTTGAGATTCTTTTCCTCTGTTGGAAACTGCATACCCAGATTTGTCAATAAAATTATTTGCAGAGTTTGAAAGAGCATCTTTAACATCCAACATACCTCCAGTGTTAATCAAAGTGTTGATTATGACTGGTACAGTCTGTTTTATTGGTTGAAATACACTCGCTAATGCTAAAGTTGTACTTAGATTACCTACAAAGTTAGAGGCTTTGTTTAATTCTTTAGAAAAATCATCCATAGAGGCATCTTTTCCTCTAGCATTTGAAATATAGCCTTTTAGTCTATTCTCTAGCATATTTCTATCTGCCTTGTTCGGAATTAATTTAGACCAAGAATTAGACTCTATTGCTCCTTTAACTTGTCTAATTGAATTTGCTGTGTTTACATCCGTGAGTGCTGACTGATATAAGAATGCATTGTTTGAATCAAAGTTTAAGTCTACATACTTCTCCTTACCTTTAAAAGAAATATTCTTTTCTACAACAACTTCTTGAAGTGTACCAGATTTTCTTTGATAAACAGTTCCTTCATTACCAACAAATGACGACTCGTCCCAATTAAATTCTGATTTATCAGATATGTCTACATTTTTTATAGACCTTGGTACGTAATCGACATCTTCACTTAAAACTTTATTGTAGACGTTTAAAGACACTTCAGCTAGTTGAGGGTATAATGCCTTCCATTCTTTCTGCCAAAACTTAAGTCCCTCTAAGTTTATCTTGTCAGATTTTGAATTAACATCCTCTATAGACTTGGAGTCTTTTAGTATTGATTCGTAAACCTCTTTGTATGTCTCAGCCTTCTTTTGTTGTTCTTTAGACCCTTTTGATAGGTTATTAATAGCTTGCTCAATCAAACTCTTATTGTCGTCAAACTTAGCTTGACGAGCTGTTTTATCACCAATTATATTCCTAGTCATAAAACCTATCATACCTCTCTCTGTGATGTTATAGGTGTCATTAAAAGTCTTATTGTTAGGTTTGGTTTTTTCAAACTTACTTAAGTAATTTTTTGTAATTGTGGTTGTATCTCTTCTAGCACTTGACACTCCCTTTGTTAATTCAGTAACACCCATAGCTCCCATAACTTCTGCTGCCTTTTCTTGACCAGGAAACATGGTCTCAAAAAGAATAGGAAGGTTGGTAAGCCCCTGTCCTAAAGACCTGCCTATACGATTACTAAAGAATAGTTTTAGGTCTCTAGCTTTTTTTGCACCCTTAACTAAACCTAACATCCCCTTTACACCTTTTTGATTACTTACTACTGTCTGCATCCCTCCAGTAGAACCGTTAATTAAAAAGTTATTTAAAGAATCTACAGCTCTGATAGCCTCTTTTATTTCTAGACCATTCAAGTCTAGGTTCATAAATTCTTTTATTAAGTCTTTGTTTTTTAAAGCAAGATTCTCGCCCGTAAAAGGGTCTACGCCTTCAGATATAATGCTATTTATTATACTCTTGTAGGTTTCAAATGTTTTGTCTATACCTTTTCTAATTAAAGTTTCTTTTGTAGTATCAACTTCTTTTTCGCTAGTAAGAACTGCTATCATTTCACTGTAAGTCAAGTCTCCACTAGGAATGCCAGTAACTCTTTCAAACTCTTCAATTTTTTTATCTAACTCTTTTTTATTTTGAACTTCCATCTGAGTAGATATGTATACGTCAGCGTTTACGATATCAGGAGAAGATGTCCAATTTACATCAGTTTTTATAATCTTAGATGTCACTACTCCGTTCTTAATCTTGTTAGCCATCTCAATATACGCATCTATATCCTCTACATTCTTAGGGTCTATTTTAGCAAATCTCTTAGCTAGTTCAACAAGGGTTGCTTCTTGTTTTTTATCCTTGGCTCCACTCTTTACTTGCTTTCTTATTTTTTGTGCTTTAGAAATCTTATCTGCATAATTAGCATCGTTAAAGACCTTCTCTGCATAATCAACTAAATCAGATATTTGATTTAAGTCATTAGGGTTTACACTGTTTAATTTCTTTATTATTGCGTTAACTTGAGGCATCTTTACAAGTCCTTTCTTGTCTCCTGCAAGAGATTTTAATTTAGATTGCAAGTCTATTCTAAATTTCTTTATGTCGTCCTTAGTTTTCTTGCCTCCTCTGCTAAAATCTTTCATTTGTTTATACAATGCTGACTTACTAGTCATTGTAACTTTCTCTGAAGAATCTATTTTTTTATCAACTTTTTTGTCTATTTCTTTCTGAGTCTTTGTTTTATTTTTAGTTTTTTTAGCTTCAACCTCACTAGTTTGTTGTGTTGGTTTAGAAACTTCTGTTTTTAAAGAGCTTATATTTCGTGGAAGTTGTATTTCTCCTTTAGACATTGCTACATCACCTTTTCTGCCCTCTAACAAATTATCATATAATGCTTTAGGTATGGCAATTTTATAAACTTTTCTATTGCCCATTGCAGTATACCTCTCTACCTCAGCTTTAAAAGGAGTAAACCAAGAGCCTGCGTTTCCTCTAACAGAAAGTGGTAAATTCTCTCTATCCACAACCTTTCCTTCTGCTCTATATACATTAATAAATTCAGTTCCTTCAGGTGTTTGATTTACATTCTTGTTATATAAAGTTTCATCTATATAATCAATGTTATCAACCTCACTAGTTGCTTCCGATATTTCTTCCGCAGGGGCAGCCTCTCCTAAAGTCGTTTGTTCCTGTTCTGAATTTACAAAGTTGGTCAATTTTTTTATATAATCAACACTATAATCTCTAGTTCTATCAGCTCTATCAATATCTTCAAGAAGTATTCTAATATCAGATACTGTTTCAATATCAGAAGAATCTATAACTTCTTTTTCAAACGGAGTTAATTTTTTGTTTTTTATTTTTTTATCTAAAGCGTAAACTATAATCTTTCTTCTTTCACTTTCAGAAAGTTTATTTTTTTTAAATAAATCTTTTTCTTTTTTTGTTGGTTTAAGACTTCTAGTTCTTTCTTCTTCAGAAGTAGAAGTAGGTTCTTCAGTTGCTTCCGATACTTCTTCTACAACATCCTCTACTGTTTCCTCTAAAGCTTCTTCTTGAACAACTTCTTCTAACTTGGATGCTTCTTCTATCTTAGAAGCGTACTCTTGGTTAAGTAAATCTAAGTCTTCTCTTTTTACAGGCTTGCCGTCAACCATTGGAGTGTTTGACGTACCTTCCGATTCTTTTATTGCAAGATTAATTTTGTCTGCCTTTTCGTTTCTTTCAAGTTCAAGTTCTTTTACTGTCTGAGGTTTGGTTTGTTCAGCAGGAACTTCGTCGAGCGCATCAAACTCTTCTTTAGTTAAATTTACATTACCTTTTTCGTCACTTCTATTTATAGTGGCGTATTTATCATCGGTAGGATTTGTATATACGGTTGCGTCATCTTTAGTAAATAAATTTTCAGTCTCTGTACTTACGTCTTCTTCTACGGATTCAATATCTTCAATAACAGCTTCGTTATTAGAAACTACTGTGTTGTTGTATATTTCGTTAAGCCTATTATTGTTTTTTTCTAATAAGGTTATATTTGTTTGTTTTTGAGAATCATTAAGACTTAAATTGCTTGCTTCAGCCTTTAAATCTCCATTCTTTTTTAATAAATCAAAATATTCCACCTGACTGTCTTTATCCATGTTTTCAACAACAGCTTTGTTTGAAGAAAGATTAGATTGTAATTTAGCTTTTAACCCAGCTATGGAATTAATTACCTGTTCGTTTTCAACGCCTTCATTCTCTTTTTCTAGTCTTGTTATTTCTTTTTGAACTTCTAAGTTCTGACCTCTCATCTCAGGAGACATCATTCTGTCTTCCTTGAATGCTTGTTGAATTTTAGATAACTTTTCTTTTTTCTTTTTAGATAATGTCCCACCCACGCTAGTACCTCCACCTAATAGGGAAGATACTAAAAACGTATCAAAACTTCTTTGAAGTAAAGCCGTTCCGTCAAAGTCTCCGTTTTTGTCGTAAAACTTATTTAAGCCATACATTTGGTCTGCAACATTGTTAATCTCCTCTGAACCTACCTCCGAAGCACCTTCAAAAAACATATCTTTTGCCAATAACTTTCCTGTTTCTTTAATTGATTCTTTTGCAGACTTACCTGCTATTTGAAATGTTTTAGCAGCACCTCTAAAAATACCTCTTGTTACCATCTCTGAAGCTAATTCAACACCACCTTGAGCCATAGACACAAGAAGCATACCTGCACCTCTATCTTTATTACTAAACTCAGACTTCTCTTCGTAATGACTACCTACTGCCGAAGCTCCTATTACATACATTCCTCCAGGAGTAAACGCAGCTATAACAGATGGAGCAGCTTCAAATACTCCAGAAATAGTTCTATCTATGCCTTCTAAGTAATTACCTTCCGAAAAAGCACCTACAATTCCTTCTCCGTCTTCACTATCCCTTACCGTTTTAAACTTAGCTGCCTCTTCTGATACAATCCTTAGAGAGTCATCTAATGTCCATATATCTTCAATAAAGTTTGATATTTCATTCTTTGATTCTTGCGTTACATCATTTTCGTCATCCCCAAAATAATTATAAGCGTTTATTCCGCTAGATATCAATGCGTCTGGAATAGATTCTACTGCATCGGCAGCTCCTGCCAACAATCCAGTAGCTCCAGATGTAAACGCAGCAACCTTGTCAATTAAAAACTGAGCCACAGGGTTTTCTACATTGTAATCGGTAGGACTGTCTTTAGTTGCTTTTTTGTAAGAGTGATACCAATTTCTATCACGACTTTCTTCTTGAGGCTCCAAAGAACCATTTGCCGATGCTAAATCCATATCTGCTGCTGTGGTCGCATCCTGCCCCACAACAGCCCCTGTCTTTCCCAATTCGTCAACTGAAAATTGATTAAAAAACTTTTTCCCCATAGACTTTATATCTTCTTGGGAATATCCTTGTTCTTGCATTAACTTAGAATTAGCGTTAAGCTTATCTAGCATTTTAGGTGTTAATTTTTTATCGCTCATTATCTTATATTATATTTCCAGATGCGTCAAATTGAATCGATGAAGATGAACTTACTGAAGACTCTTCTGCCGACTCTAATACATCGTATCTATTATACAATGTATTTTTTAATTTAATCATTCCATCACGATTGCTCAAATCAAATGATACTTCGTCCTTATAACCGCCTAATTTGTCTGGAGTAATTAGGGTAATAACGTCAGGATTGTTAGGGTCTGCCACAAGCTTGTATTTGTCGTCACTTTTGCCTAAATTAGTTAATTGGTCTTGAAGCCTTTTGACTAAAGCTTTGGTATCTTTAGAGTTCATGTCACCTATTGCTTTATCAATTTTATTTTTGTAAATCGTTCTTTTATTGTTTGCGTCAGATATTTTGGGTGCTTTTTCTAGTTTCTCTTCCTCTATATAGTTTTTGTCTATCTTGTACTCTTCAACAGGGTTGTTGTAAGCACCCAATTTTTTAAGAGATTCCTGAAGAGCTATTTTTTGAATTAGTTTGTAATCTTCTGGATTGTATCCATAAGTATCTCTAGTTTCGTCATCAATAAATTTATTCATCCTTCCTCCATCTCCAACTTGAACTTCTTCTTCATAGATTACTCCTCCTGATTCGTCTCTTAATGGCTGTTCTCCGTCCGTCTTTATGAACTGATAAAAGAACTGAGTCTCACCATCAACCGTTCTTGAAGTAGTAAAAGACCTCACAACAGAATTTAAATCTTGATTGCCTATAGATGCAGTAGAAGAAATCTTAGCGTAAACACTTGGCTTTATTTCTTCAGCTATCATAGCAACATTGTTTAACCTAACTTGTACTGGATATCTGCCAACATTATCTTGCTTTATTGCTGTCTCAGGCTCACCCTTAAACCTAACGTCAAGTGTTCCATCCTTGTCAGTGATTTTTGATTCTGACCACGTAGCAGCTAATCCGTTTTCTCCCTTAAATACTTCTGGAACTATGGCTCCAACTTGCTCACCTAATTGATATTGGCTTGCGTTAGGACCTGTTTGAGCTTGCTTTAGAGTTCCAGACCATAAAACATACTCATCACTCTCGATGCCAAGAGTCTTGTTAGCCTCTCTAATAGACTCTCCTTTAGCTACCTTTACTGTTTCAAGTTGATTAGTTTTTGGGTTAGTTCTTGATTCATATGTAACAACTCCATCTTTCTGACCAGACTCTATTGCTCCCGAAGCAAGGTAGGCTGGGTTTGTTTGATATAAATCTACAGAGCCTGGTTTGCTATTGTAACCTTTTTGTCCAGCTAATTTCATTGCTTCTGCGGTAGTGTTAAACGCAGCAATGTCAGAAGGTAGCCTTTTTGTGTAGTTTTGAAAGCTAGATTTCTTTGCAAGGTCATCAGCTCTTTCAGGGTAATCTCCTTTCGTAGCTATTGCTAATGAAGCTTTTTTATATGCTACAGCTTGCATTTGAAGAGAAGCAGCAAAACCGTCTGCCTGTAAGTTCTGAGAAATCAGATTATCCTGAGCTTCTCCAACAAGATTCTCTACGTTGTTTTCAATTTGGGTTACAAGTTTTAAATTAGCATTCTTTCTAGCTTGAGCCATCATTGAAGCCTTTGTAGAAGTAGTTCTTATGTCCTCTCCAAGCTTGTTGATTTTTTTAACAAACGCATCGCTAAGGGATGTGTCTACCTGTGATGTGGGGTTTCTATAACTCATTTTGTTATTTTATTTTTATACTTTAGGGTCTACTAAGTTGTCTATAGCTTCAGTACCCGTAGTTCCTCCCACTCCAGACAATCCAGAAGCCGTTGCCATAAGAGAGTCTGCTCCAAGGTCAAACATAGCTTGTTTAGCCATAGTCTGACCATTAGCACTGGCTCTTGCCTGAATAGTTGCTTGGTCTGATAATGCTGAGTATCTATCTAATTTAGCGTTCTCTCTAGTTTCCCTCATATTCTGAAGACCAACTTCTCCTTCTGCTCTCATACGTTCGTTCTCTGCTTCTTGCTTCTCTATAGTAGCCGAAACTCCTTTTTTACTCTGTAGTGCAGCCTGAGCTAATGCTGTAGCACCTCCTGCTCCTCCACCTGTAGCACGTATAGTGTCAAGCGTGTTTGCTAATGCGATATCTGTCTGTTCAATTTGAATCTCAGCAGCTTGCGTAGCAACACCTAAACTAGCATACGGGTTCGTTAATGTTTGTCTGCTGTTTTCCAAGTTCTGAAGAAGTTCTTGTTGGTTCTTAGCTCTTTCTTTATCTGCACCAGCCTGTTCTTTTAAAGCATTGTAGCTTTGAACTGCACCAAACACCTTTGTGCCAATACCGATTACTCCTAATGTTATTGCAAATGACATAATTAATTATTTTTTTTATTGAAATCTTCTTCCGTAATGGATACAATCTCTTTTTCTAGCTTAGATATATCTTTTGTGTTTGAAGGATTTTTGTGAATGTTTACAAATATTGAATGCTCGTGAGCGTATATTGCTCTCTTGGAGCCTGGCTGTGACACCATATAACATGGAGCAATGTGGTCTATAATAACACCGTTGTCATTTATTGATACCTTGCCTTTTATAAGAAACCAAACGTGTTCGTGATTGTGTATTGCTCCCACAACTACTTGATTAGGAAGCATCGTCATTTGTCTTATATAAACTTGGTCTGCAAAAGAATGTTTTATTTCTAACTCAGGAGTGTCTATTATTTTAGTTCCGTCACCACAAAATCCAACCAAATTGTTATTTTTTACAAGATAGTCTTGAATTTCATAAGTTTGTTTATTATGTTTTTTTAATTTCATTAAATTAAGATTTTGAGTAATTAGACGATACTGCAAATAAATTCTTTGCTCCACCTAAATCTGTAGTATTGTCAGTGCTTAACTTTACCGTAGAGTAAAATCCCTTGATTCCACTCATGCTTGAACCTGGTAGAACCTGTCCTGGCATCCCTTCTGGAACCGTTGAATCGTTAACCAGAACTCCTTTGTTAATTAAATTTGCAACATATTTGTTTTCTTTTAAATTAAAACCAACTCTGTACGTTGTACCTGCCTCTAAGTAAGCTCCTTCGTTATAGCTTTTTATTTCCGATGCTTCATCTTTATAGTTAGAGTTTGATGCATTTAATAGCAAAGGTCCATTAGGGTCTGATAAGAAATAATCTACTTGCCATCCATTAGTTCCTTCGTAATTTATTGTTTGGAAATTTTTAGATACAGAAACCATTGGATTGAATGATAACTGAACAGATGTTGGGTAGTAAGTTCCATAGAAAGTACCCCTATTATTAATTACCTGTTCGTCATAATGTTTCCAAAGAGACGGACCTTTGCAAGTGTAAAAAGTACTATTTAACGTACCTCCAAAACTAGGGTCGTAATCCCAAAAACTAGACCATCCATTATTGCTTTCGTTAAAAGACAGAGTGTCATATTCATAAGAGTTTTGCTCCCAATTCTGTGTTGACACAACATATTTGTCGTTGTAATTATCGTAAGCTCCTACAATTTTATCTGAAATGTTATTATAAAAAGTAGCCGAAGTAGGACTTCCTGTAAAACTTGTAATATTTCCACTAAGAGTTATAGTGATTTCATCATCAATAGAGCTATCTATGTCTATCACAATTAAAGACTCTGGAAGTATTCCTGTTCCAGACATTGTCATGCCGTACTGCATTTCTGTAATAGCGTAGTCAGGGTCGCTTGTTAGCGTTAATCTATTTGTTGGAGTTGATGGAAGAACTACTGGTAAAGTTAAATCAATTTCATTTGTTTTTAGTGACTCTGATATGTTTGCTAAAGTGTCACGGAAGTAGTCTCTCATTCCATAAGAACTTATCTCTGTAAGACCATCTCTAGACAGCCTCATTATAGCTCCTCTGTTTTTATCAGAAAAGTACATTCTACTACCTTTAAATGCAAAAGATTCTGGATTGTCACTTATGCCATATTCTCCAGTATACTGAACAATTTGTCCTAAAACAAGCTGAGTTGCAGTAAGTGCAGGATTTCCGTCTGCGGTATAGATTGCATCTTTGTCTATTAAAGCTCTACTAACTTTATCTTCTTGCAATATAATTAAGTCAGTATCAGAAGAGTACAGCTTCTGTATGCCACCATATCTTGGGTCAACTTCTTTTGTTATATTTTCTCCTGTAGAAAAAACATTTGTTTCATTTATTCCGCTTCTAGCATTATAGATTCCAGAGTATATTAATCCGTTTGAAAGTATCAACTCGTTATCCTCTGATTCCGTTAAGTAAGCTTTTGAACCAAAGTCAACTTGCTTGTTATTGTAACCTCCTCTGATTCTAGATTCTTCTATATACCAAGAGACATTGTTAGAAGCGATAGAATTAGAGGCAAGCAATGGAAACTGAGGATATCCCACAGGATTCCAAGGTAACGCAGCCCAAGTTGCAGCTCCTACTTTTTCTCCTGGATACCCATCGCCAGTACCTTGTATTACCTTCTTTAATAAAAAAGAATTAAAGTACGTTATTTCTTCAATAAATCCCATATGTTTTATTATTGCAAATTATTTTAGCTTTTGTTATAAACCGATACATCAATAGATAGGTAGCTCCAACCTTTTTTGTTTCGACCCCAAGGAACAATTTTTCCTTTGGAATTTTTTGAAGAATCATAAACCTCAAAAAATAATCTATATTGAGTACCTATTCCAGATGCTTTGTCTTGGTATACTATATTGTTGTTGTTAAATTCTAAATTATAAGTTCCATTAGCAAGCTCTATTAGCCTAAACATATCAGACATTGGAGGATAATCTGTAGTTCCATAGTCAACTCTTCCACCGTTTTGCTTTGTCCATCCTTGAATAATTTTATAATTAGTTATGTCTCTCCATTTTGAATCTGAAACGTTTGGATTTGAAGTAGGAGGGTTTGAGAACACATCCCAGAATCTTAACGCTACTAGAGTGGCAGAGATTCCTTTCTTTTTTTCTGAAATATTTGGATTGGCAGACCCATTGTTAAATTCAAAGTTTTCTAAAAAATTCCATCCAGAAGCACTTTCCTCTTTAACTATGTTTGTAAGATTAGGACTCATCCTGACAGATTTTCTACCGTTAGGTCCCACTCCTATATCGTTGCTTCTAAATTTAGAGTAACTAAATGGAGAGCTATTCCAGTACCTAGTACTTGATGGAACTGGATTGTAAGCAGGCAATCCATTTACTATTGTATCTTCTTCTACCACTAATCCTGGCTTACTTGTCCCATAACACCACTCTAAAAAATTAGGAGAAGATAGTGTTTTGCCTTCAATTGTTGGCTGCTCGTTTGTTAATTCATTTCTAGATGATTCTGTAATTCCTATAGAATATTTTTTAACAACCTCTAATCCATCTACAGTTGTCGTTACCGTGTTTGTAAATTTAAAATTAAAAATATAACTATTTGTTTCGTAACTTCCAGCAGTGTGAACAAAATATTTGTTTGCATTTACTTGTATTTTAAATTTTTTCGTATTATCTTGAGTTAACGAAAACAAACCTAAATCTTCAACTTTCCAAGAGGGAGTTTCCCTATTCCTAATACTAACTATCTCCCCTGTTATAACAGAGCCAGAATTAGGAATAGCAGCAATGTCGCAAAGAGATACTCCTTCGTTTGTAACTATGTCAAAGTTAGAAGGCGTTGCGTACCCTAAAGGTAATGTTGCCTCAGACAAATACCACGACCATCCATTTATATTACTTGGACGCAATTCGCTTTCTGCTGTTCTTATTTGATTATTTAAATCCTTTATTAAGCCACCTGTTCCTGTTTCGTAGAATATATCTATATTAGAATTTACAGGCTCAGTTTCATATACGTTAAGCCTAACCTTATTAAAGTCAACTTGAGATTGAGTTGATTCACTAGGACCTACAGCACCTCCTCCTGCTGCACCTATTCTTTTTTGTGTAGACATCTTTGCAATGTACGGATTTGCTCCTAAATTTAATTGAGCAATCGTAACTGGAGTAGTAGTTTTGTTGTATTGAATTGGAGCTTTCGGAATATTATAAAAAGGAGAAACGATATAATCTCCTCCAATATCTGTAGTGTTCAAACCAATTTCATTTCTAGTTCCTATTAAAACAACTTTGTCTGGAGTAGGGCTAGGAGTAAATTGCTTTGAAGTTGCAGTGTTTGCTGAAAATGTAGTGTTGTGAACTCTTCCATATAGATTTGCAGAACTTGAATACTGCAAGTCTTGCGCTCCCACTTCTTTTAAATCTCTAGGTACTTTATTGATGTTATCTGAAAATAATGTTATGTACGCTACTTCTGAAGATGAGGTTAATACTCCAGTCGATACATTTAACTGAGGACTAAAGTTTAATATAGTAGGCAAGTAAACGTTATAATAATCCTGCTCCTTCTGTTGAACAACAACCTTATAGGTATACCATCCCAAAGGATTTGTTTCGCTATACAAGCCTGCATATCCTTGTACGTACCCCTTGTCTTCTGGTATTGGCGTTATAAAGTCTAACTTCAATGACTCTCCTCGGTAAACGCTTGTTCCAGAATCACCAATAAATTCTCCTATTGATTCATAAGGCGTATACACCGTTGAGTTTTTAGAAGTTATTACGTCTGATTGTCTACCAAACTTATCTACCAAAACAATCCCAACCTTATAAGACCTGTTTTGCTTTAGGACACTATTGGGATACTCTAACTCATTTAAAGAATTTAAATTTCCAAGTTTTGGTTTTTCTGAACTAAGTAAATTGTAATCTAAAGTACTCGCCCTAGCAGTTCTAACTAAATAGTTTCCATAAATAACTCTGTTTCCAGAAATTTCCTGAGCCTTAGCTCTTATTGGTATCTTGTCAGAAGCCCTTGTAGATTCTTTTGATGTAAGTGTTTTTACAGGAGATTGGGAATTGTATACGTAAACGTACTTGTTAGATGTCCCTAAAAGCAATTCGTCAGTAGACACACTCTCTAAGACCTGTACGGAAGTCTTATCGGATTCTTTGTAAAGTATTTCTATTTCTCTTACATTTAATGAACTTGTTAGTTCTTTAGAAGAAGATATCCCATTAGGCATAGGTATCGACAAGTCTACTTGATTTATTTTGTTTTCAAAAAAACTAACTATACTGCTTTTTATAGCGTTATTTTCATCAGAGTTTGATTCTTCGTAATTAATATTTTCAGGAATTTTATCTTCTAGAAAATAACCGTCTTGTTTTGGTATAAATACAATTTGAGAAAATGGGGCGTCCAAAGAGTACTCGTTGTCGTCATATTTAAATCTATAACTAAACCTTATAAATCTATCTGAAATAAAATTTGTATCTCCCTTAAATAAACTATTGTAATATGGATTCCCTCCAAGGACAACTTTTTTCACATCTGATAACGAAAGATTAGCTGTTGTATGGCTTATTTTGTATGTTCCATTACCTTCGTCATTAACCCCAGTTACAGTAACTCCATTTGAAGGAAAATACTCAATATCTCCATCGGAATTTAATACGTACAATGTAGAACCAAACCAGTTTTCGTGAACTAAATCTGATGTATAAAAATAACTATTTGTTGCAAATGATGCGTTTGAAATATTTAATTCTTGAGTCAACGGAAGACTTGTAGACGTTACGTCTTTCATAGTGTTCTCTTTCTCAATATTAACGTCTCTTACAATTACTGTTGCGCTTATTCCTCTTTCAAGAGAAGGACTACTATAAAAAGTTACGAGTTGATTAGATGATGAGTAAATTATTTCTAAGTCCTCACTTAAGCTATTTCCTTTTTGTAAAACTTTAACACTAGATAGCCATCCACTTATAAATGAAGCAACCAACTCTAAGCCTCCATAATTAGTGTCAAACAAAGACATATCTCCATTAAACTCAACCGAAGTAGATGTTGTTACTGCATACACTTGGTATTTTATTTCTAGAAGAGTTCCAACTTGTAAATAATAAGGAGTTATGTCTGGAGTTACCTTGTTCTTAAGAAAGCTAATTGGCTTCCAAGGATAGTACTTAGCAACAGAAACATCTTCTTCTTTTAAATAGTATGAGCTATTCCCAATAGCTGTGCTTACATTTATTTTTCTTGGCTGATTCCTATTGTCTGTAAAAAACAACAAATCTTCTAACAAATTTATTCCTAATACAGTATTGCCTTTGGCAAAGTTTAAAAAACTTCCAGTAACCAAAGTAGTGCTTTCATTTGAGTTAACATCATACATACATATGTAATGATGAGATGTTGATGCAGCGAAATTAGACAACCCGTCAGAAGAGCTGTCATTCCAATCTGTTATAAATGCAAAAATTCTATTGTTTGTAGAGTCAATAAAAAATCCTATTATTTCTAAATTAAACCCTTCCAACTCTAATCCTTCAGAAAAAAAAGAAGTCTCTATAGAGTTTCCACTAACGTTTTGAAGTAATCCAGAATCCATTCCTTCTGAGTTTACAACTTCAGCATTCCTTGCATCTATGTATTCGTTTTTAGATATAAGCCTAGGGTTAAGGTCTTTGTTCATCTTAGCCCCTGTAAATATATTTTTAACCTCAGCCATATTTTACGATTTTATCCATTTAGATTTTCCTCTCATTACTTGAGTTATCTCATCAAGCTTAATGTTAGACAATCTTATTTTAGCATTTCTTAATTTTGCGCTTCTTTCTCTCTTCAATCTGTTAACAATGTACTCAGGTTGATTAATTCTTGTAGAAATAATTGCGTGACTTAAATGAGCGTACATAGCCTCTTCTATCATCTTAGGAACCCTAGTGTCCATATCATAGGCTAAACCGTCTGAGATATACTCTATGACAATTATACGAGCCTTTAAATTGCTTGAAAAAGTAAACACTCCTCTAACTTCATCTATTCCAAACGAGCCATTGCTTTGAGTTAATGCAGGGTCTGAGCCATACCGCTGACCATAAGCTCCACCCCAGTACTCGTTACCTGCATACATATCGTTAAGATTGTATCCGTCATTTACCGATTCGCTATTATAAAGTCCTGTTATTTTTCTATTATCTCCCGACCTCCACTTTGTTACAGTTTGAGGCGGCTCTGTTCCTATATTATCTCCAAGGTCATCTTGAACTGTCTCTCCTGTTGAATCTTGTTCTGGAGCCTCTGCTGGATTTATTGTAAGGTTGTTGTTTGGGTATATGATTCTTTTTACACCCAACGAATCAATCCAAGATACCTTTATATAGTTTACATAATCTTGTGGTATAACTGCCGTTAAGCTTGGAGAAATTGTTAGCTCTTGAGATTTAATGCTTCTTAGTGTGTCGTAACTAAATTCTTGCATTCCACGTTTTGCGTGAAAGATTATATCAGTTCTCTTGGCACTAGGTATTAGCTTACCAGCTCCAACGTAAGCTACCATAAAGTTATTTATGACATCACCTAACAAAGTGTACTGGTATCCTCCGTAATTGCCTTCTTTTGCTGTCTGAATTAGACCTACGATAATGTTAGCGTTATTAATTGGGGCTACAGTAAACGTAATCGTATTCGTTGATGATAAGGCGTAGTCCGTTACAACTACTCCATTTATTGTTACAGAAAAGTTTGTGTTAGAAACACCTTCTACGGTTGCAACTAGGTCAGTGTTAAACGTGCATACAAAAATCTTATTAACCGCATTGCCAGTAAAAGCTTGCTGTCCAGCGTAATATTGTGCGTTAGTTTCGGTGATTAATCCACCATTTGGATTTGGCATATCTTATTAGCTTTTTTCGTTTATTTCATCTCTCTGTACTTGACTTGCAGCAACTTGTATAATCTGTGGGTCTTTTATAACAACACCAAAGTAAAACAATGTCCTAAGTGTAAAGTTAGTCTGCTCTGAAACATCAAGCTCAATTTGAGTAGAACCGTATGTGCTGTTACCATTAAAGTCTGATGACCGCAAAAGTATTTGAACATCCCCAGGTAGAACAGGAGCGGATGGGTTATCAAACACAGAGCTTGCTACAGTTATTTGTTGACCTCCTTCTGGAAGATAGTTTATTCCTGGTTCATTAACAGAAACGCTAGAAACCGTTCCGTTGGTTATTGTTATTGATATATCTAATCCAGAACCAGAACCTGTTATAACAAATCCGCTAGTATCTCCAACAATCCCTCTGTATACTCCATCGATTGGATAATTTGCAACAGAACTGACTACGCTACTTGTTAACGAGTTTGGTCCTGAATTTACAGATGTTACATTGTATATTGAGCTGTCGTATATGTATTGACCAACTCCTCCAATATAATATCCCCACCTAGGCTCGGAAGGTATTCTTAAGTAACTAACGTTTATTGCCGATGTTATTGTACTTGGTTTTACATAAAGTTTATTGTTCTCAAGTAAGTACGTTGGAAATGATTCTGTAGATTTTGTTAGGGGAGATTTTTGAATGTTATAAAACTCCATTCTTTGAAGTCTTTGAAGTTCAACTTCTTCTTTATATGTTACAGTACCTAGTCTGTATATTGGCAGATTGTTTCCTGCTTGTTTTAATTCAAAATGTATGTCAGATGAGACATTTGCATTGTATGTTGTATTACCAAATGTTTTAAATATTGAAATCTTTTCATCAATATTAGCAACCCT
>TARA_R110000782_G_scaffold101029_15_pt1 | contig 17081 bp, 12 predicted proteins | sample TARA_R110000782 | Tara Oceans TARA_R110000782 (sample SAMEA4397859) | marine metagenome | biome: Polar Biome; feature: [SRF] surface water layer (ENVO:00010504); material: water (ENVO:00002006), including particulate matter (ENVO:01000060) such as... | depth 5 m
GTCGGCCTCTTCGGCGCGGTTGGCTTCGCGGAGGAACGCGGCGGTGGAGCCGCCCTCGGTGGCGCCGGAGGTGGCGGTCCGCTCGGTGCGGGCCCGCTCGACGATGCCCAGGAACAGCTCCTCGAGCTTCTGGCGGGGGGCGGCGACCTTGCGCACGCTCTTGACGCCGCCGGAGCGGCGGCGGATGACCTCGTCGATCTCGGCGAGGGTGGCCTCGTCGAGGTGATCGGCCTCGATGGTGGTGCGATCGGTGGAGGCGAGAAGGTCCTCGCAGGTGCCCTCGCCTCGGATCTTGCCGCCGTAGAGGATGACCATGCGGTCGACGACGTCCTCGACGTCGGCCAGCAGGTGGCTGGAGAGGACGATGGACTTGCCGCGCCGGCCCAGGTCGAGGATCAGGTCCTTGACCTGGCGGGTGCCGATCGGGTCCAGCCCGGTGGTGGGCTCGTCGAGGATGAGCAGGTCGGGGTCGTTGATCAGGGCTTGAGCGATGCCGATGCGGCGCTGCATGCCCTTGGAGTACTCGCGCACCTGGCGGTGCTGGGCGTGGGTCAGGCCGACCATGTCAAGCAGCTCGTCGATGCGGCGCTGGCGGACTTTGTAGTCCAGGCCGAAGAGCTTGCCGTAGTAGTCCAGCGTCTCGCGGGCGTTGAGGAAGGGGTAGAGGTAGGACTCCTCGGGCAGGTAGCCGACGCGCTTCTTGGTGGCCACGTCGGTGGGCGGCTTGCCGAAGACGGCCACGCGCCCCGATGTGGGCTTGAGCAGGCCGAGGATGAGCTTGATGGTGGTGGACTTGCCCGAGCCGTTGGGGCCGAGCAGGCCGAAGACCTCGCGCTCGTTGACGACGAAGTCGATGCCGTCGACGGCACGGGCGCGGTCGCGCATCCAGAAGTCCTTGAAGACCTTGGAGAGGCGCTGGCACGCGATCACCGGGCGGCCGGTGGCGGCCGGGACGGCGCTGGGCTGGCTCGCGGCGGCGGTCGTCATTCTTCGGCTTCCCGGATGCCGCGCTGCGTCGAGTACACGCTGCGCCGGAAGTTCTCCATCCGCTCGTCGGCGGCCCGCTGGGCCTCCTGACGCTTGCGCTCGCGGTCCAGCTCGCGGACGATGGCGGGGTCCTCGTTGATGAGCAGCTCGGCGGTGGTCACGCCGGGGGGCAGGATCATGGCCTGCACGAAGGGTTTGGCCAGGAACTCGGCCATGGCGGCCGACCAGTCGCGGCTGATCATCAGGCGGGGGTTGGACTCGAACTGGGCGAGCTTGGCGCGGAACAGGTCTCGGTCGGCGATGGCCTGCGAGACGCGGGTGGACACGCCGGAGCGGGCCTGCTCGAGTTCCTCGGAGACGCGGCCGGCGATCAGGCCCGCGGCGTAGATCTGGCCGTCGATACTGGCGGGGCGGCCCTCGAGCACGGCGTCGATCTGGGCGAGCAGTTCCTCGGCCTCGTCGGCCTGGCCGAGTTCGGTCAGGCGTTCGTACTCGTTGATGGCGGCGATGAGCACCGGCGCCGCGTTCCCGGCGACCTCGTTGAGCCGCTGGTCGCGCTCGAGCAGGGCGTCCTCGCGGTTCTTGCCGGCGCGCTGGGCTGCGCTCTGGACGGAGTTGAACTTGTCGAGCAGGTAGGTCGGCGGGATCTTGCGGCTCAGGGTCACGCGGTCGACCGTGATGCCGCTGTCCATCTCGTCCAGCGTGCTCTGGGCGATCTCGCGGACGCGGGCGGCGGCGGCGGAGTCGCCGGACTGCTTGAGCAGGTCGTCGATGCTGACGCCGGCCAGCGTGAGGACCACGCCGCGCTGCACGGCGGCGCGGACGAGGTACTCCTCCTGCTCGGGCAGGATGTTCTCGGTGTACATCCGGTGGTCCGTGCGCCGGTAGGTCGCGGTCCACTGGGTGTGCGCGATGTTCAGGTCGCTGGTGATGTTCGAGCCCGAGCGTCCGGGCTTGAGCATCGCGTCGGCCGAGAACTGTTCGGCGCGGGCGGCCATGGCCAGGTCGTCGGTCTCCATGCCGGTGCCGTAGGGCATGAAGGCTCGGCCGATCTTGACCTCGACGCTGCCCTCGCCGATGCGGATCATCTCGCCCATGGGGTAGGGCAGGTTGGGATGGATGCCGGGCGTGAGGTTGAGCGCGGTGGGCTTGCCGAGGAAGACACGGATGCCGCGCTCGCCCTCGTTGATCGTCTTGACGCCGGAGATGGCGAAGAGGATCACCAGGATGAGCATGGCGAACTTGAGCAGGCCGTAGGTGAATCGCAGCGCGTCGGCCAGCGACTGGTTGGCCGGGTCCATGCGGGGGCCGCCCTGGCCGCGGGCGCCGGAGGTGGCGTCGCGGAGGCGGACGGAGGGGCCGCGGGTGCTGACCGGGGCGGCGCTCTCGGGCGTCGGGTCGACGCCTTCTGCGGGCGGGCCGTCTTGATTGGGGCCGTGGTCGGTCATGGATCAGTTCTCCGAGCCGGCGGTTTCGGCGACGCGGTTCGGGTTGGGCTTGGGCACGGGCAGGTTCGAGCCGGTGCGGTTGAGGATCTCGGGGTCGAAGAGCTGCATGCCGAAGTCGGAGGTCGAGAAGATCAGGGTGAACTTCTTGGCCATCGCGTCGCGCATCATGCTGATGTTCTGGATGAACACGGCCAGCTCGGGGTTGACGTTCTGGTCTGCCAGGTAGGGCGCGGCCTCGGCCTCGCCCCGGGCGCGGATCTCGTCGGCGCGACGCCGGGCGAACGCGAGGATCTTCTCGGCGTTGGAGTTGGCCTCGGCGCGGATGGCCTGGGCCTGCGAGCGGCCCTCGGACTCGAACCGCTCGGCGAGCCGGTCGCGGTTGGCGCCCATGCGGGTGATGACCGACTCGGTGGTCTCCTCGGGCAGGATGATGCGGTCGACGCCGACGGAGACGATCTCGATGCCGTAGCTGGAGAGCGCCTTGCCGGCCTCGCCGCCCTGCTCGAGCAGGGTGGCGATGCGGGACTCAAGCTCGGGCAGCTTGGACGCGCCGGCGACCGGCGTGAACAGCTCGTCCATCCGGAACTTGCTGGTCTCGCCCATGGCCGAGCGGAGCAGGTCACGCAGCACGTTGCTTTCGGCGCGGTTGAAGTGATCGACCGCCCGCTCGCCGGCGCCCGAGAAGCTGCGGAAGAACTCGAGCGGGTCGGTGACGCGGTAGGTCAGGAACGCCTCCATAACGATCTGGAAGTCGTCGGCGGTCTGCTGCGTCTCGGACTGGCCCTGCACCATGCGGATCCGGCTGTCGTACTTGGTGACCTGCTGGATCGGGTAGGGCATCTTGAACTTGAGACCGGGTTCGGTCTTGATCGAGTTCGGCCCGGCCTTGCCGAACGTGGTCAGCACCGCCCGCTCGGTGAACCGAACGGTATAGGTGGTGCTGAACAGCAGCAGGGCGGCCACCACGACGTACATGACGATGGCGGGCAGGCTGAGGAGTTTCTTTCCCACGGTCGCGGCTCCATCGCCCGGCTTGGTCCGGGCATGCGGCGGTGTTCGCCTGTCTTAGCGGGCCAGGTCCTGGCCGGCGGTTTCATCGAGAACGTCCCGGCCCATCGCGCTGTCCTGCAGTTCCATGCGGATGTGCAGCGCGGGGATGGAATCGGGGGTGACATACACCCGCGCGTCCGCCATGGCGTCGCGGAGGGCGTCGAAGTACATCTTGGAACGGAAAAGGCTCGGGGCGGCCAGGTAGGCCATGTTCTGGCCCTGCAGCAGCGCCGCACGCCCGCGCTCGGACATGTGCCGGTCCCAACGCTCGGCGCCGGCGGAGAGCAGCAGCTCACCCGCCTGGCCCCCGGTCTGCTCGAGCAGACGCTGGACCTGCAGCTCGAGTTCCGTCTCCTCGTCGGTGCCCTGGCCGCGGACGCCGTCGAGCTGGACGAGCTTGGCGACGATCTGGCCCGCCAGGTCCACGGAGCCCGCGGCGGCGGTCAGTCGGGTGGTCTTTTCCTTCATCGCCTCTTCGATGACGGCCTCGCGGTTCTGGCGGGCCTTGACGACGCGTTCGAAGTTGGGCGCCACCTTGATGGGCGGGTGCACGCCGTGCGCACCGACGAAGAGGATCTCGATGCCCGCCCCCTGGCCGCCGTTGAAGCGGCCGTAGGCCTCCTCGAGGATCGCCTTGAGATCGCCGGAAATCTCGACGCGCTTGCTGGCGATGACCTCGTCGATGGACATCTGTCCGATGTACTGCGTCACCGCGCGGCGGCCCACCGAGGTGAGCAGGCTCTCGCGGTACCCCGGGGCGGCGAACCGGTCGAAGAGTTCAACGTCGCGGACGACGTACTGGACGGGGACCTCGATGGCGAGCAGCGACAGACCGGAGGCGGTGCTGGTCCCGCCGCTGCGGGTCACCACCGTGTCGAGGCCGGGCTGGACGATGTTGAGGTACTCGCGGGCGGCGTGCTGCTCGCCCCAGAGGATCGGCTTGAGCGGGTCGTCGGGCGGTGAACTGCCGAGCTGGAGCACGCGAACACCGGCGGTGGCGTACTGCCCGCCGTCGCCGCCGCGCCGGCTCCGATCGCCGACGGTGGGGATCTCGAAGGTCGAGATCGGCCAGGGGAACTTGACGTGCAGGCCCGGGCCGATGTCGCCGGTCTCGCCCCGGTCGCCCATGCTGAACAGCGGTTCGGTGACCTTGCCGAAGGTGAGGATCAGGCCGCGCTGGTAGGGCTGGACCACGACCACCGCCGTCAGCAGCCAGGCGATCAGCAATCCCATCGCCACCAGCCCGAACACCCAGCGGGAGAGGAGCTGATAGAACCACGAGCCGGAGATATCGACACCGAACTGGTAGTTGACCGCCTCTCCGACCGATTCGGCGATGCGGTCCGGGGCGGCGACCAGGCCGAGCAGGCGGGAATCGAAGGCCGGGCGGGGCTCGTCGCCCGCGCCGCGCGGGCGGTAGAGGTCGAAGACCAGGTGCAGGACCGTCTCGACACCGAGGATCATCAGGATCACCGGCACGATGTAGGGCACGGCGACCGCCATCCACGACTGAGACAGCGCCATCTGGAAGAAGGCGCCGGCCGCGATCAGCAGGCCGATCAGCGCGATCGCCACCGCCTGCGCCGCCCCGGCCCGCAGGCTCGACCACGGACGCAACGTGCCCATGCCCGAGACGAAGCGGGCGAAGACGAACATGGCCACGGCGATGCCCAGGCCGAGCGAGAGGGTCCACCCCAGCGAGCCCGGCAGCGTTCCGATCTTGTTGCCGACGTCGGACCAGTCCTTGAGACGGATGATGCCGCCGGTCAGGTTGATGGCGGCGACCGCGATGCTGGCCAGGGGAACCACCCATTTCTGGATGGTCGCCAGGCGTCGGGCCGCGACGCGGAGGTCGTCGTTGGAGGCCTCGAACGCGCTGGAGGAGCCCCCCGCGGCGTTGAGCTGCTCGGCCTCGATGGACTCGAGGCGCTCGCGCCGCTGCTGGTCGAACACCAGAAGCAGGGTGGCCCAGACGATCAGTCCGGACCCGAGCAGGTAGACCGACGTGCCGGCCGCGTGATCGCCCGTGAACCGGGCGTACACGAACAGGACGACGGTCAGGATCGCCTGGATGACGAGCCCGAGGGTACAAACCAGTGCCGCTCTGCGGTACGCGAGGTGATCGCCTTTGATCATTGGTCGGCCTGTCCTCCGCGGCGTGCTCTGTCACGCCGGTGGCGGTCGTCTTGGTGGTGGCGTCGGGCTCGGGGCGAACCCGGACGCGTCGGGGGGAGTATTGTGGCCGCGTTGAGGGCGCGAGTCCACCGGGCCCCCTACGACCCCCGGGGCCCGCCGGTTCGCACGGGCCGGCGTCGGAGATTCCAAACGACTCCCCCACCGCCCGGACGGGGCGGACCCGACGCCCGTCACGGGGCCGGATCCCCCACCGACGCCGCTGGAGCACCCCCACTACCATCGACCCATCCCATGACCCAAGCACTGCTGCCCATCGCCCGCAACGCCTTTGTCGAGAGCCTCCGCCAGCCGGTTTTTCTCGTGATGATGCTGATCGCGGGCCTGCTCCAGGTCCTCAACACCTGGGTATCCGGGTTCAGCATGGGCTACCAGAACGTGCCGGGGGAGGTCACCGGAGACGACAAGCTGCTCTTCGATGTCTCCCTGGCGACCGTGTTCGTCTGCGGCATGGTGCTGGCGGCCTTCATCGCCACGGCCTCGATCTCGCGGGAGATCGAGAACAAAACGATCCTGACCGTCGTGTCCAAGCCGATCGGCCGGACCACGGTGATCCTGGGCAAGTTCCTGGGGGTGGCGGCCGCCATGGTCGTCGGCATCGCCGTGATGGTCGCGATGCTCCTGCTGGCCATCCGCCACGGCGTGCTGACCACGGCCGCGGACTATGTGGACCAGCCGGTGGTCGTGTTCGGGGTCGGGGGCTTCTTCTTTGCCCTGGCCCTGGCGGCGGCGGGCAACTTCATGTACGGGTGGTCTTTCCCGCAGACCGCGGCCCTGCTGCTGCTGCCGATTATGTGGGTCGGCTACTTGCTGGTGCTGCTGATCGGCAAGAAGTGGGAACTGCAGCCGATCGGGACCGACCTCAAGCCGCAGATCATGCTGGCGTGCCTTTGCCTGGGCGGGGCGCTGCTGGTGATGACGTCGATCGCCGTGGCCGCGTCCACGCGCCTCGGCCAGGTGATGACCATCGTGGTGTGCCTGATCTTCTTCATGGTGGGTTTGCTGAGCAACTACGTTGTGGGCCGGAACGTCTACCACAACGATCGGGTCGGCCAGATCGCTTTCGCGTTCCCGATGACCTCGGCCGACCTGCTGGATTTCCACAGGGACAAGACCGTGCCGCTGGCCGCCGAGCGCGCCGGGATGACGCCCGAGGAGTTCGAGGAGCGGGGCTTCCGCCTGGACGACTACGTCGACGCCAAGGACGTGCTGCGGATGGGCCCGATCGCCAACGACCCCGTGTGGCGCGAGGCGGTGTTCATCGAGCCCGGCGCCGAGTACCGCATCCAGCTGCTCGGGCCGCCGCGGACCCCGATCAAACCGGGCGACCCGTTCTACTACGGGTCCTCGCCGAACGGCGTGGGCCTGGTGACCCCCGCGTTCCGCGTGCCCACCGCCGAGGAACTGGCCACCGGGCGCCCGACCACCGAGCCCGCGCTCGTGGTCACGGAGGTCAACGACCTGACGGTGATCGTCAAGCAGACCGGCACGCGGGCGGTCGCCGTGGACCGGCCGCCCCTGGCCCGCGATTCGGTGTTCACGTCGCGGACGAGGGTCAGCCCCGTGTGGCTGGGCGTGTGGGGGCTGATCCCGAACATGCAGTCGTTCTGGCTGGTCGACGCGATCACGCAGGCCCAGCCCATCCCGGCGTCGCACACCTTGCTGGTGCTCGCCTACAGCGTGTGCCAGATGGTGGTGTTCCTGTCCGTCGCCGTGCTGCTGTTCGAGGGCCGGGACGTGGGGTGACCCGCCGCCCCGCCCCGGATCACGACTTTGAAGCGATCGCCCGGGCGTAGGACTTGACCGTCTTCTCCGCCGCCCCGCGCCAATCCAGCCCGCGGAGTTCGAACCGGCCGTGCTCGCGCAGGGTCTGGCTCAGCGGGGGGTACCGCAGGACCGCCACGATCTTGTTGGCCATGTCGTCCGTGTCCCAGAAATCGACCTTGAGGCAGTGGGTCAGGATCTCGGAAACGCCCGACTGGCGCGACACGATCACCGGCACGTCGTTGCGCATCGCCTCGAGCGGCGCGATGCCGAACGGCTCGGACACGCTGGGCATCACGTAGCAGTCCGCCATGCGGAAAACCCGGTCCACGTCCCGCCCCCGCAGGAACCCGGTGAAGAGCACCTTGTGCCCGATGCCCAGATCCGCGGCCTCCTCGATCATGCGGACGGCCATGTCGCCCGAGCCCGCCACGACGAACTTGACCTTCTCTTCCTTTTCGAGCACCCGCTTGGCGGCGCGGATGAAGTACTCCGGGCCCTTCTGCATCGTGATGCGTCCCAGGAACAGGACGATCTTCTCGTCCCGCTCGATGGCCATGCCCCGCTTGGGCTGGACCGAGTCCTGGTCCACGCCGTTGTACACCACGTCGATCCTGTTCTCCGGCACCCCGTACCGGCGGTGCACGATCGACTTGGTCAGGCGCGATACCGCAATCACCCGGTCGGCCCCGTTCAGGCCCGCACGCTCGATGTCGTAGACCTGCCGGTTGATGTGCTCGCCCGCACGGTCGAACTCGGTCGCGTGGATGTGCACGACCAGCGGCTTGCCGGTCAGGGCACGCAGGGCCAGGCCGGCCGGGTAGGTCAGCCAGTCGTGGGCGTGGATCACGTCGAACCGCTCGTGCACGCCCAGGGCCGCGGCCAGCCCGGCGTACCGCTGCGCGTCGCCGAAGAGGTCGCCCCCGTAGCCCCCGTCGCGGGTGCCCATGTGCTCGAGCGAGCCGAGCACCTCGTCCATGGCGGCCGCGAGTTCGCCGGCCGAGGAACTCCGCAGCGCCTCGAACCGCTCCGCCTTGGCGACCGGTCCGCCCACGCCCCCCGACGCCGCGTTGAGGCGGTCGACCACCCTGGTCAGGGTGTCACCGAAGTCGATGCCCGGGTAGGGATGGCTCGTCACGTCGCCCACCGGGCCGGCGTCCGCACCCACCGCGGACGGACCAGCACCCGGTCGACCGCCCGCAAGCGGCACGCCTTCGCCATCGGACTCGGACGCCACACCGACCACGCCCACCGGGGGCGGCGCACTCGCCCCGACCGCGGCGCGCTGGCGGATCTGTTCCGCCCGGGCCGTGAGGGTGTTGGGCCCGAGCAGCTGGACGTGGGTTTTCAGGTCGTCCGGCACCGACTGAGGCAGCACGAACAGGATCTCGTGACCCTGCTGCGCCAGACTCTTGGTCAGGCCGTGGCAGGCCGTTCCGAGACCTCCCGCCAGAAACGGCGGGAACTCCCACCCCAGCATGAAAATGCGCATCGATCGGCTCCCCGTATGCCCCACCGGCATCCCTCACGCCGGGGCAGCCTGATTAGTCGTCTTCGCCCGAGTCGTCCATATCGCCCAACTGTCGGAAGCAGGCCTCGTAGGCGAGCAGCCACGTCGCGACCCGCTCGGGCGAGGGGTCGGGGACCTTGGACCGGAAGGTGAACAGCATGTCGTCGGAGCGGAAGTGCTCGAACGTCGAGGGCCGACCCTCCCATCCCAGCTCGGCGAGTTCCTCGTCGAGCAGTTCGTTGAGTTTGTCGCCGGTGTGGACCAGGTCGGTCTCGATCGATTCGCTCAGCCAGCGATCGGCCGTCACCAGCTCGACCCACACCGAGCCGTCGCCCTGCGGGCTGACCCGATAATCCGCCGGTTCGGCGGAGTTGGCGGCGGCGCAGACCAGCAGATTGTTCTTGATCTGAACGGGTCCGAACACCCCGGCCGCTTCGGCCCGGGCCTTGATCTGGTCCAGCATCGCCCCGGATTGGGTTCCCATCACCATCGCTCCCACGCTCCACTTTCGCTTGACGCCGCGGTTGAGTCCGATCGTAGCCGCGGGATCGGCCCGGGCGGGCTCGACGGGCGGGGCGAGGGGCGTATACTCTCGACCCGCCGGCCTGCCGTCTCGGTTCGCCGGTTCATCTCGCCCAGATGGCGGAACTGGCAGACGCGCCACCTTGAGGTGGTGGTTCCTTAACGGGAGTGGAGGTTCGAATCCTCTTCTGGGCATTCGCCTGACGGCACGCTCCGGCGTCGGTCCAACCGACGCCGGCTCTGTTTTTGGCCGACGGTAGATGGTCGCCGCACCCGCGCTGAGAACTTTCACCCAGCGCTCTTTCCTCGCCATCCCGGGGCAAAGAGCCGGCGACACCGTCAAGCACGTCCCGCATCGGCCCGATGAACCAACCCGGGGGAGATTCCGGAGGACGAAGCGTGCGCGTGCTCGTGATCGACGATTCTGCGTTCATGCGGGGCATGATCGGGCGGATCATCGACGCCGCCGACGGGCTCGAGCTGGCGGGGATGGCCCGCAACGGGCGCGTTGGTGTCGAGATGGCCACGGCCCTCCGCCCCGACCTGATCGTGCTGGACATCGAGATGCCCGAGCTCGACGGCCTGGGCACGCTCAGGCAGATCCGGATCAAGTGCCGCGATCACGCCCCCGCCGTGCTCATGTGCTCGAGTCTGACCGGCGAGGGCACGGCCGAAGCGCTTCGGGCGCTGCGCCTCGGGGCCGCGGACGTGATCGCAAAGGAGCCCGCGTCCTTTGGCGTTGGGGATTGCTCGTTCGAGAACGGGCTGATCGCCCGGCTCCGCGCGATGGGGGCCGAACGCCAACGAGCGGTGCGCTCCCGGCCAGTCCAGAATGCAGAAGCTCCCGATCGCATGGACGGCCCCGATGCCGGGTTGTTCCGGCCGGACGCGATCGTCGTGGGATCCGGCGCGGGCGGGGCGCCCGCGCTCGAAGACGTCTTCGCCCTGCTCCCACGGGCCTTGCGCGTCCCGATCATCGTGGCGCAGCGCATGCCCGAGCCGTTCACCGCGAGCCTCGCCGCCCGGCTCGCGCAGCACTGCGCCTGCCCGGTCTTCTACGCGGACCGAGACGCGCGGATCGACGGACCCGGCGTGTACCTTGGCGCCGGCGGACGAGATCTCACGCTTGAACGCGACGACGCCGGCCGGGTTCAACTCCGATCCGGTGATTCGGCCCCGCCGGACGCACCGCGCACCAACGCTCTGTTCGAATCGGGCGCCCGCGTGTACGGCGCCGGACTGCTGGGCGTGCAGTTGTCGGCCGACGGCGACGACGGGGTGCTCGGTGCCGCGGCCGTTCGTCGCGCGGGCGGTCGCGTGGCCCTGCAGTGCCCATCGACCTGCACCTTCGCCGCCGTGCCCAGGACTGTCGCAGCCGCCGGGCAGGTGGACTGGGTGATGCCCACGGGGCGCCTCGCCGCGCTGCTCCGGGAGGTCGGGGCAGGAGCGACACAGGTGTTCTACGGGGGCAAGACCCCTCCCGCGGAGCGCATGAAGCTGCCCGTTATCGGGGACGTTGCGGACCAGCGGGCGCATCGAAAGACCGCCTGACGGGAATTGGACGCCCCGTCCTGCAGCAGCACGGCGATCGCTCCGAATTGCTTGCAGAACCGGAGACGCCACCCATGAGCGCCAACGACATCCGCCATCGCCCCGACCGGGGCAGCGAACCCCTGCGGCTCGTGCGTTTCCGCGTGGGTGACCTCTTGTGCGCACTGGACATCCAGCACGTGCGCGAGATCGTCCGCACGCCCGATCTGGGTTCGGCGGCGACCGGGCGCTTTGAGCTCAGGGGCTTCTCGATCCCCGTCGTCCGCCTCGGCGCCATGCCGGGTCCGACGGAGTCGCGCGGATCGGTCGACAACCGGATCGTCATCGTCGAATCGCCCGCGGGCCGCGTGGGCATCTCGGTGGACCGCGTGGAAGAGGTCATCCGTGTCGAACAGCACGCCGTGCAAGCGCCACGGCCCGACCGGGTCAGCGCGGACATTCCCGGCGTCCGCGGCGTCTGCGAGCACGCCGGCCGCACCATCCTGCTGCTCGATCCCGATGTCTTCATCCAGCGCCTGAACCCGGAAACCCGAGACGCCGCCTGAACCCACCTCCCCTCCCACTCCTTCCCCGGGCCGCCGAGACGGAGCGGGCCACACGGAGCGACCGAATGAACGTTGGCGACTTCGAGCCCGAGATCCTGCAGGACTTCCTCACGGAGTCCAACGCGCTGCTGGAGACGCTCCAGCAGGATCTCGTGGACCTGGGGTCGTTCGCCGCGGAGCCGGAACTGCTCAACCGCTGCTTCCGGGCGCTGCACACCATCAAGGGCAACGCGTCATTCCTGGGGCTCACCAACCCGGTGGAGATCGCCCACGCCGCCGAGTCGGCGCTCGACGCGGCCCGAGACGGATCGGCGCGCATCGGCCCGGGCGAGATCGGCCTGATCCGCGACGGCGTCGGCGTGCTGGCCGTGCAACTCGCAGAACTCCGGGCCGGGCGGGCCACGCTGACCCGCGCCGACCCCGCGCTCGTCGCCCGCCTGGCGGCAATCAGAGACACCGCGGCGACGAATCCGGACCCGTCCCCCGCGCCGGGCCCCGACGCCGACGCCGAAACCGCGCCGATGCACACCGGCCCCGAGAACACCCACACCCCGTCCGCTCACACCGTCCGCGTCGAGGTGGACCGGCTCGCGGAGGTCGATGCACTCGTGCGCGAAGTGGCGGAGTGGTCCGAGGCGGCCCGGCGCATCGCCGGCGGCACCGGCGGGCCGGCGAACGCGGATCTGCTCGGCGCGACCGTGGCAGAACTTGGCCGGGCAACCGACCGGCTCCGACTTGCCGCGACCCGGACGCGGCTGCAGCCGGTCGAGCACCTCTTCCAGCGGTACACCCGTCTCATCAGCGACCTGGGCGCCCGCACGGGCAAGCGCATCCGCCTCGAGACCGACGGGGGATCGACCGAGGTGGACCGGCGCGTCGTCGATCTGCTCGGCGGACCCCTGATCCACCTGCTTCGCAACTGCGCGGACCACGGCATCGAGCCGCCCGCCGAGCGCTCGGCCGCGGGCAAGCCGGAGGTCGGCACGGTCCGGCTCACGGCCCGGTACGCCGGCTCCAGCCTGCGCATACGGATCATCGACGACGGACGCGGCCTGGACCGCGGGCGCATCGGTCGCAAGGCCGTCGAGCGCGGGCAGTGCACGGAATCGGAACTCGGGAGCATGTCGGACGACGAGGTCTACCGATTCATCTTCGGCGCCGGCTTCTCGACCGTCGAGCAGGTGTCCGAGCTTTCCGGCCGCGGGGTCGGCATGGACGTCGTTCGTAACAACATCGAACAGACGCTCAACGGTGACATCACCGTCGAGTCGGTCCCCGGCCGTGGCACCACGATGACCATCACCGTTCCGCTGACGGAAGCCATCGTGCCCGTCCTGACCGTGCAAGCCGGCGGGCAGAGGCTGCTCATCCCGAGCGAGCACGTGATCGGGATCGACGGACCGGGCACGTCCCACGCTCCGTCGCGCCGCGCGGACGGCTCACCCGAGCGCACGGGAGCGCCGGTCGTCAGCGTGAGCGCCGGATCCGTGTTCACCGGATCGAACGCCCACCCGGACGAGCCCTTCGCGGTGCAACTGACGCACGAGGGACAACGCGTCACGCTGCGTGTCTCGGCGGTCGACGGGTTCGAGGATGTCGTCGTCCGCCCGACCGCCGGTCCCCCCGGATCGCACCCATTGGAGGCCGGGCTGATCCGTGACGACGGCGGCCCCGGCCGGATGGTTGACGTGGCCGCGCTGATGCGGCTGTCGAATCCCCAGACCGCCCGGAGGGCGGCATGAGCCACCAGAAGGAGGGAGCGGGCATGGACGCCGGCTTGATCACACCGTTCGCGGATTCGATCCGTCACGTGTTCGACACGCTGTTCCAGCTGCCGGTCTGCGTCGGCGAGACGACCGTCAAGGAAGGCAACCGGTGCCCCTTTGACGTGTCGGGGGTCGTCGGGCTGTCCGGATCGATCGCCGGGACCGTCGTGCTCTCGATGCCATCGGAGACCGCCGTCGCGGTCGTCGCGTTGTTCACCGGCGAGCGCCTCGAACCCGAGAGCGACGCCTTCGCCGACGCGGTGGGCGAGATCGTCAACATCGTCTGCGGCCACGCGAAGTCGCTGCTCGACCGCCGGAACGTCTCGATCTCCTGCCCGTCGGTGGTCGTCGGGCGCGGGCACCGCGTGGCGTTCCAGTCGGGGATCCCCCGCGTGGCCATCCCCTGCACGACGGACCGGGGCGAGCTGGTGCTCGAGGTCGCCGTCCGCCCCGTTCCCGCCGCGTCGATCACCGCCGCCTGACCCAGAACGTCCCGACAGGAAACGCCCATGCGCATCATGCTGATCGACGATTCGATGACCATGCGGAACATCCAGAAGTCCGTGCTCAAGCAGCTCGGGCACACGGAGTTCGAGGAGGCCTGCGACGGGCAGGACGCGATGAGCAAGGTCGGCGCGTTCCAGCCGGATCTGTGCCTGGTCGACTGGAACATGCCCAACATGGACGGTCTGGCCTTCGTCAAGGCCTTCCGCCAGCAGAACAAGACCACGCCCCTGATCATGGTGACGACCGAGGCGGAACGCTCGCGCGTCATCGACGCCATCCGGGCGGGCGTGAACAACTACGTCGTCAAGCCGTTCACGCCGGACGTGTTGTCCGAGCGCATCGCGGAAACGCTCGCCCGTTGCGGGCCGAAGCACTAGCACGAAGGAGCGATCCAACGCCCATGGCGTCCGGAGAGCACGATCTCGACACCCACCTGCAACTGCGAACGGACGACCGCTCGCTGGAGGGGACGCTGCGCGTCGGGCCCAAGGTGCCGGTCGAGCACATCGACGCCTCCGTCTTCGCGATCTACCTCGAGGCCCGGGGTATCCCGACAAGGCTGATCGACCGCGAGCTCATCGCCGCGCTCATCGAGCGGATCAAATCGGTCCCGGGCTCCGAGCACGCCTCCATCGTCGCCCGCGGGGTCGAACCTCGCGACGCCGAGCCGCGTGTGCTCGAATGGTCGCCCCGCATCGCCGATCAGATCCGCAAGATCGCCGACCGCAAGCAGGCCCTCGCCGACGAGAACACCCGCGGCGGCAGGCCCGCCGTCGTGACCGAGGAGAAGGTCAACTTCTACGAGCAGAGCGCGTTCATCATCGTGCAGGCCGGGGAGGTGCTCGGCTCGATCTCGCCGCCCGACCCCGGCGAGGACGGCGAGGACATCTTCGGCAACGTCCTGCCCGCCAAGCAGGCCGCCTCGCCGGCCGACATCGACCCCGAGACCATCGAGCTGACCCGCGAGCACAAGCTGATCGCCAAGGCCCGCGGACGCCTGGTCTACCTCGGGACGAACCGGCACATCGAACGCACGCTCACCGTGCCGGAGGACGTCGGCTTCGAGACCGGCAACATCGACTTCCCCGGCCCCGTGGAGATCGGCGGGGGCGTGCGCGACAAGTTCGTCGTGCGGGCCACCGGCACCGTCTCCGTCCGCAAGCTCGTGGAGGCATCCTTCCTCGAGAGCCGCCGCGACATCGTGCTCGAGCGCGGGGCCGCCGGACGCGACATCGGCCGGATCGTCGCGGGAACGGACCTGCGGGCCGGCTACCTCGAGGGCGCCTCCGTCGAGTGCGCCGAGGACTGCATCGTCAAGCACGAGATCACCAACTGCCGGGTCCGCGTCCGCGGCACCGTCAAGATCCCCGCGGGCGCGATCCGCGGCGGGGTTATCGTCGCGTCCAAGGGCGTCGAAGCGGGCGTCGTCGGCAGCGCCCAGGAGACCCGGACCGAGCTGGTCATCGGCTCCGTCGAGGACCTCGACGGGCTGCTCCGCGAGGCCCGAGACCTGATTGATGATGTCCGGACCGCGCTCGAGCCCCTTCGTGCTCGCCTCCCGATGCTCAAGGCGGGCGCGGGCAAGCACCCCCGCCCGGACCAGACGGAGGCCATCAACGCCATCGAATCAGAACTCTCCGAAGGTGACCGACGCGTCCGTGACCTCGAGGAGGCCGCCCTGCGTCTGGAGAGCAATCTCGGCGACACCACCCACACGGTGCTCCGCGTGGCCCAGTGCATCCACGCCGGGGTCGTCCTCTGGATGCCCGGTCACAAGGCCGTCTTCCGCAACGAGGTCAAGGGCGAGTCGGTCATCCGCCTCAACGCCGCCAACGATCCGGTGATCGAGTACCGCGGCGAGGTCCACCCGCTGGCCAAGTTCGCGACGATCGAGCAGGACGAACGGGTCGTGCCGCGTCACGGCCGGCCCGACCCGCAGGGAACGGAAGCCGACGGGACCGGCAACGCCGCCGCCTGACCGCGCCCGCCCCGCCGACCCCACCTCAAGAACCCGGATCGCGGACGACGACCCGATTCGGGCATCCGCGGGTCGATCCGCCCGTATAGAGCCTGCGGCGGCATGGACTCGCGTCCCCGACCCTCCCAGAATGACCCCGTGAAGCACCGACCCACCCGACATCGCGGTTTCGCCGTCGCCCACGCCCTGGGCGGTGCCTGCCTGCTGCTGTTCGCCGGTGTCGCGCTCACGCCTGTCCCCGAGCCGACCGCCGCCGCCCTCCCCGCGCAACCCGGGGGCGAACCGCCGGAATCGGCACCCACCGAGGGCGTCCGCGAGGTCGTGATCACGCTGAACACCGGGCGGGAGATCCGCGGCACCCTCGTCTCCGAGTCGGCCGAGTCCGTTGTCATCCGCATCAACGCGATCGACACGACCTTCCCCCGCAGCCGCATCGCGGGCATGCGCGAGCTGCCCCCGGTCGCCGAGCGGTACCGCGAACTGCGGGCCTCGGTCGACGACAACGACATCCGCGCCCGCCTGGCGCTGGTGGAATGGCTTCGGGCCCGAGAGGCCTACCGCCTCGCCCTGGACGAACTCGAGGGCATCCTCGAGAAGGAACCCGGCAACCCGGACGCCCGCACCCTCCACACCTGGCTGAGCAACCACCTCGCGCTCGCGGCCCGGTCCCGCACGGAGCGCCAAAACCGGGCCGCCCCGCCCCCGCCCGAGATCCCCGTGCTGACCGAGGACCAGATCAACCGCATCCGGGTGTTCGAGATCGACCTGAACGCCCCGACGCGGATCCTGATCCCCGACGACGTGATGCGCGAACTGATGGTGCGGTTTCCGGAGTCCTTCCCGGTCAGCCTGGAAGAGCGCGAGGCCATCGTCAGGCTCGAACCCGGCGACAAGCTCCGCATGATCTTCGAACGCAAGGCCCGCGACCTCTACGACCGCGTCCGCGTCCTCGACGACCCGCCCTCGATGAACACCTTCAAGACCCGGGTCCACGGCGCCGGCGGCTGGATCGTCAACGCCTGCGCCTCCAACCGCTGCCACGGCGGCGCCGAGGCCGGACGCCTGCGCCTGCTCAACGACCGCGTCAACTCCGACGAAACCGCCTACACCAACTTCCTGATCCTCGACCGCTTCCGGCTTGAGGACGGCACCCGCCTGATCAACCACGACGAGCCCGCCCGGTCGCCGCTGCTCCACATGGCCCTTCCCCGCCGGGCGGCTCTGTATCCCCACCCGCAGGTCGACCAGCGGGCCCTTGGA
>TARA_R110000782_G_scaffold20675_10_pt1 | contig 17014 bp, 14 predicted proteins | sample TARA_R110000782 | Tara Oceans TARA_R110000782 (sample SAMEA4397859) | marine metagenome | biome: Polar Biome; feature: [SRF] surface water layer (ENVO:00010504); material: water (ENVO:00002006), including particulate matter (ENVO:01000060) such as... | depth 5 m
CATGCCGACGAGTTCGACCGACTCGACGAACGACTCGGCGAACGATCCCATCCACAGGCCCACGCTGGACGGGACCGCCCGCTGGAGATGGGTGTAGCCGGGCATGGGATCGTGCTCGTGCCGGCGGGCTCGCTCGAGGGCGGCCTGGGCGCACTCGATCAGGCCAGCCCTGAGTTGGTCAAGCGCGTCGAGCATGTAGAGCCTGGTGGCGACGAGGATCTGATCGTTGCGGCTTCGCCCCAGGTGGACGCGGCCGCCGAGTTCACCCAGTCGTTCGGTCAGAAATGACTCGATCGCGGAATGGCCATCCTCGTAGCGGTCGTCGAGCACAAACTCACCCTTGCTCCAGAGGTGGGCAAGGTCCTTCAACGCGGCGACGATGGCATTGGCATCGGTCCGCGTCAGGAGGCCCTTGAGGGCGAGCCCTTCCGCGTGGGCCGCGGTGGCGCGGATATCGAAGGCGAGCAGTTCGCGGTCGAGGACCACGTCCTCGCCGGCCAGAAACCGCATCACCGCGACATCAGTTTTGACACCGGACTTGTTCCAGAGGAGTGTGCTCACGGGGTGGGTCCTCCGGGCAGGCCGAGTTCGGAGTCGAGTCCGAAGGCGAGATTGAGATTCTGGACGGCCTGAGAGGCCGCACCCTTGAGCAGGTTGTCGACCGTGCAGACGACCGCGAGGTCGCGTCCGTCCGGACCGATGGTCAGGCCCCCGATCTCCGCCCCGGGGTCGTTGGCGATGTCCTGCACGCGGGGTGTGCGATCGCCGAGGAAACGGATCAGGCTGGAACCACCGTAGGTGTCGAGGTACAGGCGGCCGAGTGCATCGGGCGAAGCCGGCTCCCGCAGACGGGCCTGCAAAGTCACGGTGATTCCGCGGAAGAACGGGGCGACATGGGGCGAGAATCGGACGGGCCGGCCGAGGTGCCGGGAGACTTCGAGTTCGTGGGTGTGGCCGACGAGTTTGTAGGGGCTGACGCCCTCGGCAAGTACCGCCGGATCGTTCCGGGGCGAGGGGGTCGTTCCGGCGCCCGAGTATCCGGACACGCCGAACGCGTGCGGTGTGCCTTCGATGAGAGGCAGCAACGGGCGGACCGCGAGTTGGATCGCGGTGGCGTAGCAGCCGGGGTTGCTGATGCGACGAGCCTGAGTCAGGGCTTCGGCGTTGTGCTCCGTGAGGCCGTAGACCCACGTGTCATCGAATCGATGGTCAGCCGATAGATCGAGGATCACGGCGTCGCTGAGGGTTTGGACATACTCCGCGGTCGCGCCATCCGGAACGGCCAGCACGACCGCGTCGGCCCCAAGACCGGCGATCTCCGAGGGTCCGGCGTCGACGAATCGCAGGTCTGCCCCCCCACCGCCGGCACCCGCGGAAACCGGGACCGGCTGGCCGGCCTGCGAACGAGAGGCGGCGAATGCCAGGCGGAACCGTGGATGTCTGGCGATCAGGCCGATGAGTTCGGCACCCACGTAGCCGCGTGCGCCGACGATGCCGATGGAAATCGGGTGGTCAGACGGCAACGGGGATCTCCTCGGGCTTGAGTGCGGCCCCGAAGCTGGGCTCGTAGGACAATGCCCGCTCGATGGCCTTCTCGACCTCCTCGCTGGTCTTGAGGCCCCGCCAGAAGATCAGCCATTTCTCGGTGCGTTCCATCCCGTCGGCCCGCTGCATGTACCAGCCGTTGATGGCGTTGTCGGTGCGGGAACGCCAGAACAGCTGGGGGTGCCGCTCGACCAGGGTGTTCCAAAGGGAGGCGCCGATGCCGGCACCCTGGGCCTCCGCGGTGACGGCGAACTTGTCGAGGTACGACGCGGGCTCGTCGTCCACCACGATGGCCACGGCGGTGTAGGGGGCGATGAGGGCCTCCGCCTTCATCACGCCGCCGAAATAGTCGTCCCGGAGTTCGCGGCCGAAACTGCTCTCAAGCAGACCCTTGAGGCGATCGAGGTCGAGCCCGTCGAGGCCGTCGTACACCTCGATGGCCGCGCCCCGACGGACAAGGGTGCCGCTGCCCTTGTGGGTGAAGAGTTCGCGGGCGAGGTGGGCCGGCTTGGTGATCGATACGGATGCGTGTGTGGGCAGCGCATCGAGCAGGTCACCGATCTCGGTCAGTTTGCGGGCCATTCCGCCCGTGACCTGTCCGGACTCGATGAGTTGCTTCTGGTCCTCCTCGAGGTTGATCGCGGAGATGACGTGGCCGTCACCGCCGAGAATGCCGCCGGTTTCGGTCAGGAAGATGACCTTGCCGGGCCGCAGCGCCTCCGCGAGCGCCCGGGCGGCCGTGTCGGCGTTGACGTTGAGCATCTGCCCATCGGCGGTGACCCCCATAGGGGAGAGCACGGGTAGGTATCCGGCTTCCAAGGCGGCCCGAACGGGGGCGAGGTCCACTCGCACGATGCGACCGACCAGCCCGAGCCGCTCGGGGTCGTCGGGAACGGCTTCGAATACCCCGGACGGGATCATGCGGGCCCGGACGCCGTGGGCGTCGATGGCCTCGGCCAGCCTGGCGCCCTCGCGGAGGAACATCCGGTGGGCCATCTGGAGCACTTCGGGGGTGGTGACACGCAGGCCGTCGACCCACTTGCTCTCGATGCCGCTCGCCTCGAGGTCGCGGGAGAGTTGCGGCCCCGCACCGTGCACGACCACGGGCGACATGCCCACGTGACGCAAAAACGCAAGCGACGATGCGAGATCCTCGAGATCGTTCTCGATCAACGCTCCGCCGACCTTGACCACGGATGACCGCGGCGAGCCGGGCTGGGTGTACTCGCGGAGGTAGCGCTCGACCTCCCGCTTGCCGCCGAGGTTGTAGAGCAGGTTCAGGATGATGTCGCGCATCATGATCGTGCGACCCCCTTCGTAGTGCTGGTGTGACCGGTCGCTTCCGCGGCGTCGGGCGCGTCACTGAACACGCGCTTGTAGACCTCGCCCGCCCGGCGGAGATCCTCGAGCGGCACGAACTCATCGGCCGCGTGGGCCTGCTTGATGTTCCCCGGGCCGAGCACCACGGTGGCGAGCCCGGCCTCGCCGAAGAGGGCGGCTTCGGTCCAGAAATCGACCGGATCGCCCTTGGTAAGGCGATAATCGCTTAAGAGCGAATCCGTTCCTTCGGTCTCGTCCAGCCCGGGCGCACTGAAACGGGTCCGCCAGACGCAGGACTCGGGCTCCTTGACGAGATTCCCCAGGGCTTTGGCGGCAACGTCGGGGTGCATCCCGGGCGGGGGACGCATGCCGAAGACCACGCGGGCTGATGAGGCGGCCACGTTCGCCTTGGTCCCGCCCTCGATCATGCCGATGTTCAGGCGGATATCGTCGAACGGGGCCGATCGGGTCAGGCCGATGGCGTCCGCGCACCACAGGCTGGCGAGGTGGACGGCGTTGCGCTGGTCGGCGCCGATGACCGACGAATGGGCGGCCACACCCTTGAACGCGAGGTCATAGGTTGCCAGCCCACGGTGCCGGGTCACGGCCCGCACGCCGGTCGGCTCGGCCACCACCGCCCGGTCGTAGGGCAGATCCCGCTTGAGGAACTCCCGCACGCAGCGGCTCTGGCCCGCTTCCTCGTCGGTGGTCAGGAGCAGGGCGATCGCGCCGTCGGACTCTTCCGCGGCGGCGAGCATGCAGGAGGCGGCGCCCTTCACATCGCACGCACCCAACCCCACCGCGTCATCACCATCGACAACAAGCTTGAACGGGTCCTTGGTCCACGAGGGATCCGCAGGGACGGTGTCGAGGTGGCAGTTGACCACCGTGCGTGCGTGGCCCCGGGTGGCGAGCAGGGTGACGCAGCCGTCGCCGAGGTCGGTCAGCGAGACGGTGCAGCCGCAGGCCCTGAGCACGCCGACGCAGTAGGTCAAAGCCGGATGCTCGGGCGTGATCGCACGCGGCGGGTTTTGCGTGTCGCAGGCGACGAGCCGATCGAGATGGGTCAGGACACGGCCGAGCATGCGTCCACCTCCTGGTTGATGCCGACCTTCTGACGGACGGCCGCGCCGAGGGCGGCGGACTGCCCGTGGATCTTGATGAAGCCCTCGGCCTCGGCCGCGGTCCAGTCGGCGTGCTGGGCGTAGGTCGCACCGGCGCGGACGAGGGCGTTCTCGGTGCGGATCTCCACGGGATCGCACACGCCGCCGCTGGTTTCAACGACCACCTCACCCGTGACTGTGGCCTGGGACGAACGGATGAAAGACTCGAGGTCGTACCGCAGCGATTCGTAGAACATGCCTCCGAAGACCAGTTCGGTCCACTTGCGGGCCACGGCCGGCTTGAACTCGTTCTGGGCCTTGGTCAGCGTGACTTCTTCAAGAGCCTTGTGGGCAACGAGCAGGGCCTCGATGCCGGGGCACTCAAAGACGATGCGTCCCTTGAGCCCGACGATGGTGTCGCCGGTGTAGATGCCGCGGCCGACGCCGTACCGGCCAAACTTCTCGTTCAGCGTGCTGAGAATCGCCGGGCCGTCGGTAGGCACACCATCGATAGAGACAATGCGGCCGCGTTCGAAGCCGATCGCCACGCGGAACGGAGTCTTGGGCCAGGCCGCAGGGGGCTGGGTGAGCTTTCGGGTGCCCTCACCGGGGGCGCCGAAGGTATCGATCTCGGAGCCGGAGACGGTGACACCCAGCAGGTTCTCGTTGATCGTGTACCGCTTGGCCTCAGCCGAGACCTCGAAGCCGCGCTTGCGGAGTTCTTCGATCTCGTAGGCCCGGGGCGACTTGGTGATGCCCTGGATGTCGCGGATGGGGGCGAGGATGGGCAAATCGGTCAGCGAGCGGATGGACTGATCGAAGCGGACCTGGTCGTTGCCCATCGCGGTGCAGCCGTGGGCGATCGCGTCGGCGCCCCGCTCGTGGGCGAGCTTGACAGATTCGGCCACGATCACATAGCGGTCCGAGCACAGCAGGGGGTAGCGGTCCTCGTACTTGACGCCACCCATGATGAACGGGGTCACGAACGAGTCCCACAGGGCCTGGCCGGCATCGACGGTGACGTGCTCGACCGCGCCGAGTTCCTTGGCGCGTGCGGCGATGCGGTCCGCGCCGCCGGGGCCGACGCCGCCGGTGTCGACGAACAGGGTGATGACGTCGTAACCCTTCTCGATCAGGTAGGGCACACAGAAACTCGTATCGAGGCCTCCGGAGAACGCGAGGACGGCCGTCTTCTTGCTGGACATGACTTGATCCTTCCGCCGGTCAGACCCGGCACGACGCCCCGACGAGCGCCGCCATGAGAGCTTTCTGGACATGAAGACGGTTGCCCGCTTCCTCGATGATCAATGAGTTGGGTGAGTCCATCACCGCGTCGGTCGCCTTGATGTTGCGCCGGGCGGGCAGGCAATGGCTAAAGACTCCCTGGCCGCCGTTGGCGGTCAGGGCCATCTTCGCCTCGTCCACGATGAAATGCCTGTTGGCTTCGCGAACGGGCTTCTCCGCCTCCCAGTTGCCGAAGAACGGGAGGGCGCCCCAACTCTTGGCGTAGACCACGTCGGCATCGGTGTAGGCCGACTCGATGTCATGAGAAACCTGGAACGATCCGCCGGACTCGGCCGCGTTCTTCTCAGCGAACTGCATGTATCGCTCGTCGAGGCGATACCGTTCGTCCGGGCAGAGCAGGGTCACGTCCATGCCGAACCGGGTGGAAATCATCGCGGCCGAGTTGGCGACCGCGGTGTTCAGCGGCTTTGGGTGGTACGTCCATGTCAGGACGTACTTCTTGCCCCGCAGATCGCTGGTTCCGAATCGCTCCTGCAGGGCCAAGATGTGCGCGAGTTCCTGGCACGGGTGCGTGATCGTCTCCATATTCACGACCGGCACGGTCGCGTAGCGGGCGAACGAACGGATGACATGGTCCTTGCGGTCCACCTGCCAGTCCTGAAACTTGGGGAATGCCCGGACGGCGATCAGGTCGCAGTATCGGCTGAGCACCCGCGCGGCCTCGGAGACATGCTCCTCCGCGGCGCCGTCCATGACCTCGCCCTCGCCGAAGGCCATCGCCCACGCGCCCTGGCCCGGCTCGAGCACCACGGCGTGGCCGCCCATCTGCCAAGTGCCAATCTCGAACGATGACCGCGTCCGCAGGGACGGGTTGAAGAAGACCAACGCGACCGCCTTGCCCTCCAGCAGGGGCTGCATGGGATCACGCTTCAGCTCGGCGGCGTGGGCGAGCAGGTCGTCCAACTCGGCCTTCGACCATTCCTGTGTGGTGATGAAGTGCTTCACGCCGCGTCTCCCCGCATCGCTTCCGTGAGTTCCCGGGTGACCCGCTCGGCCGTGCGGGGGCTAAGCGTGGCCAGAAAAATCGTGTCGTCGCCGGCCACCGTGCCCGCGACACCTTCCGGGGGCCAGCGGTCGAAGGCCGTGGCGACCATCTGGGCGTGCCCGGGTGCGGTCTTGATGACGACCATCGCATGGGCGGCCACCACGGACACCGCGTGGCGACGGATCATGCCCGCCACCTCGTGCTCACCGCCACCGACCCGGATGGGCTCGGCGAAGACCTCCGGCACGCGGTAGCCGTCCGGACCCCGGACCGCACCGATCGCGGCCAGGTCCCGTGAGACCGTGGCCTGTGTGACGGGTTCGCCGGCGCGGGCCAACGCCTCGGCCAGTTCCTCCTGCCTCGATACGGGGCCCTTGCGGAGCAGGTCCACCATCAGCATGCGTCTTCGGTCACGGGACATCGCAAAAGTATACCGTCACTTGCATATTCATGTCAAGCCCGTCCCCCTCCCCGGGGTACCATTTCGCATGATGCTTGCCCCGATCGCCCGTTTTCCCCATGTCACCGCCCTCGTCGCTCCATCGGCCCAGTCCACCCTGCCCGTAGCGGAGGACACGGCCAAGGCAGTGTTCGTCGGGGCAGGGGTCCTTGGCGGAGCGATTCTGGTCGCCTTCGTCATCCATTTGGTCGCGTTTGGCGTGCTCGGTCGGCTCGCCCGGGGCCCGGGACCCCTCCGGGACGTCATGCTGAAGGGCGTTCGGTGGCCGACGCTGCTGCTCCTGATTGTCGCCTGCCTCCATCTGGTCTCGCCCGCCGTGACCGGATCGATGGGCGTCGTGGAGGGCGTGCTCCGCCATGGACTCACGATCGGGCTGATCGTGTCCGTCGCGTGGTTGCTCGCCCGCGTCCTCGACGGACTGGTCCGCGCCACGCTGGAACGGTTCGACACAACGGTGGCCGACAATCTGGAGGCAAGGCGCATCCACACCCAACTCGTGGTGGTCCGCCGCGTGATCCTGGTCACGATCGTGATCGTGTCAGCCGGTGCGGTGCTCATGACGTTCTCTTCGGCAAGACAGGTTGGCACATCGATCCTGGCTTCCGCGGGCATCGCGGGGATCGCCGTGGGCTTAGCGGCGAGGCCGGTCATCGAAAATCTGATCGCGGGTCTTCAGATTGCCTTCACACAGCCGATCCGACTGGATGACGTCGTCGTGATCGAAGGGGAATGGGGAAGAGTCGAGGAGATCAGGTCCACGTTCGTGGTGGTACGCGTGTGGGACGAACGCAGGTTGATCGTGCCCCTCTCCCAGGTGATCTCGCAGACCTTCCAGAACTGGACACGCCGGACGTCTGAGATCATCGGCACGGTGTTCATCCGGGTCGACTACGTAGTCCCGGTTGATCAAGTACGGCAGCACCTCGAGTCGGTCGTGCGGAAGCACCCAAAGTGGGACGGGCGCGTTTGCGTCTTGCAGGTGACCGAGGCGGGCGAGCGGACGCTTGAACTGCGGGCCTTAGTTTCCAGCGGGAACTCGGGGGACGCGTTTGATCTGCGTTGCGACGTTCGTGAATCACTGATCAACTTCGTTCGGAGTGAGTTCCCCGGGGCACTCCCGCGTCTGCGTGCGGAGGGAGCATTCTCGCCGCCTGATCGAGCAGCCACGTAGCCACGGCTCAGAGCGTGGCAGGACCAGCACGCCGAGCGGCACTGCGTGCGTGCCCTTCCAGACCCTCTAGGCGGCCGAGCATCTCAGCATCCGCCGCGATGGCGCTGGCATCCGTCATCTCCAGCAAGGTGCGCACACGGAGGAAATCGAACACGCACAGCCCCCCCCGGACCCGGGCGGTGCGGCCGGTGGGCAGGGTGTGGTTCGGGCCGGCGCCGTAGTCGCCCAGCACCTCGGCGGCCCGCTCCCCGATGAATACTCCGCCCGCATGCCGGACCCGCACGGCGACCGCTGCCGCGTCCTCACAGAGGATTTCCAGGTGTTCGGGCGCCACGTCGTCGCTGACCCGCACCGCCTCGTCGATCGTGCCCACGGTGCATACCCACCCGTTGTTGGTGATCGACTCCCGTGCCACGCCCGCAGTGGGCAGATCGACCAACTGGCGTTCCAGTTCCCCGTCGACCCGGTCGGCCAGCGTTGGATCCGTGGTGACAAGGCAGGGGAGCGCGTCTGTGTCGTGCTCGCCCTGGGCGATCAGGTCCGCGGCGATCGTTGCGGGATCAGCGGAGCCATCCGCGATTACCAAAAGTTCGGACGGGCCGGCGAGCATGTCGATCCCGCAGAATGCGGAGACAACGTGCTTGGCCGCGGTCACCCACCGATTCCCGGGGCCGACGATCACGTCGCACGCCGGCACGCCAACACCGAAGGCCAGGGCCCCCACCGCGTGGGCACCTCCGACACGCAGCAGCAGGTCCGCTCCCGCGATGGCGGCCGCGGCCAGCATGATCGGATCCCGGCTCGGCGTCGCAACCACCACAGTGCCAACGCCCGCCGCCCGGGCGGGGATGGCGGTCATGAGCACGGACGATGGCAGCGGATATCGTCCGCCCGGGGCGTAGCAGCCGGCCACGTCCACCGGGCTGACGGTGTGCCCCGCCCGGCCGCCCGGAACCGACGCGGACAGATCGGTCAGACAAGCCCGCTGCGCATCGGCGAACCGTCGGATCCGATCGGCGGCCCGCTCCAGCACACCCCGGGTATCCCGGTCGAGCGCCGAGCGTGCCGCCTCCATCTCCGATCGGCCCGCAACGAGCGGATCGCCTGGCCCGAGTTCCCCGAACCGCTCGGCCTGCTCGCGGACAGCCACCTCGCCGCGCTTTCTGACGGACTCGACCACCGACCGCGACTGCTCGAGGGTGACGCCGTCGAACGGGGTCACCACACGGGCTGCGATGTCCTGAGGGGTCACACGCCGGAGCATCACTCTGTCTCCTTCACAAACGCGGGCTTGGCGTCGCCCTTGCGACGGGACACCTTTGACGCTCTGCGGTCAAGTTCGGCCTCAACGGCTTCGAGTGGTACCCCCGCCCGACGCAGAGCCGTCATCACGAAAAACAGCACATCGGCGGCCTCGGCCGCGATGTGGCCGGGGGTCTTCGCCTCGATCAACTCATTGATCTCCTCACGTAGTTTGGCGTCGAGCAAGCCCGGCTCGCTGAGCAGACGCTTCGTGTAAGACTTGACGTCCTTCCCGTTCGCCTGGGCGGCAAGACGCCGCTCGAGCGAGCCCAATCCCGCGTCCACGCCCCAGCAGGAACGAGTCCCGAGATGGCAGTTCCCCGATCCGGCCTGACGCACTGTGAACCGCAGGCAGTCACGATCGCAGTCCCAGTCGGCCTTGAGCAACTCCTGCGTATCTCCGGAGGTCTCACCCTTGATCCAGAGCCCTCGCTTTCGGGAGTGGTAGACACCACGCCGGTCGCTCACAGCCCTGCGGACGCTCTCGGCGTCGGAGTAGACCAGACCCAGCGCCACGCCCCGCTCGTCGGCGATGACCGTCGGGATCAGACCGTCCGGGCGATCGGATCGAGCGGGCGCGTACACCGCGTCACCGAGATCCATACGACCGGAGTAGAGCGCCATACCCACCTGCGCGTCGCAGCCGAGACGGTCGAGATGGCCGATCTCGTCAACGGTCGTTACCCCTCCCGCCAATGTGATGCGTGTATCTCCCGCCGCCTCGGCGAGCTTGGCCGCCAGATCGAGGTCCGCGCCGCCGAGTCGGCCTTCGCGTTCCACGGTGGTCACAAGAAAGCCACCCACGAAGTCCCGCAGTTCATCAAGCCGTTCAAAGATGCCACGACCCGTGGCGTTCTTCCAGCCCTGATCGACGACCTGCCCATCCTTCGCATCGAGCGCCGCAATCACGCGGTGGCGTGGGAGTTCTCCGAGAATCTCAGCCCGTGCCGCGGTGCCGAGGATGACCTTGCTCGCCCCGGCGTCCAGCCATCGGATCGCGGTGTCCACATCGCGGATGCCACCACCGACCCGGCAAGCACCCATCCGGCAGAGTTCGGCGACGAGATCGGCGTTTGACCCGGTGCCCATGGCGGCATCGAGGTCAATCACCGCCACTTCTCCCGCGACGCGGAACCGCTCCATGATCGGACGAGGGTCGCCCGCGTCGATTTCAAGTCGCTCGCCACCAACGAGCTGCACAGCCCGCCCGCCCATCAGATCGATCGAGGGGATGATCACGCCAGAGTCTCCAATCGCACGGGCACGCCCGCCGCACCAAGTTCCTGTTTGACATCCCCCACCGTCATGACCACATCGTGGAAGATCGACGCGGCCAGCACCGCATCGGCCCCGGCCGCGCACGCCTCGGCCATGTGGTGGGCCCCGGCGGCGCCGCCCGACGCGACGACCGGGATCGCCACCGCCGCGGAGACCGCTCGCAGCAGTGCCAGGTCGTAGCCGGCCTTGGTGCCATCCCGGTCCCAACTGGTTAACAGAACCTCACCCGCCCCCAAGGCCTCGCACCGCTCCGCCCACGCGACCACATCCATCCCGGTGCGCACAGATCCTGAGTTCACGACCACTTCCCAGCCACCCGCCGCGATTGACGCGGCATCAATCGCGACCACGCAGCACTGGACTCCGAACCGATCCGCGATCTCACCCACCAGTGCCTCCCGAGCGACCGCGGCTGAGTTCACACTCACGCGGTCCGCCCCGGCATCAAGCAATCGGCCGGCATCCGCCCATGTCTTCACGCCGCCGCCCACGGTCACGGGGATTCCCACGGCCCGGCGTACGGCCGAAACCGTGTCGTAGGCAGCGGCACGCTCTTCGACGGTCGCCGAGACATCAAGCACCACGATCTCGTCGGCACCCTCCCGCTCGTAGCGGGCGGCCAGTTCGGCCGGGTCGCCCGCGTCTCGCAGGCCCTGGAACTTCACGCCCTTGACAACGCGACCGCCGCGGACGTCCAGGCAGGGAATCACACGAACCGTCAACATGCCACACCCTCCGCTGCTTCGATCCAGCGTCCGAGCAAGGCCGACCCGTAGGCCCCCGAGAGTTCCGGGTGGAACTGGCAGAGCACCACCGGCCCGCGCTCCACCGCACCGACGAATGCCCCGCCGTGGTCAGTCCATCCCGCCGACCATCCATCGGGAGGGGCTTCAAGCCGGTACGAGTTGGCGTAGTAGACCATGCCCGGGGTCAGCACGCGGCAGCCCGCATCGGGGTCGATCCGATTCCATCCGAGCTGAGGTACGCTCACGCCCGCACCAAACCGGCGAATCTGCCCCGGGAGCATGTTGACACCTTCCACGCCGGGTGACTCCTCGCTCGAACTGCACATGACCTGCATGCCCAGGCAAATCCCCAGCGTTGGACGGTCGCTCTCGATGCGATCACGGATCGGCCCGACCAGGCCGAGTTCCCGCAGCCTCCCCATGCAGGACCCGAAGGACCCCACCCCCGGCAGCACCGCGAGCGGGGCCTCCAGAAACTCGTTGGCCTGCTCGGTCACCCGCACGCCGAGCCCGAGCCGCTCGAACGCGGCGACCACCGACGCAAGATTCGCCGTGCCGGTCCGCACGATCACCACCTCGCGTGCCATCACAGAACCCCCTTGGTACTCGGAACTTCGTCAGATCCGGTTCGTGCCACGGCGGCCTTGATCGCCAGACCGAGGGCCTTGAACGCCGCCTCGGCCCGGTGGTGGTCGTTCTCGCCGCGCAAGACGTCCACATGCACCGACGCCCGCAGGTTCATGGCGAGCGAGACAAAGACATGGGTCAGATTCTCGCAGGCGATCCCGCCGAGCATCTCGCGGTGCAGGCCGAGGTCAACGACCGGCATCGGTCGCCCGGAGAGATCAATGACCACACGGGCCAAGGCCTCGTCCAGCGGGGCGTAGGCATACCCGAAACGGGCGATGCCGCGTCGCTCACCCAACGCCTGGTCGATGGCCGCACCGAGCGCGAGAGCGCAGTCCTCGGCGGTGTGGTGGTCATCCACTTCGAGGTCTCCCTCACATCGCAGGCCCAGGTCCAGCCCACCGTGGCGGGCGGTGGCGCCCAACATGTGATCGAGAAAGGCGATGCCGGTGAAGACTTCCGCTTCGCCACGCCCGTCCAGATTCACGCTGACATCGATCCGCGTCTCGTTCGTGGCCCGACTGATCTGTCCGATACGATCGCTCATGCCTTGGCTCCCTCACCGAATCGGTGGCCCATCTGCTCGTTTGCTCGATCCCCCAACACCGCACCAAGCGCCACGGTGAGACGGTCGAACTCCGTTGGATTCCCCGGGCAGCCGATTCGCAGCCATCCGGCCAACTCCGCTCCGATGAACCGCTTGATCCGCACACCCCGCTCGCTCATGGCCCGCCAAACACGCTCTGAATCGTCGAACCGGGCCAGCACGAAGTTGGCCTGGCTGGGAAGCACCGTGACACCGCGTTCGGACAGCATCGCAGCGAGTCGACTCCGCTCGGACCGAACCTGATCCAGCCGGCGATCCAGCGTGTCCGACGGCAGATCGAGCGCCGCGTCCGCGGCCGCGACCGAGATCGCAGAACACGCGAACGGCCCGCCGCAGGCCCGCAAGACGCCAATCGTGCCCGAACTTCCCACCGCGTACCCGACACGCAACGCGGCCAGTCCGAACGCCTTGGAGAACGTCCGCACGACAACCGTGTTGGGCAGCGTGATCGCCACGGGGGTCAGGTCTTCATCCGCGAACTCGGTGTAGGCCAGATCGACCATCAACAGGCTGTCCGGAAGGGAACGCGACAGTCGGACCAGATCGTCCGCCGTGATCACGCCGCCGGTCGGGTTGTTGGGCGATACCACAGCGACGATCTTCGTCCGTTCGGTCGCCGCGGCAATGACTGCGTCACACGGGAACACCCCGCCCATCCACGGCGTGCGGACCACCCGCCCGCCCATCAGTTCCGCGGAACGGGCGATCATCTCGAAACTCGGCGACGGCACGATGATCTCTTCGTCCGGCTCCAGGCAGGCCCGGCAGACGCGATCGATCGCATCGTCCCCGCCGTTGGTGACCAGCACGCGATCCGGCGTGACACCCAACCTCCCGGCGAGCCGCGATTCAAGCCCGGAGGCATCCGGGTACCGCCGCACCCGATCCATGCCGACCTTGGTGGCAACATCGCGGATCCAACCGTCCGGCGCCAAGGCCGCGCCCTCATTGAGATCGAGGAACAACTCGCCGGGCGTATCCCGCTTGGGCGGTGTGTACGCGGAGGCCTGTCGCAGGGATGGTCTGACCCACGGCCCGCTCACGGGACGAGCCTCGCCATTTCGGTGACGATGATGTCGGTGCCGCCGCGGGCCTTGATCTCGGGGATCAGCGTGGCCAGGGCGGTCCGGGGAGCGGCCACCTTGACCGCATAACCGGAGTCATCGCCCAGCACCGCCACGGTCGGCCGACGCATGCAGGGCAGGATGCCGATGACCTCGTCCAGCCGGTCTTTGCCCACATTGAGCTCGAGCATGACCCGGCCCCGTGCGTCGAGCACGGACCGGAGCAGCAGCACGAATCGCTCGATCGCTTCCCGCTTGACCGGATTCTCCAACGCCTGTGGATTGGCCCAGAGCCGGGTCGTTGAACGCATGATCTCATCGACGATTTCCAGACCGTTCGCACGCAGGGTGTCGCCGGTCTGGGTCACGTCGAGGATGCAGTCCGCGTCGTCGGGCGGGAACACCTCAGTCGCCCCGCGGCTCTTCACGAACACGGCATCCATCTCGTGCTCGGCGATCCACTGTCGGGTGATCCGCTCATATTCGGAAGCCACCACCAGCGGGCGCCCCCCGACCGATTTCGGCAGCTTTCCGTCCTCCAGCAACTCCACGGGCGCGGCCGCCACCAGGCGGACGGGGTCGAATCCGAGGTCCAGCAGCTCAACCAACTCCACATCGAGTTCGCGAACCCAGTCCGCCCCGCCAAAGCCCAAGTCACGCGTGCCGCTGTGGAGCATCTCGAGCGCGTTCTGCGGCTTTAGGATCTTCGCGTCAAATCCATCAAGAGAAACCCGGGGACGGTACCCCCGGCTGGACTGCTGCAGCTCCACCCCGGCGTCCGACAGGAGACGGAACACCCGATCCTGCATGCGACCCTTGGGCAGCGCCAGTTTGACCATACCCTGCTGTTCAACCACCATCGTCCGCCTCGCCTTCCGATAGGCCGGACCCCTGGCTCGGCGGTTGGGGCAAAACCAACAACGCCGACCCTCGGGGCCGGCGTTCCGTGTGTTTCGTGCCGATCATCCGTCAGCGCAACACCGTCACCCGGCCACGTTCTCGTGGTGATGATGACGGTGATGGTGCAGTCCGGACTTCATGAGCAGGAATCAATAGACCGGCCTTGCCAGCGAGGCAAGTCGGATGATCATTCGTCCGGCTGCCCCTGACCGGATTCGGCCCGGGCTTCCGAGATCAGCCGATCCGCGATCAATACCTGCGGATCGTCCGCTCCCGCCGCGGCCGCAACGATGTCCCGCCCCGCCAGAAGCCGATCGAGTCCCGCATCGGTTCGCCCCAGACGGAGCAGGGACCGGCCTTCGGCCAGGATCATGGCCCCCGCCCTCGGGTGGTCGTCGCCCAGATCCTGACGCACCGCCGGCAGCACCATCCGGATCAACTCCACCGCGCGTTCGTGCCGACCCTGCTCAGAACAAAGCATGCCCAGATTGCCGCCGAGGTAGATGGTCATGGGCGCGGCATCGCCGTACGCCGCGACGGCCCGTCCCAGGGCGGTCTCGAGCATCGTGATCGCCTCGTCCGGTCGCTCGGAGTCCCGCAGGAGGGCCGCCAGACCGGACATGCAGGTCAGCGTGCCCTCGTGGTTGGGTCCGAGCACCCGCTCGCAACGCTCGAGCGTGTCACGGAACAGCGGCTCCGCTTCCGCGTATCGCTCCATGCTCGCGAGCAGGAACGCCAGGTTGTGCGCGACCGCAAGCGTTTCGAGGTTGTCCGGCCCCGCGGTCCTGCGGTAGATCTCCAGGATCCTCCGGTAGATCGGCTCGGCCTCGTCGTAGCGTCCGAGCCCCTCGTAGCTGGCCGCGAGATTGTTCAGCGGCGTCAGATGCTCGCCGAGCGGCCGGTCCAGCGCCTCCCTGGAAGCGACCACCCGCGCAAATCCTTCGGCCGCTGCGTCAAACTTCCGCAGATTGAAGTCCATGAGCGCAATCGCCTCGACCGCGCGGATCACCACCGGGGCGTCGTCATCGAACACGCCGTCCCGGGCATCCTCGAAGCGATCGAACAGCAAGCGTGCCCGGTCGAACTCGCCCGAGTATGCCGCCAGCTCGGCCACGTCGATCAGTGCGCGCAGCGTGCGTTCGTCCGAGGCGCCGTACGCCTCCAGCCAACGCTCGTACAGCGGAACCAGAATCGCGGCGGACCGATCGAACGCCGACAGGCTGCGATACATGCGTCCGAGATCCTGCCGAGCCCGCTCCGTCAGCTCGTGGTGCTCACCGACCGCGTGAGAGAACTCGGCAATGGCCGATTCGTACTGCGGCTCGGCCAGGTCGTACACGCTCAGAGCGTCGTAGATCCCGGCGATCGTGTTCCGGATGGCCGCCCGCACCTCCGGTTCGTCCTCGAACCGGTCATCCAGCGTCTCGGCGGCGGCATCGACCGCCTCCCGCACGGTGACGTCGCGTCCCATCAGCTCGGGCGAGGCCTGGCCCAACAGATCGATGTTCAGAAAGCCGATCACCGCCCCCGCGATGGCCGCCTGCCGGTCGGCCCGGGCTCTGGCCGATTCGGCGCGCTGCGCGGCTCCGACCGCCTCCGCCTCGTGTTCCCGGGCGACCTCCCGCTGCTCCACAGCTTCTCGCAGACCGACCACGATGCCCACCACCGCCACGAGCACCCCGAGCGAGACCACGAACGCTGCCGCGACGAGTGCCCGGTTCCGGTGTGCGAACTTGCGCAGCTGATACGCGGTGCTGGGACGACGCGCCAAGATCGGCAGATCGGACAGATACCGATTGATGTCCTCGGCGAACGCCGACGCCGAGGCGTACCGTCGGTCCGGATCCCTCGAGATCGCCGTCGCAACGATCACCTCCAAGTCTCCCCCCAATCCGGGATCGACCGACCCGAGCCGCGGCGCGTCGGTCTGCGTCACCCTCCGGATGGCGTCCGTCAGGGAGCCCGGGGCCTCCGCAGCGAACGCGTGCGGCGTGCGCCCCGAGAGCAGCTCGTACAGCACCACACCCAGCGAATAGATGTCGCCCCGCGCGTCGGCCCCGCTCCCCCCGCTGAGCCGCTCCGGCGGCATGTAGCCGAGCGTGCCGAGCAGCTGCCCCGTCTGCGTCACGACCGAGTCCGCCCGCTCGCGACCGACTCCGCGCGCCACGCCGAAGTCAACGATTTTCGGCCGTCCGTCGGCGTCGACCAGGATGTTCGCCGGCTTGAGGTCCCGATGGATCACCCCGCGTTGGTGCGCGTGATGAGCCGCCTCGCAGACCTTGGCGAAGATCATCAGCCGATCCCGCACCCCCAACTCATGATCCGCCGCGTAATCGGTCAGCGGCACCCCCTCGATCAGTTCCATCGCCACGAATGGCCGGGCCACGCCGTCCTGCTCCCACACGCCGGCCTCGTACACCGTCGCGATGCCCGGGTGGGCGAGCCGGCCGAGCACCTCCCCCTCGAACTCCATCCGGCGCACCCCGCTCGCCGTCAACCGCTCCGCCCGCAACAGCTTGATGGCCACCCGGCGTGCGGGCCGCTCCTGCTCGGCCTCGTAGACCACCCCCATCCCGCCCGCCCCGATGCGGCGCACCACGC
>TARA_R110000782_G_scaffold86704_5_pt1 | contig 16933 bp, 5 predicted proteins | sample TARA_R110000782 | Tara Oceans TARA_R110000782 (sample SAMEA4397859) | marine metagenome | biome: Polar Biome; feature: [SRF] surface water layer (ENVO:00010504); material: water (ENVO:00002006), including particulate matter (ENVO:01000060) such as... | depth 5 m
TCAACGTGCCATCTGGGAATTACTATACATTTAGTTCATTTGAACATCGAGACTTTGGTTTAACAACTCCGGCAAGAACTACAAGCTTTATTGAAAATGAGTTGATGCTGAAAGATTCTAATGGCAATTTCTTAGAAAATGTCACAGACTTAGGTATGCTGTACGGAACATACTATTTCCCAGCCCCGTTTTTGATTGCTACATATTTAATTTATTATGATAGTGAAGTAGATATTTCTGGTCGCTTCTCTAGTGCCTACTATCGAACGGAGGTAGAAATCGCTACTGCTGATGACGGACTAATAAGCGCCATAACGGGACAACAAGTTTTTAAATTCCAGCAAGCGTTTGTATCTTTCCCTCAAGATGAAATTACTTGGAATAATTTACAGGTTACGTATTTTAGTTCTAACCAGGTACGGTCTCGAATTGAAGTATTAAATAAAAGTTTATTCCGAGACCCCGAACTTCTAAATGATTGGCTTAGGTTACAAACAACAGTAACAGAAGAAGAAGCTATGGATGTACAAGGGAATATTCCAGGCTACAGGGCTGATTTAATAGCCGGCTTTATACAAGATCGTGCCGGCGATGGTCTCGGCAACCGAAATAGAGATGATAGGGTAGGTTCTTATCCACGAGACTTTTTGAGGGCCACCTTGGATCCGGAGGGTCCATTGCCATCGTTGGTTGAGGTTTTTGGCTCAACTACTGCACTATGGTCAGCTTCGCCACAGACTTTTTCTCTTACTTTTGATAATGTTCCCGCATATAAAGAGTGGTTTGATGCCGCAATAGAGTCTGGAGACTATCCTGGATTATCCGCTGACCGGCGCATCGGTCCGAGAAATGCATATGAATTTACTGCCACCTTCGGCAACCTTTCTAGCCGGGCCGGCATTGACGTGCCTTTTTCATATATCGACCAAGCTAATTCTGACTGGAACGACTTGATCGCTCGTATTTTCTTTGTATTTGCTGGCTACCGGTTTCAACAAACCCTTTCCGCTGCCATTGGACGTGCAGGTCAGCCATATAGAGATAGTGCTGACATTCGAAATGAGGTAAATGGCGCAGCAACAAACTGGTTACAATCTCTTTTCTTGGAACCCGATCAAAATATAGATCCTAGAAACTTAAGGGAAATTCCTACGGAGAGAAGAGCAGTAGACGCATTTTCACTAATCAGGTCTGAAAGATCTCGTTTAGAACGACTACTTATATCATGAGCAAAAGACAAGGAATATCACCAGCGGTCCCACTTGTCTATGACAAAACTGATGGACCCTACCGGCTTAATAAAACTCTGAAAGATGCGATCAAGCAGAACTTTAAGAATCTTATCTTGACTTCCCCTGGCGAAAGAGTTATGTTACCTGACTTTGGAGTCGGTCTAAATAACTATTTGTTTGAACAGATGGGCAGCGGTGTTTTTGATGAATTGGTTACTCGAATCAAGGAACAAACAAACTTTTATATCCCTTCTATAAATCTAGAAAGTATTGACTTTCTAACGAGTGATGAAATAGCAACAATGGCTTTTAACGAGGTTCAGGTAATTATTAAATATAATATACTCCCTTTAGATGCCCAGGACCAGCTAGTAATAACTTCGGTAATGACTACTTAAAAGCAAGGCGAGGCTTTAAAAAATGGCAAAAAGACCAATAAATTATACAAGTAGAGATTTTACCTCAATCAAGGAGGATTTGGTCAACTACGCCCAGAGGTATTATCCAACAACGTTCAAGGACTTCAGCGAGGCATCCTTCGGCGCTCTTATGTTGGACATGGTCGCCTATGTGGGAGATCAGCTATCTTTTTATACTGACTTCCAAACAAATGAAGGTTTCCTCGACAGCGCTATTCAATATGATAGCATCAATCGTCTATCTAATATTTTGGGTTATAAGACTCCTGGTGCAGCGCAGTCCACTGGACAGGCAGCCTTTTATATTATTGCACCTGCCGATGCCAACAGTAGAGGTCCAGATTTAGACTATTTTCCTATCTTGCAGAATGGTACAGTTTTATCTTCAGATAATAACTCTGTGTTTACTCTCATAGAGGACGTGGATTTCACTGATCCGTCAAATCAGATTACGGTTGCTCGCACAGATGTATCTACTGGTAATCCTACCTTCTTTGCTGTTAGAGCTTATGGACAGGTTGTTTCGGGACAAAGATATACCGACACAATCACTATCGGTGATTATATTCGGTTCAACAGGCAAAAACTATCGAAAGAAAATATTACAGAAGTCCTATCAGTTGTTGATAATCAGGGGAATGAATATTATCAAGTTGACTTTTTGACGCAGGATGTAATCATACAAGAATTCAAAAACACGACTAGCGACCGCATCGCCGTTCCTTATATTATGAAGATTAAGCCAGTGCCACGCAGATTTGTCACAGAGCACACCTCTCAGGGTGAGACTTTCATTCAATTCGGCTATGGCTCTGCTAATAATCTAACAGGAAATGTAGTAGCGGATCCATCAGACGTGGTCTTAAATGTAACCGGCAGACAATACGTTTCTGATTTGACTTTCGATCCAACAAATCTTATCCAAACAGATAAATTCGGAGTTGTTCCCACTGATACAGTTTTGACAGTAAGGTACACCGCTAATACTTCAGATGAGGTCAACCTTGCCGTTGATGCCCTAAGGTCTGTGGTCTCACCTCAGCTTTCATTTAAGAATCAAGCTCTGCTAGATCCAGCACTGGTATCTTCAGTAATCGCTTCCATGGAGGTGGAGAATGAAGAGCCAATTCTTGGAGATACCTCGATTTTGACGGGAGAAGAAATAAAGCAAAGAGCTTATGGTACTTTCGCTTCTCAAAATCGTGCTGTCACAAGAACAGATTATATCAATTTGATTTATAGGATGCCCTCTAAGTTTGGCAAAATCAAGAGAGCTAATGTTGTTCGTGATGTTGATTCTTTGAAGAGAAACTTGAATGTTTATCTGTTATCAGAAAATTCAGTTGGAAATCTAGTACAGCCAAACCAAACACTTAAACAAAATACTAGAATTTGGCTAAACAAATATAGAATGATCAACGATACTATAGATATACTTGATGCTAAGATAATCAATATTGGTATCAACTTCAAGGTTCTGCCCGAACTAGACGTAAACCGTTATGAGCTTCTGGAAACTTGCGTGCAGAAATTGAAAGATGAGTATCTAAACATTAAATTCAATGTCGGCGAGGCTGTTTACATTTCTGAAATTTACAAACTTTTGAATGAGGTTCCTGGCGTAGTGGATACTATGGAAGTAGAACTCTTCAATACTGTTGGCGGTCTATATAGCAATTATCGCTTCAACATAAACTCAAATCTATCAGATGATGGAAGATTTCTTGTGGTACCCGAAGGTGCTGCCGCAGAAGTCCTCTTCCCAAGCACTGATATTGTTGGGGCGGTGACATAAAATGGGTGTAAAAAAATACTACGCTTCGAAAGATAATACAATAACGAATGCTTTCAAAGCCAACCTCCTCACTCGGGGCAGCGGCTCAAATATGGGCGCTTCTGATATTATAGAAACTTTTGTCATTCATGGGCAAACCTCTACATCTCTATCTTTACCTCCATCAGAAGGAAATGCAGATGCAGCAGAACAGTCTAGGATGATAATTCAGTTTCCCACTGCTGACGTTGTCTCTGATATGGCTGCGGGTGTGCTGCCCTCTACTGCCTCAAATATAAAATTCTATTTGAACCTTTATAATGCTCCTCACGGCAGCACTGTTCCTTTGGACTTTTCTTTAGATGTTTACATGCTATCTGAAGCCTGGACAGAAGGTCGTGGCCTAGATATGGACAATTATACCGATCTAGGTCAATCTAACTGGATCCGTCCTACTTCGGCTCTCCTCTGGACGCAGGCTGGTGGTACTTATCTTCCCGCCGCTGATACCAAGAAAACAATTGAGCTTACTACAGGTTTGGAAAATATTTCCCTAGATGTATCAACGCAGATATATAAATGGCTTGATAGTTCAGAAGCAAATAATGGGTTCTTGATTAAGTTTCCTGATGCTATAGTCTCGGGCAGCGATTCTTATTATACTAAGAAGTTCTTTTCCCGCACCAGTGAATTTGAGCTATACCGTCCCACGCTAGAGGCAAGATGGGATTCCTCCCGTAAGGATAACCGGGCAGACTTCTACATCAGTAGCAGTGTCGCCACAGGGGAAGATAACCAGAATACATTATTCATGTATAACTTTGTGCGAGGCGAGTTAAAGAGTCTCCCCACTTTGGTAAACGATAGAATGTCCGTCGATATTTATTCTGGCTCTGCTGCGCCAAGCGGCAATGCTTTGAATATGGTAGCAGATACAGATGGTACAATTCTTACTTCTGTGACTGGAACCTTATTAGTAGAGAACGGCGCTCAGGTAACGGGTATTTATACCGCTTCATTTGCCAGTACAAGTTCTTTTGATACTATTTTCGATGTATGGCATACCGGTTCTGGAGGTTCTAGGATCAATTTTATGACCGGATCCTACATTCCCAAGCCGGTCAATACTACCGATGGCATTCATGAAGAGGAATATCAAACAACCCTCACAAATTTAGAAGATGTTTATACCAAGGGTCAGAAACCAACCTTGAGATTGTTTACCAGAAAGAAAAACTGGAATCCTAATATTTATACTGTGGCTACCTCCCAGGTTGTTCCAACAATTATTGAAGATGCATATTACCGTGTCTTTCGTGTTATCGACAATTTTGAGGTAATTCCCTATGGAACCGGAAGTACTAATAATAATTTCACTCGCTTATCCTACGATGTAAGCGGTAATTATTTCGAGTTAGATACCTCATGCTTAGCAACAGGGTATGCCTACGGGGTTGAATTCGTATATTATCTGCAAGGAGAATATCTAGAACAACCAGAGGTATTCAAATTTAGAATCAAAGAAGAAGATAAATGAGCTTAAAAAAGTTATTCCAAAAAAATAAGCAGGCGGTAACTGTCGGAAAGTACCTCAAGGCTTCTTCTCCTGACGACCTCGGCAATGGGATAGAGTCTCAGGCTCACTTATCTGCGTCACTCGAACGCCAGAAGTATTTCCTTCCAGCCATCAATTATGGCGACCCTAAGAACTTTGTAAAGTTTGGTTCTGCCGAACAATATTATAAGAATGCTTTTGAATATATTGCTAATTATTTTCCTTATGATGGGTCAGTTCTAGAAAGAACAAGTTTCTATAACGATATCAACCCATTAGAGAAATATGTCTTAGAAGATATCTATCCACGATCTACGGGCTATGTCACAATCGGCGCTGATTACGGAACTTTAGGTCCAAGTGCTTCGGGGTACTACTCTTCATCTGCGGAATATATTCAGATCAAGGGCGGTCCTCATTCAGGATCGATTTATAATGAATCTAAAAATAGAACTTCAAATTTAGAATTTGGTGGAGTCTCTGGCAGCACTGTCGAATTTTTCCTAAAAAAGGAAGAACTAACCGCAGTCTCCTCTCTAAGTTCTGACCGACAAGTAATATTTGATCTTTGGAACGGCGCAGCAACTACAGATGCTACCTACGGTCGCATGCGTATAGAGCTAAGACAAGGGTCCGAAGACAGATTCTATGTAACTATGTTATCCGGCACAACCGGATTTGATGCTATCCCTGTGCCCACGACAGGTAGTATTTCTATCTCTGACGGGACTTTCCGCAACTTCAGTTTTGTCTTTAATACTTCTGGATCCTCTCCTACCCTTGACTTCTTTGTTAACGGTACTTGCATACAGACCGCCATACCTCCTGCTGCCTCCGCAACAATAGGCTTAGTCACTGGCTCAATGATTGGTAACCTCGGCGCTCTAAGGACTGACGTTGTTGGCTTGCCCGGTGCCGCCCAGGGTTACGGCAAACTTTCCGGCTCTATAGATGAGTTCCGCTTTTGGAAAACTAGTCGCAACGATGAGCAGATAGGTCGCTATTGGCTAAGCAGTGTTGGCGGCGGATCAAACAAGTATGACGCTAACGTTGGTTTAGGGGTTTATCTCAAATTCAATGAGGGCATAACAGGTACTTCAAGCATCGATGACGCTTTCTTGGATTACTCTGGTCGTTTATCAAATGGTGCCTATACGGGTTATAACGCCCTGTATAGTCGAAATACGGGCTCTGCGGTTAATTCATTGAACTTGACCTCTGTATCTGAGGTGGCTTCGCCTATCGTGAGGAGCCAAAACCCTCTTTACACCACAAAGAAAGCCCAGTATATCTCCTCTGGAAGTAACTACGATTATCAAAATAACTCTCGTTTGATGAATAATCTGCCAAACTGGATTATAGAGACAGAAGAAAATGGGGCTAATGAGATTGTTGATTTAACTCAAATCATCTCAAGCTATTTTGATACCCTCTACAATCAGTTGACCGTGATGAAGGCTCTAAAATATACTGACTATATCAGTGGAAGTGTTAGTTCCTCAATCAACCAGTTCCCGTACAATGATCGCCTTGTCGAATCTTTCGGTATAGAGGTGCCAGAAATATTTGAGAACATTGGGACATTATCTCAGTTCCTCCAGCGGGATGAGCAGATAAATTTTGAACAAACCCTGAGTGATGTAAAGAATTCTATTTATAAGAATATTTACAATAACTTGAGTTACATTCTCAAGAGTAAGGGTAATGAAAAAGCTATCAGAAACTTCATCCGTTGTTTGGGTGTAGGTGAAGATGTAATAGCCCTGAATACTTATCCCAGTAATTCAGACTTCCAGTTGAAGAGTAATTATTTCTCTACTTCGAGCCCCAAAAAGTTTGCTGATTTCACAGGTCTGCTAAATCAATCTGATGACGGAGCTACGGTTTATCAGTATTATGATTCACTAAACACTAACTCAATTGGTTTTATTACCGGTTCTAGTGTAATTGAAGAATTCGCTTTTGCCTTACAAACTGAATTTGTTTTTCCTAATAAAGAAAACTTCAGACAGCTTGAATATGAAATTCCCAGGGTTATAGTCTCATCCCTTGCCGGTTTTCATACGCCCTTTGATAGCAGCCAGACCTCTACGGATCTTACATGGCAAACTCCTTCAAATGACTATGGCATCCAAATATATGCTATAAGAAGCCCAGGCGAATATGCCAAGGTCTATTCTCCTCTCGATCAGGTAAGAGATGCTTACTTTGTAGTCAAAGACCGTGCCGGCGAAACCTTGCTGACCAGTCCAATATTCAATGAGGTTTATGATAATCAGAAGTGGAACTTAACTTTATCTCTAAGACCTAAAAAGTATCCATTTTCTGATGGCATTAATGGTGCCTCAATCGCTGGTGATGGTTATTACTTAGAACTGTACGGTGTCAACTACGATACTGGAATGAAGCGTAACAGCTTCCTCGTTAGTGCTAGTATGACTCCACAAGATGGTGCCAATATTCTGGAAAGTAATAAAAGAATATATGTTGGTGCCCACAGAACAAATTATACAGGTACTGTATTGGTACCCACAGATGTAAGAGCTTCTAGCGTAAGGTATTGGACTGACTATTTCCCAACAGGAACACTTGACCTACAGGCTAAGGAAGCAGACACTCACGGTAGAGTAAGACCCTATAGAAATGCTTATTCCTTCCAGACCCAGAACCCAGGAGTGTATATCCCAAGGATTCAAACACTTGCAATGAACTGGGAGTTCACAGATATTACCGGAAGTAATGCCTCTGGTCGATTTGGTGTGTCTGATTTATCATCTGGTTCGGTAGCTAACGATTATGTGAGCCAATATCAGAATCCCGTGTTTAGCAAGATCAACTTGCGCCAGCATACAGGTCGTGGTGATTTCTTCGTTGCCAATACCACTCCAGTTCGTAAGGAATATGTTTACTCTGATAAATTGCAGGTCCCTGAATACATCGGCACTGATTCTATGGTTCAGGTCCTATCCTCAGATGATCAGACTTTTGGGGTATATGCCCGACCTGTTGACTTCTTCTTTGCAGTTGAAAAGAGTATGTATCGCAGTATCTCTAACCAGATGCTTAAACTCTTTGCTTCGATTGAGGACTTCAACAACTTAATCGGTGAGCCAGTAAACAAATACCGACTCAACTACAAGCGGATGGAGAAGATAAGAGAAATCTTCTTTAGAAAAGTCCGCAATGACATCCCAGACCTTGAGAAGTATATTAACTATTATAAATGGTTAGACACTTCCATGAGCGAGATGATTGAACAACTCTTTCCAGAGTCTGCAAGATTTGCAGAGAGCGTACGAAAAGTTGTTGAGAATCATGTATTAGAGAGACCAAAGATTCAGCATCGTGCAGCTATTCTGCGTGACCGCAGACCTTGGGGTCCCCCTGGCATTACTGGAGGTCCAAGTACCTTTGTTTGTTACGATGCTCCCGGCTGGAAGTTTAATCACGCTCCGCTTTCTAATGCTCAGAATGAGAACTGCTTTTGGTGGAATACTCGTGCTCTTCGCAGTAACCCCCTCTTTGAAACCCCCGTTGGTCTTTTACCTACTCGAAACGCTATTCTAAATGCTGTACAAAGGGATCAGTCAAAGGGTGCTGTAGTCTGCTTGTCAGCCGAGCCAAACTTCCCTTACTATGGTGGAGTTAATCAAACTTGGAATAAGAAGCGCAATATGCGTGACCTTACTTTTAGCCGTTTTGAACCGCTAGAAGATTGCGTTGATGCGACTGAGCCTAATCAGAAAAAGAAAATTTCCTTTCGAGTTGAGTTGGGATCTGATCTTTATAAGGGTGATAATCTTGCTCCATTCACTGCCATAAGCTCTAGCGTAACTTCTGGCTATAACGCCGGGCTAATTGCTTCTGGTTTGGCTGGCATATCTATTACCAATCTTCACGAAGATAGTATTCTTCCTTTCCGTCATAGTGTGCCCTTGCAGGGACCATTCACCAAAAGACATGTCGGTGGCATCCAAGCAAGGCACAACGCACCATTTAGAACAACAGATAGAGCCGAAGAATACACTTTAGAGATTGCTAGCGGCACTGGGTCGATTACTTCCCTCACCGACGAAATTGCACCTAAAGGTAAGTACCTAAGAGGAGCAGCCTCAAAGTCACCCGTAAATATCGAAAACATCAAAACGGTTATTGTGGGACACACTGTCGGAGACGGCGTCCGCCTGATCGGCAACTATTCAAAATATTATGAAGTCGTGCAAGGTAATGACCGCTCAGAAACTAACATGGACTTTGTGTTCAATACAAGTTTTTATGCTTATAGCGAGCCTTCTGCCTTTATCACGCCTCCAGATCGCCGGACACTAGGTCTAACTGGTTCTGCTGATTATCCCGCCCCTCGACAAAGAACGGGCGTAAGAACAAATGAAACAATCTTTGCCGATAGGTTCTCTGCCCCAGGCTCCAAGCAAGACTCCAAGCAATTGTTCCGAGATGTCAACTCTAATACTATGTCGCCCAACAATGCACTTCCTTTCCGAAATGAAGCTGTGCGCCGTCCAGGCAACTTAGCCTTTAGAACTCGTGGAACTCCTCTCGGCGCTGGTGCTGGCTTAGCTGGTTATCTTAGACTTCATACCGGCTGGGGTGGCTTCCAGGGTAGCATAGAACCAGAATTGGCTGATGCTGCTGCTTCGCCCTCTATCGGCGTAAACGCACTTCAGCACTTTAATGATGGTGGTCCACCCGCAATTGCCACTGCTCCACTTCCTGGGTTTCCTAATATTAATAATATTATGCTTGACGGCACTGCTGGCGCTGATGTGCGCTTGGCTGCTTTACATAAAACGCAAAGAAACACAACAAAAAGAATTGAAATTAGTGGCAGTCTGGGTATAGCTGATGTTATGAAGACAGGTTCTGTCTATGATAACGCTTATGTAACTAGACCTATTCCATCCGCCGATAGAGCAGAGTGGACATCCTACATTTCAGGTACGGCTACAATCGCTACTTATAACGAGTATATCGCTAAGGGCGAAAGATATCCCGATAACATTACCTTCGCCACAGAGTTTTTGAATGCCCCTTCAACCTGGTGGCCTGCATTATTTTATGATACTTCTCTGAGTAAACAATTTATTTGGGGTAAAAATTACGACTTTGCAATCTGGAAACAGATCAGGAACTCGGATAATCCTGCTGCCAAATATTATTGGCAAAATAATACTTATGAACTTCTTCCCGAAGTTGTAGAGAGTAATGTACCGGGTACAAACATAGTCCAGCGTGGTTTTGCTCCAGGAACATTAGTAAGAGAAATGAAGGACATTACGTTTGCCGAGAATGTTTCGAAGTATTATTCTTCGGTATCTCTCCGGGAAGCTCCTATAACTTCTCGCTACAAGCCTTTGGTTCATCAGATTAGAACTCCTCTTGGGACCCCATCCAAAACATCTAATGAAAAGATAACTGTAAGTTTGAATTATAGTTATGGTACAGAATTGATGGGCTTTGCTAACCGCCGTTTGAATGTAGAGTTCAAGGGCAAGCCAAAGTGGTCATATGGTTTAGTGAAGAGGCCTTATGAAATACTAAGAGAGCAGAGAGTCCCTGGTACCGAGCGCAGCGTCGCTGGTCTGGATTTGATCAAGGTGTTTTCTTATCCGGAAACAATTTATCCAAAAGAAGTTTATACTTACCTTTCTGGATCTCGTTCCCGTTTCTCTTATATCTGCGATTTTTGGCGGGAAGACATAGACGTAACAAGTTATGATGTAAGTGCTTTTACCTCCTACGCTAACATACTCTCAGAAGCTAATCAGCTAGCTTATGTACCACAGCGTGCTCGCTTGAAATCTCCTTTTGTAACGAGTCAGGGATCAGTTTTACTGAATTCTGTTCAAACTCCATACAACTCACTGGATGCTAGTTATCAGCTTGGCGAAGGATTTGGTTCAGGATCAATCTGGCCAATGGATTCTTATCTGTACGCTGATTCCACTGGTTCTCTAGTTACGATTCTTACACAAAATGTTCCTGTTCTATTCGCAGATGCTGCCACTATGGCTTCTGGCGAGCTTATGACGACTCATTATGGTACTATCAACGACCAAATAACTAATCCTGTATATTCCGCCAATACCGCTTCTTATGCGACATCCAGCATTAACTCTGCACAATATGTTTATAATATTCCGGTTATGGGTGCAAGTATTATAACTACTCCTGCTGTAGCTGCCGAGGCTGAGATAACTGCCGTTGAAACTGTTCCAAGTATTTTAAATGGTTTAACCTTCCAAATAGATACAACAACCGTGATCGTAGTATTCACATTTGACGAGACTTCGGCAACTCCTGGCGGCGGCGGTGCTGCCTATACCGTCGGCGTTCTGGGCACAGCCACCGCAAATGATGTTATAAATCGCATATATGATGCCATCACCGCTGCTGTAATAGGTGGAGATATAGATGTGACGCCCATCGCCCCCGGTGCTGTTAGTTCGGCTATGGACATAACCGCTGATGTCGCCGGAGTAGCAATGAATGTAAAAACAATAACCGGCACAGCAGAAGCGGGTGGTCAGATTACTGTCATTAACTGGGCTGGCGGCGTTGATGCCTCAGCTACTGCTGGGAATGTGCTCCCAGAAGTAAGGTCTCCAGGTTCTGCCTATACTAGACCAGCGTGGACTGCGGGCAGAGAGAGAAGGTATGTAGACGGTCCTTCTAAAGGTCAACTAGCTTCTACAAGTTATCCGTTCTATGACAACTATGAACAGTTCCATAAAGATACGAGACTTGCAGGTCAGGAATCTACTATCATACCAGAATTTAGAATCAGCGAACATGTTTCTGAATATGAAGCAAACGGTTCTTTGTATTCTATTATTTCTTCGTCCCTTGAAATTACGGGCGCTAACGCCAACAACTACGATGGATCAAATCCATTGTTCTACGAGCGATTTGCTCAGACAGATAATATCGAGTTTTTAAGTAACTTCATGCCCACAGACAAGGGAGATAGAAACTATATCTTCAACAAATATCCTCGACATTTCGAGATAGAGTCTGAAGCAAAAATCAAGCTACTTCCTTATAGTGGTTTTTATCCTGTCGATAGAACACTAGATTTGGCTAGTTTGTTCCACACGACTTATATAAGCCAGTCACTTTTGTCTTCGCCCAGTGCAGTCCCTGCCCAGGGTTGGCGAGCAATTCTTAGACCTTTTTATGCTCCTGGCATTATGTACAACTCTTTGAAGTCTGGTATTGCAGTAAACTACCCTATCCGCCGTGCTGAACGGAATGGTGATCAATACTTCGAGATTCCTGCTTCTTCTGATCCACTGGCTGGCTGCCTAAGCGGCTCTTTGGTCACAAATCCCGCAGGAACAATTCCGGGGAACACAAGAAGAAATAATGAAAACTTCGACTGGACCAACGAAGATGTCAATAGGTTCTTTTGGGCAGACAAGCTTCCATTCGAAACTATTCTCTCCCCAGTCGATGCCTTGGAGGCAGGGTTCACAGACCCAACAGTATTATCAGATATTCGAGAATTCATGACAGTGAATGTCAGCGGTTCAATAATAAAGAAGGGGCTTGATGATTCCTTATATAAAAAGGCTGTCTCTAACTTCTTAGCTAATGTTCCCAAATTCTTCTTATCTCGTAAGGTTGACGGTTTTGGCGGGGAAGGGTATCTGACTAAATTTGTATCACAATTCGGTACTCCACCTTCTGCGAAAGAAGGCTCGGTGACGACTCCGGTACGAACGGTCGATGTTGATAAGAACGCTGCCTATATGATGGAAATTGGTCTTATGAAAACAGACCAGTTCAATTTCTATAGTAACCCATATGCCTACGGAATTCCTACTAGTACAGGATCAATATCCTGGGAATCTCTAAATGCTGATCAGATACCTAAACCTAATTCGTGGCCTAACCACCGTGCTGAGTTTGCTCCATTCACGCCTCCACACTATTATGGTCCATCCGTCGCTCGTATTACCTTTATGCCGCTAGGCGACAAAACAAGTTATACGTTAGACGAGATAGTCAATAACGACAGGGGCGAGGTTTATGTCCAATTCATAAATGAAAGTGGAAGCCATTATGATATGGCGTCCGGATCTTTTGTAACTCGTGCAGGTGCTGCCATCGCATCAACCGCTACTCCTACCTATGGTTGGAATCGTGCCTGGCAAAACAGAATGGACATTGATGCGTCCATTAGTATCGGTAATGAATTTGTTACTGATTACGGATCCTCTTATATTTCGATAGATCCAAATAAGTGGACGATCATGCCTAAATGGGAATGTCCTACTCTAGATTTCCCTGACCGCTCCGCAGCTTCGGACGAATATGCATTTTCTTCTTCGGTAGATCAGGGATTCTACACATCTTCAGCCCAGGGTATGTGGCACCAATACGGAACAATGCCCAACAACAACGAGGGATCCTATCTCTATATTAAGGACATACCCACCGGCGCAGAAGAAGAATATGACCTTGTAGCTATTCCATATGCTGGGGCAACATATACTGAGAGATCTTATACCTATGTTAAGAAGATCCCTGACTTTGTTATTGATTCTGAGCGTACTGTCCGTTCAATGGCAGATTTAGTAGGTTTTTCTTCCGATGAAATTATTAGGTCTGGCTTCGACACTACAAGAGCAAAGAGGCTCGGCGAGCTTGCTCCAGACAATGAAAAATCTATTTCAGAAGCTATCCTGGCTCTTCCTTTCTATATTGACGAAAAAGATCAGTCACGGCTTATTACACTACAGGCTCCTGCTGATAAGCTCGGTCCAAAGATCAAGCAGTTCCGAAAACAATTTACGAAGTTCTCCCTTCCTCCCTCATTGGCAAAGAATCTTCTGAGCATGGTGCCAAGCGACTATCCTCACATTCCCGATTACATTAATCCTTTTGGCGGCGATGAGTATGATTCAATAATGTCTGGGGAGAAAATGATAACAACTCCAGTTGTTTATTTGATGGAGCATAAAGTAAATCTTACGAGACAGGACCTCGCCGATATATGGCAAGGGGTAATGCCTGAACTATCAACCAAGTTCCAGAAAAGTGTCTCTGCTATTGATCACTATATGCCGGGAGATAATGTAGAAGAAGAGACCACTCGCTTCCCTGAAATAATAAAAGCGCAACTAAACTTGGGTGCGCAAATGACAGGACACCCTCGATATGATCTTCTAGATATTGCCCAACACCCCGAAAAGCTAGGATTATTCCCTGAAATCAAGTGGTTGGTGTTCAAGGTAAAAGAAAGAGGTCTTTTAGATTATAGTCAACTTATCACGGAAGAGGTTGATGGTGAATTTGTGCTCGATTATGATAATGCTCGCCGAAGATTTTCTGGTACTACTTTGACTCCTGAGAATATAGATGCTGTTTTGGGCGATCGTGATGGTTGGTCTAAGGCAGTTTACAAGTATCACCATTCCTTAGAGCATTCTAATTATAACTGGCCTTATGATTATTGTTCCTTGATAGAATTAGGGAAGATAAATACAAAGATTAGTTTCAGACCAGATTTAGCAAAAGAAAACGAAGAAGATATAGCGGATGCTGAGCTTATAGCTCGTCAACTGAGGGAATCAACTCAAGCAGCCGGACTAGGTGCCAATCTTGGTGATCTATCTAATCTTGCCCGAAATCTGAATGGGTAATAATTAAGGTATGGTTAAGTTTTTTGATCAAAAAGAAGAAGTCATCCAAATAGAGCTTACTCCTTATGGGCGTGAGCAGTATTCTAGTGGCAAATTTTCCCCAAAATATTATACTTTTCACGATACCGGAATTCTCTATGACGGCACATTCGGTTCTATTACAGAAACTCAGAACCAAATTGTAAATCGTATTAAGAATGTAACTCCCCGCCTCCGCCCAATTACTAGGTTCACTAGTTCTATGGGACAGACAGTGAGTCAGAAGAGCCTGAATAACAAGAACCAGTTCAATCAAAATACTGATTATGCTGCGGTTTATAATAGAGTTCTGGGAGAAAGTAGTGTATGGTCCGACTTTATGCCTTCCTGGGATATTACTATCGATCGTGGCAGTTCTACGAACTTCAACCAAGAAGTTGAATATCTGGCAGGTCGTACAATCCCCAGAGTATCTTCTAATTTTGATATAGAGTATGAGTATGTCACTACTGATTCTTCGACTCTATACACTTTGGCAGAAAGTAATAAAATAATTTTAGATATTCAAGAATTGAATACACAGTTCAAACTGAACGGAAACTTTGATATTGAGATATTGAGAAAAGATGATTCAGGGGAGCTACATGCTTTAGGATTCATTAATCCCGATACTCAAAATTCAGAAGCTTTGACCAACCAGACCTTTCCAAGCCAAATGGCAGAAACTATTGCTGGTACAAACGAAGACATTTTGGCAGGATTCCCAAGTCTAGATAACAGCTATGTTGAATATTATTTAGATGTCCTACTAGACCAAGAGATCGATGGCGTAACAATGCCTACTAATTCTACTATCTATAAGAATAATCTAGAAAGAAACCCTGGCAATATATGTCTTACTGACGGGGATAGACCAAACTTCAACACTGATCCAGGCGGACGATAATAATGTTTTTAAGAAGTATAGCTAAACTTGATTTTTCTTCCATTGTTTTGGAGACGACCAGAACTCAAAACAACGATGAAAGTAACTTAGCTATTATTAACGCTTCGTTCATTCAGGCGTCCAGTAATATATCTGAAGCTAATTCGCAACTTGAAAATCTTCACCTTCGGGTGGTTGCTTCTTATACAGAAAAATCTTCTCAGTTCGGTGACTTCACCTGCCAGAGATTTAACGAATATAATAATCTTGATGAAGCTAATGCGGAGTTTGGCGACGAAAATACTTCTGAGAAATTCGTTAGGTTCTTACAAGAAGATATGGCTGATACCGGCTTTCTCTTCCTGGAGCAGGCGAATCCATTTTCCCCCTTCTCTACCGATAGGGCAGTAATTCCCAGAATGTTTACGAATCAAGTATCCAGTGAAGGTACGCCTCCTGGCATAACTCTATTCGACGACTTGCTTATCGACCTAATGCCTCGAAGCGCTATGGCTGGGCAACCCCTCTTGGAAAGATCCATTGCCTCTACTAGGGTTCGTACACAGGAAGTAGATGGCGAGCCCCATGATAATTCAACTCAATTATTGGATAGGGTCTCGCTTAATCCCATTCTTATTGACTTGTCTTCTGTTTCCTCTGACATAAAAGATAATCTTACATTTTATATGTTCGTGTATGATGCTGGTTTTGCTGCCCCAGGAGAACGTTTTGAACTTCCGGAGATATCACTTGTTACTGAAATGAGTAAATGTATTGCCGCAACGGTGGTGGGTGACCATACAGCCTGGAATGCTATATCCGTAGCTCGTCCTTACGTTGGGTTAGGCAATCGTCTGCCCACTGGTAGGTTTCAGGATACAGTGGTGACAACTGCTCCTGGTGCTGCAATTTTCCAACATATAAATCTAATTCCATCTGACAATGTTGTGCTGCGTGTAACGAGTATATTTGATCGTGTATACGACCAGTTAGCAAAAACCATTCTTGATGAAAAGCCAGAAATTAAAAAGATCATAAGCAAGGACAATTACTTCTCGGAGTTTTGGATATCAAAAGATAGTGATGAGAATCATAGATTTTCATTTGCTTTCGATCTTGAATCTTATTTGATCGCCAATAGCTATTTCCCATTTTTATATCGTAGCCAAAACCTTTCTAGGCAAGTAATCAACCAGACAGGCTTTATGAGAAATTCTAAACCTTCCGAGGTGTTAGATATGAAGGTACTGAGAAGGTTTGTATCAGAAGATGCTACAATGCCTGTCAATCGCCTCACTACCAGTGGTCACTTGGTCGAGACCGGTCCAAACATAACTTTTCCAGAGAAGGTTATCGAATCTATCTCCAAGATACCAGATTTATA
>TARA_R110000782_G_scaffold57258_28_pt1 | contig 16893 bp, 11 predicted proteins | sample TARA_R110000782 | Tara Oceans TARA_R110000782 (sample SAMEA4397859) | marine metagenome | biome: Polar Biome; feature: [SRF] surface water layer (ENVO:00010504); material: water (ENVO:00002006), including particulate matter (ENVO:01000060) such as... | depth 5 m
GGTCGAGCAGGCGGAGGCCGCTGGTCGGGTCGGTCACCCGCGCACCGCGAAAGACCAGCGCGATGGTCGAGCTGATGATGCGGGAGCCGAGCCGGCGCATGGCGGTGGATCGGTCTCCCTCGGACGCGTCGCCGCCGACATAGCGGCTGCCGATGACGATGTTCTGCCCGCCCGACTCCTGCGCCTCGACAAGGCGCAGCAGTTCCGACGCGATGTGCTGGCCGTCGCCGTCGATCTGGCAGCAGAAACCGAACCCGTCGCGCATCGCCACCCGGATGCCGGTCTGCACCGCGCCGCCGATGCCCAGATTCATGGGCAGCGATACCACCCGGGCACCATGCTCGGCCGCGTGGCGTCGCGTCCGGTCCGCTGAGCCGTCGTCGATGACGATCGGGACGAACCGCGGCCCCAGGGCACGGACCTCCTCGATCACGCCGCCGACGGACGCCTCCTCGTTGTACGCGGGGATGATCACGAGCACCTGTCGCTCGCGCGGGACGGTCGGGACGGGGTCAGGCATGATCGCGCCCCACGATCGCTCGCGCCCGCATCACGCCGAGCCGCCAGAGCACATAGACAACCCGCAGTGGGAGATTCTCCATCTTGGTCTGGGGACGCCCCACCATCGCGCGGAGCCCCTGCAGCCAGAGGTCCGGGCCGCGCCGGAGCTTCTCGATGAAGAACACCCGGATCATCCGCTTTCTGGCGGCCTCGACCTCGTCGAAGTCGGCGCGGCCCCTGGGGGTGAAACTCGGCAGCGATTCCAGCGCGCCCCGCAGTTCGATCCGCTGGTTCGCGTAAAGCTTGCTGCCCGCAAACGGGGCCACGATGAAGATCGCCGCCTCGTCGAGCCCCGCCCGGACCATCGCCCGAAGGTAGGAGAGCGACGCCTCCCGGTCTTCGGGGGCCTCCGCGGGGTGGCCGACCAGGAAGCACGCCTGCGTCCTGATGCCGTGCTCGCGGCAGGACGCGACGAGTTTGAGCCCGTGGTCGTAGTTGAACGGCTTGCCGATGGTCTTCATCACCGATTTGCTGCCCGACTCGGGGCTGATCGAGATGAACCGGCAGCCGGCGCCGGCGAGCAGGGGCACCTGGTCGAGTTTGACCGTCTCGGCCTTGGTCCCGCTGACGAAGCAGAATCGCACGCCCGCTTCCCGCCGGATCAGCTCCTTGCAGATCTCGGTCCAGCGATCGGAGCGCACGGTCGGATTCAGGTCCTCGATCTGGAAGTCCCGGACGCCGAACCGGTCCCTCAGATCGATCAGCATGTCGACCACCGCCGTGGCATCGTCGCCGCGCCACCGCCGGTCGTTGGTCTCGGGAACGACGCAGAAGTCGCACGGGTACGGACAGCCCCGGGACGTGAGCACCGGCAGGTAGCGGCGCTGCTTGGGGCCGTGGGCGTACGGGAGCTTCCAGTACCCCTCCACCGGGAACAGGTCCCACGCGGGCGTGGGATGGCGGGCGATCAGATCGCGTGGACGACGCCAGGCCGCGGGATCGGCGTCGCGGTCCGCCGCCCGGCGCAGGTTTTCCGGCGCGGGGCTGGAGGGATCCGTCAGGGCCCGCTCGATCGCGTCCCAGCGGGGCCAGACATCCCCGATGGCCAGGCCGGACGCCCCGGCATCGAACAGCGGACCGGCCATGCGGGGGAGGCTGTACGCGGTGACCGCCTGCGCGTTCTCCATCACCAGCACGGGGATCTCCGGACGGCGATCGCGGAACCAGGCCACCAGGTCCATCACCTCGGCGTGGGACATGTACGAGATCGCGTACACCACGACGATCTCGGCCCCCTCGACCGCGGCGTCCTGTGCGAAGTCCTCGATCGGCACGCCCTGCAGGTAGTGGTCGCCCCGCTCGGTGAAACGGCCGGTGCCCGATCCGAAGAGATCGATCACATCGACCCGCCGGCCGGTGGATCGCAGGTGTTCGGCGAGCACCGCCAGTTCCACCGGCCAGTACGGCACCCCGGAGCCGAGAAAGTCGCCCTTCTGAATCGCGAGCCGGGGTGAGACGAGCAGGACGCGCATGGGTCAGTCGAGCACCGGGTAGTTCGTGGTCCGTTCCCGCTCCCGCGACCAGGCGTGCCGCCGGTCGTCCGGGGCCGCCGCCCGCATCTCGTTGAGCCAGGCGGCGCACCCGTAGCCGATGTCCATCGCGTCGAGCGTGCCGATGTAGTTGTACGCCCCCTGCCGCCCGATGGAGCGGAAGTTCTCGATCTCGTCCAGGCAGGCGAGCGCCGACGCCAGCACGGGCTCGTGGCCCACCTTGTACACGGGATAGGACCGGGGCAGGCGAATCACACGCATGCCCATCTCCTTCGGCACCGACCCGAACAAACGGGCCATGCCGGCGCGGCACTCGGCCGCGAGTTCCTCGTCGCTCTTCTGCGCGTTCGGGCGGCCGGGGCTGCTCATCACCTCGCAGCACACGATCGTCCCGTCCGGCGTCATCGCCGGATCGAACGACTCCTGCTCGCTGATGCGGTGGAACGCCACGGAGGGATCCGGGACGAAGATCCACGAATCGTCCATCAGCCGCGGGGCATCGAAGCGGAAGAACACGAGCAGCAGGTCGTTGAGCACGACCTGCGAGCGGATGTCCTCCAGACGCTGGGGCCCGAGGTGGTCGGCCAGCATCATCGCGGTCGGACCCAGGGGCATCGATGAGACCACCGCGTCGTCGGGGCCGATCGCGACGGACTCGGTCGCGCCGGCGTCACTTCCCCGCTGTAGCCGCATCCCGGCCACGCGCCCGTTCTCCACGAAGAGGCCGGTCACGGCGGTCTCGAGCATCCAGGTTCCGCCGTCGGCCTTGCGGCGGATGGCGTCCCACATTTGGGAGAGCCCGCCGCGGGGGTACCGGAAGGTCAGCGCCTCGAACGTGCTGGTCTCCGACTTCCTGCCCATCGCGCTGCGGATGGCTTCACCCAGTGGCGGTGTCTGCACGCGGGCCCGCGAGAGCCGGGCGTCGAGATTGGCCGGATCGCCCCAGAGCTTCTCGGCGACCGGCCGGAACATGGCCTCGTACAGCGGGCTGCCCACCCGGCTGCGCAGGTCGGCCTCGAAACTGTCGTGCTCGGCGGTGCGACGCCCGGGGACCAGCGCCGCGGTCGCGTAGCCCATGCCCATCTTCATGAACCGCACCGGGCCGAACGCGCGGACCAGATCCGTCGCCGCGGGCGGATAGCGCAGGTAGTGCCCGTTGATCCAGATGCGGCTGCTCTTCTCGCGCGTGATCCAGCCGTCCGCGGGAAGCAACGCCTCCACCCGAGACTGGAGCGCCGCGTCGGTCGTGAAGACCTTGTGCGGCCCGAGGTCGTGGTCCCCGTGGCCATCCCACCGGTGGGTGGCCGCCAGCCCGCCGAGATGATCCGCCCGTTCGACCACGACGAAATCGGTCCGGCCCGCGTCGGCCAGACCGTCGGCCAGTGCGAGTCCGGCCGGGCCCGCTCCGAGGATGTAAACCGTCACTGGGGCTTCCTCGCGATCACGGTGGTCTGGCTCGCGTAGTAGGGCATCGGTATCCGGGCGACGAACCCGGGAAGCAGCTTCTTGACTGTCCCCGCGAGCGGCACGCCGAGGTGGGCCGCGATACCGAAGAGGTATCCGAGCTCGAGCACCTGCCAGTGCCGGGCGATCTTCTCGACCTTAAAACCGGACTCTTCGAGCAGCCGACGCATGGTCCTCTTGGTGAAGTAGCTCACGTGGACCGACAGCAGCCACCAGAACCGCTTGCCAGCGAGCTTGGCCTGCCAGGTGCCCGAATCCGGGAAGTTGAGCAGGAACACGCCGCCCGGCTTGAGCCGGTCGTGCACGCCCCGGACCGCGTCCTTCGGATCGCACAGGTGCTCGATCACGTCCCACATCGAGACCACATCGAACGTGTCACCGGCGAAGAGCCCGTCGGACAGGGTGCCCGCGCGCACATCGAACCCGCGATCGCGGGCCGCGTTCGTCAGGTACTCGGACGGCTCGATCCCCGAGGGGGTGTAGCCGAAATCCCGCGCCGCCTCGAGAAACGCTCCGCCCGCGGTTCCCACGTCAAGAATCGTCGCCGGAGGTTTCGGGAGCCACTTCCCAAACCGCTTGAGCGACCAGGCGAAGCTCTTGACGCGCATCGCGTGCTGGCTGTCGTGGCCCGCGTCGTCCGCGCTGGCGTACCCGGAAACGATGGCCTCCTCGGACAGGCGCGGGCTCTCGTACATCATCGAGCAGGCGTTGCACCGGACGATCCGCTGCGTGCCGCGGATGCCCGACGCCGCGCCGTAGAGCTTCTTCGGGTCGTCGATCCGCTGCGTCGGCTCGATGATCGCGGAGGAATCGGCGGATCCGCAGAGCGGGCAACCCACGGGGCGGCGCTCCCAGAGCCCTTCCGCGTTGGGAACGGGGCGTGCCGCGGGAGACTGTGCGGGCGGGATCGTGCTTGCCTCGGTCATTCGATGCCTTTCACGCCGGGCGGGGCCCGACGACAGTCCTTCAGTCGTTTCTGCGCGGCCGCGACGACCAACTGCGTCTGGTACGACGCGCCCACGCGATACGCCGCGGCCGCGTCTTCGATCTCAACCGGGTCGCCCGGCGGGGGGCAACCGAGCCTGCAAGCCCAGACCAGAGCGAGCAGATCGTAGTACGCCCCGGCTTCCGGACGCGGATCCTGGACTCGTGCGGCCGCCAGCAGCCGCTCGACCGTGCCGCAGTCGATCACCCAGCGGGACGGCCTCAGAATCGTGGCCTCGAAGTGCCGGGTTTGCAGCGTTCGCTCCACGACGAACGACGGCCCGATCAGATCCGGCAGCGCGTCCTCGAGCGGCTGGTACCGCATCGCCTCCCGGTCGTTGGTCATCTGCTCGAAACCGGCGGTAACGATCAGATCCGCGGCCAGGAACCAGTCGATGTCCACGGGCCGATCGAAGAACCCAACCCGGTCGAACTCGACATCCGTGCGGCCCAGACGCCCGAGCTCCCAACCGACGGTCTGCGAGTGGAAGCCGCGGTGGTCGTGGACCATGAACGCGATGCGAACGGGTGTGCCGTCCTCGCGCACGGGGAATGTGCGATCGATGTAACGGGCCAACTCGACATTGCCGCTCGGTCGCGGATCGGGGGATCCGAAGAAGTCCGCGAGCGACGTGTACGACCATCGCGGAACTTGATCCGCCCGGGCCAAGCCGTTGGTCATACCCAGATGGACGACCGGCCCGATCAGCAGCAAGCCGGCCAGGAGCCATCCCGCGCCCCGCACTGGGACCGAACGGGGTCGAACCGCTTCCGGTCCCTCGCTCGGGTTCGGGGCCGGTCTCCACGCGATGGCGTCGAGCATGATCACCACGGCCGGCACAAGCAGCACATATTGCAGGTGCCACCGAACTTCTCGTCCGAGGCCGATCAGAGACAGCATGACCCCGAGCACGACCGCCGTTGCTACAGCGGCGAATATCAACCATTCACCGGACGTCGCCAAGGGACGCCTCCGCACCATCCATCCGGTCCAGCACACGCCGATGAGCAGCATCACCAGTGACTGGACCGCCGGGAACACCCGGTCCACCACCGCGCCCATCATCTCGACGACACGCCGAGGCGTGCGGGCCACCTCGAGATGGCCCACCTCGATCAGCCCTTTCAGCCCGGATCCGGCGTTGCCCGGCTTCAGCGCGTTCTGGATGTACCACGGCCCCGCGATCACGGCGACAATGACCGCGGCGATCGCGAACCGCGCGATCACGGCGGGGAGCGTGGTGCGACCCGTTCTCCAGCGGACCAACTCGTGCAGCCCCACCACCCCCAGCAGCACCCCGGTGTACATGAGGAAGTTGAACTTGGTGAGCAGGCCCAGCCCGACCAGCACCGCGGCCCACAACCACCAGCCGATCCGGGCTGTCTGGATGAACGCCACGAACGCGTACGCCAGCAATGCCATCCAGAGCAGCAGGTACCCCTCGAGCAGCACGAACCGCTCCGCCTGGATCACCAGCGGTGAGCTGGCAAGGACCACGGCGCAGATCCATCCGTTCCGCGACCGCCCGGTCGCCCGTACCGCGGTGGCCGAAAAGACCAGAACGGCCGCGGAGGTGACCAACGCGCTGACCAACCGGGCGGCGACGAGCGGGTTGGCTCCGAGGTGCATGATCGGGAGCATGAGCGCGTACGCCAGAGGCGGGTAGCGACCGTTGCCGCCTTCGTAGGCCCGAACGAACGACTGCCACAGACCGTCGCCCGACGCCCACGCCCGGCCCAGGCCGTAGGCCATCTCCAGGTGGGCCGGCTCGTCGCCGAACGGCGAGGCGCTCTCGTGGATGAGCCAGTGGAGCTGGATGGCCGCGACGAGGAGCCCCGCCGCCCACAGCCACGCCGGACCGAACCGCCACCGCTTCCGGGCGGGGCACGCCGGCGCGACGGCCGTTCCATCGCGGCGTGCGATCTTCGCGGTCTGCACGCTCATGCCGGCCGGATCCCCCGCTGCAGGCCCATCACCCGGTCGGCTTCCGATTTGCGGACCGACTCGAGCACGTGGCGCGGGATCCGCCAGGCGCCGTCCTCGCCAGTCACGCTGGCGCAGTGCTCGGTGACGCAGCGGTACAGGAACTTGAACGCATCGCGCGGCTGCTGCATGTGGTCCAGGGCGTCGACCAGGTCCTGCCGGGCCACGTCCTCGGTGAACAGGTCCGCCAGCGAGATCGGCTCGGCCGAGACAGGGCGGCAAGAGGCCAGCCGGGCGTTGCACAGGTCATACAGCATGGCCCCAGTCCAGCTCAGGCGCTCGACGAGGTTCTGCTTGTCGAGCCGGGCCTCCTGGAAGAACGCGCTCGACTCCTTGAACAGCGCGTGGCGCAGCTCGATGGGCAACAGCATCTTGATCGCCATGCCGTCGTGCTGGAGGAACTTGTGGCTGAGCATCGGCCACACGATCGACCGCATCCGCTCGGCGTCGCCGCGGATCAGCGTGGGCTCGTCCACACGGTCCATCAGGACCAGCAGCGTGGGGAAGCCCAACTCCCCCGCCACCCGCTGCAGCCGGGCGAGCATCGCGTAGCGGGTCTCTTCGGAACCCGACACCGGCAGGGCGTCGGTGGGCGCGATGGTCCGGTCCAGCTTGGCCATGCTCGCCGTGAGCCCGCTCGACAGCCGGGGCACCATGCGCAGTTGCTTGGACACCCGCTGGGCGACGTGCCGATCGACCACCCGATCGATCAATGTCACCTTGAGCAACAGGAACAGCCACATGGCCATCAGCACACCGGCCCCGATGAGCAGGCCGGTCCGCGTCGTGTCGCCCAGGCCGCTGAAGAACTGCCCCCAGATGAACACCGCCGCCGCCGGGACCCAACCGACCCACACGCCGGTCGTGATCAGCGCCCGTGGCCCGCTGCCGGACAGACGCAGAATCCGACGCAGGGCCGCCGTCCGCGCCCCGGTGGTGTCGCTGGTGTCGTACAGCGCCTGGAGCAGCAGCAGTTCCCGCCGGGCGGCCAGCGACATGCGTCGGGCCCGTTTGCCGGCTTCCTCGATCTGCGCCGGAGGCGGGCGGTCCGAGCCGGTCAGCAGCGCGTTGACGATCCGTCCCGTTCCGATCGAGACGATCGCGTCGAGGTGGTCCACCAGGCGCACGCTGCCGAAGGGGTCGTCCTTCTTCTTCTCGCCCCCGGTCACCCGGGCGAAGTGGTCCAGAAAGCTGTTCAGGTCGTCGTAGGGGATCAGCAGCACACGTCGGTCGGGATGATCCTCGTTGTGACGGGCGACGCGGTCGGCGATCTGCAGCCGGATGGCGGTCTTGCCGCTGCCTTTCTCGCCGAACACGATCGATGTGGACGGGCGGTCCAGTTCGCCGACGATCTTCTCGAACTCGGCGTGGGTGGCCGGCGTGGGCGGCCGGACCAGCCGCACCCGCCCCGGACCGGCGTTCTCCCCGGTATCCCGGCCCGAGAATCCCATGCGGGCGAAAATCGCGTCCGTCCGGGCTTCTTCGCCCCGGAACGGGTTCTCCACGATCGCCCAGTGCTCGAAGAACTGCGAGAGGTTCATCCGTGTCCTCCGCCCGGACCGACCGGACACGCGCCGCACCCCACGAGGGCCGACCCGGGGGAGTCTATCGGGCTCTGCCCGGCCGCACGCGGCGAGCGGCCCGGGCTTGACGCCGGCCCGGCCGTCACACCCCGCCAATCCGCCCGTCGGGCCGCGTTCAGTGGGCGACCTGCTGGCCGAGCATCGGGGCGATCTCCTCGACGATCTTGTCCAGCGTCGCCTTGTCCCGGGCCTCGGCGTTGAGACGCAGCAGGGGCTCGGTGTTGGACTTGCGGATGTTCACCCACCAGCCCTCGTCGGCGAAGCAGTCGATCGTCACGCCGTCAAGGAAGTCCACCTCGGCCCGATCGCCGTACTCGTCCTGCACCGCCTCGAGCGCCGCGTCCTTCTCCTCGATCTCGAAGTTGATCTCGCCGCTCTGGGCGTACCTCTTGATCGGTTTGACCAGCTTGCTCATCGGCTTGCCCTCGGCCGCGAGGACCGACAGAAACGTCGCCATCGCGATCACGCCCGAGTCGGCGTTGAAGTTGCGGGCGAAGTAGAAGTGCCCGGACAGCTCGCCGCCGAAGATCCCGCGGTGTTCGGCCATCAGCTGCTTCATGAACACATGGCCGACCCGCCCGCGGACCGGCACGCCGCCGGCCTTCTCGATCTCCTCGGCCACCGCCCTGGTCGAGCGCAGGTCGTAGATCACCGCCGCGCCGGGCCGCTTCTTCAGAAAGTGCGGGGCCAGCAGGCCGGTCATGATGTCGCACGGGACGATCTCGCCCTGCTCGTCCACCGCCACGCAGCGGTCCGCGTCGCCGTCGAAGCACAGGCCCAGCGCCGCGCCCTCGGACTTGACCCGCTCCTGAAGCTGGACCAGGTTCGAGGCCACCAGCGGGTTGGGCTCGTGGGCGAACTCGCCCTTGGAGTTGTCGAAGTTCAGCTCGACGATCTCCAGCCCCGGCGTGTGCATCCCCCGGCGCCCGAAGATCTTCGGCAGCGCGGTCCCGGCCATGCCGTTGGAAGCGTCCACCACGATCCGCATCGGGTTCTTCTCGTCGTGCCCACCCAGATCGAGGAACGACAGGGCGTGCTTCTTGTACGGTTCCCACAGGTCCCGCTGCTCGATCGTCGTTCCGCCGACCGGGTCGGTGCCCTTGTCGACCATTGCGGCGTGCTTGCGGACCTCGGCAAGACCGGTCGCCTCGCCCACCGGCTTGGCCTTCCGCTTGGAAACTTTGAACCCGTTGTACTGCGGCGGGTTGTGGCTCGCGGTGACCACCACCCCACCGGCGCAGTCCAGGTGGTTGATCGCGAAGTACATCATCGAGGTGTCGACCATCCCCAGGTCGATCACCGAGCCGCCGCAGGTGGTGATCCCGCGGATCAGCTCGTCGCTGAGCTTGGGTGAACTGGTCCGCATATCGCGACCGACCAGGATGTTTTTCATCATGGGCGTCGTTTCGCCCGCCCCCGCCGCGTCCTCGAGCAGGTACTTCGCCACGCCGCAGCCGATCTGCCAGGCCATGTGATCGGTGAGAAGATCCGGGTAGGTCCCGCGGATGTCGTAGGCCTTGAAGACGCGTCCGAGCATGGTTTCTCCGTGGCGTTCGCCCGTTCGAGCTGCGTGGGCGGGCGCGGCCGCCCGCCTGGGTACTTTGCCCTCCCGAGAGGGGCCTGAATGCTAGGTTCGCCGGACGAAAACTTCGACCATTGCATCCTAAATCGCATGTCCACAGAGGCTTAAGGCGGACCGTCGTCACGCCCCGGCCACGTTTCTATCGTCGCTGGCCGTGCTCGACTGGATCGCCGACCATCCCGGACTGCTGATCGGCGCCTTCGGGCTCTCCGTCGCGCTGTTCGTGGGAAGCCTGATCGCCGTGCCGATGGCCGTCACCCGCATCCCCGCGGACTACTTCGCCCACGAACACCGTCCGCGAGCCGCCTGGCGGCGATTCCCAAGGTCCGTCCGCATCGCGTTCGTGACCGTCCGCACCGGCGTGGCGGTCGTTCTCATCGTTGCCGGCATCGCCATGCTCGCGCTGCCCGGGCAAGGTCTCCTGACCATCCTGGTGGGAACGTTCGCGCTCGACTTCCCGGGCAAGTACGCCCTGGAACGCCGCGTCATGCGCCTCGAGCGCGTCCGCGGCCTGCTCAACCGGCTGCGCCGCCGTCGCCGCGTGCCCCCGCTGCTGCACCCGGACGAAACGCCCGACCCGGCCGGGGCCTGAGCACGCGGCGGCACGGACGCTACCGCCGGCGTCGTTTCGCGCCGGACATCAGGCCCGCAACGCCGAGCACGCCGGCGCCCGCGATGCCGGGCACCGCGCGGATGTTGTCCACCCCGATCCGTCCCGGATACGCCGGGGCACCGCCGGAAGCCGCCGGGTCCCCCGGCTGGTGACGGATCCACATCCGCCATATGTCGCCGAACGAGTCGGCGTAGCCCACGGATCCGCCGACCGGGGTCAGGCTCGCCTCAGAGATGTCAAAGGTGTAGGTCCGCCACTGCGCGTCGCTGACGATGCTCTGCGTCAGCGTACTCGTGTAGGTCGAGCCGCTGTTGCTGATGAACATCAGCCGCAGCTCGGTCGCGTCGCCCTCGAAACCCGCGATGTCCATCCGGATCGCAGAGACCCCCTGGCCGTAGAAGTCGCCGCTCCACTGCGACCCGTTCCAGCCTCCCAGTCGGGATCCCGAGCCGCCGGAAGCGCCCGACGAACGGATCTGCATGTAGGCATCCCCGACCCCGCCCGGCCCCCCTCCGGAGATCCAGGAGGAAGTCGGCGTGCCGAAAGACGACGTCCATCCCATCACATCCGCGTCGAACGCATCGACCTGACCGCTCACGACAGACCCAGATGACCAGCCCGAAGCCACCGCGATCAACGATCCGGACATCAACAGACGGCTCTTCATCGCGTTCTCCTCGTGATATTCCCTTGATGCGTCCACCATCACCATACCACACGCCGGTCCCATGGCCCAGCCCGATTCCGCAACGACCGGCCCGGAAACATCGCGATGGCGCTACCCGGACCCATTCCGATCCGTCAGGCGATGGATCTGCACCCCCTCCGGGACCGCGGCAAGAAACGACCGCCCGTAGCCGGTTGTCACGATCCGTGGATCCAGCACCACCACGCGTCCCGAGTCTCCCGCCGACCGGATCAGCCTTCCGAAGCCCTGCTTGAACCGGATCACCGCCCGCGGCAGCGCATCATCACGGAACGGGTCGCCGCCCTGCTCGCGGATCCGCTCGCTGCGGGCCTCGACGATCGGGCGGTCCGGCGGGTCGAACGGCAGGCGCGTGATGATCACGTTGCGCAGCGCGCTGCCCCGCACGTCCACGCCCTGCCAGAAACTGGCCGCCCCGAACAGCACGCCCCGCTCCGAGCGACGGAAGTCCTCGAGCATCTGCCCGCGGGCCCCGCTGCGTCCCTGGATGAACACGTCCATCCCCATCGCCATCAGACCCGGCCCGAGCCGGTTGGCGGTCTTGTTGAGCAGCGCGAAGCTCGTGAACAGCACGAACGCCCCCCCGTCGGTGGCGATCACGTGGTCGTGCACCCGCAACGCGATGGCGTCCTCGAACGATTCGCCCGAACCCCTGCCGCCCCTGGCCGCGGGCGAGGGCACCGTCGTGTCCACGAACAGCTCCACCTGCTCGGCGTGATCGAACGGCGAGCCGAGCTGGGCCGTGCGGGCTCCCTCGCAACCCAGCCGGGTGATGGTGTGGTGGAAGGCCGTCTCCTGGCGCTCGACCGGCTCGTCGGCGTCGATCTTGCGGGTCGAGAGCGTGGCGCTCGTCAGGACCACGGAGTGCTCCCTGCCGAACAGGTGCTCGCGGAGCATCTTCCCGACCTCGATGGGCGAGCAGGCCAGCTTCACGCGGGCCGAAAATCGGGACGACTCGTCCGAGTCCTTGGTCTCGGCCCAGTAGACGTACCCGTCGAGCGTGTGGGATGCGAGCACCTCGGCCGCGTCGGCGATGTCCGCGGCCCGCTGGACGTAGGCCGTCAGCTCGTACCGGTCCGGCTCCTGGTCCACGAAGTCCTTGACACGCTTGAGGGCCAGCACCAGGTCGTTCATCGCGGGCGTCAGCGGGTTGATGATCGCGTCGGGCCGCCGGATCCGCCCCCCGGGCGCCCCGCCGGACTCGACCAGCCGCACAACATCGTCGAACATCCCCCGGGCGGCCCGCTCCGCCTCCATCACCCGCCCCACCGCCCGCTCGATCGGAGCGATGTCGCCCGTCGCCAGTTCGAGCTGCGACAGGTACCCCTTGCCGGTCTTCTGGTGGTACAACGTCGAGAGCAGGTGCGCCACCTTGCCCTCCGAGAGCGACACGCCGAAATGGTCGCTGGCCACGTCCTCCACCCCGTGCGCCTCGTCCAGGATCACGTGCTGGTACTCGGGCAGGAATCCCGTGCCGCGCATCCGCAGCGCCAGATCGCTGAAGAACAGCGCGTGGTTGCACACCAGGATCCGCGCCCCCTCCATCTCGCGCCGGGCGCTCTGGTAGAAACACTCGTTGTGGTGCGGACACTTGCGCCCCATGCAGTTCGCGTGGTCGCTCTGGACCTTGTCCCACACGCCGGGCCGCTCCAGGGCCGGCAGCGTGCTCAGCGTGCCGTCCTCGGTGTCGTAGGCCCAGTCCTCGATCTGGTGCAGCGACCTGCGTGCGGCGGCGTCCGCCAGCAGCTTGTCCTGCCGCTGGCTGGCCAGTTTCAGCCGCCGGATCGAGACGTAGTTGCCCCGCCCCTTGACCAGCACCGCCTTGCACGCCCCCAGTTCGCCCAGCGCGGCCTGCAGCATCGGGATGTCCTTGCGGACGAGCTGCTCCTGCAGCGCGATCGTGTTCGTTGCAACGACGACCGTTTCGTGCAACGCCGTTGCCCGCACCAACGCCGGTACCAGATACGCGAAGCTCTTGCCCACCCCCGTGCCGGCCTCGACCAGCACGTGGGACCTGTCCGAGAAGCAGCGCTCGACCAACTCGGCCATCCGAAGCTGCTCGGCCCGCGGCTCGTAGCCATCGCCCAGGGCCCGCGCAACCGGACCCTCCGCACCCAGCAGGCTGGCCGCGGCCGCCGTCATGCCCGGGCGACCCCCAGCGGACTCTTCTTCGGTTCTCCGTCCCCGCGCGGGTACGCCTTCGGCGTGTCGCGCAGCTTCTCGATCACCACCAGTCGCCCCGTCGGGGTCTCCACCGTGCCCGCGTGCGCGGCGTGGAGCATGTGCAGGGCCTGTTTCGCCTCGGCGAGTTCCTCGTCCGCCTTCTGGCCCTTGGTCAGCACGATCAGCCCCCCCACCTTCGCCAATGGCACGGTCAGTTCCAGCAGCGTCGCCAGGCGGCCCACCGCCCGCGACACCACCGCGTCGTACTGCCCCCGGTGCCCGCCGCTCCGCCCGGTGGCACCGCGCTCGCCCCGGTCGTGCCCGACCCGCTCGGCCCGGGCGTTGACGACGGTCACGTTGGTCAGCCCGAGCGAACCGGCCGCCTCGCTGAGAAACTCGCACTTCTTGCCCGTAGCGTCCAGAAGCGTGAACCGGTGCCGCGGCATTACGCAGGCCAGAACGAGCCCAGGGATCCCCCCGCCCGATCCCACATCGACCACCTCCGCACCCTCCGGCAGGTCGGCGAGAACCGGCACCAATGTCAACGCGTCGAAGATGTGCTTCTCCCACGCGTCCACCGGATCCCGGATCGCGGTCAGGTTCATCCGCGTGTTCGCCTCGAGCAGCAGGTCCAAATAGGCCCCCAGCCGCTCGACCTCGCCGGGCGCGAACGACACCCCCAGCGTCTCCACGCGCTCGACCCAACCCGCCGGGGGGCTTGATGTTTCAGCCAACGATCCCATCCCTTCTCTGTTCCGCCCGAAGCCGGGCCCGTCTCAGCGGGTCAGGGCACGCCCCGAGAACCCGACCGACCGCCCGTACGGCTTGACGCTCTGCATCGGGTCCGGCCCGTCATCATCAGCGTATTCAAACGAGGACCGGAACGGCGGGCGGGGCTTGTGCAACGCCACGTTGACCACCAGCCCTGTCATGATCCAGCACGCCAGCAGGCTCGAGCCGCCGTAGCTGACGAACGGCAGCGTCACCCCGATGATGGGAAGCACCCCCAGGTTCATCCCGATGTTGACGATCGCCTGCATCCCGATGAACGCCGGCAGCCCCGCCGCGATCAGCCGGCCCAGCGGGTCGCGGCAGGTCGCCGCCACCATCCACGCCCCCCACACCCACACCAGGTACAGCCCCATCAGCCCCACGCCGCCCCAGAACCCGAACCGGTTGATGATCACCGCGGGGATCATGTCGTTGTGGCGTTCGGGCAGCTTGTTGTAATGGACCAGCGCCCGCGTGGCCGCGTCCCCCCGCCCGGCCGCCTCGCCCGCACCGATCAGCGTCTGCGCGGTCATGGACTGGTAGTTGATGTCGAAGGCGGTCGAGGTGTCGCCCTGGAACTGCTTGTAAAGACCCACGATCCGCGTCCTCTGGTGCGGCATGAGGAACGGCCACGCCGCCGGCGCCGCCAGCGCCACGCACACCACCACCAGCGTCAGGTGCCGCAGCTTCGCCCCGGCCGCGATCAGGATCGCGAACAGCGCCGGCACGAACAGCATCGCCGTGCCCAGGTCGGGCTGCAGCGTGATCAGCCCCACCGGGATCGCCGCGATGACCCCCGGGACGATCAACCCCTTGAACCGGCGGTGATGCGAGCGGAACCGCAGGTACCGCGCCACCGCCAGCACGAACGCGATCTTGGCCAACTCCCCCGGCTGCAGATCGATCGGTCCCAGATCGATCCACGCCCGCGCGCCGTTCCGGGGGCGCACCAGCCACGTCGGCACGCCCGGCACCAGCAGCAGCACGAGCAATCCCACGCACACCGCGTACACAGGCCAGCTGAACACGCCGATGAACCGGTAATGCGGCAGCGCCACTAGCAGGCACGCGATCAGCCCCACCACCAGAAACACGCCCTGCTTCGCCGCCTCGGCGGAAATGTCATCACCCCCGAGGTTCTGGCCCATGTCGATGGCGTAGATCCCGACCAGCGACAGCAGCAGCGACGCCGCCACCGTCAGCCACGAAAAGTTCACCAGCCGGACGGCCTTGCGCACCGGTTCGCTGGTCGCCACCGACCCGCGAACCACCGGACCCAACAGCGAGCCGAACACGCCGGCCGCGCTCATGACCCGCCCGCCTTGCGGCCGCCCGACCCGAGGTAGCCCTCCTGGATCAACGCGTGCACGATCTGGTTGGCGATCGGACCGCTCACCCGCCCGCCCGAGCCGCCGTAGTCCACCACGACCGCCACCGCGAACCTCGGCCCCCCGCCCTCGTCCCCCACCAGCGTCACGTACCACGAGTGGTCGCCGCTGCGGACCACGACGGGAGGCTGCGGCCCGTCCGGGCCGTCCGCGTCCCACGCCACCGGGGACGCGTCCGCCGTGCCCGTCTTGCCCCACACCGACACGCCGGGCGCGTTGAACACGCGGTCGCGCCCGCCCTCGACCGCGAAGTCGTAGCCCGTTCCGAACCTGGGATCCGAGACCGAGCGGCGCAATCCCTCGAGGGTGTCGCGGATCGCACGCGGCGGGATCTTCAGGTCCACCACCCGCGGCGCGGCCCCCTCTTCCGAGATCAGGCGCGGCACGATCCGCACGCCCCCGCGGGCGATGGTCGCGAACGAATCCGCCGCGTGCAGCGGCGTCCACGTGATCGGCCCCTGCCCGATGCCCAGCAGGATCGCGTCCTGCCGCTGCAGATCGGACCCGTCGTTGACGCGGTTGGTCAGCCCGCCGATCGAGCCCGGCCACTCGCCGCCGACGCCGAGCCCAAACCCTTCACCCACACCAAATGAGCGATACACCGACGCCACGCCCGAGGGTCCGAGCCGATCGCCGAGGGTAAAGAAGAACACGTTGGACGAAACGGTCAGCGCGTCCACATCGTCCGGGTCGTGCCCGAGTTGATCGGCGTGCGTGATGCCGTGCTGCTTATAGATCCACGACCGGAACTGGTTCGGCTGGTTCGGAAAATAGTGCCCCGTCGCCCTGATCCGTTCGCCCGGCGCATACTCCCCCGCCTTGACCGCCCCGCACAGGATCAACGCCTTGACGATCGACCCCGGCTGGTACGGCTTGCCGAACGCACGGTTGACGTACGGCGAATGCAACGCCAGGTACCGTTCGAGTTCCGGGCCCTCCAGCCCACGCGCGGACCAGTCCCCGTCCCGCGGCGGCTCCGGCAGCGACACCATCGAGAGAATCTCGCCGGTGGCCACGTCGATGATCACCGCCGCCGCGTCGAGCTGCGTGCCGACCGGCAGGTCTTGGTTCTGGTGCCACGGCTGGACGGTCGTCAGCCCCAGCGACGGATCCAGGATCGCCCGCACCCGGGCCTGCAGCTGGATGTCGATCGTCAGATGCACGTCCAGACCCGGGATCGGCGAACGCTCTTCCACCGCGAGTGTCTGGCGGTTCTCTTGCCGGAACCCCCGCAGCCCCCGCAGCCTGCCCTCCATCGCCGATTCGATGCCGGTGTGACCCACGCGGTCGGTATCAAAGTACCTGCCCGTATCGACGCCGGACGCCATGAGCGACCGCTCGCGCAGGTCCGTGTCGGTCCCGAGCTGCTCACGCCGTCGCTCTTTGTCCTCCACGTACACGCCCCGACGAACCCGGCCGAGCATCAGCCCGGCCACGTCGCCCACCTCGACCTGCATCGCACCATCGGCGCGGATCGGCTTGGGGAGCGTGGAGCGGTCGATCTCCACGCGCATGGTCTCGTACGGGTACACCCGATCGGTCGCATCGACCACCGTCAGCCCGGGCAGCATCGGCGGCTGCTCGTCGAGCGCCGCCTCCCCGAC
>TARA_R110000782_G_scaffold29959_11_pt1 | contig 16879 bp, 15 predicted proteins | sample TARA_R110000782 | Tara Oceans TARA_R110000782 (sample SAMEA4397859) | marine metagenome | biome: Polar Biome; feature: [SRF] surface water layer (ENVO:00010504); material: water (ENVO:00002006), including particulate matter (ENVO:01000060) such as... | depth 5 m
GAGGGCATTGAATATACTGTGGAACCGCTTTGCCGAACCGTCCCCGTTGAAGATTTAACGGTGGCTCCGCAGCGGCAAGCAATATCGCCTCAATGTGGTTAAGGGCTTCCGATAGCTTCGGTGCAATATTGTTTTGCTCGTCGAGTGCATCGCCCAGAACGGCACGTGTCCCGAACCAGCTAAAGAGCTGCCACCTCTCCGCTAAATGGTCGTTTTTGTGGTTTCTGAGACGCTGAAACAGACATTGTGTTGCGGCCCCGCCCGCTTGACCAACGTACATGATGCGAAAATTGGAGTCGTAAAGTACGTAAACGCCGCGCTGCTCGCGGAAATCGACAGGTTGGGTCTTCTTTGATCCACTCTTTATGCCTAGCAAAGAACCAGCTTTTCCTTTGCCGCCGGTGCCCCACCACACCTTGTCGCGGCTCCAAAACAAACCATAGTTTCGAATGAGCATGTTTCTCTCCCCCAAAACGCTATTACGTCATCGCAATGATTTAATAGCAAGTGGCCCGATGAGAGCGTAATCCAAATCCGGAGAGGGTGGGGGCCGCGTCCGCCTGCGTTTCGAAACGAGGTCGCTTGACTTCCGAATGAAGTTCGGACTCGATTTCGTTGCGAATACAAGGTGATTCGTTTGTACGTTTCTTCTTGACTTCTATATATGGGTCATAACTCGCCTCCCACTTGGTCGATCATCAATGGATATAGATAAAGATCGAAGGTCAATGCTTGCATTGCACTTCACGGTTGCTTTGCCTTGGCTTCCCAAAACACGCCGCGCGCACGATCGCTCGCCGCATCCGACAATCCCGCCAGATGCATCGCGGCGTGTCGTCTTAACGCTGCTTGATCGTTCATCAGCGCTTTGCGCGAAATGATTTTCAGAATGAATTTTCCAAATCGAAAATGAAAAATCATTTTTGTTTGTTGTGCTCATAACCTTGACCACCTGGGGGAGGGGGTGGGGGTCCCCCTGCCGGGTGGTGCCTATGCGGCCCTGCGCTCGATGCGCTGGATCGCCGCGCGTGACACACCATACTCTTTCGCCAGCGTGCCCAAGGATACGCCCTCATTGCGCTTGGCGAGCACTGCACGCTGCTGTTCATCGGTAAGGGCTGATGGCCTGCCGAGTGCCTTGCCTTGGGCCTTGGCGCGGCTCAGGCCCGCTTGCGTGCGCTCTATAAGTAGGTCGCGCTCGAACTCCGCCACGGCAGCGATAACGCCCATTGTCATCTTGCCCGCCGCGCTGGTTAGGTCCACGCCGCCAAGGGCTAGACAATGCACGCGCACGCCTTCCTTAGCCAGCGTCTCGACCGTTGCCCGCACGTCCATTGCGTTGCGCCCCAAGCGGTCCAGCTTCGTCACGATCAGCACGTCACCGCTTTCAAGGCGATCGATCAGCTTCGCGAAGCCCTTGCGTTCCATCGCCGGGGTGGACCCTGACACGGTTTCCGCAATGATGCGCTTGGCTTCGACCTTGAAGCCAGCTGCCTCAATCTCCCGCACCTGATTGTCTGTAGTCTGATCGCCGGTGCTGACACGGCAGTAAGCGAAAGTGCGGGCCATTTGCGAATCCCCTGTATCGAAAGTGTGTATCGTTATATCGGGTGTATATAAAGGGTGCAAGGGCTATATTTCGATACAGTATCTATAGGGGTATCTATAAGGACCGTTTTCGATACAGCTTGGGAGGTTATATAGGACCGAAATGGTCCTATATTGTGGGATTTGGCTAGGGTGTGGCGATCGGAACGCCGGAGTGTGGCGGTGGCGTGTTCGGTGGCTTGCGGGTTTCGAGCGCGGCGGACGTGCGGGCATGGTTATTTTTTGTGCCGCGTGATTGTTTCTATTACGTAATGCGTTGTACTAAACAGGCATGGAACATGCGCTCGTTGATCTCGACGTCCTTCGTCTGAGTGTTCGCAACCCCTATTCGCGAAAGTATATAGACGAGGCGATACTGGCGTATAGGGCTGGCAGTCTAAAAGCTTCGATTGTCGCGACGTGGGTTGCTGTCACATATGACATTCTTGAAAAAATACGGGAGCTATCTGAGGACGGCGATGCTCAGGCACGTGAATTTATATACGCTTTTGATAATAACGTAAGAAATAATAATAAGACAAAGCTATTAGAAATAGAATCAAATTTAATAAAATATGCTAGAGATAAATTTCAATTTATTAATGCAATTGAAGAAATTCACTTAACGAGACTTAAAGAGGATAGAAATTACTGTGCCCATCCAACCTTTACGGAGGGTGGGGCGTTATTTTCTCCAAAACCCGAGCTCGTAAGATTGTATATAGTTGAAGCAATAAAAATTATTTTATGTCAGTTCCCAACTCAGGGTAACGCAATATTATCAAGGTTAAATGAGGATATTAAAGGAGATTTGTTTCCGAAAGATCGCGCTGGCGTTATTCGGTTTGTTAATTCTAGATATCTAAGCAAGCTGCGCGAGAGTTCCATTAAGAATTTCGGAGACGTGGTATTAAAGGCCGTATTTAAGGAGCTACCTGAAGGCTGGCCATCGCAGCCTCTATTGGCGATTTGTAGGGCCGTAGCAGATCATTCCCCAACGTTATGGAATGAGCATTTTTCGCAATTTGCAAGTCAATTGATTGACTCTGCGCCGTCGAAACTCTTGGCCAATGCTTTTTTATGGTGCCGTGAGTTTCCAGACATACAAGCGAAATTGTCACCTGCCGCACATGAACGAATGGTGACGCTTATACGTAATTTCGATGAAGAAAATGGTCAAAATACCGAAGTATTTGACTGTATATTGTTAGAAGAGTTTCAAAAAGAGGGCGTCTATAAATTTAAAAGATGCTCAAATCTTGTAAAAAATCGTATACTAAATCGGCGCGCACATGAGGCATTTTGGCCTGTATGCTTGGATGTAATGTCTGAATCTTCTTCATATAGAGGTGCTGAAGATAATTTTGATAAACTCATTATTCCTTTTATGATTTCTCGTCGAGACAGATACGTTCAGGATGTTTTAAATAGAATATCGAAGAACGATCAAATCTATGATGCGGCAAAAATTCCAAGAATATTGAAGTTTTTTATTGAAGGAATAAAGATTCTTTGGATAGATGGCGATGATATAACAGATTTTTTCGACATGTTAAGAGAAGATGATTACAGGATAGATCGGTACGCGGATGTAGTATTGTCCTTGAAAAGTTCTGGTGTGACTATTCCAGTTGATTTGATAGGAAAACTAGAGAGCTCTTCGGTGAATGAAAGCGCCGCTCCCGCTCCCGCTCCCGCTGACAATGATGAGGATGACGTGCCATTCTAAATTCCGTTGGTATTCGCCTCAATGATAGCAGCCCCGAACGCATCGCCGGGGGTTGCATCTGACTTCGTAATGTCGCGGCTCTTCTTCGCCATGCCGAGTTGAATAAGCAGCTGACGCATAGCCGCGACGTTCTTGCGGTGGTTCTCGTGGTCCACTGCTTTCCCTTCAAGCAGGTCCGCAGTTTCCTGCTCAAGCAGCATCGATAAGGTCGCCGCGCTCATAAGCATGATGCGTTCGGCGGCGGTCGGTTCGCGGCCTAGCTGCGTTGTGAGTTCGCTGCCGAGTACCTTGAACCTGCGCGCGGGCATGGTGCGCTGATCGATCTTGCGGCCCGCGACGACGAGCTCGAACGCCGGTGTGTGTTCATTCGTCATTGGCGGGCTTCTTCCTTGTGTGCTGGTTTCGGTGCTTGCGGAACAGGCTGCTTTTCGGGAACAGGTCGCGCGTGACGGGGCGCTGTCCTGAGAAGAATGCGAGCATTTCGGTGCGGACGTGATCGGGGTTTAGGCCAGCGGCTTCGCATACGGTGCGGAAGTCAGCGCCGCCGCGTTCAAACCATGTGCGGGCACGCTGCTTGGCAAGGTCGCGGCCCTCTGGACGTTCGGTAGGGACGCCGATCGCATCGCGGACGGCTTCGCAGATGACCGCGCGGAACAGTCGCTGTTCGGGTGCAAGGTCGTCGGCGTTCGGTTCGTCATCGGTGGTGATATGGCGGCGGGAGGTGCTTGCGCTCATGTCTGCGGCTTCCTGACATACACGCGGCAACGGCAATTGATTTCAAGCGGCGGGATCATCACGAGGCCTAGGGGTGTGTCGAACGGTTCGTTCAGGGCAACGCCGGATGCGTTCATGCGGGGAACCTGCGCGTGGGCATGGCGGACTCGTTCGTCGGCAGCGGTGCGCCAGAACCGCTTTGTGCCTACGGGGACCGCGCCAAGGGCTTCGGCGATTTGCCAGCCGATCAGTTTGCCGCCTTCGGTTGCGGTGTGCGTGTGCATGGCGGCGGCAACCTTCATGCGGTGCTTGCGTAGGGCGGTCGCGTGGCGGTCTAGCAGTGCGTCGGCGTGATCGGGTGTGAACTTGCCGGGGTTCGTGAGGGCCGCAAATATCATTTGGCGCTGCGGTGCTGTGACGTGGCCGCGTAGGCGCTGGACGCGGGCGCTTACGGCATCAAGGCGTGCTTGGCCGTTTAGTCGCGTGGTGCCCGCCGCGATCTCGTCATGCAGGAAGCGGCGCATTGTATCGAGTTGCTTGGCCTGCGTGGTGGTGAGGCCGACTGATCGCCGGAGTTGGCGTGCGATGGCGGTGGTGGTGCCGGATGAGTTGACCGCGCGGTCGATCGCATCGCGCATGAACGTGGAGTCATCGGCATACAGGCGGCGGATGGCATCACGCGCATATTCGGCGCGGCCTGCGCGGAACAGGGGGTGATTGTCGAGGAAGGCGCTGCCGAACATTGCGGCCGCGAGGATGGCGACACCGGCGAAGAGTTCGGCGAGGCCACCGATTGGGCTTGTGGGGCTGTCTTCGTCGAGGATGAGCTCGCGCAGCGGCTCGAAGTCTTCGTTATAGAAGCCAAGGGCGGCGGAAAGCTGCGCGCTCGTGTGTTCGGCGTCTTCGAAGTTGTTCAGGACCGCTTCAATGGTCTGGGCATCGATCGCCGCGAGGGCGTTTTCATAGATCGGCAGGATGACCGCTAGCAGGTCGCTTTCGGCGACTTCGGCGATGCGGTCGATTTCGTTATCGGCGCTCATAGCAGCACCTCCGCCGTGTAGGCGCTTGGGGTGCGGAGGTACGGCTCAATGAGGCGGCGGACATGCACGGGGATTTCGTCGGGGGTGTCGGGGAAATACATTTCCATCGCCGGGCCGATCTGGCGCATCTGCACGCGGAGGTCGGCGGGCTCGGGATTGGCGAGCATGTGGAAGGCAAGTTCGGCGGTTGCGATGGCAAGCGCCGATGGTGTGGTCGGTGTTGCAAAGAGGCTGAGTGTTCGCAGGCTGCGATCGTTCGGGATGACGCCGGTGCGTGGCCATGCCAGCGACTGTGCTTCGGTGGCAGGCTGGCCTAGCCACTTCATGCGGTCGAGTAGGGCGGTCGCGTGGATCAGCGCACGCGCGCACGTGGTGGCGTCGGCGGCGGCCCAAGCGGCGGACGTAAGGCGTTGCTCGGCAAGCTCGCCTGCATCCTCCACGCTGATGTAGCTGTTTTCGCCGACGATCGCGGCGAGGACTTCGTATTCGTAGGTATCGTCTTCGGTTTCGTCTGACATTGATCCAGCCTTGGGAATGAAGGCCGGTCACGCGGCTAGGAGGGCCACCACCGGCAGTCAGTGTTATGTTTCCCACGGGCACTTACTGACTTGCCCGCACGCCGGAGTGAGGAACGCTCCGGCGATGCCTCGTGCCCGCGCCACGTGGCACGCGGGCACCGAGTATCGGTTAGATGGCGCGAACACCCTTGAGGCGTGCGGCTGCGCGGGGGTGCTTGATGACCATGCCGCTGTACCATTCGATGCGGGTTCGAAGGGCGGGCTTATCATCGACTTCGCCAAGATCCCGCACGCTGATCGGTGCGGTCTGGATGCCGTGGAATGTGTCCGCGCCGAAGCGCACCGCGTAGATCGAAGAGGTGACGTTAGACGAACCCTGCGTCTCGTCGAACGCGAGGATTTCCGCGCCGGTCTCATCCTCTTCGACGATGCCGAAGGGAACGCCTGCATAGCCGTCGAGTTCGCGGCCCAGCTGATCGGTGGTGATCGTGAGTGCGTTCACGCTGCGCGCCAGCTGGCGAGCCTTGCGGCGAAGCCCCTTGTTCATCAGGAGCATGGAAGGCGTAGGCGTGTGCTTCGTGATCGCGGTGGTCGTCGGTGCGTCCACTCGGTCGCCTGCGTCCCATTCTGCTCGCCACGCCGCGATGATGGGGAGGGCGCGGCGCTCGGCAAGCTGGCGATCGGTCGTGCCAAGTGACTTGATGCGCTCGCGTGGACCTCCAAGGGTCTGCCTCTGGCGTGGGACAGCAATTCGCACGTGCCATGTTCCTCTTTTCCCACGCTGAAACAGGTGCCGCGAAATCATGCCTACGCCCTCTTGCTCTGTAGCAAGTTCTGTAGCAAGTCGTGTAGCAGGTGTCACTATAAGCCTTTGAAAAAGCGCGACTCGTTGCGATTTCTGTGTCAAGGGGCTTGTTGGATTCACATCCTGTCTCCCCGACCAACGGATTTTCTTGTTCCGGCACCCCCCTGGAATTTCCCAAGACCACAAAGGATAGAGGCAGGGCAGGGCGGGGCTTTGATGTTGTCCTTGACGCTTTTTTAAGCGGTGTTGTGCTCCAAATGGGGAATGAAAACCTATTTATCGACTGTTGTCGCGTTCGGCGCCGTGACGGCGTTCAGCGCGCCGGCTCAGGCGGCGCTCATCACGTGTCCGTCCAGCTTCGTTGCGGACGGCACCGCCAAGCTGTTCAATGGCAGCAACAGTGCCGCGGCAGCTTGCCAGTACGATAACGCGACCTCGCAAAGCACTGTTGCCAGCCTTGCCAACATCAATACGTCCGGCTTCTTCGGCTACAGCGATTGGGTCGGCAACAGTCAGGGGCAGATTGATTCCGGGGTCGGCGGAGCGGGGGCGTTCAATGTCGCCGGTATCGATTTCGCAGCCTACGATTACATTCTCGTGTTCAAGAGCGGCGCCGGAACGCATCTGACTGCATTCCTCTTCAACGAGGAATTCGCGTCGGGCAATTGGACGACGCCGTTTACCGATCCGCCGTTCGACCTGCCGGGTAAGAGCACTTCACATGGTGTTTCGCATTACTCGATCGTGAAGCGCTTCAACCCGAAAATTGAAGAGCCGCCGGTCAACATCCCGGAGCCGGAAGTGCTGGCGCTGCTCGGTCTTGGAATTGTTGGGCTTGGCCTGATCCGGCGCCGGCTTCGCAGTCGCTGACGCTTTAAAGGATTTAGCGAGCGGGAGGCGTCCAGGGATGGGCGCCTTTTTCGTTTTTCAGCCCAGGCGCGCCTGCCAATTCATGTCCAAAGGATGGGACTCTCGTTTTTAGTGACGGGCTTCAAGGGCGCACGCGTGTTGTCGAGCCTTGCCGGCCACGTCGTGCGGGAAGCGCCAGGCTTCCCACCTCGCCGCCAAAGGCGATGCCGGCGACTTTTTCTCTTTTCTCTTCAGAATTTTCAATTATTGAAAATGTGGCCGGATTGGGAGAGGGAGGGCGCGATGAGGTTCGTACGGATGGGCCGCTTGATAGGCGTGCTGGCGTTGCTTTGCGCGACGAGCCCTGCCTTCGCTGATCGTTTCGATCCGGTTCGCACGGCCATACGCGAGCAGATTGTGGAGAGCGGCGTGCCTTCCATTACCGTTGCGGTAATGCAGGACGGCAAGATTATCTGGGAGGAGGGCTTCGGCTGGGCTGATCGCGAAAAGCAGATCGCTGCGGATGCGCACACCATGTATTCGCTCGCATCGATTTCGAAGCCGATTACGGCCACCGGGCTGATGACGCTTGTTAAGGGCGGGAAAATCGATCTCGATCGTCCCGCTGACGATTATCTCGGCAATGCGAAGCTGACGGCTCGGGTCGGCGACGCGAGAGATGCGACTGTGCGGCGCATCGCGGGGCATACAGCGGGCCTGCCTCTATACTATCAGTTTTTTTACGAGGATGAACCGGTTGCCCGTCCGCCGATGGGAGAAACCATTCAGCGTTATGCCAATTTGGTAAGCGCGCCGGGTGAGCGATACCAGTATTCCAATCTCGGCTTCGGCATCCTCGACCATATCATCAGCCGCGTTTCGGGCAGCAGCTATGCGGATTTCATGCGTCGGGAGGTTTTCCTGCCGCTTGGATTGACCCGCACGACGGTGGATATAGGGCCGGGTCTCGAACCGTATACGGCGACGCGCTACGACCAAAACGGACAGCCAATCCCCTTCTATACGTTTGACCATCCCGGCGGCTCGGCAGTCTTTTCGAGCGCGCACGATCTTGTTCGTTTCGCTGGGTTCCACCTCAAGAACCGTTTGCCGGGGCAAAAGCAGATCCTTGGCGCCGCGATGATCGATGAAATGCACCGCCCGATCGATCCGCAGGCCGATCGTGAGGAGGGAAGTGGTTACGGCATTGGTTTTAACGTGCGGACAAAAGACGGTTACCGTGTCGTCTCGCATTCGGGCGGCATGGCAGGTGTCGCCACGATCATGCAGCTTTTTCCCGATCGCAACGTCGCCATAGTGGTTCTCACCAATTCCAGCAGCGCGGCGCCGCGCATCATCGCCGACAAGATCGCCGCAACCATGCTGCCGGGTTGGAAGCCTTCGCCGGTGCCGACAGAACCGGAAACACGGCCATTTTCGCCCACGCCCGCTCTCGTGGGAACATGGAAAGGCACGTTGTCGACACCCGAGACGGAGATGCCGGTCGAGCTCGTCTTTCAGAATGACGGGCTGATCCGTGCCACGTTCGGCAACCAGTTGCCGACGCTCGTTTCCAAGGCTCGGTTCGAGAGGGGCTTTTTCGACGGTGACCTCAACGCGCGTATCCCGAACCCCGATGTTCGGCGCTACAGCTACTTCGTGCATCTCGCGCTGAAATTGGACGGTGCGATGCTCCGCGGTGCCGCGACTGCGATCGGGGATAGGGACAACGACCGCGTTCGCAATGCGCTTACGCATTGGCTGGCGCTGACGAAGCAGCCCTGAACCTGCCCGGTCAATTCACGATTTCCTTGCGCACTTCCGACTGATATCAGCGGCACTGGTCAGGTTCGGAAATATGACGGGCGCGCGCTGCGCCTCGTGTGCTGTTATGGGAAGCGTATGGCCGAAACCTTTGCCGCGGCGGGACCACCCCGTTTCCAGTTGGCGCTGCCATCGATCGCGGAAACCGCGCTCCGTTCCAATCTCGACGCTGTCGGCATCAGCTATGCGCGGATCGACCCCGCCTCGCTGTTCGGGGCGCCGCTGGCAAAGCTGCCGCTGATCGTTTCGGGGAAAGCCGGTCTTGTCGCCGGGACGGGGCAGCCTTTGGCGGACATCGGAATTCTATCCAAAACTGCACCAGTTATAGTCATTCTGGACGACGATGCGTTGGACGACGCGATATCCATTATGGATATTGAAGGTGTCGAACTGGCCGTATGGCCGCTGGAGGCCGAGGACATCTTGAGCATTCTTCAACGCATCGACATCGGGCAGGGGTACGCGGCGGGTGTCCATGACAGAGGGCCGGACGCCTTTGTCCAGATCGGTATGCTGAGCGATGAGGTCAGCCGTATTGCCGATCAGCTCGCGCGCCTTGCGAGCATGAAGGATGGACCCGTGCTGCCCGCGGCTGTGACGGACCGCAGCGCTGCGGAAACCGCGCGGAGTATCCGGGAGATCATCCGCAAGCGGCAGGTGCGCAAGCAGTTCTTTCCGGCCGAACTCTTCGCCGATCCGGCCTGGGATATCATGCTCGACCTTGCCGCCGCTCGGCTGGAAGGCAAGCAGGTCAGCGTCTCCAGCCTCTGCATCGCCGCCGAGGTGCCGACGACGACGGCGCTCCGCTGGATCAAGGGTATGACCGACGCCGGGATGCTGGCGCGGCGCAGCGATCCCGAGGACGGACGCCGGAGCTTCATCGACCTGTCCGACGAGGCGGCCGAGGCGATGGACCGCTACATCGCACTCGTCGACAGCGGCGCGATCTGATCCAGCCTAGAAGGGCAGAAAGCTCTTCTTCTTCGAAAAGCGCAGATAACCGGCGTTAACGCCAAGTCGCCAGCCCACGCCCAGCTTGATGGGCACGATCACCACGTCGCCGCGCTGCACATACTGGGCGGAAAGGCCACCGATGATGTAGGCTTTGCCTTCCGCGGCGGGGTAGGCGCGGAACAGCTCCTCGGTATCGTAGAGCTTATAAATGAGAATGAATGTCTTGCTGCCGTCGGCGCCGACATCGAAGCCGATGGACGGCCCGCGCCAGTAGATCGGCATTTCGCCTTCCACCTTGTGGTAGAGCTTACCCTCGCCATAGCGCACACCGACGCCGATGGCGCCGCCGCCTTCGCGCCCGGCGATATAAGCGTTGGGCTGGCCGAGATCCTTGAAAACCGTCTCGATCATGCGGGCGAGGCCTTCCGCGCCGCGCCCGAAGACGTTCTCGGCGGCGCTGAGCACCTCGCTCTGGCTGAACACGGGCTGCAGGTCGCCGTCACCCACCGCACCGGGTGCTGCAGTGGAGGCGGGGGCTGTGGGCAGGCCGCTTTGCGCGGAGGGCTCGGACGGGGGCGGAGGTGGGGGAGTCGCTGGAGCGGCGGCGACCGGCGCGGTGGACGGCGGCACTTCGGCAGACATCGTTCCGTAGGCGGCCTCGCTTCCGGGCACCGGCGCCAGATCGGCATTGGCGTCCTGCGCGTGCGCAGTCGCTGCCAGGATCATCATCGAAAACACCGCAAAACCGGTCCGGCCCATACGAAACATCAACCTTAATCTCCCGCTTCATTGACGGCTTCGGAGAGACCATGCGACGGGGAGTCCCCGAAATCAATGGCGCCTGCCGCAGCGTTACTTGAAAGCCGCACGGCTGAACCCGGCTTGAACCGACAGATACTTAGTATGCGTCACGCTCTTGTCACCCGGTGCGTGGCATGTTGAAATATGGCTCAAATGAGTCCGACTCGGCATCGAGCGGCCATACTGGGGAGAGAAACGTGACGTTGCAGGATGATATTGCACGCGTTTCGGTGCGCACCATGGATAATATTCGTCCGGCTGCGGAGGCGCTGCGCGACATGGTGGAGCGCAACGCGCCGAGCTTCCGCGTCGCGATCACCGACAATATCTGCTCGAAGCGGCCGATGGTGGACGATGAGGGGAACACGCTCTCTTCAGAAGTCTTCGGCTTCGTAAGCGATGAGGAACGGCAATGGAGCGAGCACCGCGTCGCGCTCAGCTCTCCGCTGCTTCGAGCGTGCCGCTATGAAAGCGAGCCGTTCTGGGCGAACGAGGAGGGCTTCCGCACACAGCAGCCGAACCCGTACCTCGACGGTATCGACCTTTCGAACTTCGACAAACGCGCGATGTGCCATGCCGCCGTGGTGATCCCGGTACACCTGCCTTTCGGCCAGATCGGTGTCGCGGTCATCGGATCGGCGCGGAATCTGAGCGACCTGTCGGAGGTCTACGAAAATTTTGCCGACGAATGGGGCGTGTGGGTCCACCGCTTCCTTGCAGGCTATGTGAAGCTGATGCGGACACGCAAGTGGCTGCCGATGGACTGCCAGCTGACCAAGCGCGAGGTCGAGTGCCTGCGCTGGGCGGCCGTCGGCAAGACCGACAAGGAGATCAGCCTGATCCTCGCGCGGAGCCACGCCACGGTGCGCTTCCACATCCAGAACGCGGGCGAGAAGCTGGACGCGGTGAACCGCAGCCAGACGATCTTCAAGGCCGCGCAACTGGGGTATCTCGGCCTCGCGGCTTAGGACGATCCACTTCGCGAAGCGGAGTGCGCTACACGCGCCCGAAGCCTCCACCGCCGGGGGTTTCGATTTCAACCGCATCGCCTGACTGAACCTCTGCGCGCGCGGTAGCGGCGAGGGGCTCGCTCGTGCCGTTTTTGCGGATGACGCGGCCTGCGCCGGGTTTCGCATCCGCGCCGCCGGAGAGGCCGAAGGGCGCGACGCGGCGGCGGTTGGCGAGGAGACTGACGGTCATCGGTTCTAGGAATGCGAGGCGGCGGATAACGCCGTCGCCACCCTTGTGCCGGCCTGCGCCGCCAGAATCGCGCCGGACGGCGAAGTTTTCGACGCGGACCGGGAAACGAAGCTCGAGCACTTCGGGATCGGTGAGGCGGCTGTTGGTCATGTGCGTCTGCACGGCGTCGGCGCCGTCGAAGTCCGGCCCGGCGCCGGAGCCGCCCGCGATCGTTTCGTAATACTGATGCCGGGCATTGCCGAAGGTGAGGTTGTTCATCGTGCCCTGCGCGGCGGCCATGACACCGAGCGCGCCGTAGAGTGCGTCGCAGATCACCTGGCTGGTTTCCACGTTGCCCGCGACGACGGCTGCGCCTGCCCCGGGATTGAGCATGGAGCCTTCGGGCACGATGAGCGTGATCGGGCGCAGGCAACCCTCGTTCATCGGGATGTCGTCGTCGACCAGCGTGCGGAACACGTAGAGCACGGCGGCGCGGCAGACCGACAGCGGCGCGTTGAAATTGTCGGGGAACTGCGCGCTCGTGCCGGTGAAATCGACCGTGGCCGCGCGGCTCGCATGGTCGATGGTGACGCGGACCTCGACCGCTGCGCCATTATCCATTTCGTAGCGGAAGTGGCCGTTCGTCAGCGCGCCGATGGCCTGGCGCACGGCCGCCTCGGCATTGTCCTGCACGTGGCGCGTGTACGCCTCCACCGTATCGAGGCCGAATTCGGCGATCATGGCGCGCAGCGCATCACCGCCGCGCGTGCAGGCGGCGACCTGCGCCTTCAGATCGGCGATGTTCTGGGCCGGATTTCGCGCCGGATAGGGGCCGGATGCGAGCGTTTTCTGCGTCTCTGTTTCGCAAAACGCACCGGCCGAGACGAGAAGTTCGCTGTCGAAGAGGACGCCTTCATCCTCCAGCGTCTTTGAGTCCGGCGGCATCGAACCGGGGGTGAGGCCGCCGATATCGGCCTGATGGCCGCGCGCGGCGGTATAGAACAATATGTCGCCGCCGTCCGCGCGGGCGAACACGGGCGCGACCACGGTGACGTCGGGCAAATGCGTCCCGCCGTTCATCGGGTTGTTGAGCGCGAAGGCGTCTCCGGGGCGCATCCGGCCGCCGTGCGCGCGGATGACGGCGCGCACGCTGTCGCCCATCGAGCCGAGATGCACGGGCATGTGCGGCGCGTTGGCGATGAGGCCGCCTGCGAGGTCGAAGAGCGCGCAGGAGAAATCGAGGCGCTCTTTGATGTTCACCGAATGCGCGGTGGTCTGGAGCGCGATGCCCATTTCCTCGGCGATGGCCATGAAGCGGTTGTTGAAGATTTCGACCATCACCGGATCGGCGTCGGTGCCGAGCGCGCGCTGCGCGGGGAGGGGGACGACGCGGCGGAGGATGAGCTCGGCGCCGGGGGACACCTCGCCGCGCCAGCCTGCATCGATGACGGTGGTGGCGCCGTCTTCGAGGATGACGGCGGGACCGTTTATCGCCTCGCCGGGCACGAGGGCGCCGCGCGCGAGGACGGGGGCTTCGACGGAGGCGCCGTCCACGATCATCGTGCAGGCGGAGGGTGCGTGCGACGCGCTTTCCACGCGGATCGGCGGCGCGGGCCAATGGCCGACCGCTTCCACGCTCACCGCCTCGATCACCAGCGCGCCGCCGGGCATCACGTAGCCGAACCGGGCGCGGTGCTCGGCCTCGAAGGCGGCACGCATGTCTTCGGGCGGGGCGAGCGGGAGGGAGAGGCCGCTGTCGGCCCCGGCGTAGCGAAGCTCCGCGCGGCGGGCGACGGAAACGCCCGCGAGGTCGTTTGCCTGCGCGGCGAGCGCGGCACGGGCATCGGCTTCGAGCGTGTCGGCAAGGGCTTCCGCAGAGGCGACGCCCTCATCCAGCGGTGCGCCGAGCGTGCGTTCGCGCAAGGCGGTGAGATCGGCGAGGCCCATGCCGAGCGCCGAGAGCAGCCCGGCGAGCGGGTGCACGTAGACTTGGCCGATGCCGAGCGCGTCGGCGACCTTGCAGGCGTGCTGGCCGCCCGCGCCGCCGAAGCTGGAGAGTGTGCAGGTGGTGACGTTGTGGCCGCGCTGGATGGAAATCTGGCGCACGGCCTTGGCCATGTCGTCCACCGCGATGGCGATGAAGCCTTCCGCGAGTGCCGCGCCGGTGATGGGGTGTCCGGTGGCGGCGGAGACCTCGGCTGCGAGAGCGTCCACGTGGCGGACGACGGCGTCGCGGTCGAGCGGCTGATCGCCGCCGGGGCCGAAGATCGCCGGGAAGTGCGCGGGCTGGATACGGCCGAGGTAGATGTTGCAATCGGTGATGGTGAGCGGCCCGCCGCGCCGGTAGCTCATCGGGCCGGGGTTCGCGCCCGCCGATTCCGGGCCGACGCGCAGCCGCGCGCCATCGAAACGGCAGATCGAGCCGCCGCCCGCCGCGACCGTGTGGATGGCGAGCATCGGCGCGCGGATGCGTGTGCCTGCGACGACCGTTTCGTGCGTCCGCTCGAAGCTTCCGGTGTAGAGCGAGACATCGGTCGAGGTGCCGCCCATGTCGAAGCCGACGACGCGGCTTATGCCTGCGGCCCCGGCCGTCTTTGCCATGCCGACGATACCGCCCGCCGGGCCGGAGAGGATCGCGTTCGCACCGCTGAAGGCGCCTTCGCCTGCAAGGCCTCCGCTCGACTGCATGAACATCAAGCGCGTGCCGGGGTCGAGCTTGCTCGTCACCTGCCGCACGTAGCGGCGCAGGGCCGGGGAGAGGTAGGCATCGGCGACGGTGGTATCGCCGCGTCCGACGAGCTTGATGAGCGGCGCGATCTCGTGGCTAACGGAAATCTGCGTGAAACCAGCGGCTTCCGCGAGGTTTTTCAGGCGCCGTTCATGGTCCGGGAAGCGGTAGCCGTGCATCAGGACGATGGCGACGGCGGTGAGGCCGCGTGCGCGGGCGGCGGCGAAGCCTGCGGCGGCTTGCGTCTCGTCGAGGGGCTCGACAATCTCGCCGTCCGCGCCCACGCGCTCGCCCACCTCCAGCACCTCCGCATAGAGCGGCGATGGTTTGGCGATGGCGCGGGTGAACAGCTTCGGGCGGGCCTGATAGCCGATGGCAAGCGCATCCGCGAAGCCGCGCGTGATCGCGAGCAGCGTCGGCTCGCCCTTGCGTTCGAGGAGTGCGTTGGTGGCGACGGTGGTGCCCATCTTCACCGACGCGACATTTGCATCGGGCGCATGGCCGAGCAGGCGAGAGATGCCTTCGATGGCGGCGTCGGCGTATTGCTCCGGGTTTTCGGAGAGCAGCTTTGCGGTTTTCAGCGTGCCATCGGGCGCGCGCGCGACGATATCCGTGAACGTGCCGCCGCGATCGATCCAGAATTGCCAGCCCTGCGTCATGCAACCGGGTTACAGGATGCCGCCGCCGATCGAAAGACGAACCGCCGCAAGAATCAGCACGAAGATGTTGAGGTTGCGGCCGCCGTTGCTGTCCGACAGGACGCCGATGCCCGCGCCGAGCGCTGCGATCGGCAAGGCAAGCCAGTTGATGATGCCGATGAAGGGAAACAGCCCGACGATGCCGACGATCAGCGCGACAAGGCCGATCAGGATGGAGATGAGGTTCAGCATTGCGGGTTCCAGTGTGTCGTTTGACTATAACACCAATTTAGGTTGTCGTGGCGACTTGGCAAGGTGCGAGGCGAGATGATCGACCCGATGGACCTCCGCGAGCTTCTGCTTGCCCATGCCCGCGCGCGGGAGAGCGTGACCTATGCGGAGGCGCTGGCGGCGTTCGGCTACAGCTTCTCGCGGCCCAAGATGCGCGCGCTGTGCGTAATCCTCGGCGATGTGGACGCCCACGCGCGCGGGCGCGGCGAGCCGGAGATGGCAGTGCTCGTCGTGCGCCAGTCGGACAGACTGCCGGGGCAGGGCTGGTGGGTGGCGGGCGGGGCCGAAGGGTACACGGGCGTGTGGGAAGGCCCGGACGCGCGGCGGCATGTGGCGAAGCTGCAGAAGCGCGTGTTCGATTATTGGGCGAAGCAGCTGTAAAGTTGGCCTGTGTCTGATGTTTCCGGTCGCACCACGAGAGAGCGTACGCGGCATATTGGATTGATGATGCTGAACCCTGCTCAACGAGGGGCGAGCACAACGTCCAGCCCTACGCGCGCGAAGGTAACAACCTCATTTTGGTTGCCGCCGTTCATAAGGGCGATCATCTGTGGCCAAAGTTGAGGGTCTGGGGTCGTGTCCGGATTAAAGACGCGCGTGATTCGCACGACACGCAGGCCGAGCGCACTTGCATAAGCATCAGCTTCCTGTTTGGCTTTCTCGACGGCTTGGGCGATGGCTGATCGCCGAGCGTCGGTGTCGTCTAGAAGGGACAGAGTTGGGCGTTGGGTGTCCACCTCGTCCTGCTCGAACACGATTTTGCGCACGGTCGCTAGATGAGACATTTTGGTCAGCTCAATTTGCACCCCGACGGTCGCGACCTTTCCCCTGGACCTTGCGCCGAGCAACGCTGCTACGCCGGAGCCGTCAAACGCATCCTGATCTGAGTCGGGTGGACTGCTTATAAATCCCATCCGCACCATGTCTTCGGGCTGAATGCTGATCGCGGAGTCTGGCACGCCGATAGCACGCAGCTTGCTTAACAGACTTTGGACCGCAGCATCGCGGGTGGCGACGGCTTGAGCGGCGTTATCGCCCCGTGCCGAAACGACGAGACGAAAGCGTGCGACTTCGGGTTGGCTACGTACAGAGCCCGAGCCCAAGACTTGGGCCAGAACTTCGCCGGGTGCGAGCAACGGGGAATTTTCCTCATGTGCCGCGAGCGGCGTCGAGGAGATTAGGCCGCGTTGACAAAAGACTTCAGCCATAGGCGGACGGCGGC
>TARA_R110000782_G_scaffold17113_2_pt1 | contig 16835 bp, 14 predicted proteins | sample TARA_R110000782 | Tara Oceans TARA_R110000782 (sample SAMEA4397859) | marine metagenome | biome: Polar Biome; feature: [SRF] surface water layer (ENVO:00010504); material: water (ENVO:00002006), including particulate matter (ENVO:01000060) such as... | depth 5 m
TGCACATCAGAGATTGTAGGGCCAGCTTCCGCAGCGCCAGTGGTGGCATTGAACGCAAGTGTTGTACCTTTGCGCCCGTCCAAGTCTGGCAGCACAAGGTTTGCAGATATATCGTAATCGGTAAGCTGTAGGCCACGAGCCGCTTGGTCTTGAAGGTCAGCAGAGATAGCAGTTAGGCGATCAAGCTCTGTATTTAAAGCCTCAATCTGAAAGGGACCAGACGTTGGGAAGTCAGAGGTTCGTTCAAGTGGAACGCTGCGTGTGAAAACAACAGACGATCCGCCAGATACGCCAGTGACGCTCATCGTAATTGTTCCAGTAGAGCCATCACCACCAGCAACCGTGTAGTTTGTGGTTAATGTTTTAAGAACACCGTTGACGTAGACGTTTAAGTCCGCATCAGCAAAGAACTCAAATGGAACTGCAAAGGAGGTCTGAGTGACCCCGCTTGCGACAGAATAAGAAACTCGCGGTGAGTTATCTGCTAAGTTAATTGTCATGTCTCATTCCTTTTTTTATCGACTAACAAGAGCATCGCCCCTTATCAACGCACAATTAGTACCTGCCAAAGCCACTAGGCCCATCGCCCAAATCCTTCTCTAGCATGTTGGTGTATTTGTTTACCGCATCCTTGATCATCCAGAGATTTGAAAACGGCAAAGCCCTAATGATTTCTTTTGTTCCAGTGCCTACATTACCAGACACAAGGTTAGCCATACCCCGAGCGTATTCCATGCCCACTGAAGGACCAGCCCCAAGAAATCCTGTAACCGCGTCTACAGCGTTTGGCTCTTGCGGGTATCTAGGCTGCAAAGCACCGCCAGTTAAATTTGGCCCACCAAGCGCAAGGCTTGTAGACATCGCGGTGTAGAACAAGTCGGAATACAAAGAAGCTACACCTGAGTAATCAAACGATCTAGCGAATTGATCTTCAAATGACATATCAACGAAGTCAGGTGTTTTGTATTGCAGTACGGTGTAGCCAAGACCCATTGCGATAGCTGTACCTACGAACTGGTTCTTCAGTTGTCCGTGTCCGTAAGCAGCAGTAGTTTTGTTTACCGCAGCTAGAGCGTAGCTATAGAACTGGAATGGCAAACCGAGCAATCCGTTTTCTATACGAGCATAGCCTTTGTACTTTGAGTCTTCCTTCATACCAAACTGTTTAGCAACACGCATAGGAACGTACGCAATTCCGTCCGTAATGATTGGTTTATCAGCAGGCGTACCCATTAGGATTGTGTTTGCAATGCCAGAGCTTAACGCATTGCGGAATGATTGAACCGTCTCAGGCTCTACCCGTGCTTGTGATTTTATCTCAGCAGTAGCTAGATCATTGATTGCGTTTTCGTAGTCAGCTTTGCCTTTAGATGTGCGCTTATCAAAACCAAGAGACTTAGAGGAATGGATTGTGTGCATGATTTCGTGCATCTTAACAAACGTAACGAGGTCATCAGGCTTATTAATAATGCCCTTCTCGATAGGCTTTACACCCTCAAGCCTTGGGTTCTCCCAGCCACGATCTTGCCACATTACATCACGCACGTAGTCTTCGTCGATGTAAACTCTGTTCTCGCTTTCGCGGTAAAACGCTGGCTTGTATCTACCGCCCGCTGCGTATGAATCAGTTGGGCCAGTTATGATCTCAGCTTTAGTAGCAGGGAACTCAATCGTATCAGTCCACGCTTCGGTGTTAGCCATATACATACCAGACTGTGACTTCTGGTGCGGAGCATTAGCAATCTTCTGCGCCATAACAGCGTCAATCCCGTACCGAGCAAGGTACTCAGACTCCATCTTCGTGGCTTTACCCTGAGTTAAGCGCACAGAGTAATCAATCAACGTGTGGCTGCGCATCATTCCGTCAAAGTCTTTGAAGATACGAGTGATCGGAGCTAGACCATTCAGCATATAGAAAGCGTTTTTAGTCTTATCCATGAAGTTAGAACGCAGAGGGTTGTTGCCCATGTCGTCAACCAAACGCATATGCGAAGAACCCATTAGGATTTCCAAAGCCTCACCAGCAATGCGAGCTTCCTTAGCCCCCATTTTTAGCTGTGAGTCCTGCAGAACGCCGAACAACCCCTTCATTGTTTTGCCAACGCCGTGTTCCATCATAATTTTAGCAGGCTCGGTAATTGTGGAGACCCCAGCAGAGCCAAGATAGCTAAGCTGAGCGGCTGTTCTTAGAACCTCAGCAGCTTTTTGGCTTAAAGTATCTGGCTCGCGCAGAACAGTACCAACTACTCGGTCATACATGTGCCGCATATCTTTGAGCGCAGCGTTTGCCTCATCAATACTCATGCCAGAATCAAGCATCTCGATAGTCTTTTCATCAAGAATATCTTCAAAGTCTTTGCCGTCAAACTGTTTTGAAAACTCATAGCGAGGCGCACTGCGAGTAGTGTACGCTTTCATAACGGACACAGGATTTCTGTGTATAAAGTCCAGCACTAGCTTGTTGGGGATGTCGATGCCGCGGTGCTTAAAGTGCTTAGACTTACCGTATCCAAAGCTAGCAACGTCGAAATCAGTCACGTCCTTTAGACCGAGAATAGAATCAACCGCACCAACTGCACGTTTCTGAACAGCATCTGGTTTTGTTGATAGCTCAATCTTCTCGCCCTTAGTGTATGCTGTTGGGTTTTCTGCAAACCACTTAGCCAGAACCGCCTCAAGAGCGCCTCTGTTCTTTTTGATTGTATCTTTATCCCAGTATCTAGGGCGGAACACTTCCTCATTGGCAGGGAGAGTTGGACCTCTAGCGTCTAGATCATCAAGCACAGCCTTGTGACTGTCGATTATGTTTTTGTTTTTAGTTACGATTGCGTTTAATCGGTTAAACTCATTGGTTCCGCGATACCGCTCTAGCGTAGACTCAATGTTTTGGATTCTAGATTCACGCACTTCAATGTCGCGCACGTAGAATTTCTTATTACCCAGCAATCCTTGTTCGTTTAGACGCGACTCCCACTTGCTGTAGAAAGCGTTTAGTCCGTCCATTGCCTTAGCCTCGAAGTCATCCGCAGCCTTTTCACCGCGCATAACTTTTGTATCTACATCTGTTAACCAGTTTTCAAAATCAGAACGCTTAAACATTTGGTCTAAAGGTGCTGTAACGCCCTTACTGTGTGAGTCTCCCCACGTTGTAACAAGGTTGTCGTACACTTGAACCCACTCGCCATCTCTTAGCTTAGCGTTTTGGAACACAGAGTTTTTGATTGCTTGGCCATTCTTGTTTGCGTTTAACAAAATGCCAGCATCGTTTGCAATCTCAAGCATTGTTAGCTTGACTGAGTTTGGAACCTTCTCGTTCTGAAGTGTACGTTTCATCGGAGTTGTTACAGATTTGTATAGCCAAGAATCAGTGAATAAACTGGGTGCAATGTTGGGGTCAATCTCCGCCCCCTCAACTCCCTCGATAGCATTGCGTAGATTGTTAATCTCCGCCTCACCTTCTTGAATTGCGCGAACGCGGCGAGCAGCGGGAATACTAGCTAAGCTGCCAAGAGCAGAGCCAAGAACAAAAGACGATCCAAGATTAAACAAGGTTTCTGATGGCGTTGCTAGCGGATCAAAAGGAACCCTAATAACTTCCTGACCAGCAACAACAGCAGCCGTTGAAGCCCCAGATGCAAGTGCAGTCTTGGCAATACTACCTGTCAATCTTAAAGGTATGGAAATGTAATTGATTGGGTCAAACGCCTCAGCCATAAAACTTTTAAACAAACCCGACTCAGCCTGAGTTTGTCGACGATCCAAAGAGGAACGTAGTTGAGTTGTCAGATAGTCCATATGCTCTTGATTTGAAGCACCAAGCAAAGAAGAGCCGTATGGCTTTAAGTCTTCTGGAATATTCTCTCGTGCAATGTAGCCGTTCTCAGGCAATGCGGCAGTGCCAAAGCGATACTCTTCCACCACAAAATCTCGGATCGGATCGTACTTGCTAGCAAGGGAAGCGCCTACTGTTTTGTAAAAAGCAGGGGCTGTTACAACCTCCTGCTTAGTTCCAATTTGAATGTTCGGTGCTGTTGTCAAACCATTTTGCATAACGCGCTCTTATCTCCGTATTCCAGGTCTTCCGCGTAGAGCTTTTAGCATTTGCTCTTTGCGATCAAGGCGATCTTCAATTTCTTCCTGACGTGTTTGCGAGCGGTCCGCATAGAAATCACTAAGGTCTGATTTGCTAAACATAGGCAGGAAAGGTTCTCCGTTTTTTTCGTATATCAACGGACGCAGCTCATTCACATCATCAACGTAGTAGACGTAATAAGTGCCAGCCTCTGCGTTTTCGTTTGGAACTAAGTATGCGCGTTTGTTACCATCACTGAAAGCCGAGGACCAAAGGTTGCCAGCGCCCATAACAGGGGGCGAAACGCTGTAACCTTCTGGCAGTTGCTCATCAATTACGCCAATAAATGCTTCACGTTCCTCATCGTCAAACACACGCTCAAGCGCAAACTGTGATCTGTTTTGAGAACCAAGAGGGAATCTTGGGTCTACAACATTGTCTGATTTGACATAGGTTTTGCTTACGATCCCATCAATTTTAGATTCCATATCGGAGAGATCACTGCCAGTGCGCAGATAAAAGTCAGCTACGGAATCAAGATCATTTGCTATAACCTCGCCGTACTTATCAATAAGGTGCGCTTTGACAGATACATCGCCAAGTGCCTTTTTCACTGCAAGGTCTGACTTTGGATCACTGCTAAGGTTTATTAACTCTTGAGCAATGTCACTTGCGGAGCCACCTTCAACGCTGCGAATTTCAAGGACGCGCTCAAGCATACCAGTTGCCTTAGCTGTCAAGGCACCGCCTTCGCCAAAGCCAAAGCGATTAACAAACACACCCATGTCAGTAACTTCGTTTGACAGCACAGCGTAATGATCCAAAAGCACATCACCACCAGTTGCAGGCAGGCCAGATGCTAATCGGTTTAAACCATCAATTAACTGTGATGGAGGGGCGGACCGAGCAAGTGTATAAAACTGGTTAGTCTTGGATTCGGGGCTAGTAACGTCGATGCCAAGATTATCGGCAATCTCTTGGGATACCGCTTGGTGCGATTTACTTGATGGATCACCACCACCGCCAGCAACCAATCGAGCAACCTGCTCTTTTTCTTGAGCCTGCCGTATAATGTTTTCTTTCTTCTCCAATTTCTCACGAACGGAGTTAATGTGATTAGATACATCACCAATCTTATTTTCGGGGATGGTCTGAAGAATAGCGTCGCCAACCGATGTTACATACGGTGTAGCCCCAAAGGTTTCAGAGCCACCTGACTTAACGTAGTTTGTTAGAGCAACCATTTGCGCAGAGTTTAGTGAGCTAGACGCTACGTTAGCTATGCCTTTTGCCGCCGAAGATTGGATACCAGCAATAAGAGACGAACTCTTTTCCGCACCAATATCGCCGCCGTTAAGCGCAGCCTGCACACCCCCAATGGCTGACCGCAAAGCCTCTTCATCAAACGATCCGTCTAGGAAGTCAGTAGAGATGTTGCTTGTCTGCGCAATCAATCCTGCAACACGAAGCTCTTTCTCGACCTTTTGCCTTACTTCGTTTTCAGAGCCACGAAGAAGTTTAAGAACATGGTCTCGGTCAAGAGTAGCGTTGTATATTCCGCTGCCTTGAAGAGACTGCAATGCTTGCTGCTGTGGGCCTGTTAGTGACGCAACGTCAGAAGGGTTCCCAGAAACCATAGCTGCTTTTAGCGCGTCAATGTTTCCATCCCTTGCCATCGCAAATACAATAGGCTCAAGGGCAGCGCGGCGCTCGGCTTCATAGCTGTTATCGTAGACCTCTTGAGTAATAGTATTGCTTATACGCAGCGTCTTTAGCTCACCTATTCGGCTTGAAGCTGAGCTATCTAGGAAATCAATCGCGCCACCAATCTCGCTCAGGTCGCCTGTTCCCCAAGCGTCTTGAATTGACTGAGTGGCGTTGGAGTTTTGCACTTCAATCGTTGATCCAAAACCAACTTGCAATGCCCTAGCTTCGGCCGCTTTGCGAGCAGTTACTTCCTGCGCCCGAGCAGTATTTAAGGCATTGAAGTCTGACATCATTGCGTCAGAATTTGTTAGGATAGCTTTTGTATTGCTGCGATTAACATACCCAACTAAAGGTTTGAGCTTTGCTTTTTGCTCAGCGCTAATGAACTCACCACCAGCCTTACCTTGAGTGCCGATGTAGAGATTGATGCCAGCTTGCTGTGTCGGTGTAGCTGTTGGCAGAATAGTTTCAAGCGTACCCGTAATTGCAGTAGCAGCTAATTGAGAGGTAACTATTTGTGAGTAACCCTTCTTGTAAAGCCCTGCATCCGTAGCTTCTTGAGACGCAACACCGCGCTCATTCACCATAGCCAATGCAGCCTCAACATTACCAGCAGAGGCCATGTCGTAAACTGATTCTTCGTACTCAGAATTGACGCGAGATACATCAGCCGCAGCAGCAGCGCGAGCGCGAGAGCGAGCAGCATCAGCAAGTGAAATCTTGGTGGACGCCATGACGTACTTACCAGATTCCATAACTACGTTAGAAAACTTAGGGTCGGCACCTTTAGACAAAGACGTTAGGTAATCACCAAACATGTTCTCATACTGTACTGGGTCTTTGTACTTAGCAGCCATCTCTTGAGATTTAATGCGAACGTCTTTGTCGAGAGCGTCAACAAAACGACGATCAATAACCTGCTCGTAAGCGCGGCGAGCGATTGGCCCCATACCGTCTGGGCTTTGAGGCATAGATGGTTTGCCAGTTTCTGCATCAAACAAGACGGCAGACTGAGCTTTCTCAATACCGCCTTCTTGCGCTTGCTGCGCTGCCTCTTCGTAAACAATCTTCCCAACATTGTTGGCAAAGTTTGACACTGCTTGACCAACCTGCTCTGCCCCAGTGTTAAAGCTCTGAACGCCAATAGGCTTATTAAAGATTTGTCTTTGTTGTCTAATGACTGGCATGTTCTGTCCTTACGAAACTTTGTAGATGCTAGCAGCGCCGCCAACGATAGTTGATAAAGCGTTAATTCTAGAAACGGTTTTAGCATTTGAGCCGCGCTGCCGTTCCAGCAAAGCACTGACAGTCATCTTGCTACTTTGGAGGTTTGATTGCAACTGAGCCGCCTTGATGTCAGCCCCAACAGTTTCTCTCTGAACCCTTTTAAAAGCATCTACACTAGAGCTTTCGCCGCCGCCTAGCATAAATGAAAACTGAGCATCGTTAGTAGCTCTTGAAACATTGTACTGGTCAACAAGATTATTCTGGACCTGCAAGGCTTGAAGCTGGTTGGCAGAGCGATCAATTTCCATTTGATCTGCTTGTTGTGCAGATGCAAGTGCAGCAGCCTGACCCGCTCGAATCTGGCCAAAAGCGCTAACTCCTGCGGCAGCGCCTAGAGCTACGGCTAAAAAAGGAAATGCCATTAGATTATTAACTCCGCGATAAGGCCATTAACCTGCAAAGGCAAAGGCGCTGATTGGCTGATAGTAATCTGCGGATCGCGATTATATCCCAGCAATCTAAATTCTTTCTTCCCAGTAACCGCTGTCGGCTGCAACGAAAGATCATCAGTGACGTTACGCAAGACTAGGTTTGTACCATTTACGCTTGCGGACAATGTATTGTTTAAGTCCACTATAACGCTACCTAGACTTCTTGGCGATCCGGTCACAGGACCGTTACCAGTCTGAACGTCGATTGGGTTTGTGGTTAAAGTAACGTCAAAACTGTAACCTATTTCCGCTGTGGTAAACGAAGTGTCAAACGCAGAGATGTCTACCTCGCCACCAGATACTATGAACTCACCAATGTACTCGCTGCCGTTTACAACTTTAACAACAGCAGTGTTATCAAATGTGGAAGACACATCAAAGATTCCGTTTGATCCAGCAAATACTCTGGAGCAATCCATATTGTACGCAGCGTTAAACTCACACAAAACAATCTTCTCAGACCCACCCACATCATAAATGATGTTAGCAAACACGCGATCATCGACAGTTATTGTCGAGTGAAACTTGCCATCGGTGGTAAACTCAGTCCAACCAGCACGCTGCTCGGCTCTATTTGAGTTAAACACTGCGAGCGTACCGTCATTGTTCACAACAAAGACATAGCTCTCAGAGCGGTTCATAGCCCCGTACATTGTGTTCATCTCGATAGGCGACTTGATTAGGTGAGAAGAGATAGAGGACACTGGTACGGCTGTATAAGCGGCCTCAGAGTCAGCAAAGAGGTACTCGCGTATAATCGCGCCACCTTTCTGAACAAATAGCGTTGCACCATCTAACGGCTGCGGACGAACATACGAAGAACCAAACGGTGTCTGTCTGCGTATCTGAATGTTTGTAGGCGTTAGCGGCTGATTGCTAAACGCAGGGATATACATTTCAGAAGTAGCAGTGAAGATTTGCAAGTCACGGTTGGAAACAACGTGCAGGATTTGGTTAATATCACCAACACTAGCCGTGACATGAATTGATTCATTGTCCTTGGCGTCACCAACATTAAAGTTGTAATACTTTCCACTCTGAGAAAGCCAAACAGAATCAGGCTGCGAGAGCGTGCCGCCAAACACAAGTCTGTTCTGATGGAACGTAACCGCGGAAGGATAGCCGCGAAGCACAGAATAAGACTGCTCTTCCCAGCTCGTTGTTGGAGAGTTTGAGCTTACCTTGGGAGTACCGCCCCCGTCCTCGGATGCGTTGGCGTTTGCCCCTGCCGTAAAAACAAATTTATCGTCGTCAACTATGCTTGCAACAGTCCTTGATCCGTTTAACTGATTGACCGCAATACCACCAATACCGCCAGCGTCAGAGATAACGATAGCATCTCCAATTTTGTACCCGTGATTAACGAATGTGACCTCAATGTCAGCACTGTTCTGAGTAGAGCGGAAGGCGTTGACAGGAAGGTGAAGAATTAGTTCGTCAAGTATATTGCCAGTCGCTACCGTAGTGCTGGTGACGGAAGTAATTTCAATCTCTGCACCGTGATAACGCAAGGTAACGCTGTTATGGTCGCCATTCGTGGCAAAGTAAGGCTCGGAAGTAGTGAGCGTAACGCCGTTGCCAGTAGACGCAGACACATCCAGCGTAACGCCAGACTTTTGGAAGCTGTAGTAAGGCTGATAGACTGCCGTGAGATCAGAGCGAGCGTCGAAAACAAACGACTCAACTTGGAATGTGGTCAGCCCAGTCCGTACAATTTGCTGCGGAATAAACGTGGGGTGGCAGATAAACAAAATGTCGCCAGCTTGAGCGTAAGTGTACTCATGCACATAGTCGTCTGTAAACTTGAGCGCGTTACTGTTTACGTCCTGCGTGATTGTTTGGATCAGAGAAACATTTCCAGTAGTCGGGCTAATCTGGAATACACGAATCTTTAAGTCTTCAATGGAGACAATATAACGCTCATCGTCTGAGAAGACGAAGGGCATAAGGCGACTTTGTTGCGTCTTGCTTGCGTCGATAGCTGTGTCGTACTCGTATATGTGCTGAAGGCCAGCACGTTTAATCACACCGCCTTCAGCGCGGAGAAAGAAATTCTCTACGCGTTGTGCTGAGGCAGTATAAACAGCGGAGTCAGTACGAGAATACAACGAAGGGCTGACCTCCCCGAACTGAAAGTTAGTAAGCGGGACTCTGACCTTCTGCATTAGCTACGTCTTTCAGCAATAAACCGTGATGTGGAAAGTTTGCGAGTTGTCTGTTGTTGCGAATCAAGTGTTCGAGCTTTTGCCATAGAGAGCTGAGCTTGTTGTGACATCAGAGCGGCAAGAGACGAGTCCCTAGCAATAGCAACGGCGAAGACAGAGGCTAGCTCATACTGAACAGCAACGATAAAATAAGCTGGCCAGTCCTGCTCTTTAGCTCGGAAGGTGTAGTCTAGTACAATCTCGGCACTTGTAGACGAATCGGAGTACAGCTTGTTACCATATGTCTGGTAATCAATGTTAAACCCATTCTCTGTAGCCGCGTGAAGCATCAACGCATCTGTAGGTAGCTGATACGCAGCAGAGTATCGACCCGTCGGAGTATCGGACAGCCGATTAAGCACAGCTTGGTTTGTTGCGAACCGCCACCGTGTATTAACAAGCGCAGATTGCGCTACGTCTTCGTACATGTTTGAGGCAACCAGCGCCTCATTGTTGCCATCGTCAAAAGACGTAATAGGCTCTGCACCAATTAAGATGAGAGCGCGGCTAGATACGTCAACTGGGGTGCTGGCGGATGTGCTGGTAACGGCCATGTACTATCCTTTAGTAGAAAGGAATGGGGGCCGAAGCCCCCAAACTTTTAGTTGTTGTCGAGAACTTCGTATACGCCGTTCGAGTCGATCACGACAGCACCCATAGACATCATGGATGTTGCTAGGTGTGCGACCTTCTGCGGAACGTAGTTTACTTCAGTCTTAACATCGGAGTTGATTCCGATACCTACAGCACGAGCGTGGTAAGCAAAGTTTTTGCCACCAGCTACAGCAGACGTTGAGAAGATCTTGAAGCCCAAGAACTCTTTCATTGTCATGCCGCCAGCAAACGGAAGTTGCTGCGGACCAACATAGTCTGAAGATGCGAACTCAACAATGTTGAACAAGTCAGCAAAGCCAGCTGGTGACATAGCAAGATAGCGCTGGCCATCTTCTGGAATGTCAGCTGCGCCGAATGTTTCAAACAATGTTAGCAAGTCAGCTTTGACCAATGCACCAGCCGTATCGGCGATTGCAGTAGCGTTTGCGCCAGCATCAAGAGCAGTAGTAATCAGCTCATCAGTCTTACGACCCAATGCGGAAGCAGCAGATTCAGCAACAGCTTGACGCTCGTTGATGTTAATCTTTAGCTCATCGAGCTTGTCGATGTATTCCGCAGCGTAGTAGTCAGCCATTGTGGCTTCAACTGTTGTGTGCGCTAGCTCCATTGTTGAAACGTCGCCATTGCGAGACTTCGTGGATGCTGTGCCTGCACCAATTTTCTGGAAGCGTGATACGGAACCAGATGTATTAGTTGAGCGAATTGTATTGCGTAGTTTCGAACCCATGCGCTGGTAAGCAAGATGCACATCGGTTTCGAACTGTTTGATGAAGGCTGTGTCGATAGTGTTTGCCATTTTCAATAGTCCTATGGTTAAGTTTAAAAGTTTTGCATCTTGGGTATCCGCTAGCTTACGTCATAGAAGGTATCCTTGCGGGCTTCTCAGTGCATTACGGGCCTTGATAACTCATCTGAAACATTTTTTCTCAGTGGATTGCAACGCACAAATTCTACGTACTCGTTTTTTCTGTGCTCAGTTATGCCAACTGGCTCGAATCCAAGCCATGCTGCCCAGTTTAACATTGGTGAAAACTTAGCAAGTATCGTCATGGTCATTGTGTCATGGGATTGGTCAAAGAAATTTACAAACATCTTTGATCCGCGCGATATTGCATGGAAGTTATTCTTCATATCTTTTGAAAACATTGCAAACATCTGGGGTATATCGTCCGCTTTGTCATAAAATATACCACCAACGCACAGTGGGGGGCTATTACCCTTGCGAACAATGTATGCCTCTGCACCTTCGTACATTTCAGTCAGTGCGTGTCTGGGGTTTGAGTAGCCAAGTAGAGCGATCTCCTCAACATTCTCATCGGAAAGCACTTCGAGTAACTCATCTATGTGCTCTTCAGCGAGGGGAGTTAAGTAATACTCCCCCCTCTTAATTACTTTAAGCTCATCCATATAGCTTTTTAAAGCCATCTTGCACTTGCCGCACGTAGTGGTCGTCACGCACTCGGGGGTTCCAGTACCGCTCATCCTTCATCATTTCATTAAGCGACGCCTCGTTGACTGAGGATGCAGTCTGCGTATCGTTAATAATTGAAGGGTCTTTGAGTTGTTGCATAATAGCCTCAAGAGCCAAGATACCATCAGCACCTTCGCACATACGCTCAATGGCTGGCATAGCATCTTCTGGGAAGAACTTGCTGGCGAACAGTGATGCGGCTTCGATGCGGCTGCTAGAGTTTTCACCCAACTGCTCAGCCTCGGCCTCTAAGTTTGGCCCCTCTGGCATTGCATCCATGTATAGCTCGATACCCTTCTGGAACTCAGAGTGGTCATAGCCTTTTTCGTGGCAATACTCAGCCCAAGAACGAAGAGTGTCACTGTTTACAGCCTCTTCGGTATCAATGAAGTCAGGCAATTCATACTCACCAGAACTATCAGGTACACCCTCTTTAGGCTGAGACATCTCTTCACGCAACTTGTCGCGAATAGATTCTTCTTTCTCACCAATCTTAGACTCAAGATTTTTGTACGCGCTTACTAGGTCTTCAGCACTCTTGTACTTACCCGCGAGAAGCTCATCACTGGTTTCTGTAGACACTTCTGTGGGTGTATCTACTACGGCCTCTTCGGCGCTAACCTCTACTTGATCTTCAGACATCTTTCCTCACTTTGCTGGCATGATTCATACGTGACTCGATAAGGCCCACGATATATCGCTGCCCCTCTAAGTGCCGTAATTCTTCGGTGGATACATGCGGACCATTTACCATCTCAATAGTAATAGACCGCAGGTATTTCAGAACAGCATTTCCCGTAGGCGTTCTGAATATCTCCGCGACATTAAGACTAATCTCTTTGTCGCGCTGTAGTGGGCGCTGAATACCATCGACGCCCACGTTTATTTTCGTCTTTTCCAAGCGTTACCCCATTTGTTGCGGTGCTGCCTCTGGCTGAGCCTGTTGTTGCTGTGCCATTTGCTGCATCATTGCAACTATTTCTTTACGCTCTTGTTCGTCACGAATCAAGCCATCTGGTACGCCGAACTTTTTAGCCAAGTATGCAGCGGTCTCTTCTGAGTTGATAAGAAGCTGTGTCATTTCTGGGCCAAACGCCTCCTGAGTAAGCTGGAGGAAGCGTGAAACAGAACCAATATCTTGGTTTGCCTGCGCTTGAGCTAGTGGAGAAACAGACTTAACCTTAACTTCACGACCATTGATGCTAGGAACCTCAATACGTCCCTGCTTTTTAAGGATATAAATCACACGTTGCAGCACAGGTTGTACCAGCTCAGCTTGAAGTCGGCCAAACGCAGAACCAATACGGCGAGACAAGTCTGCCATACGCTCCGCAACTTCAGTAGCAGACGCAGGTGTCTTGTCGGGGTTCCCAAGCATGTCATTATAGAGAGCGCGTTTAATATTAAGGCGCATATCGGACAGAATTAGCTGGGCGACATCGAAGTTACCCGCTGCTCGAATCGGTTGTAAGCCCGAAGAACCCATAGCCTTTGGAATGATAGACCCTGGAACAAGGTTAATTGTATCAGGGTTAATAACGCCGTCATCTTCCATCTGGTAAACGCCAGAGATACTCATCTGAGCGTTCTCAAGTATCAGCTCGATGGTTAGGTTGGTGGTCTTAATAGCAGATAGAGCGTTAATCAACGGGCCACGGCCATAAACCTCACCAGCGCACTTAGCCCAGCGGAAACAAATGAATGGATTCGAGCCGATGCCGTCCATAGTGCGTGTAAATACTACGCTCTTTGTAGACATACAGATGGCATAGTGCAGATAAGACTCCTGATTCAACTTTGAATAGTCACGGCACACTATCTCCAGTAGAGTTGTAGTGTTTTCTGGAGAGTTGTTCACCATGTTTGCTAGATCAGGAGTCATGGTGGCCTGCGGATACAGCAACTTAATCTGACCGAACTTAATATTCTTACGCTCGCGGAATACGTGGTCGATATTATCGTCAGGACCAGTATCCAAAATAACGTGAGGCAAAGGAATTGCAGAGAAACGAACTGGGTTTACTGCATCTCCCTCTTCGCAGGCAAGAACGCCAGTACCTACAGCCAAGTCCATAAAGGATTCGTGTACTTCCTGAGCAAAGTTAGATTGCTGCAATACCTCGAAGACATACTCAGTTACTTCATCGAGATCATTATTAACGGAATCACGTTCCTCTTTTGGAATTTCAGAGCCAGCAGTTAGGTCAGCCCATCGAGCAAAGTTAGGAACTAAGCCAGACTGTAGGCGGGATGCAAACTCCTGCACCCCAACTACTGCGGTTTCGTCAAAGATTTTGTCATCTCTGCGTTGGCCAGCGGTTTCATTGTAGAAGGATTCACGCTGAGGGAGCGCATACTCGTAGCACTCCTCAAACAGCGGAACAAAATTTTCACGTTTCGCTTTAGCTGTTTCGTACAGCTTGAGGTATTTCTGTGCTACTTGATCCATTATCCACCAAACCTGTTAAAGTATCCGATACCACCACCTAGACCAGTGATTAAGCTGCGGCGGCCACGAGAGCCAGAACGCTTACGACGACGACCAGCGGTAGCAGTCTGACCAAATTTAGCCACACGCTTTTCACGCTCTTGAGCCGTACTCTTAACCGGAACCGCCTCCTCTATAACTTCAGGAGTTTCTGGAGAAGCGGTTGTTGCGGCACCTAGGTTGTTAGCCTTAGCCATTTTAGAAAGGGAGGCGTCAGTTGGTTTTGCAAACGACAACATGAAATCAGCAGCATTAGTCTTTGGTGCCTCAACAACCTTTTCTGTTTCAGTCTGGCGCGTGGCTGCGGCTTCAACATCCGCTATACGAGCAGCTTCGGCCTTTGACTCTTCGAGCGCAGAAGCCTTTTCTTTCGCTACCTTGTCTCGCTCAGCCTGCTTGGCTGCCTCGACGTCAGCCCTTTGCCGTGCCTGCTGCTCAGCAATACGTGGGTCTGGTCTTGGTTTTCTTCCGCACATAACAATCTCCTAATGTTTTTAAATCCATATTCACCTATTGGTGAAAACATCAACGCACAATTACATCCTAGACCATAGCCCCTGACGCCGTTGCGGCTTTTGCTTAGCAAATACATCGAAGCTACGCTTGGCAACTGTTGGCTGCGCTGGGGATTGACCCCGCATTAGCGCCCTACCCTCACCCGCACCTAAGAATAAGTATTGAGCTGCATCGTGTACGTGCGAAAACATGTTCTTATCAGGCTTGTCGGCGTACCGCTCGCCAGAAACCTCCATGCGTTTGTACGCATAGCCACCCTCGAAGCCCTTAATCAGCGTAGGACAGCGACGATCAATTAAAAGTGCTGGCTTCCCTTCAACCATTTTGCCCAACTGGGAGGAAACAGCCTCAAGTCGAAGGTCAACGGAGTTGGAGTGCGTGGGAAACGCTCTCAAGCCAGCACCGCGCAGAATGTGAAAGGGAGTGGATTCATCAGTCTGCGCTCTAAAGTCACCAGCTGGATCACCATAGATAATGGCCTCCCCAGCGGCAGCGAAACGTGTAGCAAGTTCGTTGCGCATCACCTCAGCGAAGCGAACAATGCCCATATCAATAGCAACGATCTCGGATTGTAGTAGCCATCTGCCGCGCACCTTCTGCCCGAAGACAGCAGCGGGAGTCAGGCCGAAGTCAACGCCCACATACACTGGCAACCCAGCGGCAATAGGTATTTCTTCGCTAGCAACGTGAACATCTGGTGCAAACATAGGGTATACAGGCTTTCCGTCTTGGATATGACCTAAGCGATTCATAACGTACACGTCAATCCAGCTCTTAGTCTTACCTTGAATCAAGTTGGGGTAGTAACTCTTCATCATATTAGCCTGATTCTCAGCACTCTTGCTAGGAATGTACTTTTCTAGCTCGCCTTCTTGGTTACGAACCTCTTCCATGCCAGCGGGCTGGGTATAGAAACACCAGTTGTCTGGCGTAACCAGCATCTTAGCTTGCTCACGCGGTATATGATCTGGGATTGGAACCTCACCAGACATAATCGGCCACCAATGATCCTCCTCAGGGGCGTTGGTATCGGCAATAACGCCAGTCCAACTAGGACCGCCATCACGCATAGAAGGAAAGCGACCAACACGCATCGTACAGGCATCAATAATACTCTTAGAAAGCTCGCGGGCCTCGTTGATCCAGATGCCAGTAAGCTCCAAGGAGAGTAATTTCTTAACATCTTCGGGCCGATCAAGCGCAAGGAAAATAACTTCAAGGTCAATGTCGCCTTTTTTAATGTGGTGGGTGTATGGAACGGACCAAGTAAACCTGCCCCAGTCTGCTTCGGGGAACCAGTCGAGCCAAGTCTTGATAGTGGTAGTGCGAAGCTGCGGGTTGGTGTTGCGGATGATAGCCCAGCGGCTCCTGCGGATACCATCTGGGTTTTTCTTCTGCGCAAGCGCACGTCGAAACACCTCGATACAACAACCGACAGACTTGCCAGACCCGACAGGGCCACGGATGCCACGAAAGAACGTATCGTCTTTCATAAACGTCTTCAGCACATCGCCGTCAGGCTTGTATTTAAAGTCTACCAATCTCTAATCCCGCGATCAGTGCCAGCTTTAATCATACCCTCGATTACCTCTGGGGCCATAGTCTCGATGATCTTGTCGGCTTCGTAGTTGGTTACAAAATCTGTAGGGTGGTGGCGCATGTGGACGCGCATCACCACCTTGCGGAGTACATCTCGCTCAGGCTGAGAAAGAGTATTGAGGAAACTCATTTGTTGCTCATACCTTCTGAAACGTCATCAATAGCTCTTCCAACAGTGCGCAATTTCTTTTCGACGTTGCGATAAACAGGGTTTGCACTATTCAAGCTCTGACCAATGCTAATCAATGTGTTTCGATAACGACGCAACATTTTCTTACCAACACTTGCATTGGGCGCATCTGAAACAGGTTCGAGCTTTCCCTTCATTGATTCGAGCCGACCTTCTAAAACACGATATTGCCTTAGTAATGTTGTGTGCCTAGCGTTCCTGTTTGGCTTGGGCGCTTGTCCTTTAGGCATTTAACTCATCCTTTGTAAACTTAGC
>TARA_R110000782_G_scaffold131928_9_pt1 | contig 16765 bp, 8 predicted proteins | sample TARA_R110000782 | Tara Oceans TARA_R110000782 (sample SAMEA4397859) | marine metagenome | biome: Polar Biome; feature: [SRF] surface water layer (ENVO:00010504); material: water (ENVO:00002006), including particulate matter (ENVO:01000060) such as... | depth 5 m
CAACCCCGAACTCTCGGTCTTGGTGCTCGAGAAGGAGAAGTTCCCCCGCGAGCACGTGGGCGAGAGCCAGCTGCCCGGCATCAGCCGCATCCTCGACGAGATGGGCGTGTGGGACAAGGTCGAGGCCGCGGGCTTCCCGATCAAGATCGGCGGCTCGTACACGTGGGGTCGCAACAACGACGTGTGGGACTTCGACTTCTACCCGGCCGAGGAGTTCATCGACGAGCCCCGCCCGGCGCGCTTCAAGGGCCAGCGCGAGCACACGGCCTTCCAGGTCGAGCGCGCCATCTACGACGACATCCTCCTCCGCCACGCGGAGTCCGAGGGCACCCAGGTCCGCGAGCAGGTCATGGTCCGCGAGGTGATGACCGAGGGCGACCGGATCACCGGCCTGCGCCTCGACGACGGCACGACCGTCCGGGCCCGGCACTACGTGGACGCCACGGGTCACGTCGGCCTGTTCCGCAAGGCGCTCGACATCGGCTCGATGGCGCCCAAGGAACTGCGCAACGTCGCTTTCTGGGACTACTGGGACAACGCCGAGTGGGCGATCAAAATCGGCGTGGGCGCCACCCGCGTGCAGGTGCGTTCGCTCCCCTACGGCTGGATCTGGTTCATCCCGCTCGGGCCCTCGCGTGCCTCCGTCGGCCTGATCTGCCCCAGCGATTACTACAAAGACCGCGGGCTGTCGCCCAAGGAGCTCTACGCCGCCGCCATCGCCGAGCAGCCCGAGGTCCGCCACCTGCTCCGCGACGCCCACAGCACCAGCGGCGGCGAGGTGCTGACGACCAAGAACTGGTCGCAGCTGACCGACCGCCTCGCGGGCGAGAACTGGTTCATCTGCGGCGAGGCCGCCGGTTTCGCCGACCCCATCCTCGCCGCCGGCATGACGCTGGCCCACAACTCCGCCCGCGAGACAGCGTACTGCATCCTCCAGCTCGAACGCGAGGGCGACCGCGCCGAGTGGGTCAAGAACTGGTACGACGAGAAGAACCGGCGCAACATCGACCAGCACATCCGGTTCGCCAAGTACTGGTACGCCGCCAACGGCTGCTTCACGGATCTCCAGGATCACTGCGCCGACATCGCGAAAGAATCCGGGCTGCGTCTGACACCCCAGCAGGCCTGGCGTTGGCTGGCGCAGGGCGGCTTCGCCAACCAGAACGTGCACACCGCCGGCTTCGGCGCCTTCGACCTGGGCAGCGCCAAGTCGCTCGTCGAGCGGTTCTCCGGCGGCACGTCCAAGTTCGCGATCTCGCAGTACAACGAGTTCGAGCTCAACCTCCGCGCCGCCGAGGAGATCGACATCGGCGAGCCGCACGAGGGCGTCATCCAGCGCGTCCGTTGCTACCGCCGGGGCGAGGCCATCCTCCCCCAGGCCGGCGACTGGAAGAACCTCATCGCGATCCTCAAGACCGAGAAGGATCTCAAGACCATCTGCGACAGGGTCAGCCAGGCGGTGGTCGGCGCCGCCCCCGGCGCCAAGAACGCGATCCTCTTCCGCCACATCCAGGCGCTCGAGGCGATGCTCTCCGACGGGTGGGTCATGGGGCGCGTCAACCGCAAGCGTCCGACCATGCGATTCGAGGTCGGCGGACGCCTGATCCGCTCGGCCAAGGAGGCCCGCAAGGCCGCCGAGAACGCCAAGGCCGAGATCGTCTTCAACACCCCCGAGCCCGTCGCCGACGGCGTCTGACCCCGGACCTATTCCGGGTCGGACCGGTCCGCGCCCAGGCCAAGGGCGTGGCCGATCTCTCCGGCCAGCCACCGCAGCTCGTCGTCGCGCCGCTCGGGGAAGAACCCGCGCTTGCCGCCCCCGGCCAGGTGCACCTGCAGCTCGAGCACCGGCTTGTCGTTGATCTCGGTCCCGCTCGGCCCGGCCGCCACGCGGTCGATCTCCGCGGCGTTCCAGCCGTCGACCCGGGGCTTGCCGATCGACTGGCGCGTGATGACCAAGTCGCGCCCGGAGACGTCGATCAGCCCGCGCCGCCGGCCGCTGCGGGCCGCGCCGTAGAACATCCCGAACCCGACCAGCCAGAACACCCCCACGATCAGCAGCGGGAAGATGTCCACCGCCGACGCGCCCTTGCCGGCCATCGACACGCCCCAGAACGTGCTGAAGATCGTGACAAAGCCCAGCCACAGGAGCGAGAAACTGCCCAGCCCCTTGCTGCCCCTGAAGAAGCCCATCGGGGGCAGCGTCACCGAGATCCCCTCCGCCGTCTCGACCAGTTCGCCCGTGGCCCGGCGCGGGCGTGGCACCCGCCGTGCGCCCGGATCCCCCCCGGCGCGCGGGCGATCGAGCCGTTCCCGGAGCGACTGGGGCTCCTCGACCGCCACCGGCAGCGACAGTCGTTCGCCGATGGCGGCGGCCAGCGCGTCGATGGTGGCCCGCGGGTAGGCATGGGTCAACGCCACCTTGCGCTCGTCCTCGTCCGCGTGGACGCGTTCGACGATCAGGTTGGCCAGGCCCCGACCCGGCGCGTCTTCCGGTTTGCCGGCACGGTCGCCCAGCCCCGGCTCGACGATCACCCGCTCGATCGTGTCGGCCCGCACCGACCTGCGACGCCGGATCGGCCCGAACCGGTGCACACCGGCCACGCGCCGGGTGCTGATCTCGATCTCGGAATGCCCGAACGCGACCAGCACGCCGAACCGCACCCCGCGGGCCATGAGCAGTGCGGCCACCGCCGGGATCAGCAACATCGCCAGGCCCGGGTTCGGCGCCCCGCCGCCCAGCAGGCCGGTCAGCGAAGCCCACCAAAGCCCGCGGCTGATCAGCACCGCGCCGGCGAGGATCGCCAGGCACACCCCGACGATGCCCAGACCGATCGGGCGTTGGTGCGGCACCCGGCGCGGGGGCAGCACGTACCGCACCCCCCGGGTCATCATCACCACCCGCCACGGCGCATCCCCGGCCCCGCCGGTCGGCTGTCCCAGGTCTCGGATGCTCGGTGGCATGCCCGGTTCTTCGGCACCAAGGCCCGCCCGGCCCGAGCCCGGGCGCGAAAAAGCCCCGGGATCGATCCCGGGGCCTTCGGTTGACGGCACCGCGCGGCGAGCGGGCTCAGGCCTTCGGGCCGGCCTTGCGGACGGCGTCGGGCATCTCGAACTTGGCGTCGTTCTCACGGAAGAGCTTGGCGAGCTTGGCCGCCTGGGCGTCGTACGCGCCCTTGTCCTTCCAGGTGTTGCGCGGGTCGAGCACGTCGTCGGGCACGCGATCGATGCCGACGGGCATCTGCAGCCCGAACACGGGGTGCTCGCGCGTGGCGACCTTGTCCAGCGCGCCCGAGGTGATGGCCGAGACCATCGCCCGCGTGTAGCGGAGGCTGAACCGCTGGCCAACGCCGTAGGGGCCGCCGGTCCACCCGGTGTTGAGCAGCCACACGTGCGCGCCAAACTTCTTGATGCGGTCGCTGAGCATCTGGGCGTACTCGCTCGCCCGGCGGGGCATGAACGGGGACCCGAAGCACTGCGAGAAGTTGGGGATCGGCTCGGTCACGCCCGCCTCGGTGCCGGCCAGCTTGCTGGTGTACCCGTTGATGAAGTAGTACATCGCCTGCTCGGGCGTCAGCTTGCTGATGGGCGGCATCACGCCGAAGGCGTCGGCGGTCAGGAACACGACGTGGCGCGGGTGCCCCGCGACGCTGGGGATCTTCGCGCCCGGGATGAAGTCGACCGGGTAGGTCACGCGGGTGTTCTCGGTGACCGAGATGTCCTCGTAGTCGGGGACCCGCGTCTCGGGGTCCATGTTGGTGTTCTCGAGCACGGATCCGAAGCGGATCGCGTCGAAGATCTGCGGCTCCTTCTCGCGGGTCAGCCCCACGACCTTGGCGTAGCAGCCGCCCTCGAAGTTGAACACGCCGCCCGGCCCCCAGCCGTGCTCGTCGTCGCCGACGAGCGCCCGGTCCTGATCGGCGCTGAGCGTCGTCTTGCCGGTCCCGGAGAGCCCGAAGAACAACGCCACGTTGGACGGGTCGCCCTTGGCCACGTTGCACGAGCAGTGCATCGGGAACACGCCCTGCTCGGGCATGTCGAAGTTCATCGCGTAGAAGATGCCCTTCTTCATCTCGCCGGCGTACTCGGTCCCGAAGATGACCACGGTCTTCTTCTCGAGCGACTGCGCGATCAGGATCGGGCTCTTAACGCCCAGTTCGGCCTGCTCGGCCGCGGTCAGTTTGTGCGTGCCGGCGTTGATCACCGTCCAGTCGTGCTTCCACGAGCCATCGCCGGCGTCCGAGCTCGAACCGGGCTTGATGAACAGCGTCTCGGCGAACAGCGCGTGCCACGCCAGGGTGGTCACCACGCGGACGCCCAGGCGGTGCTCGAGATCCGCGCCCGCGAAGCCCTCGAACACGAAGATCTCCTCGTGCTTGTTGACGTAGTCCGTCGCGATGCGCAGCGCGGTGTCGAACTGCTCGGCCGTGATGGGCTGGTTGACCTTGCCCCAGTCGATCTTGTTGTGGATCGCGGGCGAGTCCTCGAGGTACTTGTCCTTCGGGCTGCGTCCGGTGCGGTCGCCGGTGAACACGCACACCGCGCCGTTGGAGGCCAGCTTGCCCTCGCCCCGCGCCAGCACCCGCTCGACCAGGTCGGCGGTGGGGCGGTTGCGGTGGGCCCGGCCCGCGTCAAGGTTCAAACCTTCCATGCTCACAGCTCCCATGGACGACTCCTCGGCCCGGGCGGGCGTCAGTGTTCCCCCCGGGAAATGCGGCCGCGTCCGCCGGACCGGGGATCCCTCTCCCCCGGGCCGACAGACGCTGATTTCAAGGGGTCATGCTAGCCCGCGACCCCGCACATTCCCGCCCGGGAGGCCCCGGGCGCGGGATTTCTGCGGGCCCCGGGGCGTGGCCGACGCCGGGTCCGGCGGCTAAACTTTCCCCCGCACCGCGCCCCGCCGCGGCGCGATGGTGGCCATAGCTCAGTTGGTTAGAGCACCGGGTTGTGATCCCGGGGGTCGCGGGTTCAAGTCCCGTTGGTCACCCTTGCCCAGGAAAACGCCCGAGCACCGCTCGGGCGTTGTCATGCGCACCCGCCCCACGCGGAACCCACTCCCCTCATAACGCAAGTGCTTTCCGTAGCGGTTCATTCGCCCCCGGCTCGCGCCAGCGCGGCCTCCGCACGCGCCCCGTACCCGCCGCCGAACAGAATCTCATGGATCAGCAGCGGCACGATCTGATAGATGTGGACGCGACGCTCCCAGAATCCCGGGCGGATCGGGCGGACCCGCCCGTACGCCTCCCAGAACGCACCGGACACGCCGCCCATCAGGTCGATAAACGCCAGCTCGGCCTCCCGGTCCGCCCAGACGCAGATCGGGTCGATCACCGCGGCCGGTTCCCCCCGATCCCACAGCACGTTCCCCGCCCAGAGATCCCCGTGGACGAGCGTGGGCGGCTCGGGACTTTCGAGCAGCGCCGGAAGCTCGTCCGACAAACGGTCGATCGCGTCCGTGAACCCCCGCGTCGTGCGCCCGAGTTCGTGCGCCCGATGCGCGAGCGGACGCAGTCGCGTCTCACCGTAGAACCGGCCCCAGTCTTCCCACCACCCGTTGGCGAGCGTCACCGGGCCGATCAGCGAATCCGCATCCCAGCCGAACCGCGCCGATCGCTCCCCGTGGATCCGCCCGACGATCCCGCCGAGCCGCCGTTCGCCCCCGGCCGAGCGGCGCCCGTCGTGCGCGACATAGCGCAGTGCCAGTACACGATCCGAGACCGCCACCACGTCCGGCGTCGGTGCGACGCGCCCGAGCCGCTTGAGCATCGCCGATTCCGCCCGCGTCCACCCGTTGTCCGCGCCTGAAATCTTGCACGCGAGGTCGCGTCCAGATGCGGTCCGGACGCGGAACACGCCGGCGAGGCAGCCGCCGTGGAGCGGCGACATCTCCGCGACCGGTTCGCCGATGGCGTCTTCGATCAGGCCGCGATCGTCCATGGCACAGCGTAAAGCCGCCGACCGGCCCGTTCCAGCCTCAGGCCGCCGCGGCGCGTCGGGCGGCCGCGCATCCCAGGCGGACCTGCTCGATCAGCTCGTCCTTCGTGAGACCGTCCGCCGCGTCGGCGGCGTGGTTGGCCAGCCGCTCGGCCATCGTCGCCACGCCGTTCATGCCCACCAGCAGCGAGAAGCTGTGGATCCGCTGGCTCGTGCCGCACATACCCACCCGGTCGCCCGCCTCGATCTGGCGGTCCAACTCGGTCCCCAGCTTGCCCAGCTCGGCGCACAACGCGACGAGGGTGGCCCGGTCGACCCGCGAGCGGGCCTTGTCCAGCTGGCCCGGATCCCACCCGCTGAGCAAGAACTCGCCCAGCACGCACAGCAGATCGTCCTGCGTCAGGGGGGTCGGCACCAGCGCGTCCGCCCCGCACACCCGCACGATGGACCGCTCGATCCCCTCGCCCGGGCGCCCCAGCAGCGCCACCGGGCGATTCAGCCCGTTCGTCCGCAGCTTCTTGACCAGCTCCGCGCCGGACACGTCGCCCAGCTCCAGCTCGATCAGAACCATGTCCAGGGAGGTGGCCGACTCGGCGACGGCCTCCTGCACCGTGCCGGCGAAGCGGAAGTGCAGGGACGTGTCCGTCAGGTGCCGCTTGACCTCCAGCCGCGTCTCCTCGGACGCGACGACGAAGAGCACCTCGCCCTTGAGCCGCTCGGGGCTGACCTGCTCGAAGCTGGGCACCAGGTCGGTCACGTCGCCGGGCACGTAGTCCCGCGGGTTGATCTCCCGGTCGAACTTGATGCCGATCTCGTGGACCAGCCCCCCGCGGTGCTGGACCCGCACAACCTTGCCGCTCAGCGGCGGGCAGGCCCCGTCGGTGCGCGGCAGGAAGACCGTGGCCTGCGTGTTCGGGTACATGAAGCTCGAGTGCAGCAGCCCGATCCCGCCCCGCGAGAGGTTCCGGCACGCCAGCACCATCTCGCGTCGGGCCGAATGATCCCCGGCCAGCTGCACCCGCACGAACGGTTCGACGAACGGGATGCGTGTGTGCACCCGCTTCGGGTTGATCTCCGCGTTGTCGAGGCGCTCGTTCATCCGCAGCAGCAGGAGTTCATAGACCTGCCCGCCGACACCGAGGGTGTTGCGTTGGGTCGATCCCGTGATCGGTTGCGAAGATTGCAGTTGCCGCACACCAGCCTCCGATCCCGATGAGACGCGTCGTGGTCGCCCGCGTATCGGCCGGATCCGCTGAGAACTGCGTCCCGCGCCCGGTTCCCGCCGGCAAGCCGGCGTTACCGGACGGCCCCGCCCGCCGCACGCGGCACGATCGGCCCCGGATCACGCGCAGGCACCCGATTCGCACCGACACCCAAAGCCGAGCCCCGGCTGCGTGCGAGGCTCGGACCCGGGCGGGTCAATGCGGGGTTGTGCGGAGTTCTGCGGGGGGAGGCTTACACGTCCAGGTTCTTGACCTCGAGGGCGTGGTCCTCAATGAACTTGCGTCGCGGCTCGACGTGCTCGCCCATCAGCAGGCTGAACAGGCCGTCGGCCTCGCCCGCCTGCTCCCAGCGCACCCGCATCAGCACGCGGGCGTCGGGGTCCATCGTGGTCTCCCAGAGCTGGATGGCGTCCATCTCGCCGAGGCCCTTGAACCGCTTGATCTCCATGCCGCGCCGCCCGATCTCGTGCAGCGCGCCCAGGATCGCCGGCAGGTTCGCCGCCTCGACCACGCGGGGGGCGTTCGCCGCGGGGGGCGGGGCGACCTCGCCGTCCTCGTCGTCGTGCGACCGGGCGGCCTCGGCCACCCTGCCCGTGCGCTCGGTCTCCCACGCGAACTTGGCGGGCAGCACCTCGCCGGTCACGCTCTCCTCGCGCACCAGGGCGTAGTCGTCGATCGACAGCCCCAGCGACTCGAGGTCGCGGAAGATGACCTCCAGCTCGCGGTTCTCGTGCAGCTCGCGCACGGTGGCCAGCTCGCCGTCGGTCTCGGTGTCGTCGTCGTCGACGAGCTTCCAGCCGTTGGTCTCCACGATGCCGTGGGCCTCCGGCTCCGACCACGCGTACTCGCCGACGGACCGGGTCGTCACGCGGTGGGTCGGCAGCCTGCCCTCCCGGCGGGCGGCCAGCAGGTCCACGAACTTGACGCCGCGGCGTTCGGCGATCTCCGCCAGCTCGCCAAGGCGGGTCAGCAGGCGGACGAGCTTGGCGGCGTCCGGGCCCGTGATCCGCCGGACCACCTTGGCATCGCGGCCCGGCTCGGCGTTCTCGATGTCCCGGACGACCAGGGCCGAGCCGTCCAGGCCCAGCTCGGTCAGCACGTCCGACAGCTTGCGCTCGTTGATCACGTAGCGGGACTTCTTGCCCTTGATGATCTGATACAGCGGCGGCTGGGCGATGTACACGTGCCCCCGCCGGATCAGCTCGGGCATCTGCCGGAAGAAGAACGTCAGCAGCAGCGTGCGGATGTGGCTTCCGTCGACGTCGGCGTCCGTCATGATGATGACCTTGCCGTAGCGCAGCTTGCTGACGTCAAAGTCCGCCGCGATGCCCGTCCGCAGCGCGCCGATCAGCGTGCGGATTTCCTCGAAGCCCAGGACCTTGTCGATGCGGGCCCGCTCGACGTTGAGCAGCTTGCCCCGCAGCGGCAGGATGGCCTGCGTGTCCACGTTGCGGCCCTGCGTCGCCGAGCCGCCCGCGGAGTCACCCTCGACGATGAACAGTTCGGCCTGGTCCACGTCCTTGGTCTTGCAGTCGCGCAGCTTGTGGGGCATCGAGCCCGAGTCCAACGCGGTCTTGCGCCGGGTCAGCTCGCGCGCCTTGCGGGCCGCCTCGCGGGCCTGGGCCGCCACGATGCCCTTCAGGCACAGCCTCTTGGCCTCGGCCGGGTGCTCTTCCATCCAGTTCGTCAGCGCCTCGCTGACCGCCTGGGACACGAAGCCCTCGATCTCGGGGTTGAGCAGTTTTTCCTTGGGCTGGTTGTTGAAGGTCGGATCGGGCAGCTTGACGCTGATGACCGCGATCAGCCCCTCGCGAAGGTCGTCGCCCGTGGGGACCGGGTCCTTCTCCTTGATGATGCCCTCGCGCTTGGCGTAGCCGTTGATCGTCCGCGTCAGCGCGACCTTGAAGCCCGACCCGTGCGTGCCGCCGTCCACGTTGTTGATGTTGTTGGCGAAGGTCAGCAGCATCTCGTTGTACCCGTCGTGGTACTGCATCGCGATCTCGCAGATCGTGCTGTCCGACTCGATCTCCTTGCGCAGGTACACCGGGCTCGACACGGCGGTCTTGCCGGTCATCAGGTGCTGCACGTACTCGAGCAGCCCGTTCTCGGCCCGGAACACCTCGTGCTTGGGCTTGCCGTCCGCGCCGACACGCTCGTCGCTGAGCTTGATCGTCACGCCCGGGTTCAGGTACGCCAGCTCACGCAGGCGGGTGGTCAGCGTCTGGAAGCTGAAGGTGGTGTCCGCGAAGATCGTCGAATCCGGGCGGAAGGTCACCGTCGTGCCGGTCTTGCGGTCGCTCGACGCCGGGATCGGCCCCACGTGCACCAGCTCCTCGCTGACCACGCCGCGGCTGAACACGATGCGATGGATCTCGCCGTCCCGCCAAACCTCGACCTCGGTGAACTCCGACAGCGCGTTGACGCACGAAACGCCCACCCCGTGCAGGCCGCCCGACACCTTGTACGCCGAGCCTTCCTGCTGGAACTTGCCGCCCGCGTGCAGCTTGGTCAGCACGATCTCGACCGCCGGGCGACCGTTCAGCGCCGGGTCGTCGTTCTTGACCGGGTCCACCGGGATGCCACGCCCGTCGTCGGTCACCCGCACGGAGCCGTCGGCCTGGATGCTCACCGACACGAACGTGGCGTAGCCGGCCATCGCCTCGTCGATCGAGTTGTCCACCACCTCGTACACCAGGTGGTGCAACGCGTTGAGCCCGGTGCCGCCGATGTACATGCCCGGACGCTTGCGGACCGCCTCGAGCCCCTCGAGCACCTTGATCTGGTCCGAGGTGTAGCCCCCGCTGCCCGTCTTCGCGACGGGTGTGGTGGGGTTGGTGGGGGGGGTCGCGGGCGCTGCGCCGCCCTCGGGCGTCGTCGTGTTCGGCGTATCGGTCATATGGTCGCTTCGCCCCGTTCGAGGGCCCTGTCGGGGCCCGCAGTCCGTTCGGCGACGGCCCCCGTTGGAGCCCGGTTTTCACCGGTCCGACCGCCCCCGCCAAGGGGGCCGAAGGCCGTCTGCTATTCTAGGCGCAAGCCACGCTCCGGACCCGCTTTCAGAGCCTGCGAATCCCGCTCCGAAGCCGCCCCGCGCCCCGCCCAGACATGCCCTACAACCCCCTCCAAACCGCCCCCGAGCACGCCGAAGCCGCCGGCCCGGACTTCGCGACCGATTTGTTCATCGCCGACCGCCCCGGCGTGGAGTTCGCCTCGTTCGGTCGCGCGCGCATCATCGCGCCGGGCGTCGGCGCGATGCTCTTCCTGCCCCTCATCGGCCTGACCGGCCTCGCCTACGCCGTCGCCGTCGGTCCGTTCGGCCTGCCGCCGGTCGTCTCCGGGATCGTGCTGGGCGTGCTGCTCGCCGCCGCGCTGACGCTCGCCTACGCGAACCTCATCCGCGCCGGCACCCACAAGACCCCGGCGTGGTCGGCCTTCAGCCCCCAGAGCACCGACACACGCTACCGCCTCCGCGCCGTCATCCCGAGGTCCCGCCGGACCCGGCGCCTCGGACGCTGGGCACTGCGCGTCACCGGCCTGCGCGAGGAGTCGCTGCCCGACCCCGGCGATCCGCTCGATCCCGAACGCGGCGGCTTCGAGCCGATCATCCTCCGCCCCTGGCTGGGCGTCACCCGGGGGCGGAACTACCACGCCGCCGTCTGGACCACCGCTGTTGTACTCACCGCGGTGGTCCTGTGCTTTGCGCACTACAGCCTCGGGTCCGTCTTCGATGCGCTCAGGGGCCTGCGGGCCTGGGGCGTCATCGCGCTTGTCGCCGCCTGTTCGCTGAGCGTCGCCGAGACGCTCTTCCCGGTCTTCATCCGCCTCGCGCCCGGCCGGCTGGACGTGTTCCGCTTCGGCTTCCTCGGGCGCGGCCGCCCGGAGGTGACCACGCACGACCTCCGCGCCGTCGGCCTGTGCGTCAACTTCCAGACGGCCACCCTGGCCATCGAGAAGCCCCGCCCGCCGGGCGAGCCCCTGCCCGGACTGGTCCTCTCGAAGAAATGGCCGCACCACCAGGAACACCCGCCCGGCCAGCACCCGGAGTACCTCTCCGTCGCCCTCTGTCCAGGGCGAACAGAGTTCTGCCAGCGCGTCATCCAGGCCGCCCGCACCACCGAGCCCACCCCGCCCCTGCCCGACGATCAACTCCTGGGCTGACCACCGCAGTCCGTGGCGGTCGACGCTCGCTCGTCCGCGCCCAAGCATGAAACGCCGACCCCCCGGATCGGTAACAAACCCCACGGGGACGGTCCCCGATCCCACGCACCGACACCACGAACGAGAACGCAGCCCATGACCCACACCACCAAGCTGGCCGCCCTCGGCGGCCTGGGAGTTGCCCTGCTCGCCGCCCACTCGACCGCCGGCACAAGCTCCCAGCCGTCCCGCCAGGGCGAAGCCGCCAACCCCGGCATGTTCCGCTACCCCGACGTCTCCGCAAAGGAGATCGTCTTCGTCTACGCCAACGACCTCTGGGTGGTCTCCCGCGATGGCGGCGTCGCCCGCCCCATCGCCAGCCCGCCCGGCCAGGAGACCTTTCCCCGTTTCAGCCCGGACGGTGACGCTGTCGCCTTCGTGGGCAACTACGACGGCGACCGCGACATCTACACCGTGGCCACCGCCGGCGGCGTGCCCTTCCGCGTCACCCACCACCCCGGCAACGAACGGCTCAACGACTGGACCAACTCCGGCGACCTGCTCTTCTCATTCAACGCCATGGCCGGCAACCCCGCCCAGCAGCAGCTCTTCACCGTGCCGCCCGAGGGCGGGCTGCCCGAGGCCCTGCCCATCCCCTACGGCGCGGTCGGATCGATCTCCGACGACGGCCAGTGGCTCGCCTACACCCCAAACTCCCGCGACTTCCGCACCTGGAAGCGCTACCGCGGCGGCATGGCCACCGACATCTGGCTCTACAACCTCAACACCAACGAGGCCCGCCAGATCACCGACTGGGAGGGCACCGACACCGCGCCCATGTGGCACAAGGGCTCGGTCTACTACCTCTCCGACCAGGGCGAGGGCTCCCGCCTGAACATCTGGCGCTACGACACCGCCTCCGGCCGGCGCACCCAGGTCACCACCTTCAAGGACTTCGACGTCAAGTTCCCCTCCGTGGGTCCCGGCCCGAACGGGCGCGGCGAGATCGTCTTCCAGCACGGCTCACGCCTGCACCTGCTCGACCTGGGCACGGGCAAGTCGGCACCGATCGACATCCGCGTGCCCGGAGCCCTCGAGACCCTCCGCCCCAAGGCCGTCGACGCGGCGCAGAACCTCGCCGGCGGGGGCATCTCGGCCACCGGCAAACGCGCCGTCGTCGAGGCGCGCGGGGACATCTTCACCGTCCCCGCCGAGAACGGGCCCGCCCGGCAGATCACCGACACCTCCGGCGTCGCCGAGCGCGACCCCGCCTGGAGCCCCGACGGCCGCTGGATCGCCTACTTCTCCGACGCCGACGGCGAGTACGAGCTCTACATCACCCAGTCCGACGGTCGGGGCGAGACCCGCCAGATCACCGACGGGAACGAGACCTTCTGGTCCAGCCCGTCGTGGTCCCCCGACTCAAAGTCCATCCTTATCCGCGACAAGGCCGCCCGCCTGATCCTGGTCAACGTCGAGTCCGGAGAACGCACCGAGATCGACCGCGACCCCGCCGCCAACCAGGGCGCAACCTCCTGGTCGCACGACTCCCGCTGGATCGCCTACGCCCGAACCGAGGACGCCGGCCTCCAGAACGCCATCTGGCTCTACGACACGACCACCGGCCAGAAGCACAAGGCGACGTCGGGCTTCTTCAACGACGACAGCCCCGCCTTCTCGTCCAAGGGCACCCACCTGTTCTACCAGTCCAACCGCAACTTCACCGCCCCCGACTACGAGGACGTCGGCTCGACGTTCATCTACTCCGAGACCGGGCGCCTCATCGCCGTCCCCCTCAACGAGGACGTCAAGAACCCCCGCCTGCTCAAGTCCGACGAGGAAACCTGGGAAGAAGACAAGGACGACGACGCGGCCGACGACAAGGCCGACACGCCGGCCGAGGACGGCGCCGATGAAGCCGACGAAGCCGACGGGCCCGGCGACACGCCCGCACACCTCGAGAAGTACGACACCGAGCACCCCCTCTTCGGACGCTGGGAGGGCACCGCCAAGGGCTTCGCCGCCCTGGGCATGCCCGAGGACGAGATCACCTTCACGCTGACCATTCTGGTCGACAAGGACGGCAACATCACGGGCCGCTCCGAGGCCATGGGCGAGGAGGACGACCTCGGCGACGCCGTCACATGGGACGCCGCCACCGGCGAGTTCACCATGGAGAACACCAACAACGGCGCCACCATCGTCCAGAAGGGCACCGTCAGCGGCGACGCCATGACCGGCACGTGGGAACTCAAGCAGCTCGGGCTCACCGGCGCCTGGTCCGCCAAGCGCACCACCCGCGAGATCTCCGCCGACGACGTCAAGAAGATCGAGGGCGAGTCGTCCGAGGCCGCCGAGACCGTCGAGATCGATCTCGAAGGCTTCGAGGCCCGCGGCTTCGAGCTCGACGTGCCCCCGGGCAACTTCGGGTCGCTCAACTCCAACGACAGCGGCCACCTGCTCTACCTGAGGCGCGGAGACCAGGGATCCTCGCTCAAACTCTACGACGTCTCCGACGAGAAGCCCAGCGAGAAGACCGTCCTGGGCGTCTGCCTGGCCTACGACGTCTCGGCCGACGGCAAGAAGCTCATCGCGGCGACCCCCGGGGGCTGGGCCATCGTCGATGCCAAGCCCGGCCAGACCGCCAAGCCCCTCGACGTGCAGCTCCGCAAGACCGTCGACCTCCGCGCCGAGTGGCGTGAGATCGTCACCGACGCCTGGCGCCGCCAGCGCGACTTCTTCTATGTCGACAACATGCACGGCGTGGACTGGGACGCGACCCTCGACCACTACCTGCCCATGGTCGACGACGCCGTCTCGCGCGAGGACGTCAGCTACATCATCGGGGAGATGATCTCCGAACTCAACGTCGGCCACGCCTACTACTCCGGCGGCGACACCGAGAACGAACCCCGCACCCCCGTCGGCCTGCTCGGCGTGGACTTCTCCGTCGCCACCACCGGCGATGGCGACGCCCCTTCCGGATTCCGCATCGAGAAGATCTACCACGGCGCCCCGTGGGACACCGACGCCCGCAACCCGCTCCTCGCCCACGGAATGGATGTGAGCGAGGGCGACATCATCACCCGCGTCAACGGCGCTCCGGTCGACACGTCCAAGGACCCCTGGGCCGCGTTCATCGGCACCGCCGGCAAGCCCACCAACATCACCCTCGTCTCCGCCCTGACCGGCGACGAGGAGACCATCAACGAACGCACGATCACCATCGAGCCCATGGGCTCGGAGACCAACCTGCGCTACCGCGCCTGGGTCGAGGCCAACCGCAAGTACGTCGAGGAAGCCTCGGACGGAAAGGTCGGCTACATCTACGTCCCCAACACCGGCGTCCAAGGCCAGAACGAGCTCTTCCGCCAGTTCTACGGCCAGGCCGGCAAGGCCGCCCTGCTCATCGACGAACGCTGGAACGGCGGCGGCCAGATCCCCACCCGCTTCATCGAACTGCTCAACCGCCCCCGCACCAACTACTGGTACCGGCGCGACGGCAAGGACTGGCCCTGGCCATACGACTCACACCAGGGCCCCAAGGCCATGCTCATCAACGGCCAGGCCGGCTCCGGCGGCGACATGTTCCCGTGGCTGTTCCGCTACAACAACCTCGGCAAGATCATCGGCACCCGCACCTGGGGCGGCCTCGTCGGCATCACCGGCATGCCCCCCCTCATCGACGGCGGCCGCGTCACCGTCCCCGACTTCGGCTTCTACGAGACCGACGGCACCTGGGGCGTCGAGGGCCACGGCGTCGACCCCGACATCGAGGTCATCGCCGACCCGTCCAAGATGACCGACGGGCGTGACCCCCAGCTCGACGCCGGCGTCGAGCACCTCCTCGCCGAGATCAAGGCCAACGGCTACCAGCCGCCCAAGCGCCCGGCCCCGCCCGTCCGCACCGGCATCGGCATCGAGGACACCGACAAGTAATCCCAACACCTTCCAAAGCCAGAGCGGCCCGGTCCATCGGACCGGGCCGCTTTTCGTTGCGGTGTCCGGCGCCACTCAGGGCACGATGTCGACGACGCTGACCTGCTCGGCCAGCAGCTCGTACACCACCGCGATGTCCTCGTCCCGCAGTCGCACGCAGCCCATCGACAAGTTCCGGCCCACCGACGACGGGTCGATCGTGCCGTGGATGCCGTAGCCCGTCACGCCCTGGCTGGCGCCCACGCCGTCGAGACCCAGCCAGAACTCGCCGATGGGGTTCTTCGGGTCGTTGGGGGCATACCGCTCCTGCCCGTCGCGCGGGTTCACCCAGCCCGGGTTTTCCAGCTTGTTGGCGCTGATCACGAAGGTGCCCACCGGCGTGCCGTCGGCCTCGCCCAACCCCACGTCGAAGCTGCGGATGTAGGTCCACCGCGTCGGGTCGCTCGGGGGCCCGTGCCAGATATCCATCCGGAAATCGCTCTTGTCCACGATCGCGTGGAACGGCCCGCGCACCAGCTTGAGCGTCTGGCCCAGCCGGATCTTCGTCGGATCGCTCAGCCCGTTGACCCGCTGGATCAGTTTCCAGTGCGTCGCCAACTCGCGGCGGGACGCGATCCGCGACAGCGAGTCGCCGGCCGCCACCTTGTACTCTTCCACCAGCGGGTCGCCGGGCTCGACCACCCGCCCGAACACGAGCTGGGCATTGATCGCCGACAGCTCGTCCCGCAGCAGGTTCGCCTCCGCACGGCTCAGGCGCGGCTCGCGCAGCACCCGGGACAGCAGCGCCCGCGCCCCCACCCGGTCGTTCTCGGCCGCCAGCCGGCGGGCCGTGTCGATCTGCAGGCGCACCCGCGAGAGCGCGTCGTCCGAGCCCTGCGTCGGCGTCTGGATCGTCACGGGCGTCGGGTTCGCCGGGTTCTGCCCGTCCAGCGCCTGCGTCAGCACCCCGCCCGCCGTCGGGTTCGCCGATCCCGGCGTGCCCGCGTTCGCCGGCGGCGTGGCCCCCGCCAGATTCGGGGTCCGGGCCGCGGAGTCGTGCCCCAGCGCCCGCTCGACCTCGTCCCGCGCCGGCTCCTGGGAGCCGGGCAGCGTCCGCGGCGGCGCGGTGCCCCCGCCCTGGGCGATCTCCATCGGACGCGCCGCGTTCTCACCGGCCGTCGCCGGAATCTCCGGCGCGCCCGGCTCGTCGGTCCGCGGGCCCGTCGGGCGCATCGCGAACCACACGATCACCACCAGCACCGCCACGATCAAAAACGGCAACGCCGATCGGAACGGGCTCTTGCGCCGCCGACGCGTCGATACCGCCGCATTCCGTCCACCACCACGCGCCGATTGACTGGGCAGGCTCATCCCGGTCCCTCCGTGTCCCGAACCACCACCGTCAGGCCCGTCTCCGTCACGAGCCCGTCCACTCGCCGATCGTGCGGCCCGCTCGGCACCCGCCCTACGACCTGCGCCGCAAAGCACGCCCCGAGCACCACCGTCCCGATCGGTCCGCCGGCCTCCAGGCCGGCAAGAAAGCGATCATAGAAACCCCC
>TARA_R110000782_G_scaffold20675_17_pt1 | contig 16715 bp, 16 predicted proteins | sample TARA_R110000782 | Tara Oceans TARA_R110000782 (sample SAMEA4397859) | marine metagenome | biome: Polar Biome; feature: [SRF] surface water layer (ENVO:00010504); material: water (ENVO:00002006), including particulate matter (ENVO:01000060) such as... | depth 5 m
GCGCGACCACGTCGTCCCCGACGACGTCGTCACCCTGCTCGGGCCCGTGTGCGGCCACCGCACCGTCCCGTCGGACCCGCGTGCCCAGTCCGACCACGACCGCGCCGCGGAACTGCTCGTTGAGGTCACCGAGCGGGTGCCCACCCCGGTCTGATTCATCGCGTCTCTTTCAGGCGGCCGGCCCGTCCCGTTCGGCCATCAGCCGGTCGATCGCCTCGATCGGATGGATCGCGTGCCGGCCGGTCCCGTCGAGCGTCTGGTGGCGGCAGGACGTGCCCGGCATCACCAGCCAGTCGTCATCCGACGCCGCCCGGACGGCCGGGAACAGGTCCGCCTCGCCGATCTTCATCGACAGGTCGAACCGGTCGCTGGTAAAGCCGAACGACCCCGCCATCCCGCAGCAGCCGGTATCCAGCGCACGGACACGCCCCGGCGCGATCCGTTCGAGCGCACCCGTGGTCGTCCCGATGCCCCACAGGGCCTTCTGGTGGCAATGGCCGTGGACGATGAGATCGCCCGGGGGCGAAACGAAGCGCGGCCGGACCGGGTGACGATCCCAGAACGTGTGCACGAACGCCTCGGGCAGCATCGCCCGGCCCGCCAGCGATCTGCGGAGCTCGATCGGGCGGTCGATCCGCAGGTCCAGCCAGTCGTCGGTGACCGAGGAAAGGCACGAGGGCTCGGGCACCACGAACGCGACCACGGACTCATCCTCGATCAGCGGGCGGAGCCGGTCGAGCGTCCGCTCCGCGTCGCGGATCGCCGTGTCGAGCAGACCGGTCGAAATCGAAGCCCGCCCCAGGTCGGACACCGGGATCACCTCGACCTCGTACCCGAACGCGCCCAGCACCCGTGCCGCGGCCGCGGCGATCCCCGCCTCGTTGTGCGTGGTGAACGTGTCGGACAGCAGCACCACCCGCGGCGCTCCCGCGCGGGTCAGGGTGCGCCGGCGCACAGGCCGAACGAAGAGCGGCAGCGAACGCTCGGGATGGATGCCCAGCGTGCGGTTCATCATCCAGCGGATCGGTCCGGCCCGGTTGAGCCGGTTTGTGACGCCCGGCGCGATCGACGCGATCCGGTTGAGCCGGTGGATCGAACCGAACATCAGCGACTGGAGCGGGACCTGGTCCTTGGCGAGGTGGGTTTGGTGAAGGTACTCGGCCTTGAGCCTGGAGATATCCACGTTGCTCGGGCACTCGGTCTTGCAGGCCTTGCACGACAGGCACAGGCCGAGCGTTTCCATGGTCTCGCGGTCGCCCCAGGCGGGCCCGCCGTCGCCACCGGGCACGGACTGGCCCGTCATCGCCAGGCGCAGCGCGTTCCCGCGCCCGCGGGTGGCGTGGCGTTCGTCCAGGGTCGCCTTGTAGGAGGGACACATGGTGCCGCCCGACTTCTTGCGGCACACGCCCGCCCCGTTGCACATCTCGGCGGCGTGCATCAGGCCGCCTTGGTCCGCGAAGAGAAAACCGGTCCTCACCGACGGGCCGCGGAGCACCTCGTCGTCCGGCCGGACCCGCGTGTGGACGGAGATGGACCCGAGCGGCCCGGGCGAGACGATGTTGCCGGGATTGAGCAGGCCGTGCGGGTCGAAGAGGTCCTTGACCTCGCGGAAGGCCCCCATCAACTCGGGCCCGAAGTAGTCCTCGAGCAACGGGCCGCGGGCGCGACCGTCGCCGTGCTCGCCGGACATCACGCCCCCGAGTTGCTTCGCCAGGTGGGCCGTCCGCAGCGCGATGCGGTGCATGCGTTGCTCGTCGGCCGGATCCGCCAGATCCAGCAGCGGACGGACGTGCAGCACCCCCACCGACGCGTGCGCATAGAACGAAGCGATCGTGCCCTCGTCCTCGACGATGGCCCGGAATCCGCGCACGAACTCGCCCAGCCGCTCCGGCGGCACCGCGTTGTCCTCCACGAAACCCAGCGGCTTGCGCCGCCCGGGGATCGCGTGCAGCAGGGGCTCGCCCGCCTTGCGGAGCTTCCACGCGTTCGCCATCGCACCGGCGTCCGTGTGGGTCTCCATCGCGGCATCGGGCAGCAGGGCGCGGAGCGCCCCGAAACGCTCGCCGATCTCCTTGAGCCCGTTGACCGAGAAAAACTCGACGTACAGCACAGCCTTGACCGTCGACGCCGGGCCCGACCCGGGCAGCAGCTCGACGTACTTGCGGTACTCGGTGTTCTGGCGGGCCAGATCCACGATCAGATCATCGAGCAGCTCGACGGCGCTCGGGCCCAGGCCGAGGATCGGGACCACCGCGTCGATGGCGGCCTCGACCGAGCCGAACGCGAGCACCGCCAGCCCCTTGGCCCGGGGGATCGGGTGCAGGCGCAGGCGGGCGCCGAGCGTGAACGCGAGCGTGCCCTCGGACCCGCACAGGAGCTGCGACAGATCGACGCCGTCCAGATCGCCGCCGGACGCCTCGAGCTGGGCGAGGATCACGTCAAGCTGGTACCCCGCGCTGCGGCGCAGGGTCTTCGGGAATCGCTCGCGGATGAGCCGCTCGTGCCGGCGGACGATCTCGGCCACCCCCTCGGCCAGGCTTCGGGCGATCGGGTCGCGGGAGGCGGCCCCGGCTTCCAGCGTGACCCGGCGACCGTCCCAGAGGCAGGCATCGATCCCGAGCACGCTCTCGCTCGTCCGGCCGTACAGAATCGAGTGAGAGCCGGCCGCGTTGTTGCCGATGCAGCCCCCGATGTTCGCGTGTCGGGCGGTCGCGGGGTCGGGGGCGAAGAACAGCCCGGTCGGGCGCAGATGGTCGTTCAGGTCGTCCACGGTCCGCCCGGGTTCGACAAGGGCGGTGCGGCGATCGACATCGACGGACAGGACGGCGTGGCAGTTGGGGCTCAGGTCGATCACGGCCGCCCGGTTGACGCCCTGGCCGGCCAGGCTGGTCCCGCCGCCGCGGGGGAGCATGGCCAGGCCCTCCCGCCCGCACCAGGCGATGGCCCGGGCCGCGTCGTCGACGGATTCCGGGATCAGTACGGCGGTCGGTTCGACCTGGTAGATCGACGCGTCCGTTGCGTAGAGCATGCGGTCGTGCAGCCCCGTGCGGATCTGGCCGCGGAACGCCGGACGCAAGCCCTCGAACCGACCGTGGTCGCTCGTGTCTTCAGATCGATTTGGCGTGCTCAGAACCGGAAGGCTGTGGCGGCGTTCGTCCATCGGGCCAATCGTACGCCGCACGCGCAAAGAACAACGCCCACGGGATCCGTGGGCGTTGTCGGGAATCAAGGACGAATCACGCCGGGATCAGTCGTAGTACGGCGAGATCTGGAGGTTGCTGCCGTTGGTGGCGACCTCCACGTTGTAGTACTGCCACATGAAGGCGTTGCGGTTGCTCGAGGTGGTCAGGTTGACCTTCTCGGTGAGGGGGGTGGTCGGCGTGCGGAGCGTGTCGCTCTCGTTGACGAAGAGGTTGTCCGCCTGGGCCTTGCCCTCGTTGGTCAGACCGCTGAACTGCCAGATGACGGTCTGGGGATCGGGACGGTTGGGCTTCTCGGTGTGCTCGTCGGCGAAGGCGACGTTGCCGGTCCAGTCGGAGCGGGAGCCGAACATGCCGAGGGTGACCGAGTTGATGCCCAGCGGGGTCTTGCCGTTGGCCTGGGCGGTCGCGGAGTTGATGAGCTGCCACGAGCCGCTCTGGCCGTTGCCGTCAAGCTCGTACGCCGCACCACGGGTCGAGATGACCGGGATGACCGCCGAGGTCGTGAAGGACCAGTTGTTGCGACGGAGCAGGAAGGGGGTCATGTGGGCGTAGGAGAAACCGCCGGAGCCGTTGGCACCGGGCTGGGACGCGGGGGCGCCCTCAACACCGTTGGTCACGGTGCCGTCGAGCGGCGTGGCGCGGAATCCGGGGTCCCACAGGGCCTGGGCCTTCTCGGTGTCGTTGGTGCCGACGGCGGCGTCGGGCCGGTCAGCCTCGTAATCCGAGTACTGCTCGTACAGGCCGAGCTCGACGGGGCTCAGTGCGATCTCGGTCTGGATCAGACCCTGGAACAGGAGGATCGACACGATGTGCCGGGTCTTGTCCTTCTGGATCGGGTTGTTCAGGCCGGTGCCCGACAGGGTCTTGTCGTTGCGATCGAGGCGGCTGGGCAGCGGGTAGTTGTCGCCGTTGCTGACCGCGAAGACGTTCATGGCCTGAACGATCGAACGCGTCTGGGTCGCGTCCTTCAGCTCGTTGGCCGTGCGCTTGGCCTTGCCGATGGCGGGGAGGAGGATGCCGATGAGCAGCGCGATGATCGCGATGACCACAAGCAACTCGATGAGGGTAAATGCACGATTCTTCTTCATGACTGACTCCGAAACTTCGGGCCTCTTCGGGCCCATGGACCGTTGACACCGAGCCCGAACACCGGACTGCGGCAGACCGCCCGGCGAGCCGGGCACAGGGTCGGGATGTCGGGCAACGGTCAGAGGTCGGAATCAGGTTGGGGCTAATGCCCCGGAATCAGTGCGGATATGCTCATGGCCTCCGCCGATGCTCCAAGTACCAGTATAGCGTACCGAGAACCTTTTCGGGCGACAAGCCGGACCGGTTCCGTGCGCGGCGGGGTTTGCCCAACTTCACATGCGATTCCAGACGGGAGGTCCGAGTGCCCGAGCAGTCCCCATCCCAGCGTCTTACGGCCCTCGGTATCTCGCTCCCCGACGCCCCCAAACCGGTGGCGTCGTACATCCCGGTGCGGGTCTGCGGGAACATGGCGTTTGTCAGCGGCCAGCTCCCGTTCGAGTCCGGCAAACTGCCCGCCGAGGGCACGGTCCCCGGTTCGGTCACGCCCGAGGCGGCCAAAGCCATGGCCCGGCGGTGCGTGGTGAACGCGCTGGCCTGCCTGCACCAGGCGTTGGGGTCGATCGACCGCGTCCGGGGGGTGGTCAAGGTGGGCGTGTTCGTGGCCTCGGACACGGGATTCGGGGGGCAGCCGAGCATCGCCAACGGCGCCAGCGACCTGCTCGTTGAGGTGTTCGGAGAAGCCGGTCGGCACGCACGGGCCGCCGTCGGTGTGCCGGCGCTGCCGCTCAACGCGCCGGTCGAGGTGGAGTTCGTGTTCGAGATCGATCCCTAAAGACCCGACCGGGCCCGCGGCTCAGCCGAACGCCTTCTTGTAATCGGCCAGGAACTTTTCGATGCCCGAGTCGGTCAGCGGGTGGCTCATGAGCTGCTTGATGACGCCCAGGGGCACCGTGGCGACGTCGGCGCCGGCCAGCGCGCACTCGAGCATGTGCTTGGGGTGGCGGATCGACGCGGCGAGGATCTTCGTGTTGTAGCCGTAGTTCTCGTAGATCTGCTTGGTCCGATGGATCAGGTCCATGCCGTCCTCGCCGATGTCGTCGAGCCGGCCGATGAAGGGCGAGACGAGGAACGCGCCGGCCTTGGCGACCATCATGGCCTGCAGGGGCTGGAAGCACAGCGTCATGTTCGTGCGGATGCCCTCGTCGCTGAGGGCCTTGCAGGCCTTGAGCCCGTCGACGGTGCTGGGCAGCTTGACGACGATGTTCTCGGCGATCTTGGCCCGCTCCTTGCCTTCCTTGACCATCGCGTCCGCCCCGAGGGCGATCACTTCGGCAGAGACCGGGCCCAAGACGATCTTGCAGATCTCGGCCAGCCGCTGGCCGTAGTCGATGCCCTCCTTGGCGATTAGCGAGGGGTTGGTCGTCACGCCGTCGAGCACGCCGAGGTCGTGGGCCTGCTTGATCTCGTCGAGGTTTGCGGTGTCGATGTACAGTTCCACGGGGCGGCCTCCGGCGTGCGATCGGTGCGTTGGATGGTTGCGGGAAAACGGGTGTGAGTTTAGGCCGTGGTCCCGGAAGCCTGTTCCGATTTCAGCCGGTCGGAGAGCGCCCGTCGAAGGATTTTTCCGGTGGGGTTGCGCGGCAGCTCGTCGACGACCACGACCCGGCGCGGCACCTTGTATCCGGCCAGGCGCTCGCGGCACCAGGCCCGCAGGGCCTCGGGATCGGGGGTCTTCCCCTCCTCGGCCTCGACGAACGCGACGGGGGTCTCTCCCCGCATCGGGTCGGACTCGCCCACCACGCCCGCGGCGTAGACGTCCGGGTGGGCGTCGAGCACCTCCTCGATCTCGCGCGGGAAGACGTTCTCGCCGCCGACGATGATCATCTCCTTGATGCGTCCGGTGATCCAGAGAAATCCGCGCCCGTCGACTCGGGCCATGTCTCCGGTGCGGAGGAAACCCCGGTCGTCGAAGGCGGCCTTCGTCTGGTCCGGCAGGTTGAGATACCCTCGCATGATGTTGGGGCCGGAGAGTCGCAGTTCGCCGTCACGACCCGGGGGCAGGTCGCGGCCGGAGTCGGGATCGACGATCCGCTGGACGACCTCTGGCAGCGGGCGCCCCACCGATCCGGGCGCGTCCTCGCCGGGCAACCGGACGTGGGTGACCGGGGAACACTCGGTCATCCCGAAGCCCTCGCAGATCTCCACGCCGAAGCGCTCGCGGAAGTTGGTCGCGACCGCGGCCGGCAGGGGCTCGCCGCCGGAGATCGCGATGCGCAGCGAACGGAAGTCGTCGGCGGTGGCGTCCTTGACGGTGAGCAGCGCGTTGTACATCGACGGGATGCCCATGAACACGGTGGGCCGTTGCTGGCGGAAAGTCTCGACGATCTTCTTGGGCGTGAATCGGGCGCTGAAGACGCCCTTGGCCCCGGAGAAGAACGGCACGTGGGTCAGGGCGGTCAGCCCGAAGCTGTGGAACTGGGGGAGCACCCCGAGAAAAATCTCGTCGCGGGTGAAATGGACGGCGGTCCGCATCTGGCGGACGTTGGCCGAGAGGTTGTTGTGCGAGAGCATCACGCCCTTGGGCCGGCCGCTCGTGCCCGAGGTATAGAGGATCACCGCGAGGTCGTCCGGACCGCTGACCCTGGGCCAGCGCGGCGACGGCAGGCGCTTGAAGTCGATGTCCTCGATCCAGACGACGTTGCGAACCTTCGGGCTGATGTTGAGGTGCTCGCAGAGCTGGCGGGAGGCGAAGAGCAGGTCGGTGCCGCAGTCGTCGATGACGTACTGGAGTTCTTCCGGCTTGAGGAGGTAGTTGAGCGGCACCAGCGTGCGGCCCGCGAACCACACGCCGGAGGCCACCCCGGCGAACGCACCGGAGGTGGGAAGCATGACGGCCACCCGGGGCGTCGCGGACCGCGCGTCGACCAGGTCCGCGATGTGCAGGGCCATGACGAGCAGGTCGAGCCCGCGGTACTCCCGCCGGTCGTCGACGAGCATCACGCGGCCCGCGTTTCGGAGCATGGTTCTGAGCGCACGCCAGGCAAGCACGGTCGGGGCCCTCGCTTTCCGCTGGGAGCGTAACCGAAATCAGTCCGCTCGGGAGAAGGGCCAGACGGCCAGTCCGTGGGGCGCGTTTCGCACGTCCCGGCTGACACCGACGGACCGGATCACCCGGCCGCCGGCGAGGTCGAAGGCGGTGACGGTGCCGGGCGAGTGGCCCGCGATCACCGTCCCGCTCGGCTCGTCCACGCACAGCCCCCGGGCGAAGCCGACGCGGGCGAAGTCACCGGGCAGGCCCGCGTGCTCGACCGTATTCGGATCGGGTTTGGGGATGGGCATCCGCCGGATGACCTTGCCCCTGATGCCGGCGATCACGACCGCGTCGTCGCCGGTGGAGTTGTAGATCATGCGACCCTGGTGGGGCTGGCAGTTGTGGGTCATCTCCGGAACGACCGCGACCGGCCGGATCGCTTCCTGATCCTCGTCGAGCGAACAGACCGCCTTGAACCGCAGGCCGCTGAAGAGGACTCCGTCGGGGGTCCACCAGACCTGATTGATATGGAGGCGGTCCTGCTTGGGCGGCAACGCGTTCGCGTCGTTCGGATCGAATGGTCGGGCGGCGAGCATCGACACCTGTTTGCCGTTGACGGTGCGGCTCACCGGGGCCACGAACAGGCCCGCGTCGAACCGCTCGGTCTGAGGGTCGAACCGCAGCAGGGAATCGAAGCTGGTCGAGGTCAGCCAGATGCGCCCGGCGTCGTCCTTGGAGATCTCGTGGCAGTGGTGCAAGGCGGGGCACTTGTACGAGCGGAGGATGTGGAAGGTGCGGTCGAAGACGAACAACTCGTCGGAGGCGGCGATCCAGATTTCGTCCTGCCGGAACACGATTCCTCGCAGCCCGCGGCCCATGCCGCGGCCCTCCCAGTCGATCTCGACGCGGTTCCAGTCGAGCACCTTCTCGAAGGTTCCGGACTCGAGATCGATCAGATAGGCCCCGCCGTGGGCGTTGCCCTGCTCGGCGGAGCGGATCACGTCGGTCATGAGCACGGTCGGGAGCGGCATGGGACGAGGCTAGCCCTCCGCGATCACCGAGGCGAAGGCGTGATCCTTCGTGTGGGTCAGCGAGACCTGCCAGCGGGTGATGCCGATCTCGGCGGCGATCTCGGCGGCTCGGCCGGTCACCCGGAGTTCGGGCTTGCCCGATTCGGTGCGGACCACCTCGACGTCGGTCCAGCCGATGCCCCGGGCCCATCCGGTCCCGAGGGCTTTGAGCGCGGCCTCCTTGGCGGCGAAGCGGGCGGCGAGGTGTTCGACGCGGCGCGGGCCGTCGCCCGAGTCGGCCAGTTCCCGGGGGGTGTAGCAGCGTTCGAGGAACCGATCGGCGTGGTCTTCGACCATCTGCCCGATGCGGGCGGTCTCGGCCAGATCGATGCCGTGCCCCAGGACGGGCATGCTCAGGCGTCCTTCTTCTTGGTCTTGGGCTGGGTCTGGGGCTCGGCCTTGGCTGCCGGCTTCTTGTCCGGCTTGGACTCGGCCTTGGTGTCTGGCTTGGTTTCCGATTTCGAGCCGGAGTCGGAGGACTCGGTCTTCGGTTTGGCCGCGTCGGAGTCGGCCTTGGCGGCCTTCTTGTACGACTCGCTCCGGTAGTCGGTCTCGTAGAAACCGCCGCCCTTGAACATGACGGCCGATCCCACGCCGATCAGTCGCTCGAGCTTGAGCTTGGCGCAGCTCGGGCACTTCTTGAGGACCGGCGCGGTGATGGACTGGAACTCTTCGAACTCGTGGCCGCAGGCCTTGCAACGGTACTCGTAGGTGGGCATTTATGCGTCCTTGGTATCTGGGGTGGGCGCCACGCCGACCTTGGCGGGGCGGACGACCCGGTCGCCCAGCTTGTATCCGGTGCTCATGACGAAGGAGATGTGCCCGGGCTCGACCCCCTCGGCGGGCTGCTGCATCATTGCCTCGTGCGGGCCCGGATTGAACTCGTCGCCGATCTCGGGGGCGATGGGCACGACGCCGTAGGCCCCGAGCACGCGGAGGAACTCGTCCCGGATCATCTTCACGCCCATGGTGATCGTCTCGCCGGAGACCTTGGCGGGGTCCTGCATGAGGGCCAGCTCGAACTGGTCGATCAGGGGGATGAGTGAGCTGACCACGCCGCGGGTGGCCATCTCGCGGGCCTCACGCTCGTTGATGGAGGCGCGGCGCTGGAAGTTCTGGTGATCGGCGGCGGCGCGGAGCAGGCGGGACTGGGTCTCGTCCCGCTGGGCGATGGTGTCCAGCAGGGCCCCGACGATCTCGTCGGCCTCGGGCGGGAACTCGAGTTCGCCCGCGAGCGCCATCTGGCGGATGGTCTCGTAGCGGGCGGCGGCGTCCTCATCTTTGGTCGGGAGCGTGGACGGATCGACCTCTGGGGTCTCCGGCTGGGTGTTCGCGTCGTCGTGTTCTGTGTGGCTGGACATGGGTGGTGTATCCGTGTGAACCGGGCGGCGGAGCGCGGCCGGATCGCGTGGGCGGGTTGGTCAGCCGCCGAGACGGTCGGTGATCTTCTTCCAGAACCCCGCGGACTCGGGGTTCACGTGCTTGTCTTCGGTGGCGGCGTACTCGCGGAGCAGCTGCTCCTGCTTGGCGCTGAGTTTCTTGGGGGTTTCGATTTTGACCACGACGATCAGGTCGCCGCGGGTGGCGCTGCGGAGGTTGGGCAGGCCGGCTCCGCTCAGGCGGAACAGGTCGCCGTACTGCGTGCCCTTCTTGATCTCCAGCGAGCGCTTGCCGTCGAGGGTGGGAACTTCGACGGAGGCGCCCAGCGTGGCCTGGGTGAAGGAGATGGGCATCTCCATCAGCAGGTGGTCGCCGTCGCGCTGGAACAGGTCGTGGTTGCGAACTCGGACGACCACGTGCAGGTCGCCGCGGACGCCCTCGCCGGTGGGCGAGCGGTCCGGGGCGGGGGGCTCGCCCTCGCCCGGCACGCGGACGGCCTGGCCGTCGTGGATGCCGGCAGGGATCTTGACGCTGAGTTTGCGGCTTCGCCCGATGCGCCCGCGGCCGTGGCAGGAGCCGCAGCGTTCCTTGACGACCGTGCCCCTCCCGCGGCAGGTCGGGCAGGCCGTGACCATGCGAAACATGCCGCCCAGGCCGGCCTGCTGGACCTTTCCCTGCCCCGCGCAGGTGGCGCAGGTCTCCGGTTTGGTGCCGGGCTTGGCCCCGCTGCCCGAGCAGGTGTCGCACACGTCCATCCGCGTGAACTCGACGTCGCGTGAGACGCCGGTGAGCACGTCCTTGAGATCCAGCGTGACCTCGGTCTCGAGGTCGTAGCCCCGTGCCGGGCCGCGGCTCTGCTGGCGGGGGCCCCCACCGCCGAACCCGCCACCGCCGAAGATGTCGTTGAACATCGAGAAGATGTCCTCGACGTTCATGCGGCTGAAGTCGTGCCCGGCGGCGCCGCGCCCGCGGAGGCCCTCGTGGCCGTACTGGTCGTAGATCTTCTTCTTGGACTCGTCGGAGAGCACCTCGTAGGCCTCGGCGGCCTCCTTGAACTTGATCTCGGCCTCTTTGTCGTCGGGGTTGCGGTCCGGGTGGTGCTTCATCGCCAGGCGGCGGTAGGCGCGCTTGATGTCGTCCGCGCTCGCCGAGCGTTCGAGGCCGAGGATCTCGTAGTAGTCGCGGGTGGTGGGCATCAGCAATCCTTGCCTGCAATCAGTTCCCGATGCTTTCGCGATCTCTCGCTAACATCATGCCAACACATCGAGCTCGCAATCTCCAGCCCGGAGTCCGAGAGCTTGTGCGCTGCTTGGTCGACACCGGGGACGATTTGTGGGTCGGGCAGAATGTGCCGATCACAGAGAAGTGTAGCGATCGCATTCTTCCGGTCAGTTTTCGATTCCCCGTCCATCAAAGCGATCGATTCTGCATCAAGACGCACAAACTTCCATTCACCCTGACGATAGAGCATCGCGATCAGCAACCTCGCACGGACGATGAACTCACGACACAGCCCAATAAAATAGCAAGGGTCTTCGGGTTCCGGCTGATCATCGCCGACCAACTTGCCGCCGGAAAGCAATGCAATCGAAGTGGCGATCAGAAACGCGAATGAACGCTGGGTCAATGAGGCCGTGGCCAGCAACGAGATTACACAATCGCCGTCTTGAAAGTACTCATCAAAGACTAAATCGAAGCGCCCCTTCCCATCCTCACATGCATCAACCGTCAAATCGGCAAAGACCCGCTGGCCCAGAACAGAACCACTGATCACCGTCGAAGGAGCTGCAAAAGACGCATCATCGATGGAGCACGGAAAGTGATTCGCGTCGAACCAAGCCTGTATTGCTCCTGTGTCCGGCATCCGCTCTCTCTGCAAGATGACGCCGACCGAGTAAAGCATGCAGGCCCCAGCCTTGTCCAAACCACCCCTCATCGTTTCCGATGAGGGGCATATAGATCTCAATCAGCTCACCGCGCCCGCGACGGCCTCGGTGTCTTCCTTCAGTTCGGTCAGCATGACATCGGTGGTCAGCATCAGGCCCGCCACGGACGCGGCGTTGACCACCGCGCTCTTGGCGACCAAAGCCGGGTCGATGATGCCTTCCTTGACGAGGTCGACATACTCGCCGGTGGCCGCGTTGAGGCCCATGGCGCCGGTCTCCTCGAGCACCGTCTCGACGGCCAGATCGCCGTCGAAGCCGGCGTTGGCCGCGATCTGGTAGGCGGGGGCCGTCAGGGCCAGGGCCATGATCTCGAAGCCGAACTTCTCGTCGCCCTTGGCCTTCTTGCCGGCGGCCTCGACGGCGTCGATGCAGCGGAGCAGGGCTACGCCGCCGCCGGGCACGAAGCCCTCCTTGGCGGCCGCACGGGTGGCGTGCAGGGCGTCGTCGACGAGGTCCTTGGTGGCCTTCATGGCCTGCTCGGTCGCGCCGCCGACGCTGATGATGGCCACGCCGCCGGTGAGCTTGGCGTGCCGCTCCATCAGCTTCTCGCGGTCGTAGTCGCTGGTGGACTTGTCGTGCTGGGCCTTGATCTGGGTGGCCCGCGCCTCGATGTCCTTCTTCTTGCCGCCGCCCTGGATGATGGTGGTCGAGTCCTTGTTGACCACGATCTTCTTAGCGGTGCCCAGTTCCTTCAGCTCGATGGACTCGAGGCTGCGCCCCAGGTCCTCGGAGAAGAAGGTGCCGCCGGTGAGGACGGCGATGTCCTGGAGCATGGCCTTGCGCCGGTCGCCGAAGCCCGGGGCCTTGACGGCCGCGATGTTCAGCGTGCCGCGGAGGCGGTTGACGACGAGGGCGGCCAGCGCCTCGTTCTCGACGTCCTCGGCGATGATCAGCAAGGGCTTGCCGGATGTGGCGACCTTGTTGAGCAGCGGGAGCAGGTCGGTGAGGTTGGCGATCTTCTTCTCGTTGATGAGGATCAGGGCGTCCTCGATCAGGGCCTCGCCGGTCTTGGGGTCGGTCATGAAGTACGGGGACAGGTAGCCCTTGTCGAACTGCATGCCCTCGACGTACTCGAGGGTGGTCTCGTTGGACTTGCCGTCCTCGACCTCGACCACGCCCTCGGCGCCGACCTTGGCGATCGCCTCGGCGATGAGCTCGCCGACGTTGGCGTCGTGGTTGGCCGAGACGGTGGCGACCTTCTTGTAGTCCGCCTTGCCCTTGCAGGGCACGGCCATCTTGTCGATGGCCTCGGAAACGGTCTGGGCGGCGGCGTTGATGCCCCGCTGGACGTGCACCGGGTTCGCGCCGGAGGCGACGATCTTCAGGCCCTCGGTGAAGATGGCCTGGGCCAGGACCGTGGCGGCGGTGGTGCCGTCGCCGGCCTTGTCGGCGGTCTTCTTGGCGACCTGGTAGACCATCTTGGCGCCCATGGACTCGAACCGCTCGGGCAGCTCGATCTCCTTGGCGACCGAGACGCCGTCCTTAGTGACATGGGGGCCGCCGAAGGACTTCTCGATCACCACGTGACGCCCGGCGGGGCCCATGGTGCACTTGACGGCGTCGGCGAGTTTGTCGACGCCACGCTTCATCGCGAGGAGCGCTTTGTCCTCGAACATGATCTGCTTGCTTGCCATTGGTAAGTTTCCTTCCGCGTTGGTTAACCCACGATGCCGAGGACTTCGGTCTCGCGGAGGATCAGGTGGTCCACGCCTTCGATCTCGACCTCGGTGCCGGCGTACTTGCCGTAGACGACGGTGTCGCCCTTTTTGATCGACATGGTGGCGACGGTGCCGCTCTCGAGGGTCTTGCCGGGGCCGACGGCCACGACCTTGCCCTGAATGGGCTTCTCGGTGCTCGACTCGGGGAGGTACAGGCCCGACGCCGTCTGCTTGGCGGCTTCGATGGGCTTGACGAGGATGCGGTCTTCAAGAGGCTTGACTGCCATTGGTATGTTCTCCGATCACGCGTTCCGCGTGCGATGTGCTGTGTGTGTTCGAACCGATCAGAAGCCCATGCCGCCCATGCCGGGCATGCCGCCCATGCCACCCATTCCGCCCATGCCACCCATCCCGCCGCCGGCTCCGGCGTGGTCATGGTCGTGGCCCTTGGGCTCGGGCTTCTCGGTGATGATGCAGTCAGCGGCCAGCAGGATGGCGGCCACAGAACCCGCGTTCTGCAGGGCGCTGCGGTCGACCTTGGCAGGGGTGATCACGCCGGACTTGATCAGGTCCTCGTAGACGCCGGTCAGGGCGTTGTAGCCGAAGGTGTCGCTATCGGCGGCGCTCACCTTGGCGACAACGACGGAGCCTTTGGCACCGGCGTTGTCGGCGATGGTCGCGGTGGGCACGCCAAGGGCCTTGTAGACCACGTTGAGGCCGGCCGCGAAGTCGTACTTGAGCTGGCCGATGTCGTGCGAGGTGACCTCGGTCTCCTTGCCGAACACGGCGCCCCACTCCTTGTTCTTCTCCAGGGCCTTGCGGGCCCGGATGAACGAGACGCCGCCGCCGGCGACGATGCCCTCGGCGACCGCGGCCCGGGTGGCGTGCAGGGCGTCCTCGACGCGGGCCTTCTTCTCCTTGAGCTCGGCCTCGGAGGCCGCGCCGACGCTGATCTGGGCGACGCCGCCGGCGAGCTTGGCGAGGCGCTCCTGGAGCTTCTCACGGTCGTAGTCGCTGGTCGAGGTCTCGATCTCGCGCCGGATCTGCTCGATGCGGGCCTGGATCTCCTTGGTGTCGCCGGCGCCCTCGATGATGGTCGTGGTGTCGGCGGTGATCTCGAGCTTCTTGGCCAGGCCGAGCTGGGCGAGTTCGATCTTGTCGAGCTCGGTGCCCAGGTCCTTCATGAAGGCGGTGCCGCCGGTGAGGACGGCGATGTCCTGGAGCATGGCCTTGCGCCGGTCGCCGTAGCCGGGGGCCTTGACGGCCGCGACCTGCAGCGTGCCGCGGAGCTTGTTGATGACCAGGGTGCTCAGGGCCTCGCCGGTGATGTCCTCGGCGATGATGAGCAGGGGCTTCTTGGCGCCCATGGCTTTCTCGAGCAGGGGCACCAGCTTGGTGATGTTGTCGATCTTGTCCTCGTGGACGAGCACGAGGGCCTTGTCGAAGTTGACGGTCATGTCGTCGACGTCGGTGACGAAGTTCGGCGACAGGTAGCCGCGGTCGAACTGCATGCCCTCGACGACGGTGACCTCGGTCTCGAGGCCCTTGCCCTCTTCGACGGTGATGACGCCGTCCTTGCCAACCTTCTCGAAGGCGTCGGCCATGATCTTGCCGGTATCGGGGTCGTTGTTGGCCGAGATGGTGGCGACGGACTGGATGTCCTTCTTGCCGTTGACGGGCACGGCCATGGCGTCGATGGACGCGGTGGCGAGTTCGATGCCCTTCTTCATGCCGCGGACCAGGCCGTTGGCGTCCACGCCGGCGGCGATGTAACGCAGGCCTTCCTTGAACAGGGCCTCGGCCAGCACGGTGGCCGTGGTGGTGCCGTCGCCGGCCACGTCGGAGGTCTTGCTCGAGGCCTCCTTGACCAGGCGGGCGCCCATGTTCTCGGCCTTGTCGGTCAGTTCGATCTCCTCGGCGACGGTCACGCCGTCCTTGGTGACGGTCGGGCCGCCCCAGGACTTGTCGATCACCGCGTTGCGGCCGCGGGGCCCGAGGGTGGCCTTGACGGCTGAAGCGAGTTTTTCCACGCCGGCGAGCAGGGCCTGCCGGGCCTCGAGGTCGAAGGTGAGTTCTTTGGATGCCATGGGCTGTTCTCCAGGAAGCGGGCGTCCCTCGCCCGCGGTCGTCTTGCGTGCACCCGGCCCGAACGGACCGCGTGGTCAGAGGAGAAGGCAACAACGGTGCCAAACCGCGGCGGGGGCTGCCGGCCCCGCGGGCAAGCCGCGGGACCCGGCCGCCTGCCTGCCCGGGTCCCGCCGCCCGGGCAGGCTGCCAAGCTGGCAGTCCGGCACCGTGATCCGGGCGGTTCGATGCGTTCGCCCCCCACCACCGGTGGCGTTGGTCACCCGGGCCCGCTGGGCGACGCTATCATCAGCACCGTCCAAGGAAGGACACCCGGAATCCCGGCTCGGCGAGCCGGGCCACCCCCGAATCGAGACCGGAACCGATGATCACCCTCGCCTACGCCGACCCCGCACCGTACCTGCCGATCTTCTTCATGATTCTGGCCGCCGTGGGGTTCGCGGTGCTCAACATCGTGGGGTCGTTCGTGCTCGGTCCGAAGCGGCTGGGCGACCGGAAGGGCGAGTCGTACGAATCGGGCATGACCCCGGTGGGAACCGCCCGCAAGCGGTTCAACGTGCGGTTCTATCTCATCGCGATGGTGTTCCTGGTCTTCGACGTCGAGGTCATCTTCCTGTATCCCTGGGCCGCCACCTTCACGAATCTGGACCCGCAGAGCGATCAGAGCCTGATCTGGCTCATGCGGATCCTGTTCTTCCTGCTGACGACCGTGGTGGCCTACCTGTACGGCTACCGCAAGGGCGTCTTCAAGTTCGACTGACCCGGCCGGGCGTCGCATTCGAGGCCGCTCCGTCGCATCCCCGAACCCCGCCCGTGCGTAGAGCCCAAGACGATGAACCCCGCTGTCCAGACCAGAGCCGAGCGGACCGCCCCGCTGCGGTCGGGCCCGGGCGAACGGCTGGCATGCGGGATCGTTGCGGCGGGCTGTCTGGGCGTCCTGGCCACCGCCGCTTGGATGAACCCCTCCACCCGAGGACACGGAACCCACACCCAGATCGGCCTGCCCCCCTGTTCATGGGCCATCTGGTTCGACAAGCCGTGCCCGACCTGCGGCATGACCACCGCGTTCTCGCACGCCGGCGAGGCGCAATGGGGCGCCTCGTTCCTGACCCAGCCGGCCGGGGCCGTGCTGGCGATCGGGACAGCCACGGCCTTCTGGCTGGCGGTCCATGCAGCGGCGACGGGCAGCCGCGTCGGCCCGATGGCCGGCTGGCTGGTCCGGCCGCGCACGGTGACGCTGCTGGGCGCCGGGCTCATCGCGGCGTGGGTCTATAAGATCGTCACCTGGGGCGGCGCCTGAGCGCCGGCCCCCC
>TARA_R110000782_G_scaffold101029_14_pt1 | contig 16657 bp, 10 predicted proteins | sample TARA_R110000782 | Tara Oceans TARA_R110000782 (sample SAMEA4397859) | marine metagenome | biome: Polar Biome; feature: [SRF] surface water layer (ENVO:00010504); material: water (ENVO:00002006), including particulate matter (ENVO:01000060) such as... | depth 5 m
GCTCCGCCTCCTGGTCATGAACCACGAAAAGCCCGCCGCCAAGGCGGGTTTTTTCGTGCGCTCATCGTGCCCGGGTCCCCCACCGCTCCACCCATCAGCCTCCCGCCGGCTCCGCCTCGCCGATCGGAGCGGCCCCCTCGGCGCGGTGAACGGGCCTTTGGAACCAGGCCTGCTGATTCGGCACGACCACGGTGACCGGGACGTCGCGGAACCAGAGCGTCACGTCCGCGATCTGATCGATGTCCGGGTTGTGCAGGGCCGCGGCGGGATCGGAGCGGAACACCAAATCGACCACGCCCGCGTCCGCCCAGGCCCGGAGCCGGGCGAGCACCACCGGATCCTCCTGATTGATCCCCCGCCCGCCTCTGGCGACACTGCCGCCGAGGTGCCAGTTCGTTTCACCGCCGGCCGGCAGGCTGAGTTCGCCGAGCTCGGTCTCCTCGCCCGCGAACACGACATACAGCCGCCCCGCGAGCGCGTGCGTGAACGAGGTCACTCTGAATCGCAGGTTCGCACGATTCCAGCGGGATTGCTCGCCTTCTCCCAGATCCAGTCTGAGATCGGAGATCTCTACCGCGTCGCGCGTCGCCTCGGCCGCGGTCTGGTCCGAAACGAGCCCGACAATGGCCGAGCCCGCCGGGAGGATCCGGACCACCTGTTCGGTCCGGAACGGGCCGAGTGCGACGATCACTTGCGGCGCGTCGCCGCCCGCCTTGATCGTCAAACCGGCCTCCACGAACGCGGTGATTTCCTCGGGCGGATCGGCCGGATCGAATCCACGCAACTGGATCGAACTCGACGAAGTCTCGCCCCAGAAGCCGGCACCCGAAGGGATCACGAATGGGCCCTCCGTCGTCGCGCGGCCTCCCAAGGCGTACTCGCCCTCGGGCGTGACAACCCCGACGGATCCGGTGGTGGCGATCGCGTCGTAGATGCTGATCCGGCCTGCGTTACCGCCGAACCCGGCGGGCGTCTTGATGCGGGTGGTATCCCAGGAGACACGAAATCCGAGCGCGCGTTGGTCCGCGGCGGCGCGGTCGCGGATGCGGATGTCGGGCTTGATCCCCGCCGCGATGTACGCTTGCATCTGCTCGGGCGTCATCTGTTGGCGAAGGAACGCGTTGGCGAGAACCTGCCCCCATCGGGGATCCCAGGGCGTGCCGCTGTCCGACTGGTGGGCGAGGCCGCGGGTGAGCAGCGTTCCCCAGTGGCCGGTCGAGAAACCGGGGTAGGCATCGGATCGGACCGCGATCTCGGACAGTGCCTCGTCCACGCCGACCCGGTCGAGCGCGAGCAACGCGGCGTCCGGCAGGCGGGCGTAGACGCTGCCCCCACGGGTCCAGACCGCGAAACCCGCCGTGCCCAAACCGGACAACAACAGCACGATCGCAGTTACGAAACCGGGTCGGTGGACACGCCGAAGAACGCCACTGGTCGCGTCCGGTGCCGTCAGGTCCTGCCCGCACTCAGGACAAGCGCTGGTTGGGTCAAGGCCGGCGAGATCGAACTTGCACTTGCGGCAGAAGTGGCCGCGAGCGGCGATGCGGCCGCGGAGGGCGACCGCACATACGATGATGCCCAAGGTCAGCAGAACGGTTCCGATAGGGATCATGCGGACGCTCTCTCTTTATGGTGCGTCAGGAGATTGCAGCGGCTCGCCCGTGACCCATTGACGCTTGTTGGGGGTCGGCAACCGATCGCCTTCGGGTCTTTGTAGGGGGACGTTGCGGAAGATGATGTCACCCGCGAGGATCGCGTCGATCATCGGGTGCTGGTACGCCAGATCGAGATCCGGTGTCAGCACGATGTCGATGGTGCCGGTCGATTCCCATCTCGCGAAGAGTTCGTCGGCGGACTCCCCTTCCAGCGGTGGCACCCCGAGAAACAGCAGGTCCGTGCCGAGCCCCCCGTAGCCTTCCCCGTCGTTGGGGAGGACGAACGGGGTCGGGTCATCGAAGCGTTGGCCGTCGGGCCCGATGACGGCCACGGTGTAGGCTGAGTGATACCGGAGCGGAAATGCCACGTTGATCCCGCCACTCAGGAACATCTGGCCCGGCGCGGGGGGGCCGTGCCCATAGCCGGTGAATCCGGGCGAGTACACGATCAATCCGGCGGCGAACTCGCGGAGGGCGTCGTCGTCCTCGATGACACGTATCGACTTGAACGGGTTGGCGTCGATCCGCAATCCCCGCGTTTCAACTCCCGCGACTCTCGCTACGACGCTGCCCGTCCGCGCATCTATCACCTCTACTTCGAATCGTGATCTCCACGCTCTCGCCCGCGGCCAGTGCGGCGCGCTGTTCATTCGATAGCGGCAGAAGGTGGCTGTGCCATCCGACGGTGTTGCGGATGATTGTCGCCTCCTCTGTCATCTCCAGCATCGGATCTGGTGTTCGTCCCCCCAGGTCCTCAACTCGCAGCCGGTAGTTATAAAGCGGCTTGATTCCCAGAACGTGCTCTGTGAGGCCGAGCGTCCCGAAAATGTCTTCGCGGAACACGACCGCGAGCGGGACCGTCGAGGTGCGGGACGAGACGTGCTCCCTGATCGCGATGTCGATCTGGAGCGATCTTTCGAAGAGCAGCTGCGCTTGCCGAGCGTCGAGATGCCCACCCGTCAACGCCGCGCCGAGGCGCACAGCGACCTGTGGCGAGTTCGCCCCGACGACAAGGGCGACTTTGAGATCGCGCTCGATGATGGGGCGCAGTGCGGGCCGCAGGGTCCTGGCGTCCGAAAGTCGGGTGACGACTTCGTCGCTGGCCCCGTGCAGGTCCGCCCGGTGCAGCCAGACCAGGACCGCGTCCGGCACGCGGGGCAGGATCCAGGTGCGGACGGCCGGCGAAGCGGTCAGCAGGGCAGCGGAGGCGAGCAGAAGCAAGACCATCGCCGCGGCAGCGGGGAGGCGGCGGAAAGCTCTCAGCTGTGCACGCGTCGCTTTCGCCACCTGAAGATCCCGCCCGCACTCCGGGCACGCGGCCGGGGCGGTCAGGCCGGCGAGGTCGAACCTGCATTTGCGGCAGAACCGGCCGCGGGCGATGGTGCGGCCGCGGAGGGCCAGGAGCAGGAGGATGATCGCCGCGACGAGAAGGGTGAGGCCGATGGCGAGCATGGTTAGTCCTCCTGGGCGCGGTCCGCGGGTGTTGCGGCCGGGGGGTCGGCGGGCGAGTCCATCACCGGGCGGCCGGGGATGTGGTCCGGGTGGGGCGCGCTGGTGGTGACGGCGTTGCCGGGGTCGGTGCGGGTGACCTTCACGTTCTCGAAGCGCAGGGGGACGCCGAGGATGGTGGTGATGCCGGGGGTTCGTTCGGCGTGGCGGGGGTCGGGGCGGATCTCGATGGTGACCGTCTCGGCTTTGGCCCAGGCGTCGCGGATGGCGCGGTCGGCGTCGGTCGCCGAGTTCCACGCCACGCCGCTGATGCCGTAGCCGCCGGGCATGGCGTGCGAGGTGATGGTCGAAATCTCGGTTTCGACGCCGTCGTGGATCACAACGACCGGGCCCGAGATGGCGACCGGGTGGTGGTCGAAGATGACGGCCACGCGGGCGAGCGGTCCGGGGGCCTCGTCCGGCGGGAGGTAGAGCGGGCCGAGGCGGATGCGGGGACCGTCGCGGAAGGCGGCGATGGTGTCGGGGTCGGTGACCCGGCCGACGATCTCGGCGTCGGCGGGGATGACACGTGCGGTGAGGGTGGCGGTGTGGGTCTGGCGGACGTGCTCGTGGTCGTCGCGCATGCGGACGGCGGCGGTCTCGTACGTCAGTTCGACCGTCAGATCGGTGTTCGGCTCGATCCGGGACCAATCGACGTTGGAGAGCTCGATGATGCTGCCGGACCTGCCCGACCTGCCGCCGAAGTTGGCGCCGGGCAGGCTCATGCCGGTCATTCCGCTTCCGGAGAGCGGGATGGTCAGGCCGAGCTCGGGGAGGTGCGCCCGCACGGGCTCGAGCTGCTGGAAGAGGTCCCCGACGCCGTCGTTGAGCAGGCCGGTGCTGTTGATGACCGAGGACCGCTGGGCAGCGCGGACCTGGACGGACACACCGAGGCTCGTCGCCCCGTGGCGGAGCATGGGCGGGATGGTGGCCGAGGACACGAAGGCGGCCTGAAGAAAGTCGCGGGTCTGCTCGGGTGTGAGCCGGCCGGTGGACATGGCGACGGCCAGCACCTCGCCGTGGCGCGGGTTCCACGGCGTGTTCGTGTCGGCGTGGTGCGCGACGGCTTCATCGATAAGGCGTGTCCAGATCCGCTCGTTCAGCGGCGGGATGCGGGTGAGGCGGTTGTCGGTGATGTCCACGAAGGCCGCGTCGACGCCGAGGCGGTGCAGGGCGAGGACCATGCGGTCGTGCATGGCCGCGAAGATGCGGGCGGTGTTGTTGGTGGCGGCGATGCCGGTGAGGGTGGCGCCGGCGAGCAGGAGGACCGCGCCGGACGCGATGCCGAGGCGGCTGGCTCGGCGCAGGCGCGGGCGTGTGGCCTTTGGGAGCGACAGGTCGCGACCGCACTCGGGGCAGTTCGGGGCCGCTCCGAGCCCGGCTAGATCGAACCGGCATGATCGGCAGAAGCGGCCACGGGCCACGACGCGGCCGCGGAGGGCCAGGGTCAGCAGAACGACCGCGGCGGCGAGGAGGGGCAGGGCGATCCAGAGCATGCGATGAGCATACTGAGTAGAACACCGCGGTGTTGCGGAGTTCTCGTTCGGGTTCGGTTTTCAGAACGATGGGCTCGGCCCGTCGGGCCGACGGAGGGCTGGAAGCCCTCCGCTCCGCGGGTCGTGATGGCTACGGGTGGTCACTCGCCTTGGACGGCGTTCAGGCCCCGGGCTGCGGGAGCTTGCGTTTGGTGTGGCGGACGATCTGGCCGGTCTCGAGGTAGATCACGTCCTCGGCGATGTTGCCGAGCAGGTCGCCGACGCGCTCGAGTTCGCGGGAGACGCGGTACATGAGCATGCCGGTGCCGGCGTTGTGCGGCTCGCGTTCGATCAGCTCGCGGATCTCCTCGAAGGCCCGCTTGTCGAGCTGGTCGATGGTCTTGTCGTTGGCCCGGATCATGCGGGCGGCCTCGACGTCGGAGTTGACCACGGCCCGCAGCAGCTCCTCGCAGGCCACGGGGACCCGGTCGCCCAGCTCGCGCAGGGCGGTGGGCCATTGCGGCGCGGGGGCGGTGAGCTTCAGACACACTTTGGCGATCGAGGTCGCGTGGTCGGCGACACGCTCGATGTCCTGGTTGACCTTCAGACAGAAAGTGAGCTGACGCATGTCGTGGCCGAAGGCACGCTCGAGCGTGAGCAGACGCAGGCACTCCTGCTCGATCGCGACTTCTTCGGTGTCGACGTCGTTCTCGCTGGTGCGGACTTTCTGGGCCAGCTCATGGTCGAGGTCCCACAGGCCGGCGACGGCCGAGACCAGCAGATCGATGGCGAGGCTGGCCTCGCGGATCACCCGCCGGCGCAGGGACGCCAGTTCCTCGTCGAACTTGGCGTGGGCGGCCAGACGCGGCCTGGGCGCGGGGTCCTGACGGTCGGGATGCTGCTCGAAGATCGGCATGGCTGAGCCATCCTTGGCTGGATCCGGGGTGCGCGGCCCCGACGACCGGGACCATCTTGCAAGTTTAACACAGAACCGACTTTCAGGCGGCCGGCGTCGGGGATTCCGCCGGCTTTCGCGTCTGCAGGGCCCGGATCAGCGCCTTGGCGAGGCCGATGGGGTCGGACGAGAGCTTTGAAGGCGGGCGGAGATAGATCTCGGCCAGCGGGCGTCCGGTGCTGCTGCGGGCGTTGGTCTGGGCGAGATCCGCGGCCACGGTTCGGACGGGTCCGATGTCGGCGGCGGCGAGCGCGTCGGCGACACGGGCGGGGTCGGCGGTCATGAGGACCACGTCGCCGGCCCGGGCCGCCAGGGCGCGGACCCCCCACTGCTGGGCGGCCGCACGCAGGCGGGCGAGCAGAGCCAGCCGCTTCGCGGGCGGGGGCATGTCGCCGTAGGCGGACACCAGGTCCCGCTCGACCGCGTCGAGTTCCTGCAGCGTGACGGCCGAGGCGAGGCGGCGGTAGGCCTCCAGCCGGCGCTGGTCGGATGGGATGTACGGTCGGGGGAGCAGGCCGTAGACGCCGATGTCCACCGCGGTGTGGGCGACCGGATCCTCGCCGGTGGTATTGGTCAGTTGGTTGACGGCGTTGTCGAGCAGGCGGCAGAACATCTCGTAACCGACTGCGGCGATGTGGCCGGACTGCTCGGAGCCGAGCAGGTTGCCCGCGCCGCGGATCTCCAGGTCACGCATGGCGATCTTGAAGCCGGCACCGAGCATGGCGTACTCCTCGATGGCCTTGAGGCGCTTCTGAGCGACCTCCTTGACCGTGCGGTCGGAGGGGAGGAGCAGGTAGCAGTAGGCCCGGTGGTGGCTGCGTCCGACGCGGCCGCGGAGCTGGTGGAGTTCGGCGAGGCCGAACCGGTCGGCGTCGTCGATGATCATGGTGTTGGCCGTGGGGATGTCGATGCCGGCCTCGATGATGGTGGTCGAGACGAGGATGTCCGCCTCGCGCCGCATGAACTTGAGCATGACCTCCTCGAGTTCCCTGGGCTCCATCTGGCCGTGGCCGGCGACGACCCGGGCGCCGGGGATCAACGCCCGGACCTTCGCGGCCACGGTCTGCAGGTCGTGGACGCGGTTGTGGACGTAGAAGACCTGGCCCTCGCGGGCGAGTTCGCGCTTGATGGCGGCGGCGATGCGCTTCTCGTTGTAGGGGATGACCTCGGTGACCACGGCGCGGCGGTCCACGGGGGGCGTGGTCAGGCTGGAGATGTCGCGCAGGCCCAGCATGGACATATGCAGGGTGCGCGGGATGGGCGTAGCCGAGAGGGTGAGCACATCGACGGTCATGCGGAGCTGGAGCAGGGCCTCCTTGTGCTCGACGCCGAAGCGTTGTTCCTCGTCGATGACGACCAGACCCAGGTCGGCGAACTTGACGTCCTTGGACAGCAGACGGTGCGTGCCGATGACCACGTCCACCGCGCCCTTGCGCAGGTCGATCAGGGTGTCCTTGATCTGCAGGTCGGTCTTGAAGCGGCTGAGCGACTCGACGCGGAAGGGGTAGTCCGCGAAGCGGCTGGCGAAGGTGCGTTCGTGCTGCTCGGCCAGCACGGTGGTGGGCACGAGGACCGCAACCTGCTTGCCGAACTCGCAGGCCTTGAAGGCGGCGCGGATGGCCAGTTCGGTTTTGCCGAAGCCCACGTCGCCGCAGATCAGGCGGTCGGCCGGGCGGTTGCGGGACATGTCTTTCTTGATCTCGATGAGGGCGGCGAGCTGGTCCTCGGTTTCTTCGTAGGGGAACTCGGACTCGAACTCGTTCTGCCACGGCGTGTCCTGCGGATAGGCGATGCCGGGCATGTGCTCGCGGGCGGCGCGGACGCGGAGCAGTTCGCCGGCGAGGTCCTTGACCGACTCGGCGACGCGCTCCTTCTGGCCCTTCCACTTGCGACCTCCGATGGCGGAGAGCTGGGGCTTGCCGCGGAAGCCGCCGATGTACTTCTGGACGAGGTCGATCTGCGAGCAGGGCACGTGCAGGCGGCTCTTGCCGGCGAACTCGAGCGTGAGGTATTCCTCCATCGCCTTCTCGTCGGGCTTCTTCCTGGGCGGGCCCTTGATGCCGGGCGGGGGCGTGGCCTTCGCCTTGTCCTTGGTTCCGCCGGCGGGCAGCACGGCCAGTCCGGTAAACCTGGCGATGCCGTGGTCGGCGTGGACGACATAGTCGCCCTCGGCGATGTCCAGGAAGGTGTCCATCGCGCGCCCGGCGCGGATCTTGGACACCCGGCGTCGGACGCTGGAGCGGTGCAGCAGCTCGCCCGAGGGGACGAGCGCGGTCCGGGGCGGGGCGCCGGCGTGGTCGGTGCCGTCGCCGTGGAGTTCGCCGTCGCCCCAGACCATGCCGCGGCGGATGTCGAGCACGCGGCGTTCGATGTCGGTGCCCGGGGCGTGGGTGGCGATGAGTTCGCCCAGGCGGGCGGCCTCGGCGTTAGACGCGCAGGCGAGGATCACGCGGGCGGTCTCGGCCAACTCGGCCAACTCGCGGACGGCCTGGCCGACCTCCTTGTCGAAGGCGGGAAGCGGCGACACGGGCAGGTCGATGCGGACATCGGCCGTGGCCGCGCCGGCGGAGAACTGGTTGAGTTCGGCCAGGGCGTGGGTGCGTTCGGAGAGCGCTTTGAGAACCTTGGGGGGCGGGTAGATCGTGCGGCCGTCGGAGACCCGCTCGAAATAGCCGCGGGCCTGCTCGACGACCTCGAAGGTCTCGGCGAGGATCACCACAGTTCCTCCGGGGGCGTACTCGATCACGGAGGTGTCATCGCGGGACTCGGCCAGCGCGGTCTGTCCGGCGGCCGCCAGCGTGCAGCGGTCCAGCGCCCGGTCCGAGCCCATGGTCTCGAGATCGAACTCCCGGAGGGAGTCGATCTCGTCGCCGAAGAAATCGAGCCTGACGGGGGCCGGGGGGCCGGCCTCGCCAGAGACGGGGGAGAAGATGTCGACGATGCCGCCGCGGACGGCGAACTGGCCGGGGTCCTCGACCGTTTCGACGCGGTCGTACCCGGCGGCGACGAGCCAGTCGATGAGGTTCGACAGGCCCGGGGCGTCGCCCCTGATCAGCGTGCGGACCAGGGTGTCGAGGCGCTCGGGCGACGGGGCGGGTTGCATGAGCGAGGCGACCGGGACGATGAGCACGCGGGGCGCGTGGCCGTCGCGGAGGCGTCGCAGCACGGTGGCACGCTGGGCGAAGAGTTCGGCGGACACGTTCGTCTCGCCCGGGGCCAGCTCGAGTGCGGGGACGATGGTGCCCGCGCCCGGCTCGAGCGCGTTGACCTCGGCGGCGATGTCCTCGGCCTCGTCGGTGTGGGCGCAGGCGATCAGCACGGTCCGGGAGATCATCCGAGCCACGGCCAGCGCGGTGAAGGACACGGACGGGCCGACGTTGCCCGTCGCGACCACCCGGCGGCCGTCGCGCAGGGCATCGGCCAGTGCGCGCACCGGTGCGTCCCGCTCTGCGATGTTCGTCAGGTCGGCCATGGAGTTCCGGGCCGCGCCGGGCGCGGCGGTCTGACGGATTTTTGGTCGTTCGCGGGGCCCGGACCACGCCGGGAGCCCGGGATTTGCGGCTATTCGGCCGTCACGTGCTCTCGGATGTTCAGGATCGTGCGAGGGCCGATGCCCCGAACGCGGTCCAGGTCCTCGACCGAGCGGAACGGGCCGTTGACACGGCGATCCTCAACGATCCGTGCCGAGAGGGCGGGGCCGATGCGGGGCAGCAGTTCGAGCTCGGCGGCGGTGGCGGTGTTGAGATTGATCCGCACCGAGGGGACCGGGGCGGCCCGCTCGGTCGGATGCGCGGGCATCGGGCGGCGGTCGGCGGTGGCGGTCAGGCCGGTGATGGCCGCGACCAGCAGGACGCCGGCCGCGGCGAGGCGGGTGGGCCGCGCTGCGGTGCGGCGGGCGGTCTGACGCTCTGGTTCCAAAGCGGGCATGGGTTGGGGTCTGGTGGCGGGGTTGGTTGGTGGGGTCAGGCGGTCGGCTGGGGCGCCCGGGCCGGGCCCGCGAAGGCGCGGGCCTGGGCGGGCATATCGCCCCGGATCAGGGCGGATCGCAGGGCGGCGAGGCGTTCGTGCACGGGGCGCGGGGCGATGGCCGCGTCGGCGAGCGCGCCCTTGGGCATCTCGGCGGAACTGGGCGGGTCGGCCAGGTCCTGCCAGCAGACCGACTGGACGAACGGCTTGGCGAGCGCGACGGAGAGGAAGGCGCTGGCCCAGTCGGCCTGGGCCTGGGGCGACCAGGGCTGACGCCAGGTGCCCCCCGAGCGGGCGGCGCCGGGCTCGTCCGGCTCTTCCGCGGGCGCGTCGGGATCGGCGAGGGAGGCGGGGTCGATCGGGGCCGCGGGGACCCCCACCGCCGAGAGGGCGATGGGCCGGTCGAGGGCGGCGTACTGGTCGAGCATGGCGGAGAAGGCCATCAGGTCTCGCGTGGCCAGGCCCGGGGCGGGCACGCCCATCTGGACGCGCAGGGCCAGCGTGTCGAACTGGATGCCCGCCTGGGCGAGCATCTCGGCGTAGAGCGTCGGGGGCAGCGAGCGCCGGTCGGCGGAGTGGTGCTCGCCCCAGGGCTCGACGATCTCGACCTGGACCTTGGCCTTGGGGTGCAGCTTGCGGACAACCAGCACGCAGATGCGGGTCAGGTCGATCATCTGCTCGAAGGTGAAGGCGAAGTTCCGGTTGGCGTGCAGGCCCGAGCAGACCGTCCAGCGGGACACGGTCCGCCGGTAGCGGGTCACCACGGCCTTCATGTGCTCGTAGACGAGTTCCCGCAGGGTTTCGTAGTCGTTCTCCCAGATGTAGAGCCACTCGGGCACGGCGTGGGGTCGGAAGTCGACGACCGGGCCGGCGACGACGGGGAGTTTGGCGGTTCGGACGGCCCATTCGATCCAGCGGTCGGTGCGGGCGAAGGCGTACTCGCCCTCGGCGGGCTCCATCTCGATCCAGCGGACGGGCATGGTGATGAAGTCGGCGGTGTTGGCCGCGAGGCCCTTGGCCTGCTCGGAGAAGACCAGCGGCGATATCGCGCAGCCGATGGCCGGGGCGTGCGGCAGCACGAGGCCGGCCCGGGTGGGGTGGAGCACGGGCTGGCTGGCGCCCAGGTCGTCGGCCGCTCTGGCGTGCATCTCGGCGCGGGCGGGCCCGCCGAAGTCCAGCTCGGCCTGACGCACGGCCAGACGCTCGGAGGCTTCCATCGCGATCCAGAGGGCACGCAGGGCGAGGCGGTCCGCATCGTCGTCGGGCGCGGCGCCGTGCGGGAGCGCGACCAAGGCGCGGGTGAACGCGTCGCGGGCGTGGTCGACCACGGGCATCACCGGGTCGTCGGCGAGCGATTCGAACGCCTGCCACTCCTCGAGCTTGTTGAGGATCAGCATGACGCGGTGGCGGGCCAGCTCGAGGGTGAGCAGGTAGGGCCGGTCGCGCTCGGGCAGGAGGCAGGTCTGCAGGATCAGCTCGCCCATGGGGCGGAGCGGGCTGCCGTCGGGCAGGGGGTCCGCGTCGATGGTGGCCAGGGCCCGGGCGTCGAGGTTGACCTGCAGCGAGAGAGCTGCGGCCTCCGCGTTGGTCTTCTCGCAGCGGATCAGGCCGGGCTCGGCGATGGCCGAGCCGGTGACGGGGACGGAATCCGGGCCCACCACGGACGCTCCGTGCAGCACGCCTTGGGCCGGGGGGGCCAGTCTCTTGGTTACGGCAAAGGCCAGCATCGGGTCTACACACCACCGCCCGGTCCGGGCACTTTGACCCGGGGCGGCGTCGGGCCGTCGGCGGGCGTTCGGATACCTTACGGCGGATCTGCGGCCGGGGCGAGCCCGGACGGGTCCGGCGGGGCGGTGCGGGCCCGGATACCCTCCGGGCATGCCAACAAACGCGACAGGGCGGCACGGATCGGCGGTGTTTTCCACAGACCTGAACCTGCCGGACCGGCGGGTGGGCAAGGTCCGGGACACCTACCGGCTGCCCGGGGAGGGGCCGGGCGGGTCCGACGCCATCCTGATGGTCGCCAGCGACCGGCTGAGCGCTTTCGACGTGGTGATGCCTACGCCCATCCCCGGCAAGGGGCGGCTGCTGACGGAGATCGCGGCGTTCTGGCTTCGCCAGATCGAGGACGCCGGGCTGGGGCCCACGCACCTGATCTCGACCGACGACGCGCTGGTCCCCGACCGGGCGCTGACGGCGACGACCGGGCGGGCGGACCTGCGCGGGCGCGTGACCATCGGGCGGCGCTGCGCGGTGATCCCGGTCGAGTGCGTGGTGCGCGGCTACCTGGAGGGGACCGGCTGGAAGGACTACCAGAGGTCCGGATCGGTGTGCGGTGTGGCGCTGCCGGCGGGGCTTGCGCAGTGCGAGCAACTGCCCGAGCCGATCTTCACGCCGGCGACCAAGGCCGAGGAAGGGCACGACGAGAACATCGGTTTCGAGGCGGCGTGCACCCACGCGGCGGCGATGGGCGGGCGGGCGCTGATGGAAAAACTGCGGGCGCGGTCGCTTGCGATCTACGCGATGGCATCGGAGTACGCGGCGGCGCGGGGGATCATCCTCGCGGACACGAAGTTCGAGTTCGGGCTGCCGCTGCGGGCGGACGGGACGGCGGACACCGACGCCGAGCCGGTGCTGATCGACGAGGCGCTCACGCCGGACTCGAGCCGGTTCTGGGAGGCGGCGTCGTACGGGCCGGGGCGTGCGCAGGCGAGCTTTGACAAGCAGTTCGTCCGCGAGCACCTGCAATCGCTCGTGGACGCGGGGGCGTGGGACAAGTCCGATCCCGGGCCGGCGCTGCCGGACGACGTGGTGGCCGGCACGCTGGCGCGGTACCGGGCGGCACGCGACCGCCTGCTGGGCTGAGCCGCCCGGAGACGAGGATCAGTCGCGACCGATGCCTTGGACGCCGCGCTGCTGGCGTTCGAGGAGTTTCTGCTCCACGCGGGCGCGGTGGGCGTCCATGCCGGGCGGCTCTGGGAAGATCACGTCGAAGGGCTCGACGAGGCCGGCTTTGGCCAGCTCCTCCATGCCGGGGCGGAAGCGCTGCTCGATGGCCTGGTAGGCGTAGCGCCGCAGGTCCTCGGGGGTGTAGGTGTAGAGGATCTCGGCCTCTTCCGGGCCGAGCGCGCCGATCATGTTGGACAGGGCGATGCCGGCGACGAAGGTGAAGTCGCGGTCCATGTACTCCATGCGGGCGGTGTTCTGGCCCGCGACGACGTCGCGGAGCTGCTCGCGCATGAAGAGCTGGTGGGCGCGGCGGGCGTAGTTGAACATGCCCTCGAAGCGCTCGCGGTCGCCCGCCAGCAGGCCCTCGATGAACGCGCCCTGCAGGGCCCCGTAGACCTCCGAGACCGCGACCTGCGGGGCGCCGTAGCTCTCGAAGAGCTGGCGGTCCACGAAGTCGGGCAAAGAGAGGGTCACCTCAATGGCCTTGCCGGGGTCGTTAAAGTTCTGTTCGCCCCAGGTGCGCAGTTTGGTGAACCAGAAGTTGGCCTGGCGCAAATCGCCGCGCCGGTAGAAATAACGGATGGCGTCCCGGAGGAAGTTCTCGTAGCCGGCCGCGAAGGGGCGGTAGGCGCGGCCCTCGGACTCGAAGATGCCCGAGGCCTCTACGACCTCTTCGAGCATGTCGCCATACGTGGGGATGAAGTAGGGGTTGGGCGCGACGAAGTAGACGCCGGCCTGCTGCTCGTGCACGTCGAGGTAGTTGAAGTACATGTCGCCGAAGCGCCAGAGTTCCTGGACGGACTGGAGCACGATGCGGTAGGCGTTGACGAAGTCGAGCGAGGCGGAGTTGTGGAAGTTGACCTCCATGCGACCGACGTCGGTGCCGCGGGCGGACCAGTACAGGGCGTGGGCGGCCGGGACGCGCCAGTCCACCGGGCCGAACTTCTGGACGATCTGCACCATGCGGATCGGTTCCATGTTGTAGTCGTCGATGAGCACGCGCTTGCGGGCGTGGTTGCGGGCGAGGTTCCAGGCCTCCTCGCTCTTGAACCGCTCGCGGAGGGCGGCGAACGCGGCGGTCTTGGGTCCGACCTGGTCCTTCATGAACCCCGTGTTGCGGGCGCGGACCAGCTCGTCGTGGAGCTGGGCCCGGCGCAGGAAGTCGTAGTCGATCTCCTCGCCGAGGTCGTTCTCGTAGGCGGTGAGAATGTCGGCGGCCTCTGGGGAGAGCTCGCGCAGAGCGGCGCGGGTGTCCGGGGCGTCGACGATGTCCTGGACCCACTGCGCGTAGATGGCGATGACCGAGTCGCGGTCGCGCTGATCGGGGGGGATCTCGGGCTTGGTGCCCATGATGTTGTGCCACTCGTAGGCGAGTTCACGCTTGTAGTACTGGTTGGCGTCGTCGGTGTAGCCGCCGATCTTGTGCAGGAAGATCCAGCCCAGCTCGCGGTGCATGAGCATGTCGGACGGGTTGGCCCTGAGTCCCTCGTCGCGGAGCAGGCGGACGCCGGCGTTGACCCAATCCCAGCGTTCCTCGGGGGTCTGGGTGGTGACGGAGATGTTGTAAGCAAGGTTCCAGGCGTGGAAGGACCACACGCGGGGGAAGCGGGGCTGGAGGCGGGTGATCTGGCGGGCGAGTTCGACGGCCTCGAAGTAGCGCCCTTCTTCCTTTGCGGAGTTGGCGCGGATCCAGAGGTAGTTGACGAACAGGCCACGGAGGGCACCCATGGCGATGCCGATGGCGACCTGCGGCGGGTCGCCGTCCTCGGCACGGTCGGTGTAGGCCAGCTCGTTGCGCCCGACGGAGGCGGCGACGACCGAGTTCATCACGCCCGAACCGACCAGCCCTGCGAGCAAGGCGAGCAACGCGATGAGCCGGATTCGGAGGTTGGATCCCATGGACTGTCTCGGCGGGTTCGGCGGGTTCGTTCTGAAAGGTGCGGAGGGGGGCCGGCCCCCGCTCATCCTGTGGTACGTGTCAGTGGCCGGAATAGATCGCGAGTTGGCGGGAGCGGAACGCGTACACGCCGATGCCGTAGATGGCGGCGGACGCGACGATCAGGAACATCGCCCCCGTGCTGACGCTGCCCCACGAGAGCAGTCGTCCGTCGGCGAGCCGTTCGGCCGGGCTGAGGTCGTTGTAGACGCGGAAGACGCCGCTGACGGTCTCGGCGAAGTGGTAAATGGCCCAGCGGTAGAACTGGAAGTTGCCGTCGGTGTCGGTGGTGCCCCAGCCGGGCAGGGCGTTGGTGACCCAGCCGGAGCTCTCGGCGATGAAGAAGGTGCCGATGGCGACCAGGCAGGCGACGGGGAAACTTAGGAAGGTGGCCGCGCACACGGCCAGCATGGCCAGGAAGGCGAGCTTGACCCACTGGACGGCCTGCACGCGGAGGAAGTTGGCCTGGAAGCTGCCGACCTGGTAGGAGATCTCCAGCCCGTCGGAGGGGATGGTGATGGAGTTGGTGTTGGGCTGGAAGACGATGCCGCCCTCGTTGTTGATCGAGAGCAGACCGTTGTAGAGCCGGAAGCGGATCTGGCCCCGGTCGTCGATCATCTCCGGTGCAATGGTGATGGTGTGGGAGAAGCCCAGGCCGGTGCGTTCGCGGAAGACGGGGGTGCCGTCCTCGAAAATGAAGGTCAGCGCATAGAAGATATCGGGGCGGTTGCCCTCGGCGTTGATCTTGTACCGCAGGGTCAGGGGCACGCCGCGGCGCTTGGCGTCCTGCAGGCCGGAGAACTCGAACTCCTGGTAGCGTTCGGTGTTGGGGTCGATCGAGCGGAAAGCGGTCACGGCCTCGCGGACGGCCTCGTCGCGGAAGCGGGCGCGGTCGGCGGGCGAGGGGGTGTAGTCGCCGAGGCGCTGGATGCCCTCGATGCGCTGCTCGACCGCGCGGTCGAACTCGGTGCCGGCCGGGTCGAAGGGGAGGTTGGGCACGACGGGCTTGCGGGCGGTGAGCACCCGGGTCTCGAGGAGCATGCGGTCCTCGGTCATGGTCAGGCTCGCGTCGCGGGGCTCGTATGGGCGGACCTCGCCGCCGGCGGGCTGGCCGCGGAGGTACTCGGTGAACATGAACACGCCGGCGGAGCTGACCAGCACCAGCACCGCCGCCAGCGTGGCGACCCCGAGCCACTTGCCGAGCACGTACTTGGCGGCCGAGACGGGCTTGGTCATGGTCTGCCAGATGATCTTGTCGCGCTGCTCGAAGGCGACCGTGGCCGCACCGAAGAAGAGCACGAGCAGGGCGGTGATCCAGAACGCGAACTGGTTGGCGTACTGCAGGAAGGCCTGGACGCGGAACCGCAGGGGCTGCTCGCCGTTGAGGACCAGCGGCAGGGATGCGAGCATCACGATGAGCATGGCGATGAAGATCAGCGAGACCTTCATGCGGATGGCCTCGGCCAGCACGTTGCGGGCGATGGCCAGCACCGGGCGGGCGGGGGTGAACAGCAGGCTCGCGCCGCGGAGCAGGACGATGAACGCCAGGGTGAGCTGCGAGCCGCCGATGATGACAAACCCGAACGGGGCCGACCGGGGGTTGAGCAGCATCGGCAGTCCGATGGCCAGCGCGGCCAGCAGGATCGCCAGGTAGCTCAGCCCCAGCCCCAGCCAGAGGACGAGCAGGACGACGCCAGCCGCGAGCAGCACGCCGATGGTCAACGAGTTGGGGGAGCGGGCGGCGCTGATGACGTCGGCCGCGGTCCGCAGCTCGATGCGCTGGGGGTTGATGAACTGGTTGCCCTCGGCGTCGGTGAGGAACTCGGGGGTGGTGGCGAGGGCCTCTCGCACCCCGCTGGGGTCGGTGGCGGCCTGGAGGTAGGCCCAGCCGATGGTTCCCGCGGCGAGCAGCACCACGATCACGGTGGCCGCGATCATGAACGGACGCGACTTCTGGACACGATCGATCGATCCGAGCCGGTCGCTGAAACTCACCGGTTGCCTCCCCCGCGGTCGTCGTCGCCCGCGTCGTCGAGCAGGTTGCCGATGACGTCGTCGTCGACGTCGGGCGGGGCGGCGTCCCGCGGGGCGGCCGGGCGGGGCGGCTGCTCTTCGGTGGCCGGGCTGTCGGACACGAGTTCGTCGATCACGGACGCATCGGGCCCGCTGGGGCGCGGCGCGGCCTCTTCGGGCCGGGCCGCGTCGGTGGACGCGTCGGCGGGCGCGTCGGGGG
>TARA_R110000782_G_scaffold53205_7_pt1 | contig 16582 bp, 15 predicted proteins | sample TARA_R110000782 | Tara Oceans TARA_R110000782 (sample SAMEA4397859) | marine metagenome | biome: Polar Biome; feature: [SRF] surface water layer (ENVO:00010504); material: water (ENVO:00002006), including particulate matter (ENVO:01000060) such as... | depth 5 m
CGCCGTGCCGGTCAGCCGCGCCCGCCGGTCACCGGCAGCACCACGCCGGTGATGTAGCTCGAATCCGCCCCGGACGCGAGGAACACGTACGCCGGGGCCAGCTCCTCCGGCTGGGCGGGGCGTTCCATGGGCGACGAGCCGGTCTCGTCCCCGAATCCGCTGACCTCCTCCGGCGTCAGGCCCTGATCGGACGGGTTCAGGGGCGTCCACACCGGCCCGGGCGCGACCGCGTTGACGCGGATGCCCTTGTCCAGCAGCTCCTGCGACAGCGACTTGGTGATCGCGTGGATCGCGCCCTTGGTGGCCCCGTAATCCGACAGCTCGTCGCTGCCCCGCAGGCCCACCACCGAGCCCGTCGCGATGATCGACGATCCCGGCTTCATGTGCGGCACCGCCGCCCGGCACAGACGCAGGTACGCGTACACGTTGACCTTCATCGTCGTGTCCAGTTCCTCCTCGGAGAGTTCCTCGATCTGCTTGCGGTTCTGCCACGCCGCGTTGTGCACCAGGATGTCGATGCCGCCCAGCTCGTCCACCGCCGTGCGGACGACTTCCTCGCAGAACGATCGCGTGGCCAGGTCGCCCTCGGCCACCACGCACCGCCGATCGAGCGCCTCGATCGCCTCCCGGATCTCGTCCGCGTCGGAGCGCTCTTCGGGCAGGCAGGTGATCAGCACGTCCGCGCCCTCGCGGGCGTAGAAGTAGGCCACCGACCGCCCGATGCCCGAATCGCCCCCGGTCACCACGGCCCGTCGCCCGCGCAGCTTGCCCGCGTCGTGGTAGTCCTCCCCCCGCCAGCGCGGGCGGGGCTTGAGTTCCTGCTCGCTGCCGGGCTTGGCCTGGTGCTGCTCGGGGAATGGCGGCGTCGGCTGGGACTTCTTCGGCCCGGCCGTGTCGGTTTTTTTCCGATCGGCCGGCTTCTTGCTGCTCTTCTTGGCCGCGTTGTTTGTGGGTTTGGCTGCGGGTTTGGCTGCGGTCTTGGCTGCGGTCTTCGTCGAAGTGCTTCGGTCGGGCATCGCGAGGCTCCTGCTGCGGGCGGGTGGGGGGTGGGGGTGGGGGACCAGCGGTCCTGTGTCCGGACATGGTCGCCCGGGCGTCTGTGCGTCCCATGAGCCCGGCGTGAATCCGCGCTCATGCCGGCGCGGGCACCTACCCTGTTTTCATGGGCGTCTGGATCCTCGGCGGTTTCATCCTGGCGGTCGGCGCGGCCGTCATCACCCTGGCCTGGTGGAAGCTCGGCGACCAGTGGGCCGACGACGAATACAAGAAGTTCGGCCACGGCGGCGGCCGCCCGCGCGACGAGTCCGACGGCCCGGGCCCCACGGTCATCCGCACCCGCGACGACGACGCCCCACACCTCTGAGCACACCGGATGCCCCGCTACAAACTCACCATCGCCTACGACGGCACGGACTTCTGCGGCTGGCAGAAGCAGCTGCCCCCCGACGAGACCGCACCGCCCCCGGCGCCCGGCGAGGACCGCGCCCGCACCGAACTCCGCACCGTGCAGGGCGTGCTCGAACGCGCGGTCCGCGAGGCCGTCCGGGAGCCGGTGATCGTCACCGGCGCCAGCCGCACGGATTCGGGCGTGCACGCGTGGGGCCAGTGCGCCTCGTTCCTGTCCGTGCCCGACGCCGACAAGGGCGTGGGCTGGCCGGCCGATCGCGGGCTGGACACGCTGGTGCGGGCCGTCAACGGCAAACTGCCCCGCGATGTTCTCGTGCGCGATGCCGAAGTGGTCCCGGGTGACTTTGACCCCATCTCCGGCGCGATCGAGAAGGAGTACACCTACACCTTCGCCACGGGCCACGACCGCCCGCTGTGGGACCGGCGCTTCGTGTTCCACACCTGGCACGAACTCGACGCGGTGCGGATGGCCGCCGCCGCGGCGCATCTGGTCGGCGAGCACGACTTCGCGTCGTTCGCGCAGATCAACCACGGGCGCAAGACCACCGTGCGGCGGATCTTCAACTGCACCGTTGAGGACCTGACGCCCGGCGAGAACCGGACCGACCCGGCGCACGGCCTGTTCCCGGGCGAGTTCCGGCGCCTGCGTGTCCGCGTCTCCGGCTCGGGCTTTCTGTACAACATGGTCCGCATCCTGGCGGGCACGCTGATGGAAGTGGGGCGGGGCAAGATCGACCCGGACCACCTGCCCGGCATCCTCGCCGCGGCCGACCGCCGCGCCAACCACGGCCCGACGCTGCCGCCGCAGGGATTGCGCCTGGAGTGGATCCGGTACGCCAATCCCAGCCGCGGTGCATAAGCACCCGGTCACGGCGACGCATCCGGCTCGGCCCCGGTTTCCTTCGGTCAACCCGCCCCCGAGACCGGCCGCTCACGCGGCTCGGCTTGGATTATTGATTGCACGCGGCGTGCGGGTTCGGTACGCTCCGCCGGTGAACCGGCCGCTCGCGTACCTCATCACGTGGACCACTCGGGGAACCCGGTTGCACGGGGACGAACGCGGTTCGTGGAAGTCGATCGCCGGGACCGGACGCAGCGAGTTCATTCGCGAGGATGCGGCATTTCTGGCTCGCCAGCAAGAACTCGCAAGGCACGATCCGCTCGTGCTCGACCACGCGGCCCGGGTGGTCGTCGATGACGCGATCCGCCGCGTCGCAGAAGTCCGCGGCTGGACGATGATCACATCCAACATACGCACGAACCATGTCCACGCGGTGGTGGGGGCCTCCGCCCACACGCCCGAGGAGATCCTGCGGCAGTTCAAGGCGTGGTCCACCCGCGCTCTTCGCGAGTCGGGTTGGATCGAAGGGGATCGGCCTGTTTGGACCCGCCACGGAAGCACGCGATACCTGTGGGATCAGGAGTCGATCGCCAGCGCGGGCGCGTATGTACGCGATGGCCAGGACGGCCACAGGTGGGATCAGAATCCCAATCCCAGCCGAGGTGCGTAAACACCCGGTCACGGTGACGCGTTTGGCTCGGTCCCCGATCCCTTCGGTCAAAACGCTCCCGAGACCGGCCGCTCACGCGCCTCGGCTTGGTTTTCCGATCTCAGCCGCGGTGCGTGAGCACCCGGTCTCGGTGGCGTGTCCGGCTCAATCCCGATCCCGCTTCGGTCAAAACGCTCCCGAGACCGGCCGCTCACGCGGCTCGGCTTGGATCGGGTTGCGCCTCAGTTCGCCAGCGCCCCCTCGATCGCCGCGGCGATCTGGTCGGCCATCTGGTCCGCCGTCCGGTCCGGGCCGGGGTGGGCCTGGTAGACGATCTCGCCGGTCGGCCCGATCACGATCACGGTCGGGTACACCCGCACCTTGAACGACGTCGCCAGCGCGTCGGCGCCCAGCACCAGCCGGTGCTTGTAATCGTTGTCTGCGATGTACGACCGCGGGCCCTCGGCGTCGCGTTCGCGGATGGCCGGGGCGAACACGTCCACCGCCCCGTCCGCGAACCGCGCAGCGATCTCCGACACCTTCGGCGACACCGCCCGGCACGGGATGCACCACGTGCCCCAGAAATACAGCACCGTCACCCGCCCGTTCTGTGTGCCGTTGTTCACCACGCTCCCGCCGTCGGGCGTGAACGAGAAGGCCGGGGCGCGGGGCGTCCGGGCGACGGGCGGCGTCGGGTCGGCGGGGCGGGCTGCGGGGTCTTGTGCCGGCGGGGCCGTCATGTCCGGCTCGGGCTCGGAGGGCGGCGCGGGTTGCGGCTTGGGCTCGGCGGCCACCGTGTTGTCATCGACGCGGTAGTCCTCCGGGCGGCGCACGTCGAGCATCTCGGGCGGCTGCTCGCCGATGCGCAGGTTGCTCATCTCCGTCACCAGCGAGAACTTGAGCATGCCCGCGTCCGTGATCTGCTCGAGCTTGCGGGGCAGCCTGTCGCCCGCGGAGATGAACCACCGCTCGGCCGTGTGCCCCGGCCCGCCCCGGTTGGCGCCCTGCGCCTTCACAAAGCTGATGAGGACCACGTCGCAGTTCTCGCCCGCGACCGCCTTGAGCCCCTCGTGCTCGACCGCCTCGGCCCGCGCCAGCGCCGCGGCGTACGGCTCGGGGTCGAGCAGGTTGGCCAGGTGCAGCAGCCGGGCGGCGCTGGGCATCTCCCGCGGCTCGGGGGTCGCCCGACGCGTGACGATCGCCCTCTTTGCGTCGTCCGTCCAGGTGATCTTCTCGCCCGTCCGCACGATGTCGAACGCGCTCGACGGCCCGTTGGCGCTGTCCCGCGCCTCGCCGAGCACGTGCAGCACGCGCCCGTCCTCGCCCTTGCCGAACATCAGGCGGCCGGTCATCGAGGGCATCGTGTTCTTGATCATCTCCGAGCCCTCGCCCACCAGGCGGAACTGGGCGGCAAAGCCCGGCGTCTCCGCCAGAGCCTCGGCCGAGGCGCGCAGCACGGCCTCCGGGTCGGTCTCCTGCCCGAACGCGGGGGCGACGAACGCGGGCACCGCGAGCAGGGCGGCGAGGGCGGCGGCGTGGAATCGGCTCATGGTCTGGGTCCTCCCTGGATGGGTCCTGGACATTCAACGCGGCCGGGCCGCGGGATGTTGCGAGAAACACGGACGATCCCCCCGGATCCGATCTCCTGCGCCCCCCGGCACCCCGCCCCCCGGGGGCGTCAGTCCACCCGCCCGAGCGTGGGACGCAGCAGGGTCTTCAGGGCGTCGCCCGGGCTTTCCTGACGCATCAGGTGTTCGCCCACCAGCACGATCCGCACGCCGTGGGTCCGCAGCCGGGCCAGGTCGTCGGCCGTCTTGATGCCCGATTCGGATACCAGGATGGTCCGGTCCTCGACCATGTCCACCAGGCGCAGCGTGTGGCTCAGGTCGGTGGTCATCGCCTCCAGGTCCCGGTTGTTGATCCCCAGCAGGGCGTACCCCGGATGGGGGAACCCGACATGGGGGCGGACCCGCAGCAGGTTGTCCATCGCGTGGACCTCCAGCAGCGTGGTCAGTTGGAGCTGCTGGGCCAGGATCAGCATGTCCACCAGCTCGGACTCGTTCAGGCACTCGGCGATCAGCAGGACCGCGTCCGCCCCGGCCGCCCGGCTCTGCCAGAGCTGCCACGGGTCAATGATGAAGTCCTTGCGCAGCACCGGCAGCGGCACCGCCTCTTTGACCCGCTCGATGAACGAAAGGTGCCCCCCGAAGAACTTTTCGTCCGTCAGGCAGGAAATCGCCGATGCGCCCGCGTCAAGATACTGTCGGGCGATGTCTTCCGGCTTGAAGCCATCGCCCTCGTACTCGGGACGGATCAGCCCGGCGCTCGGGCTCTGCCGCTTGATCTCGGCGATGACCGAGGTGTGCATCCCCGGCGGATGGCGGGTCACGGCCCGGAAAAAGTTGCGTGGGGGCTCGGCCTGGGCGACCAGGGCTTCGAGCTCCGACATGGAGACCTCCCCCTTGCTCCGCTCGACCTCAACGCGCTTGTGCTCGACGATCTCACGGAGCGTGGCCGGCATCGCGCGCCCGTTCGGGTCTCGTTCGGAAGGATCGGGGTTCACGGGGTTGTCATCGGGCGGGCTGGTCATCGGGTTGATCTTTGCGCTGCTGATCGGCCTGGTCGCGTCCCCCGCGGCCGCACAGGCCGTCGAGACCGGCAACGTCACCGAGATGCGGGTCGAGGACGTCGTCGCGCAGATGCAGCAGCACAAGCTCTGGATCCTGCTCATCTCCAACGCCCTGGTCATCGCCCTGCTCTTCGCGGGCGGGCTGCTCGTCCCCGGCGGCTTCGCCAAGGCCGGCCTGCGCGACGTCAGCCCCATGCCCGCCGCCCTGTGGCTCTTCGCCGGCTTGGTCGTCTTCCTCGCGTGGAGCTCGGCCGCGACCATCGTCGCCAGCAGCGGCTTCATGCAGCGCAGCGAGCTGGACGACTTCCAGAAGTCCGTCATCGTCAGCCTCGCCGGCTACATCTTCGGCGCCGTCGCCGGCCTGGGCATGCTGTTCATCCTCCGACGCAGCGCCCCCGAGTCGGGCATGAAACTCAGCGGCCTGGACATCCCCGTCGGCCTGGGCTGCTTCATGCTCGCCTACCCCTTCATCGAGCTGGCGGGCATGACCGGCGTGGCCCTGCACACCCAGCTCAGCGAAGGGGGAGCCCCGCCGCAGATCGCCCACCCCGTGCTGCAGTCGCTGACCGAGAACCCCCGCGACTTCTGGGCGTGGGGCATGGTCGCGGGCGCGGTCATCGGCGCGCCCATCATCGAGGAGCTGATCTACCGCGTCTTCCTGCAGGGCGCGCTGCTCAAGATCACCAGGAGCCCCTGGATCTCCATCCTGCTCACCAGCCTGCTCTTCGCCATGATGCACCGCATGGGCGAGACGCCCCTGCCCTGGCACGCCCTGCTGCCCATCTTCGCGGTCGGCGTCGCCTGCGGCGTCGGCTACGAGCGCACCAAGCGCGTCGGCGTGCCCATCACCATCCATCTGTGCTTCAACGCCCTCAACGTGGTCATGGCGATGCTCATCGCGCCCGAGGCCGCCGTCGCGGGCGTGTGAGCCGGACCGGGGTTTCAAATTTCAACGCGAAGCCCGCGAAGATGCGCGAAGCGGTTCCGGCACGCTCTCAAGCCGCTTCTCCGAACCGGAATCGTGTGCTTGTTTATCGGAGCCTGCGCTCGGGCAGGCCCTGCCCGCTTCGCGTCCCTTCGTGAACTTCGCGTTGAAGTCCCCTCTCTCCCATTCGCCCTACGATCCCCCTCCCATGGCCGAGAAACCCCGCATCCTGACCGGCGACACCCCCACGGGCCAGCTCCACCTGGGCCACTGGGTCGGCTCGCTCGAGAACCGCGTCGCCCTGCAGGACTCCTACGACTGCTACTTCCTCATCGCCAACATGCACGCGTTCACCACGCGCGCCGACAAGCCCGACGAGATCCGCCGCTCCACGCTGGAGATCGTCAAGGACTGGATCGCCTGCGGCATCGACCCCGAGCGGTCCACCTTCGTCCTCCAGACCGAGATCCCCGCCATCGCCGAGCTGACCTGGTACCTGGCGATGCTGCTGCCGTTCAACCGCGTTATGCGCAATCCCACGCTCAAGACCGAGCTGGACGACAAGGGTCTGGGCGACAACTACTCATTCGGCTTCCCGATGTACTCCGTCGGCCAGTGCGCGGACATCCTGATCTTCCGCCCCGAACTCGTGCCGGTCGGCGAGGACCAGCTCGCCCACATCGAGCCCTGCCGCGAGGTCGCCCGCCGCTTCAACCAGCTCTACTGCAACGTCGACCCCCAGACCGAGGACGCCGACTACGAGAAGGCCGGCGGCCTGTTCCCCATCCCGAAGGGCAAGGTCGGCCGCGTCGCGCGCCTCATCGGCACCGACGGGAAACTCAAGATGTCCAAGAGCCTCAACAACGCCATCTTCCTCACCGACGAGTTCAAGCAGATCAAGAAGAAACTCGGCGGGCTCTACACCGGCCGCGTTGATATGAACGAGCCGGGCGACATCAACAACGCCCTGTTCCAGTATGTGCGGGCCTTCATCCACGACGAGGCCCGCGTGGCGGAACTCGAGAAGAGGTACGCCGCGGGCGACAACATCGGCGACGGCCACATCAAGGTCGAAATCGCCGAGCACATCGACAAACTCCTCGCCCCCATGCGCGAGCGCCGAGCGGACCTGGCCGGCGAAAAGGGCGACGAGAAGATCCTCCAACTGCTCCGCGTCCATACCCGCAAGGCCAACGCCGCGGCCGAGGAAACCCTGTACCGCGCCAAGCAGGCCATGAAGCTCGACTTTGGGCCGAGAGAGTTGGTGTTCCGATGAGCGACGACACGGTCCAGCCCGAGCGGGCGTCCCCGGAACCCGCGGCCGCGCCGAAGGCCCCGCGGTTCCTGGTCTCCCGCATCGCCGTCGTCCTGATCGCGCTCATGTGGGTCGTCGCGGGCGTGACCAAGGTCTACTCCCTGCCGGACTTCTCGCTGCTCATCGAGCGCCACGGCGTCCTCGCGCCCGAGTGGCACGGCCTGGCGGTCGCCCTGCCGTTCGTCGAACTGGTCATCGCGCTGCTGCTGGTGTTCGCGGCCGGCAGCGAACTCCGCAAGCCCTTCGGCCGCGCGGTCCTCGCCCTGTCGCTGGCCGGCATCATCGGCTTCGCGTATTACCTCAGCCTCGTGCCCGACGCCGTGCTGCAGGAGTCCGGCTGCGGCTGCATGGGCCCCCGCGTCGCCTCCGGCATGGACAACAGCGTCCGCATCATCGCCGGCGTCCGGACCGCCCTGCTGATCGCCCTGCATCTCATCGCGCTGGTCGGCCCGATCATCACGATGCGTCGCGCCAATCCAAGCCGAGCCGCGTAAGCGGCCGGTCTCACCGACGCATTGACCAAAGCAAAGCCCCCCCGAGCCAAACACGCCCCCGCGACCGGGTGCTCACGCACCGCGGCTGGGAGGCCCAATCCAAGCCGAGCCGCGTAAGCGGCCGGTCTCACGGGCGCATTGACCAAAGCAAAGCCCCCCCGAGCCAAACACGCCCCCGCGACCGGGTGCTCACGCACCTCGGCTGGGAAGCCCAATCCAAGCCGAGCCGCGTAAGCGGCCGGTCTCACCGACGCATTGACCAAAGCAAAGCCCCCCCCAGCCGAACGCGCCCCCGCGACCGGGTGCTCACGCTCCCCGGCTAGGACGGCGTGAGCGCCGCTCCGTACACATCCCCCAACGCCGCCACCATCGTCTCCGCACTGAACGCCCGCGCGCAGATCGCCCGTCCCTGCTGCCCCAGACGCACCCGGTCGGCCGGACGCTCGTGCATCCAGCGCACCGCCGCCCGCAGCCCGTCCGCGTGGCCCACCGGGAAGAGCCGCCCGGTCATGCGCCCGTCGGGCACGGTCGGGTCCGTGAACGGGTCCAAGCACGCCTCGGGCGTGCCGTCGCAGTCGCTGGCGACCACCGGCACGCCGCAGAGCAGCGCCTGCGGCACCGTCCGCGGCAGACCCTCCCGCTCGCTCGGGTGGCACAGCACGTCCATCGCCCGCATCATCGCCGGGATCCGCTCCTGAGGCACCAGTCCGGTCGTGATCACCTGTTTTTCCAGCCCCATCGACCGCACCCGCGCCAGCAGCCGGTCGGCCCACCAGCCGTCGCCGACCCACAGCAGCCGCCAGCGCGGATCCGTCCGCAGGTCGTTGCCCAGGGCGTCCAGCAGCGTGTCGTGCCCCTTGTGCTCGGCCAGGCGCGCCACGGTGCCGATCACGAACGCGTCCTTGGGGATGCCCAGCGACGCCCGCACGCTGTCGCGGTCCTCGTCCGGCGCGGCTTTGAGAAACCGCTCCGTCTCCATCCCCGACCGCACCGTGACGTACTGGTCCGGCCGTCCGATCCCCCGCGCCAGGAACTGCTCGGTCATCGCGTCGGCGACAGAGACGATCGTGTGGCACCGCCTGGCCGCGTGCCGCTCGGCGACGGTGTAGACCCAGTTCTTCGCCCGTGTCTTCACGTCATCGCCCGGCATGAACGGCGGGCCGTGGATCGTGTGGATCACCGCTGGCCGCCCCGTGCCCGATCGCCGGAACACATCCCACGCCGCCATCCGCCCCAGGATGCCCGCCTTGGACGAGTGCGTGTGCACCACGTCGGGGCGCAGACGCTCGATGAGATCCGTCAGTTCCTTCAGGCACGCCCGGTCCGACCGCGGCGCGATCTCCCGCACCAGGTGCGCCACCTCGTGGCAGCCGATCGCCCGCCCGTCGTGGGTCCGAAAGTCTTGCACCCGCGCCAGCAACGAGCCCTCCGGCCCGTAGATCGGCCCGAACGCCAAGTGCACGTCGTGCCCGGCCGCGGCCTGCCCCTCGCACGACAGCACCGTGTTCTCCTGCGATCCGCCCAGGATCAGCCGCGTCGAGATGTGCAGGATGGTCATCGGCATGAGAGGCGCGGTCAGCGCATGCCAACACTATCGGCCCGCCGCCCCCCACGCGTGCGGCCGATCATCCGGCAGGGCCCACAAGCCCGCCGACCGCGGGCCCAGCCGCCATCACCACGCCTTTTCTCGGTCGGTCCCCCGTGGGATCCGCGGCTACTGCCCGGTCACGCGGAAGCGGTCGGGCGGCGCATCGCGCGTGGGCACTGCGACCCGCCCGGGGTTCTTCGTTTCCGCGGGCGTGGCGCCCGGCCGGGCGGACGTCCGATCCGGGGTTGGCGGCGTGCCTCGCGCCGCGTGCCGCCCATTGCCGCCCGCCCGCTGGGCCGCCGACGGGCCCGGCCGCGGGCTCGCCGCGGCGGTGCGCTCCGGCTCGTCCTCGTCCTCGCCGAGTTTGCCCAGCACGCTGGCGGCGATGCTCGCCACCGTCAGCCCGCGGCTGACCATACGCACCGCACGACCCGGCCCGATCAGCGACGCCACCGCGAACGCCCCGCCCGCGACCGCCATCGGGTTGCGGGTGGCGAACTCGATCGCGGCCGCCTTCAACTCCTCCAGCGGGTTGTCGGCCTCACCCTTCGGTCCCCGGTTGGGACCGCGGGACTTCGACTCCGGGTGCGCTTCTTCCTTCGACACCGTCGGATCCACGGCATCGCTCATCTGCTCCTTCGACTGGCGGGCCTTCTCCTTCGGTCCCGGCCCGGTGTCCGACTCGCCGATCGCCCGCAGGCGACCACTGATGACGCCCGCCGCGATCAACCCGAGCACCAGAAGCCCCGCCCCGATCGCCGTCAGCGACCAGACCCAGCCCCACTCGCGGGCGAGGGCCACGCCCACGCCCGCGAGCAGGACCAGAAATCCGATCAGGGCCACCCCGGCCGCCAGGGCGAGGACGAGCGCCGCCATCAGCGACCGGCGCACCTTCCGCACCGCCAGCTGCGCCTCGGCACGCAGCAGGTCCTGGCCGCCGTCGAAGAGATCCCGGAACCGCCACAGCATGGCTTACCGCCTGCCGATCACGCGGCCCACCAGCACGCCGGCGCCCAGGGCCACCAGCACCGAGGCCGTGGGGTTCTTGCGCACCGTGTTGCACATCGCGTCGTGCCCGCGCTTGGCCGACTCGCGGGCGGTGGTCGCCAGCTCGCCGGCCGAGTCCGCGCCGGCACGCAGGGCGTGGGCCGCCTCGGTCGCGGCGTGGCCCGACACACGCACCACGTCCTCCTTCAGGTGGGTGAGGTCCTCCTTCAGGGCGTGGGCGTCCTTCTTCAACTCGCGCATCCCGCTCCGATCGACCGACTTGTCGTCGGACTCGTGCGTGAGGTTCTTGCTCTGGCTGCTGTAAGCACTGGTCATGGCTCATTCCTTTCGGATTGCTTGGGGATCCTGAAAACCGCGGGCAGGGGCTCTCCGCCGCCCGGGAACATGCAGATCATGCCCCCCCGGCGTGATGACCCCGTGAACCCGGCATGAATCCCCTCTTAGCCTGACAAATGCTGATACGTCAACGACTTGCGCTGCGGAAAAACCCGAGCGACCAAGGCGATCAATCGCCCGCCCCGGCCCCCGCGTCCCACGCCCCCCGCTCCAACTCGAAGGTCAGCGCGTGCACCCCGTAGTACAGATCGCTCTCCCCGGTCTGGCGGAACCCAACCTTTGCCAGCACCCGGCGCGACGGCCCGTTCTCCGGATAGGTCACCGCCACCAGGCGCTCGAGGCCGACCGTGCCGAACGCATGACCCGCCGCCAGCCGCGCCGCCTCGGTCGCGTACCCAAGCCCCCAGAACGCCCGCCCCAGCCGGTAGCCCAGCTCGAACTCCGGCCCGTTGAACGCGATGGGAACCACCCCGCCCTGTCCCATCACCGCGCCGTCGGCGTTTCGGACGATCGTCCAGAAGCACAGCCCGTGCTTGGCGTGCTGGCGCGCCCCGCGCTCCAGGCGCGCGGCCACCTCCTCCCGCGTCCACGCCACGCCCTTGCCGATGTACCGCATGGTCGCCGCGTCGGACCACAGCGCCGCCATCGCGTTCAGGTCGTCCATCGACGGCACCCGCAGCGAGAGGCGTTCGGTTCGGGCGACGGTGGTCATGGGCGAACCGTAGACCGCTCTCTGGCCGGCGGACGCAGCGGTGAAGCCGCTCTCCTCAGGCAATCCGCGGCACGCGCCCGCACTCCGGGCAGGCCTGCAGCATCTCCAACCCCGCCCGGTCATACCCGCATCCGCGGCAGTGCCCCCGAATGAACTTGGGAAACTCGCTCTTCGGCACGCCCATCAGCCCAACTCGCGCCCCCGCCGCCTTGAGAAGCCCGTTCGCCTGCCCGTTGATCACAAGCAGCGTGATCAGGCCGATCAGCGGCAGGAACATCAGCACGATGTACACCACCCGCAGCGCCACCGGCGTGCCCATCGCCGCGCTGAGCCGGATCACCTGCACGAGCCCGGCGAGTTGGAACAGCAGCTGCACCAACACCGCCCCGATCGCGACCATCGGCACCGCCACCGCCGAGACGATCATCACCAGATACACCCCCGCACCGAACAGGATGAGCCACAGCAGTTCCCGCTGCCGCCGCGCCACGGCGATCAGATCGATTTCACGGTCGTTTGCCAACACGCCCTCGTTTCGTTTCAGTGCCGGATCGCCCCAGAGTCGATCAGACAACCGGGTCCCGGTCGATGTCGCTGGTGGGGTACACCCCCGCCTGCTTCAGCCGCGCGATCAGCGCCTCGGTCCCCGCGCTGCGGGCGAACGCGAGTTCCTCCGGGTGCACCGCGATGCACCACAGCAGCCCGAACGGCTCGCCCGCCAGCGTTTCGTTCCCGATCGCCCGATCGAACACGACGCAGGTGTTCTTCTCCTCGCCCGGGATCTCGGCGGTCTGCATCGGTTCGAGCCGGCCCATCGAGGAATAGTGCCCGATCGCCGTGAGCATCGACCGGACGCTCATCGCCCGGTCCAGCCAGGGCGAGGCCGCTTCGTCCAAGTCTCCGTCGATGCCCTTGCGCCGGGCGGTGGCCGCGGCGAGTTCGTACTTCCCCAGGCTGCTCCGCTTCTGCTCCGTCCTGCCGGGACCGACGAGCTGCATCGTCGTGAACACCGTGCCGGAATCGGAGGGGAACAGCCACAGGTCCACCGGCCCACCGACCGGCCAGCCGATGATGGCCGCCAGCACCGATTCGTCCGGCTCGCCGAGGTGCCGGGTCAGCAGCGCCCGCTTGGCGTTGTAGTACCCCTCGTCCGACCAGTCCCCGCCGCCCCCGCTGGATCCAAACAGCCTTCCCAGAAACCCCATGCGACCTCCCCCTCAGAGCCCAACCCGGGCCTGCGTGCGGCGGGGAAGGTACCGTATCGGGGTCTTCCACGCAACACGCGGCCACAAAGAACAAAGACGCCCGGGGACGGGTCCCCGGGCGTCGCGTTCGGATTGTGATGCCGGCTCAGCCCTTGGCCCGGATCGCCGCCTGCGCCGCCGCCAGCCGGGCGATCGGCACCCGGAACGGCGAGCAGGACACGTAGTCCAGCCCCGCCTCGTGGCAGAAGAACACCGACTTCGGGTCCCCGCCGTGCTCGCCGCAGATGCCCAGCTTGAGCGTCGGGTTGGTCTTGCGTCCGCCCGCGATGCCCATCTTCACCAGCACGCCCACGCCGCTGCGGTCCAGGCTCTGGAACGGGTCCTCGGGCAGCAGGTCCTTGCCCAGGTAGTCGGGCAGGAAGGTGTTCACGTCGTCGCGGCTGTACCCGAAGGTCAGCTGCGTCAGGTCGTTGGTGCCGAAGCTGAAGAAGTCGGCGTGCTTGGCGATCTGCTCGCTCGTCACCGCCGCGCGGGGGATCTCGATCATCGTGCCGATCTTGATGTCCAGCTTCTTCTTGAAGCCCCGCTCCTTCTTGACCGCCGCGATGGTCTTCTCGACCTGCGCCCGCAGCATCGCCAGCTCGGCGTCGATGCCGATCAGCGGGATCATGATCTCGGGCACGGCCTTGACCTTCTTGGCGTCGCAATCGATCGCCGCGCCCACGATGGCCCGGACCTGCATGTCCAGGATCTCCGGGTAGGTCACCGCCAGGCGACAGCCGCGGTGGCCCATCATCGGGTTGGCCTCGTGCAGCATGGCCACACGCCGGCGGATCACCTCGAGGTCCACGCCCAGGTTCTTGGCCACCTCCCGCATGCCGCTCTCCTCGTGCGGCAGGAACTCGTGCAGCGGGGGGTCCAGCAGGCGGATCGTCACCGGCAGCCCGTTCATCGCCGTGAAGATGCCCTCGAAGTCGTCCCGCTGGAAGGGCAGCAGCTTGGCCAGCGCCTTCTCGCGGTCGGATTTCGTCTCGGCGAGGATCATCTCGCGCATCGCCACGATGCGCTCGCCCTCGAAGAACATGTGCTCGGTCCGCGTCAGGCCGATGCCCTCGGCGCCGAACTCGCGGGCCCGCTTCGCGTCCGCCGGCGTGTCGGCGTTCGTGCGCACGCCCATCGTGCGGTGTTTGTCGGCCCACTTCATCACCTTGGCGAAGTTGCCCGAAAGCTCCGGCGTGACCGTCGGCACCGAGCCGGAGATCACCTCGCCGGTCGAGCCGTCGATGGAGATCAGGTCCGTCCGCCCGAAGGTGCGCCCGCCGACGGTGAACGTGCCGTTCTTCTCGTCGATCTGGATCGCGCCTGCGCCCGCGACGCAGCACTTGCCCCAGCCGCGGGCGACCACCGCCGCGTGGCTGGTCATGCCGCCCGTGCTGGTCAGGATGCCCGCCGCGGTGTGCATGCCGTCCACGTCCTCGGGGCTGGTCTCCTTGCGGACCAGGATGACCTTCTCGCCCTGGTGGGCCCGGTCCACCGCCTCCTCGGCCGTGAACGCGGGGTGCCCGACCGCCGCGCCCGGCGACGCGGGAAGGCCCTTGGCCAGGATGTCCGCCGAGGCCTTCGCCTTGGGGTCGAAGCTGGGCAGCAGCAGCTGCGTCAGGTCGCCCGCGGGGATCCGCAGCAGGCCCTCAGTCTCGCTGATGAGCTTCTCCTTCACCATGTCGCACGCGATGTTCACCGCCGCCGCGCCCGTCCGCTTGCCGGTCCGGGTCTGCAGCATGAACAGATCGCCGCGCTCGATGGTGAACTCGATGTCCTGCATGTCGCGGTAATGCAGCTCCAGCGCGTTCTTGATGTCGATCAGCCGCTTGTAGACCGCCTTGTTCCACTTGGCCATCTCGACCACGTCGCTGGGCGTGCGGATGCCCGCCACCACGTCCTCGCCCTGCGCGTTGATCAGGAACTCGCCGTAGAACTTGTTCTCGCCCGTCGACGGGTTCCGCGTGAAGGCCACGCCCGTGCCGCAGTCGTCGCCCATGTTGCCGAACACCATGGACTGTACGTTGACCGCGGTGCCGTTCAGCCCCGTCACGCCCTCGATCCGGCGGTAGCTGACGGCCTTGTCGGCCATCCAGCTCTTGAACACCGCCTCGATCGCCAGCTCGAGCTGCTTCATCGGGTTCTGCGGGAACTCCTCGCGCACGTGCTTGCGGTACACGTCCTTGTACCGCTCGCATAGCTCGCGCAGCCCCTCGGCCGGCACCTCGGTGTCCATCGCAACGCCGTACCGCTTCTTCACCTCGTCGAACTCGTGCTCGAAGTGGTGGTGGCCCACGCCCATCACCACGTCGCCGAACATGTTGATCAGCCGGCGGTACGCGTCGAACGCGAACCGCTCGTTGCCCGTCGCCTGCGCCAGCGCCTCAACCGAAGCGTCCGTCAGCCCCAGGTTCAGGATCGTGTCCATCATGCCCGGCATCGAGATCGCCGCGCCCGAACGCACCGAGACCAGCAGCGGGTCCGTCCGGTCGCCGAACTTCTTGCCGCGCTGCTTCTCCAGCTCGGTCATGTGCTTGCCGACCTCGTGCATCAGCCCCTTGGGAAGGCGCTGGCCCGCCGCGTTGTACTTGGCGCACGTGTCCGTCGTGATCGTAAACCCCGCCGGCACCGGCAGGCCGATGCTCGTCATGTCCGCCAGGTTCGCGCCCTTGCCACCCAGCAGCAGCTTCATCGACGCGTCGCCCTCGGTCTTCTTCCCGAACGCGTACACCATCTTGTTCGGATCCACCCGCTTGGCCCCGCCCGCCTTGCGCGCCACCTTCTTCTTGCCCGCCGTCTTCCCGCGCGAGCCCGCCGCGTGCACCTTGGTCTTCTTCGCGGCCGACTTCTTCGCCGTCGTCTTCCGGGCCGCCTGCTTCTTGCCCGCCTTCTTCGCGGCTTTCTTCGCCGCGGGTTTCTTGCTCGTCTTCTTCGAAGCCTTCTTCTTGGCCATGGTCCGCTGTCCTTCGTGGGGAGGGAGAGGTGGGGGTGGGAAAGAACTTGCTCTACGCGAATCCGCCGGGCCTCTCCTCCGCCCGACGCAAGGAAAGGATCCTAGGTGGCCAAGCCCGCCGCGCCCGGTTCGCACACCCTCCAAGCACCCGCCCCGTCGCCTCACACCCGCCCAACACGCCCCACCACACCCCGCGCCATCGCCCGCAATCCGCCCGCACCGGGCCCGTACGATCCCGCCATCACCGCCCACCCGGCCCATCGAGACCCCCGCGCCGCGCCCGTCCATGCCGCACCCCGGCCCCGCGCCGCCGGGCCGGGCGACCGCATTCCCCGCGCCGTCACCTCCACCGCGCTCCGCCGCCCGGACCGCGCCGACCTGGCCGCCGCCCTGGCCGGACCCCCCACCGACCGCGTCATCCTGCTCCCCTACGACCTGGCCGAGACCTGCGAGCCCGCCATCGCGCGCGTCCCCGCCGCCG
>TARA_R110000782_G_scaffold31993_1_pt1 | contig 16528 bp, 22 predicted proteins | sample TARA_R110000782 | Tara Oceans TARA_R110000782 (sample SAMEA4397859) | marine metagenome | biome: Polar Biome; feature: [SRF] surface water layer (ENVO:00010504); material: water (ENVO:00002006), including particulate matter (ENVO:01000060) such as... | depth 5 m
GTTTATGGAGGACTTATACGCCGGGAGAGCCGAACATTCCGCGCCAATCAGTCCAACCGAAGCTGTACCGCTCTGACACTTTGTAACGTAGATTCCCAGTTTCGAAGTCGCCTTCCATGCCTTTTTTCATAGCACGACGTTGAAACATTTTCATACCGTCTGGTACGTCAGTTTTAACAAACCATGCGTCTGTATCGGTAAGACGTTGGTTAATTTTAACACCTTCAGGTAGCATTCCCATGCTGCGATTGGCATTAATGTCGTTTTCCGCTGTGGCTGTACGTAGGTTGGAATTCAATATACGTTCTGCATCAAACTGCAAAGCCGTAGGAATTACCAAACATCTAGCCATAGCTGCGATAGGTATGCCTCTATCATCGTCCATACCAGCAACATTGATAAGGATTTGTTCTAGGCTGGTTTCACTTAAATCAGCAGCAGTTGCCAATTCGTTGGACTGGTCGCCCGAACTTGTTGGGTGTGCTGTAGAAAAAAGTTCTACTCCGTCGCCACCAGTGTAGCTATCGTCAAAACCATTGTTGAGTACATTGGCACCTTTAATTTCTTTGGTGTGAACCATAGAACGGGCCAAAGCTTTACCGTAACGCTTTGCTAAAGAACCATACAAACCGTCTTCTTCAGCTTCTTCTGTTATTGCAAAAGCTAAAGCAATCGTTTCGTGGTTGTAGCGAGAAGTCCAAACTTCTGATGCAGCGTCGTATGAAACACTTGCACCTTCAGCCTTAACACTAGCTTCACCAAAACCTTCAAGTAAAACATCTTCTTCAAACGCTTTAGAAGAAGTATTTTGCTCAAAAATGTCTTTCCATTGTTGTGAGTACGTTTTGTACTCTAATCCAAATAAGGTGTTCAAACCCTCTTGGAGCTGTTTGTTGAATATCGCTCGATTCATAGCCATTTTTCAGGGTTCCTTTATACGCCAGGAGTAGTAGCTTCATTTCCGGGCATATATTCATGCTCGACAAGCTGTACTTCTAGGTTGACATTTGTACCAAACTCGTTTCCAGCTTGGTCTATTCTACCAAGAACACGAAACCCTGCATATGCAGTGCTAGTAGTACCATTAAGTTCGTTAGCAGATTGACCCGTAATCGCACTTCCTGCGGTAGCGACATGGTCACCTAAGTTACCAACATCTGCGGCAACAGTTGATCCTGCAGATTGAACAGCAAACGTAACATGAGGGTCGTCACATACGGAAGCTATAATGTTAGTGCAAGCGGCTGTTCCAGGCCAATACTTAGAGAACTTTTGCTCTCCTTGTGGGTCTGTGTATTCAACACCCATGAACACACCTACCGCCCTAGCGCCAGCGGCACAAACTTCAATTCCGCCTCCTGCAACCAGCTTGACGATATCACCTTTAAAAATTGCAGTCGTGTAAGCGGGTGCAATTAAGTACGAGTTTTGACGAATTGTGCCTCCTGTTAGGTGGCGCAAAGGCTGGAAACCTCGAGGGGTATCAGCATTAGCCATAATGGCTCTCCTTAGATTCTAATTGATTAATCACTTGCGACCCTACTTGGGCCACGCGAATGGGAACTTTCACCCTCTCGGGCGATTGCAATTCCACCAGCTTGTTCTGCACGGTTTAATCCGGTATCTATGGACTTACTTAAATCGTTAGTTTTACCCTTGAAGTAACGTTCACGAGCTCTTGCTCGCGCTTCAGGAAGCTCACATAACAACATTCCTTCAACACCAATAAAACCTTCATACTCACCGTGTGCTATGGTTGGCACTGGGAAAGAATCAGGAACGGTATCTTTAGGTCGTGGAGTCCATCCTTCTCTTAACCGTCGAACTGTGTGGTGCGGCACTGGTTCCCCCAGAATCGAGGTGGCTACCCACCGCTGCCTGAAACCTTCTCTTACGGGAGGGGCATCTAGAACTGCGGGTGGGATCCATGCTGCTTCGGCGCGATCTTCTTCATCGCGTGACGGGTGGATAGTTTCTGATTGACGGGTGCTTCTACGCGACATTAGCTTTGTCCTTTCGATTGGAGATTTTTGTGGTATTCACGCAAACCTTCTTCCGACGTAATTCCAAGAGCCGTTGCCATGCTAAGTTGGGATTGTGTAAATCTCATGCGCCCATCTTTACTTGTGCCGCTACCCCGATTTGATCCTGATGGAGCAATTGGAGGTTTAGGCTTAGACTTCGGAGTTTCCGAAGACTCATTTGAATATAACGTAGGAAATGTGGTTTGTAAACGACTATCAAGCTCATCGTAGTAAGCTGTATCTTCACGGTTAAAACCTTCAGCTTCTAGTTGAGCATCTATTTCCCGAGCAAACGCTGACTCAGGCATATGTTCTTGGTTGTTAAACCATCGGTTTCTATTCCACCATTTAATTGCTTCAGCGGGCGGTTTTTCTTGCCCTCCAGCTTCAGGCACAGGTTGTGCTGGCGGGTTTCGTTTAAAAGCTTCGCGTTCTTTATCAGCCATGTATGCGGCATTACGCATATCCGTAAGTTGCTCTGTTAAATCTATTTGAGCAGTAGTATCACCGTCTTCATGTGCTTGGTGAAGTTGTGCTCGCACTTCATCGTACTTACCTTTAAACTGGTTGATGTTTTGTTTATCAAGCCCTGTTTCTATTTCACCCATGCGTTTTTCAAGAAGCGCAGAATGTTCCTCTGCTCGTATACGCTTACGTTCCTCTTCACGGTGTTTTGCCGTTAATTGATCTATACGTTTTTGGGCACGAGGTTCTGGCTTTTTCTTATCATTTTCGCCATCATCCTCATCGTCATTTGCAAGCGCCTTTGCTGGAACTTCACCTTCTTCATCTTCTTCAACAATTTCTAAAAGATCTGAAACTTCCTCTAAACCTTCAGTGTGTGTTTGTTCCTCAATTGGGACAGCTTCCCATTCTTCTTCTTTTTCGGCCATAATAATCTCCTACGCGATTACGTCGCGATACGGTTTATGAATAGACTTGAATCACTGAAGGGTCATCAATCGTAGCGATAATTTCATCATCGTTAATAAATCTATACTCTTCGTCATCAATAATCAGTTTAAATTGTGTAAATTTTGGAACAATAACCCAGTCTCCTGGATTTGCCCAACGCTCACATTTCCAACGCTCACCTGTTTCGCGGTCACACCACGCAAGCGGACCAACCGCTACAACTTGAGCGCTTATGTCCATAAAGCTTTCTGCTTCTTTAGCTTGATCAGGTAAGTAAATTCCACCTTTAGATTTTTCTTTAGGTTTCTTTTTCTTAATTAGGATTTTCCATCCTGCTGGTTTTGGTAAATTATCAGTCATCTGAGTCCTCTTCATTCAACTGTTTTAATGTATCAGCCAACACGGCTGACGCCCTATGTAAACCTGCTATCTCACCACAGGCTTTTGTGTACTGATCATATGACGAACAATGACCAGAACCCAAACTTATTTCAAGTGCCGACCTTTCTTCTACAAAGGCCTCTTCTACTTTTCGTATGTAATCCCCTATGTGCATGGTTGTCCTCCTAGACTTGACCCCCTGTTTGCTCTGAAGCGATAACGCGAAGAGTGTCAGCAAATCCCTTATCTAATTTTTTCGCGGCTTTAGCAAAATTGCGAGGAGATAATTCGTCTATGTCTCTACGCTTTAACCATTTTTTAGCGGCTCGTATTTCAGCGGCTGTCACAGATTTAGCAGACATTTAATGTTCCAACATATTTATTCATTCATGCCTTGTCCTGAATTAGTCCCAGCACCCTCGTCATAGCCGCCACCACCGTCTTGGCTTATTCCACCGCTACTACTGTCATCTCCACCAAACAGGTCGTTAAATGTAATGCCTTTATCAAGCGTTGCTTGGAACGCTTGTGCTTGCGGACCGAACAAACCACCACGACTAGCTGATTCTACGCTTCCACCATAACCATATCCCACACTAGGCCCATAAGCAGGGGCATTTAAAGCATCATTCATACTTTTGTTTGCACCGGAAGCATCTAGTGCGTAGTTTCCACTTCCAAACAAAGAACCGCCACTGGTAGATGGACTGAATAAATCAGTCATCCGGTTAAGTATAGAAGGATTTTGTTTAGGGTTCATAACATTGTCTAAATAAGTTGAAAAATTAGACATAGGTCTGTTTGATGTATTTGGCACACTAAGACCCATAGCGCTCATTCTGTTACTTGCGGATAAATCTGAAATTGTTTGATCTAATGGATCTAGTCCTGAAAACGCATAACCTTTACCAAGAGTACCTGTAGTAGGGTCATATTTGGAGTCATAAGCTACAAAGTCATCACGGCTTTTAGGGCTTCTTCCAAAGCTTAAAGGGCTATCCCCACGGTAAATTTCATTGTCAGCGCGGTTAATACTAGCGAACTCTTGGCGAGGATCTATTTCCCTGTCTAAAATAGAAAACTGGTAACCTGCTGTAGGAACAGATGGTATCATTTCTGCACTCTGTGGACGAACCATATCGTAATAATCCTGAGCGTCCATACGATTCTGGATACCGAATTCAGGTCCTCTAGGTATGCTAACCATTGGAACATTTGAATTTATATTGTCATAGCTTCTAGGGCTATAAAGCGGAACTGCATCAGTTGACATTGAACCAAGCTGAGAACCAAGCGCACGTTCTGCATCAGTAAGTTCTACACTTGATAAAGGGTTTGCCGCATTGAACATAGCGTCCGCCATTTTATTATATTGACCATAATTTTTATTGTAGTCAAAGTTAGGATTGTCTATAGCCGCTTGATATGCTCTATCAACAAAAGAATCTTCTGCTCCTCTAAAAGGATTCAAACCAAGACCTATGGCATCTAAAGCACCCATTTTTTCAGCATTAATTGCTTCCATAATTTGATTGCCACGGTTTACTTCTACTGCTCCAGCTCCTAAGTTTGCAAGCGCAGATAAACCACCAATTCCAGGAAGCACAGAACCAAAACTAGCCGCGTCACCTGCTTTGTCGGCCGTGCTGTAAGTTTGGTCCGACATTAAAGCATCCATAATAGCTCCTTTAGCTATTTCTTCATCTGTTGGATAAGAACCAGAACTTAGTCCAAGGTCGCGACCTAAAGAATCTAAAAAACTACTTTCGTATTGAGGTAAAGTGTTAAAGTCTGGATTAAACCCGTCGCCTTCACCTGTGTCTGTTGGAGCCGAAGATCTATACTGCCGGATAGGAGCTGTAGAAGCTGTAGGAGCTGGCTCTACAACAAAATCATTTATAGTTATGCGGTCTTTATCTGCAATATTACGGGTAAAAAAGTTACGCCCAAAAACTCCTGTTTCTGGGTCAACGGATAAGCCGTATTCATATCCTCTGCGGGGGTCGGGTGTGTATGTAACAGCGGTGGGAAGTGTAATAGCCATGAGTTATCCTATACCATTATTTACTAGGGTCACCAAGATAAGGTTTTAATTCGTCTAGCCTGTTTAGTATTTTTGCAACGTCACGTGGTGCTTCTCCATCACGCACCATAGCTATTCCAGCTTCGTGCGCGTCACGGGGCCACATGGTGCTTTTAAAATCTTCTAATTTATCTACTTGTTTATTTGTATAAGGGTTTTTTGGTCCTGGAATTCTACCTGTAGCAACTCGTCTAAGCATATCACTAAATTTAGCTAAAAACCGAGTTGGTGAACTTTCTGCTTCTTGCGGGTTAGCAGTCATCCCTGCTCCTGCCGCTAATATAGTAGGTGTTGCCGCTTTCCCTAATCGCATAGCTTCTGTAAAAGCACGGGCAGGGGTAGCGGCAGGGGATAACAACGCAGCTTGAAACCCTGCTTCAGCGGGTTTTCTATTCATTAAAGGGTCAACAACAGGTTTAAGCGTACCTCGGTACATCATTTTTGCAGCAGCTTCTACTGCCGGATTAAAATGGGTTTCGGGGTTATTGTAGTCTCGTGCAAACTGCGGAAACATTGTGGCTGGTAAATTACGTAAGGCGCCCATTTGTTCACGGGCTCGAACTGTGCGGGGATCCACTGAATACGGGTGTTCCATACCCTGTTCACGCATACCTTGGTAATTACCTGTTTTATAAAATTGATCTTCTGCACTATTCGCCATTATTAATCTCCACAGGTTGTTTTGCAAAATCTAACAACATTTGGTGCTGCTGACTTCTTTCACCTATTTCAGCTTTGTGCCTGTGTTGGTCTTCTGTTTGTTTAATTTTTTGCATAAACTCCATGCGCTTAGTAGTTAATGTGTCGTTAGATTTTTGGGCAGCTAGTTCCATGTCGTTTTGCGCTTTTGCCCACATTAACTGTATTTCAGCTTCTGTTTTCTTTTGGTCAGATTCACCCTTCATTTGGGCTTTTACAAGTTCAGCTCTAGCCTTAGTCTGAATTTTGATTTGCTCTATTTGCATATCAAGCATCGCGTCTTGTTGTTTAATTTGCATTTCCATTTGTGATTTCATTTGTGCAATTTGTAAATCACTTTGGGCTTTAGCTTGTTTAGCTTGAATATCAGCTTGTGTTTTAGCCTGAATAGACATTGCTTCAGCTTCTGCTAACATTCTGGCCGCTGCCATAGGATCGTTTGCAGCAGCGTCAAGTCCACCAGAACCTGTTCCTTGTTGAACAGGTGGTCCGATTGGTGGTTGTGGTTGCTGATTAACAATGATAGCCGCTGCTTCAGTAACTTCTTTATCTGTTTGGGCATCCACAGGGCGATGGTCCGTATGGCTTTTGTAATTTGGTAAGTCTGGAAGTGGGTGTGCCATTTGTGCCTGTAACATCGTACGGTAAAAATGCGCCATGTGTTCTGCTCTGTGGCTTGTATACGCATTCATATACATTTGCTGTGCCTGTTTTGGTAAGCGGTTAAACCAATCATCTAAAACAGCCATATGTGCCATGTGATCTTGGTCTTCAAACGCTTTTATAGGACGACCGTGCATTATGTTTACATTTTCTGTAACCGCGTCAAGCCTGTCTGTACGGGAAGGATCAACAAGCACTTCTTCGTAGTTAGGAATACGTAAAGCATCATACATACGCTTGACTGCTTTATATTGGTCGTGAAACTGTGGTGCCGCCTGTGCCATCTGCTGCATTGCTTGCGCTTGAGCAATACGTTGGGTACTAGAAAAAGTTGACGGGTCACTAACAGGTATAACATCTACGCGAGAATCAAAATCTGCTCGCATAACTACCTGTTGACCACCTTTAATGTTAAAAGGATATTTATCAGGTAAGTATATTCCGTTTAAAGTTGCGATTAACTTAAATTCTTTTTTCTGGCTATAGTGTAGGCGCTTGTGTATAGCAGAAAACACCCGTGCATTTTCTTCAAGCAACGCAACTGTAGTTCCTACCGGAGTATTTTGGTTAGCATCGCTTATGTTCATATCCGCAGTATTAGCAAACCGTTTTCCAGCGTCTACTACAAAAGAAAGAAGCTGCATCATCGTTCCTGATGGCTCTTTAAACGGCAACGGCATGATTGCTTTATTAATATCATCTACGGCTGCATCTAAATCAGCAAACTCTCCTGGAACAATAGAAACCTCACCACTTTTAACACGTCCACGAAGTTTAAAACCTCCTTGTAGAGTTGCAAAAGCAGCGGCATCTAGTAATGAACGTAGTGCTCCCGTTGCCGCCTTACCTAATCCACCAATAATGTGGTAAAGACCGAAACCGTAAAAACCAACTCCAGGCAAGAATTTAAAACTGACAAACCACACTTGTTTGCGCCACTTACTGTCTTCTTCTAACCAGTTTCGCCGTACGGAAACAATTTGGTCGTTATTTGAATCCATAGTTACAACATAAGGGCGCACTCCATCTTCACCCGGAAGTTCTAAATATGTATGTGTTTCTAAAAGCTCAAACTGACTATCTGGTGAAGGATCTAAGCCTTCTGTATCTTGTGCAACTGTAGAATCATCAACTGTTGCGTCGCTTTTTAATTCTAAGTAGTAGCCAGAATTTACATAAGATTCATAATCGTGTTTGTTAGGGCGAATTATATGTGTGTAGCGTTGGGCAGTTTCAAGGTCTACTGCTCCACCTTCAACCACAAAATCTTCAGCTTGAACAAAGCGGCTAGTTATTCTACCTAAAAGAGGATCCATCCAGCTTTTCTTAAAACAATGGCCGACAAGGGGTAAGTGAAATAAAAGTTGGTCGAGGTCTGGAAAATACTCTTGCATTTCCTCAGTAACTTGATAATTCATGTAGTTTCTAACACGTTCCGCTTGTTCTTGTCCCGCTTCGTCAACTTCACCAACAACCATCGTGCCTACAGGGCCAGCGGCTGGGAAAAGCTCGCCAATAGCCCGTGCTTGAAACTGTGTAGCCGCTTCTGCAATTAAAGGGTGTGTTACTTCTGTTAAATTACGATGTGCGCGGGCATCCGCAGCTTCTGATAAATCTTCACCAACAATTGATTGTATACCTTCTTGGTAAGTAGACATCCACTTAGTGCGACTTGATACGTCGTCGTCATACTCTTCACGTATTTTAGAAGCAACTTCTTTTAAAACATCTTCTTCTAAAGAAGAAGCTAGGTTAGCGTCAAACTCACGCAACGCTAATTCTTGTTCGGCTGTTGGTGTGTCATCTGGGGTACCAACCAAAATTGTTCCGTCTTCGTCTTCTTCTATCGGTGCGTCAATTAATTGTAAACTTGTTTCAGCCATAAATAGCTCCTTGACGAATAGGGATTACATTTGCTCTAAAGGGATCTTCGCGTTCTGGGATATCTTCTAACTCATGATCGTCGTCTTCAGGGATAGCGTACCACATTGTTCTAAGGCGGATTAATGCTTGTGTTACTGTATCCACCGTGTCTGTACCTGTCCCAGCTGGAAATAACGCACAATGTTGAATAACTTCTTGTGCCCACATACGGTCAGGGTGCCACACAAGGCCCGACTCGAGCAAGGGGGAAGCAGAATGTGCGCGGGAAACCTTGTCTCTGTCTGGTGAATAAGCAATTACCATCAAGCCCATTTGCTTTAAATCTTGTATCAAAGATTGACCTGAAGCTTTTTTCTCTATCAAAACAACATCAGGTTTCCACTCGTCGTGCAAGTCTTTTGCGTCGCGCCTTAGTGTATAATAAGGAACACGTTTGCGGTAATGGTCCATAAGCATTACGTGGTATCTACTTCCGTGGATAAACACACCCCATGTTGTACACGCTGAATAAGAAGCGTTGTCACGTTCAGAAAACGCAGTGTCCCAACTTTGAATAACATACACAAAATCAGGTACCGTAGGGCTTTCCCAACATCGCCACCAACTTTCTTTTAAAATACCACCGCCCTTGGGGCTAGGTCTTTGTTGTAGCTGTCCGGCAGAAGCATAACTTCCAAGGCTTGTTTTTAAATGGTTGAGTGCTTTCTCTGGAAAACGCGCCTTCCACAACAACTCTCCTTCTGCATTTCTAGGGTCGCTAGTAACAGAAGCGTTAGGAATCGTTGTAAAAAACGGAGTAGGGTGGTTATGCTCATACTCCGCTGGAATACAAAGGTGCGTCCACGGGTTCTCAGGGTCTTGGTTCGCTAATATATGTCCCGTGAGATCCTGCTGATGTAGTCGCTGCATAATAACTATAAATGCGCCAGTTGTCGGGTCGTTAAGGCGGGACTGCACAGCGTGGTCCCACCAGTCGAGAACAGAGTTACGGGTTATTGCTGATTCAACTTCCATTGTGTTGTGCGGATCATCGATAACTATAATGTCTCCACCTTCACCAATTAACGATCCCGTTGTAGATGTTGAAAGGCGGTGTCCGTTATGGTCGTTACTGTAACGGGCTTTCTGGTTCTGGTCTTCATCCATTTTAAACGGCGGTTTAAGCTGTTGGTACCAAGGCGACTGCATCAACCTTCTACATTTCACAGAGTCTCTAACCGAAAGCGAAGCCGCATAACTAGCAAACATAAATTGTGTGTGGGGCTTCTGTAACCAAACCCATGTGGGAAATCCAACACACGTTGTTATAGACTTCATGTGGCGGGGTGGAATGTTAATTATCAATCGCGTTATCTCACCACGGTGTACCGCTTCCAAGTGCTCACAAATAGCCTGAATATGCCAGTTGTCATGAAATACACGTCCCGGTTCTATCACTTCCCACGCTTGCTTTACAAACTCGTGCAAAGATCGTTTCGCTAATTCATTCTTAATTGCGTTCTGTGGTAAGGCTTTTAATAGCTCTTCTGTGTTACTCATGCCAACGGGTATAACACACTGTCAGGTAATCTGTAAATTTTTTTGGCCGTCTTAGGGTAAGGGTCAAGATTATTTTTTCATGGGGGGTGAGTGGGGGATAAAGGTGAACGCGCAGATGGTACACTGCTATGGTACCAGTGTTTTTATTCGTCTTGTGGGGGTAAGGGTACCTTAAAATTTGGCGGATGTACACAAAAACATGGTACAACATAAAAAAGGCAAAATAAAACCCCGCCCATTTTACAAGGCGGGGTTAAATTTGTTGGTGTTATTTTTTAGGTTGGGACAATGTTATATAACCTTTAGCGACAGCGCGGGATACTAACTTACTATGTGCCTTGCCCGTTATAGTTGGGTTGTTACGGCAAGCAGCATACCATTCCCCAACTGTTAAGCCCGTTGCCATTAATGCAAACCTACGCTTACGGTCACCACTGCTAGGGTTTTTAGCGCCAGCACATACATTTATAATGCTGGTACTAAGCACAGTTGTTTGTCCGGGCTTATGTGTGGTGGTGTTAGTTGTTGCCGCTGTTTTATTTAATGTAACCATTTACTTTCTCCTTTATTTGCAAAGCGTTATGCCCTGCTTGCCTAAGTATATAAGCACATATCCAATTGTTATTGTAGCTCCAATACTATGTTTCTATGGGTCCAATTGTTTCTGCTTACTGTATTGTTTCTGCTACCTTTCTAAAGAGTTCGTATTTACAGATAAAGTTCTACAGTTAAATGCGCCCGATTTGGTTTGTATCTGTAGATCTGCCTGATGAATGTCTCCTCTCTACCGAAACAATAGATACCCGAGGTAAGAAAAAAGGGGGGAGCGTTATTACTCCCCCAAGTTTAAAGGTGATTAGTTTGGTAAAACTTCAGCTACTGGTGTTTTGTCTTGCCAACCTGTGTTAGCTACTAAACGATCAAGTACGTATACCGCACTAGTAATTTCTTTTCGGTAATTACTACTGTATATAATTACGGTTACCGATCCATTGTCCAGTATGTAGTGTGTGTTGTTAGCTGTGTCGTTATATATTAAAGGCTGTTGGTCGCCTTCACACCCTTGGTACATATAGTATTCGTCGTTTGTTAAAGGCTTAAATTCGTTTTTACATATAACCCATAATACTGCTGTTTCGTCTAATACTTTAGCCATTGTGTCCACCCTTTGTTTTTTAACGGAGCTTTATGCCCGCCTTATGTACAAGTGTAACATTTGTCCTTTTAGGGTTGTAAACAATAAACTACCACGAAACTGACAAGTATTTACAAGCTCCTCTCTACCGAAACAGTAGATATTTATGACTACCCCTACCGGGATAGATCCTTTTATGTAAATCACGTGATTTGGTTTGTTTCGTGTGATTCATGTGAGACTATTGGGCGGCGTTTCTCTACCGAAATAATAGAACATTTATTCTTGGTGAATGACAAAATAAACCTTGCTCATCCCCCGTGACAAAAGCTATTGTTATGATACTAACCAAACAGGTTAGCCACAGAAAGGAGAAAGTATCATGGCTAAAAAGCCAATCAACAAAGCCCAACGTCAAGCCGCACTGGTTAAATCAGTAGCCGCCACGAAAGGTGTAACACTGATTAAGCCTGAAGTTAAGGCTGACACTACCACCCACAAGCCAGGAGAGACCACCGAGTTATCGGTAAAGGTTATTACTGTCGTTGCTGGTGCCCGCAACCCTTCATCCGGTGACCGCAAACGCCGTTTCGGTATGATGCAAACTGGTATGACGGTTGGGGAATGGTACGCTGTATGTCGTAACAGCCCTGACATTAGTGGTAAAGCTCACGCGGGCCTCGTTACCCGCGCTGTCGCTAAAGGTTATATCACATTGGCAACCGCCAAATGAGCGGCGAACAGTACAATGAAGGCTCCCATATGGGAGCCTTCAACTTGGATGCAATGACAGCTGACCAAGTTCAGGACGTAGCCTTTGGGGAAGCTGGTTTGCTAGTTGAAGGCTGGATCCATGCTTTGCCCGTTACGACAGGTATTGTAAATCACACAAATTACATTTGTCGTAGTTTTTGGAAAGATAAATAATGCAGATAAGGGAAAGGGAGCTTCGGCTCCTTTTCTTTTGTCGGAGTTCGGTCTACCGATTCGTAGGAGATCTGCCGTAAGTACAGAAACTCCGAGTCGGATATCGGTAGATATAGTAGATCAGCTATTCGTTCACGATTTGGTTTGTTTCACCGGAGATCACTGTCAAGCTCTCGTCCATCATGTTCTGTAAAGATTTAAGTTGTTCAGTTGACAGTTTCTCTAAATCAATCGCGGGCTCTTGGTGTTCAATTATAGTGTGGTTTTCCATTTCGGTACGTTGAACATATCCACGTTCCTTGCCAATAGTCTGTAGCGTAAATTTCGTCGCTCGCCAATTCCCTTGTGCAAGGTCCAATTTTAAGTTCTCCTCTGCTTGATCAACGAACGCTTCTCGGTGTTTCATTATCAACACTACAAGTTCTTTCTTACGTTCAACGAAAAACTGAAGAGCAACGTAGTTGACGTCCATGTCTTTTGCGACCTGTGACAAGTTGCCTCCGTGGTCATTAATGCTCTCGATGAGTAGCTCTCTAGGGATATCGGCCGGAAGTCGTTTCTTTTGTCCCTTGATTCTGTTGCGTATGTCATTCATAGTGTTCATGTCGTTGTCCTTCTTCAGATAATCACGGGGTAAGGGTGCGTGTTTAAGGAAAATCTAGTCATTGCACAAAGTTATCATTTAAAATCCCCTATAAGTAGTTCTAGAATACCTACTCAGTAAAAAGAAAACAACCCACAGAACTACTATATGTCTAGAAAAACTTAAATGGACAATTATCCCAAATTAGTTCTTTACATCTTTAGATTCTTTATGTTAAGGCACCGACCTTTTATCAATCCCACCAATACGAACCAATGGGGTAACCAATACGACCCCCAGCCCTGACCCACCGGAGACTTGACTCGGATGAGTATTGCGAATTGCTAACTTCCTACAAGAATCTGCCTCGATCTTTGGCTCAAAAAAGCAATTCTGCCAATACTCCAATACCGCCCGCTCTACAGACTTGACCCCAAGCTAGAAACACTCGTATTGGCAACCCCATTGCTTCGTATTGGTTCTTGTGAACCCGAGCGATTTAAAAGCGCCATAAAAACCTAATTTCTAATCACAACTTCCCATAACCCATTGATACAAAACAAAACCACCTACAAAGTCAAGTGTACCCCGATTTTGAGAGTATAACCGAAAATAGACCGCCTTATCACCATCGCCAATACTCGTTTATTCCCGAGGAGTTCCCTACAAATAATACTTGCCAACCCCATAACGATAAGTGCTATGGTTAAATATAAGTAAGTAATCAACTACCAGAAAGGAGACTTCAAATGTCTAAGCCTACTCTTAAAAGTTTGCAAAAAATGAGGAAAAACCTTGAGGAAGAATACGGGCTCATGGGATACCTCTGTGCCGACATACTAATTTCATTTACGTTAGACTATCCGCTTACCACAATAACTGAAGATTCAAACTACTCTATGACTCAGCAAGCTCTTGTGCGTTTTTGTAAACAATTAAAGACAGTTGAAGTTAGGGAAGTAGCGTGATTAAAATAGCCCTATTAGCTTTCGCCGTGTATTTGTTTATGAATCCAGGACCAGCAGGAACACTAATTCGCGCAACTACCCTTGCTCCAGTTCGTGTACTTAATATTATAGATCAGCCTAAGTACGTAGATATGATAAATAATTACCATTGGTGAGCATAATAACCCTTGCTCGTTGCGCGTGATAAACGCAACAATACAACTATAATAAATCAGAAAGGAGAATACATCTAATGTCTATAATACCAAAAATACAGAAGTTGCTGGCTTTATCCAAGTCCAGTAACGAGCACGAAGCCCAAGCGGCGGCAACCAAAGCTCACGAATTACTAGCCGAGCATGCTTTATCTATGGCAGAAGTTACTGCCCACGATACTAGCCCTGTTGAAACTATAGGCGAGTTTACAGCAACTTCCCGCCATTCTAGCCCTTGGGTTCGCCAATTGTGGAGTGCAACAAGCCGTGCGTATTTCTGCACTTATTTCTATTACACGCACCAGCATAAAACTCATCATACAGTTATTGGTACAGAGCTTAATTCTAAAACTACCTGTGAAATGGCTGATTATTTACAGAAAACTATTATGCGTCTCGCAAATGCCCAGCCTGATGACAGGGGTTTCCGGCAGGGTTTCCGTAAAGGTGCTGTCAGCCGTATGGCACAGCGTATGCGTGATATGCGTGAAAAACCATCCCCTACCATTAAAAATGTTTCAAACCTTCCTGCCCTTTATGCACAAAACGATAAGGCTTTGGAAGCGTATAAAGCAGAGCACCATCCTAACCTCGCTAGTACAAAAAACCGCGAACGTGCAACTAGTCACGCTGGATATGCTGCTGGGACTATTGCCGCTAACTCAATTTCACTTAACAACCAGCTAGGAGCCGCCAATGACAGACGACGAATTACTTGAGGAAATAGGTATGCTGACAGCTACCCTATTTCACGAACACCCTGCCCAAACCGATGCAATAGTTGAAGGGCTATTGTCTGCGGTTGGGGCAGCATTCACAGTTGCAAGTCCTGATAGTTTTGCACAAGACCACAACATTCAAATGGCACAGGACGCCCTTGAAGATATGAAAACTACACCCGGAAACTTTAACCAAACAACGGAGCATTAATTATGTCACATGAATTAGAATATGAAAACATGGCTTGGGCGAACACGGTTCCTTGGCACGGCCTTGGAGTTGAGCTTAAACCTACCGACCCAGCTAAAGTTTGGCAGAAAGCCGCCAATCTGGACTGGAAAATATTAAAGCAACCCATGTTCACTTCTTTACCTAATGGCGAAAACCTTAATGTTTTGGGTAAACGCGAAGGTGAAATGGGCGTGTTAGTACGCGACCACGGTACTGGCGAGTTTGACGCTAGTGACGTTTTTGGCCCTGTAGGACCAGAATGGGTGCCTGTGCAAAACGACCAAGTGTTTGATTTTATGCACACATGGTGTGAAAAAGGCGACATGCAAATGGAAACCTGTGGTGCCTTGAAAAACGGTACTGAAATTTGGGCGCTTGCGAAGTATGCAAAAGAATTTGAACTTGTAAAAGGCGACCCTGCTAAAGGATACCTATTGTTTCACAGCCCACACATTCAGGGCAAAGCGACTACGGTTCGCAATTGCGTAACCCGCGTCGTTTGTAACAACACGCTGAGTGTAGCTTTAAAGGAAGGCAATAACGGTCTGGTACGGATGCCGCATATTACGGTGTTTGATAATGATGTTCAAGATCAAGTAGCAACGGCTCTTGGGCTTGCAACCGAACAAAACAAGCACCTTGTTGAAATAGCTACTTTCTTGTCTAAGAAAAAAGCACCAGCAGAAGCTGTTCAAGAGTACTTGTGTCGTATTTACCAACCAAAAACATTGGCTGAACGTAAACAAGCAAACGACAACAGCCCGCTTATGGACACGTTTAACCCAAGCACAGAAAACGCTTGGGAAGCCATACAGTTTTCCCCAGGACACAACCTAGCTTCTGCTAAAGGAAACTGGTGGGGAGCATTTAATGGTGTCACATATGCTGAAGACCATATGCGTATTTCCCACAGTGACCAGTCTAACATTTTGCACTCAACTTGGTTTGGTTCTGGTGCAAGACGTAAAGCCCAAGCGCTAGATCTTGCAATGGAGTACGCAAAGGCTGTATGATAAAGGCCTCTCTGATAAGTAAACTTTGCCCCGAGCTTTACGACATTTTGCTCGGGGCACTTTTTTGTTGCTCGTTACACGTGACAATTGTTACACTTATCACACTAAAAATTAACTAACCCAGAAAGGTAGAAATTATGAATTTAACATTAGAACAATTTTTATGGTATACACTCCCAAAAGGCTATTCGCAGAATGTGGATATTATTTATAAAGACGTTAAAGGTGAGTCTAAAACAGAAAGTGTTCGTATTGTCCAAAGTGACAAAGAAAAATCTACACACCCTGCAGGAATGACGTGGGTACAAATGGCTGGACTTATTGCTAAAACAATAGACGAACAACTTGAAGAACGTCACGTGGTTACTACAGAAAGTTTTGAAAACGCTTTATTTGACCATTCAAATTGTCTTGCGGGTATTGTATCTGAAAACGACCATGTTACTTTAGAGAAAGAAAAAGACATTCTTGATGTTATACGTAAAAGCGATGTGTTTTGTGACAAGAACGCAGTAAAAGCGTATGTAGAAAGCCTTTTAGATAACGCTAACGTAACAATAGACGTATGA
>TARA_R110000782_G_scaffold4360_2_pt1 | contig 16447 bp, 7 predicted proteins | sample TARA_R110000782 | Tara Oceans TARA_R110000782 (sample SAMEA4397859) | marine metagenome | biome: Polar Biome; feature: [SRF] surface water layer (ENVO:00010504); material: water (ENVO:00002006), including particulate matter (ENVO:01000060) such as... | depth 5 m
AGGATTATTATCACCCCAGTTAATAAAGTTTGCAATAGATAATGTTTGTAGCAAAGCAGATCTAGTGTTAAAGAACATGATTGTTCCTACAGAATCATTCACCCAGTTCATAAACTTATTTGTAAGCTTGTTAGCTCCAGCTGGTCTATTTCTACCGGTTTTCATTCTATATAGCATGTCTTGCAACGCTTCAATATAATTATCACCGTAAGCTGCTCTAAGCTTGTTTATGTTTTCTTTAGAGAATATAATATCTGCTTTTTCTTGCCAAGCTTCTAAAAATTCTGCACGCTTTGAGGTGTTAACCATGTTAATTATATCCGTAGTAACTGTACCCGCTAACCAATCGTTATTTGGTTCTGGATACCCGTTAAAAGTTTTATCTAATTCATCAGCAAATTCTTTTAAAGCTTTGTTTTCTTCAATTATTTTTATTAAATCTTTCTGATCAGTTTTAGATAATCCAGAAATATCATAACCATTTTTAGCCCAAAGATAAACTCTTACGGCAGCTTCGTTAGTAAACCCTGTTTCGTTTACTTTGTTTAATCCGTTGGGTACATTTTTAATACGCTTTTTAAGAGCTTTAACCATGTGAGTGGTTTGTTCTTTATAAGCTTCAAAATCTCTAATACCTTTAGCAAATGGATTAAATAAGTTTTCTTTAAACCAAGCCGCATTCGCATTTCCTTTTTCGCCTTTGCCTAATAGCCTTCCAACTAATCCAGCAAAATCATCTGCGGATGGAGGTATAAAAAATTTAAACTTACCTTTATTTTTACCTCTAACTTTACCTTTTGCTTCAGAAAAAACTTTAAATCCTTTTATGCCAGTAGCATCTTCTATTATATTATTAAAATCTTCGTTTAATGTTTTTGAAAATTGAATAGAATCGTAAAATTGTTTTGGGCCTTCTTTTGTTTCAAGGTTTATATTAGATTTATCTAATTTACCTTTCATTTTAGGTTCTGATACAATACTTATTGTATTTCTACCATTCACCGTATTCTGTTTTTTAAATCGCATTGAGCCAGTAAAAGCAGTGCTTAACTCAGGAACTTTTAGATTAAGAGTATCTTTGCCCATGTAATAAAGACCTTTGCCTCCAATTTGTATATAATAAACACCTTTAGCATTATAATGAGCAGCTACTCTTTCTTGATTAAGTTCTTCTGTTAATCTAACAAAATCTTTATAACTACTAGAGTCTGTTACTTTTTGATAAGTTTCTTTTGATATAGATTTGCCTAAAGGAAAATTCTTAAAATTAGATTTTTCTTCTTTATTTATTAAGTTTAATATATTGTTTAAAAACTCTTTACCCTCACTAGCTTTAGCTATTAAGTTTTTGCCACCAGGTATTGTTGAAGGATCAACAGCTTCACCCGATTTCCTAATTATTATTTCCCCGTTTTCTAAACCTAAAGTTACTTGTCCAAATCGAACGCTTCTATTTTTTTTAACTTCAATAAGAACTTTTGATTTGATATTATCTTTTTCAACTTGTAAGCTTATATCTGGTATTGTGCTATTATATCCAGCGCCTCTATTTGAAATAACTTTTAGTCCTGATATTTTTCTTGCTGCAGACTTTATTGTTTTTACTATAAACTCCTCATATACAAGCCCACCAAAAGAATTTCCAGTAATTACCCCTTTATCATGTAAATAATGAATAAAGTCTTTTATTCTTTTTGGAAACTTAATAAATTCCGATGAATCCAATTCTGTTCTACTAGCTTCATTTATTTGTTTTAAATCTTTTCTAGTAATAGAAAATTGTATTATGTCAAATCCTTCTTGCTCTCCTTTATATCTATCTATTTTAGATTCTAGATCATTAAGCTGCGCTTCAATAACTATTTTGTTAGCTACATCAATAGCGTCTTGAGGAGCTAGTCCTTGTATTTCTTCAAGGCTAGATATATTTTCTTCAGTAGAATAATTAGCAACAATCTCTTTAGCAACAGGTGTTATAATTTCTCTAGCTAATTGCTTTTGTCTTTCTAATATAGTATTCTTTTTACCGTCTAAAAAGTATTGTAAAAACGTAGTTTTATCAGTGGCTGCAATTTTATATATAGGATTGCCTTCGGGTGTTAATTCTCTACCAACTTTTTCTATTTTAAATAGCTTAGCGTAACTCTTTTTTATTGTTTTTATAGGCAAAGCCTTGGTAACAATATCAAAAGCTTTCTTACTATTTAAAAAGTCTATATATCCTGGAGGTATAACAGTAACGCCTTTTGATTCACCAATAGCTCCCCACTTCTTTAATATTTTTTTAAACAGTGTTTTATCTACAAAATTTTCTAACCAAGATACGAAATAAGTTTCTCTGCCTTTTTTAACAGAAATCATTTCAGAAAGTGTACCTTTTTGAGCACGTATTCTAAGCTCTTTAGATAGCTCCAATTTTATTTCAGACATTAATTTATCATCTACAATATCAAGCTGATCAAATGTAGCCTGGCCACGCTCTACGGTGCCACTGCGATCAATAGTTTGTGTGTCTTTTGTATCGACAATGTTTTTTGCTTCATTTACATCAGATTTTATACCGCCTTCTTCCTGTGATTCTATACCTAATCTTTTAGCTAAATTGTTTGCTCTTAAGTAACCTCTATTAACAATAAACTTTTCTAATTCCTGAGTACCATTGTATTCATTTAAAGCCATTGTTTCAAGATCAGTACGCATCGAATCTTTAAATTCTTGTCTAGTAACATTTCTTTTTGCATCATCCGCAATAGGATCATATAAAGCTTTTGTTCTATTTGTTACTACTTTATCTATAACTGTTTTAATGCCAGCTAAAACCTTTTGTTCTAATCTAGTTTGCCTGCCTCCTTTAATAGGCTCTTTACCATATTTTTTAGCTAAAGCTTCGTTTTCTGTATTTAACTGTTTTATGTTAGATATATCTGCAGCGAGCTCCGTGTTTTGTTCAGGTGTTAATGTTTTTGAAAGTTGTTCTTTTTGTAATAATTGGGCATCTGCTACTTTAACATTCTTTTTAGTTTCAGCTTCAGAAATAGCAGTCATAGCTTTATCACTTAACTTCCCAGCTTTTATACTTGTATTATATTCTTTAAGAAAATTGTATACGTCATTACCGTTGTCAAAAGAAATATTATCAAACCCTTGTCCTTTAAATAATTTAATTATTACTTCACCTAATTTTTGAAATAAGTTTTGATCATATGTAATTTTATTTTTAATTATACCGTCAGAAAATACATTTAAATATTCAATGTCCCAATTTTCTTTTGCAATTTTATTTTTAATTAAAAAATCTTCTACATATTTTTTTTGCTTAGAGGTCATCCTCTTTTTAAAGTCTACTAAAAATTCTCCTTGCGTTTTAGCATTTCCTACTAAAGCATTTAATATAGGGTGCAATACCTCGTGACTTGCAACAGATACAGCTCCTACTTTTTTAGCTCGAGCTTTGTCTATAAAAATTTGACCTTTACCTGCAAACACACCTTCAGATCCCTGTGCTTTTTCTTTAGCTTGTTCAAAAGTAATATTCCATGCTTTAGCAATAGCATCGTAATATGCGTTTTCGTCTTTGAAGACACTTATAGTTTGTCCTTTCTTAGCGGCAGCGTCTTTAACTGCCTCTAAGTTTTTATTAAAAGCATTTTCAAGTTTAGTGTCTCTTGCTTTTGCAACCGCTTTTTGTCTTTGTAATATAGTTACGTCAGCTTCTGAGCCTTCGTATTTTTCTAATATTTGATTTATTTTTACTTTTAGGCCAGCTTTCTTTTTACTTCCTGATACAGTGTCGTTGTTTTTTAATTCGTTTAATTCTCTTTGCAGTTTTATTATTTCAGCGCGATCATCAACATTGTTTACTCTAGCATCTGTTTGTTCATCGACTCTAATATCAGCTCTTCTGTTATCAATAATTTTTTGCATTACATCGTCATTACCAATTTTTAAATCAGTAGCTTCTAATGTAGCATCATCCATTCCTTGAATGGTTTCTCTAAACTTTTTACCATTTACTTTTTCGCCATTTATAGAGTACTTAGGAACTTTTAATCCACCTTTAATAATGTTTATGCCTGAAAAAGTTTTATCTGCAAAACCTTCAGTCATTATTTCTTGAATGTTAAGCTCTTGTTCCGCTGCTAATTGTCCACCAACTTCACTAGCTAACCCACCAACTGTTTCAACTACCATACCTGTACCTACACCAGCAACACCTGCAAGAGCGCTTTTGGTTGTACCAGACACTACGTTTCTAACAGCCCCAGCCGAACCACCGGTAGCAAGACCTGTAAGAGTATCAATAGCTCCAATGGTAAGACCTCTTCTTAATGCTTTGTTTGTAATATCTTCGTATAAAGCTTTATCGTTAACCACAGTTTTTACCCATGATATACGGGCTTTATTATCCATACTAGCCCAGTCCATACCTCTTTCTACGGCTGCTTCTTGCAAAAGCTGAGCTGTAGTAGCACCAACTTCCATAGTACCGGAAACTCCTCCCATAACGCCTGATAAAAAAGCTGTAGGCACTGTAACTATTTCTTCAGGTATTAAAACTTGCGGGCCTAATTGACCAGCGACAGCAACGGTACCTGCTAAGCCACCCCCCGCTAATACAGCATTTCTACGCGCATCTTTATTTCTTAAACTTCCTGCCATATTACCTAAAGACATAGCTGTGTATTGTGCCATTGCGGAAGGATTATCCCACCATCCCGCAAAAAATGCACCAACACCGCCTAGATCTTCTTGATACATTTGGTAGTCTTCATTAAATTTAACTAATTCGTCAGATTGTCCAGCGTTTTCTATAGCTCTACCAGTAGTAATGAGTTCCTCCATGTCACTTTCTGACATTTTGCTACCGTCATTAAACAAAGCCATAGAAGAATCTAAAGCATCTGATTGGGTCCAGCCAATGCCTCCCATCCCTATAATATCGTCAAGGAAATTAGTAAATCCGTTTCTAGACCCAAATAAGTTTTCAAAGTATCTGTCCTCGGTCTCAAATTTATTTTCGTTCGATTCCGATGAAGTATTTTCCGATGTGGATCCCATATCGTTTTGACTTGACTCCACAGCTGGATCCGCACTTGCAGAGTCGTTTGTCTTTACTGAAGCAGATTCTGGTAAAGCGTTAGCTTTCCAATCTCCAAATTCACTAGATGTGTAATCGTTATCTTTTAAATAACCATACACATTTAATTGAACTTCTTCATTGCTATACACATTGCTTTTCCATGCGTCAAATTCGGAATCTGTTTTACCTTTTGAAGATAATTCGTTCCATATGTTTTTTAATATATCGTCTGCCATAAGATTTGATTTAACCGAAGTTACCTGTTGATTCTTCTTCTTTCTTAGTTTCTGTTTTATTAGTAGTGCCTCCAGAATACTTGTCCCAATTACCTAAATGATAATTTGTAGCTTTACTACCTAAATTAGAATTCTTTAAATAAAATTCATATAAAGATTTAGGATTATTAATATCTACTTGTATAGGTCTTGACGCTGGTATATCTGAAGCATTAAGTCTAAATATTTCTGCTTCTCCGTAGTTTTCAGAAAAATCAGCATTTGCTTCTTCGAATTCATCTTCGTCATAATCTTGAGATTCCATAAACAATTGCAACATTTCAGATCTTGAAATATAAGGTCTATCTTTTGCAGAAGGGTCTATGCTATTAATATAGTTAGCCACCGCCATTGATTTGTCACCGCCTGTTGGCATTTGACTTAGATTAGAAAATTCCATTGCACTTTCTACAATAGGCCCAGATAAATTAATTTCATCTTGTAATGCTCCGCTAAAACCTCCGCTACCTCTTCCTCTTGCTGGTTTTTTATCTCTAGCTCCTTGAGCCGCTGTATCTATTAGTGCGTCCATATAACTATTAAGTACTGCGTCTTGCAATAAATCTTGGTTAGCCGGATCAAATAAAGATGGATCTTGTAAATTTAAACCCCCTTCGATTAAAAAATCATCAGAAGCTAAAGACAATAAAGTGTCTCTACCTCCAGAACTAATCATATTTTTTAACTTATTACGAATCATATCTTGTCTAGCTCCACTAAGAGAAGATCCAGCACTATATACTTTTTCATTTAAAGATAAAATATTGTTTGCAGATTTAAAATCTTTTAAGAAAGGTTTCTTAATATTAGTATAATTTTCATATTCTCCTTTACCTTCATTCCAAAAATTTAAATTTCCACCCTTGCCAATACCAAAGCTAGCTTCGTCAGTAAACACTCCTGCGGCTTCGGATAAAGATTGCATGCTATTTCCGTCTGATATTCTTCTGTCGTCAAAATCTTTTAAGTATGAAATTTTATCTTCTTTAAAAGCATTAACTTGGTTAGCCAAATTTGAAAAAGAAGTTTGAACACCATTCATAGTGTTTCTTAATTTCATATATCTAGGATCTGTAGGATCATCTATACGAGCTATTTCTGAGGCTGCTCTAGCATATTCATTTTTATTTTCTACTAAGAAATTAGTAACGGCATTAGTTTGTTCAGCTGTTAATTTTGTTAAATCTACTTCAGAATTCAAGCTGTCTATATACCCGCCAACTTTTGTATTAATACGTTGTTTTTCAGCTTTTTGCTTAGCGATACCTATAGCGGCTGAAGAAATACTTGCATTAAGCCCCTCTTGGAATGCTTGCCCCCAACTTGATTGATTACTAGCTCCTAATAAAGCCGCCCCTTTTACTAATCCTTGATTCATATTTTTATAATTTAATTAAAGAGTCATCCCTGGGTTTGAGTCATCGCCAGCCCCAGACATCATGTCCCCAAATCCTGTACCTGCTCCAAGGACTCCGCCTGTGAAAGCTGATGCTACTCCTCCAGCTACACCTCCAATACCTCCAACTATAGCGTTGGTTGCATCTTGCTTAGCTTTATTAGCAGCCCCTAATCGTTGTTGGGACATACCTAACATTGTAGATACTTTTTCGTTTTCAGCATCTCTAGATATTAATTCTCCTTTTCTTTCGTATAATTGCAAATTACCAGCCTGTTTTCTTTCAGCTGCTTGATTTGCTTGTTCTTGTCTCCCAATGTCTAATGATGATTGTCTATTGCCTTGTTGGGCCTGCCCCATAAGAGACTGAGCCATTGCCGCAATACCTGATCCACCAGCAGCTCCACCCATGGTGTTCATTATATTAGCTTGTGATTGCTGATTTTGTTGTGCTTGAAATTGAGCAGCTCCTTGGTTAACCGTAAGGTCTTCCATAGTATTCTCCATGTTTTTATAAACATTAGAGGTATCTTGCATTTCAAAACTTTGTTTGTTTTGATTATATTCTTTCTGAGCTGCGGCTTGTTCTTTTTTTCTTTTACCGCTTCCGATTATACCGCTGGCTATTCCTGTAAGCCCGCCAACTATTTGTCCTATCATTTGATTTGTTTTATAGTTTTATTATTACGTATTATTTACTGCTCTCAAATATCTCTGTTCCAACGGAAAACAACTCAGCATACTTAGTTGATTCGTTTACAAATTGAGCTTCTGCATAATATCCTTTTAAAGAACTTACAACACCTATAGGGTTCTTTACATAAAATATAAAATCGGCAGCAGTTGGAGGAACTACCCCTGTTGCAGCATTAACAGTTATTGTAACTGGATTAATTGATATTGCTGTTATTGGTCCCATTTCAATTTCTAAGCCAGTTGAAGTATCTACGTACCACGCAATGTTACCTATTTGTACTCCTTCTGGTAAAGGGTTTGTAAACGTTAAAGTTATATTTGCCATAATTGTATTTTTAAGGTGCGTAACATTGAGAGCACTGAGACCAAGGTCCTGTTGCTGCATCTATGTAACGTGTAGCTGGATCTGGATTGTTACTGGAAGTTATAGTAGCACATTCAATTGCTCCTGACGCGCTTGCTTTAATCCAAACAACATCACCTACGCTATAAGCAGTAAGTAATATTTGTTGTGATCCATCAAAACCATTTACTTCGTCAACATAGTATAAATAGCTGCTAGAGCAAGTTGATACAGTGTACGTTGTAGTTGATGGACTACAGCTTGGGCAGTTCGTTAATGTACCTAAGGTACCTGATGTTTGTTGTCTATAAGTTTTTTGAGCCATTTTATTAAGGTAAATTATTAGAACAAGTGTTTGCGTTTTGACTATAATAGCCATTTGGAGCAGCTGTTGTTAAACTAGAAGTGGTATACAATCCATTGTTATTAATAAACGTTTCTCCAGAAGCTACAAAGACTGTAACATTACTTGATGTGTTACAACATAAATCGTTAGCGCTTGAAGTGCTATAACATAAAGATAAAGCTGTTGCGCAAGAAGGACAAGGTGTTGTTGTTAATGACGAAAAAGCTGATCCGTTCCAGAATCTATGTCCAGTTCCTGTTGAATAATATCCAGAAGCGGCAAAGCTACTACCTGCACTGTTTGTATATATATTTGTAGCAGTGCTTAACGCGTTAGAATCTAAATAAATAATTGTTGAGGTAGGTGCACAACACGCGTTAGTGGAGCTGGTTGCGTTAAAGTTTAAAGAGTATGGCCCAAATACTTGCCCTCCCACTGTGTCTATTATTTCATCTAAATCTAAAGTAAAGGTTACGTTTTCATCTCCAAATTCTACTACTTGAACAGATAAGTTTATTGTAACGTTTTGAGGATCAACTTGTGTTGCTGTAATTGTAGCGTTATCTATAATATTACCTTTTGTTCTAAACACTTGCAGACCAGTCCCAGCGATAGCTGACATATTAGGTGTTACTGTTAATACATTACCTGCGACTCCTGTAATTTTGAATTGGAAAGGAGCTAATTCGCTATTAGTTTGTAATAAATTAAATTGGTCATTTACTAATATTCCTGTAGCGTCTGTTAAAGTTACTGTAGACGAATTTGACACTGTACTAACTACAGTAGCATTAACTCCTAGCGGCTGTGTATATAAAAAGTCTGGCATTTCTATATCTCCATTATAAGATATTGTAGCCGGGCTTGAAACCGTTAATGGCCAAGTAGCTGTTATAAATGTATTTAAAGGAGATAAAAAAGCAGTGCCTTGTCTAGTAAGAGTTGTAAACCCTGTAACCCCAGAACTTGAAGAAGCTGTTATAGATATAATCGGGTTAATAGCATATTGAGTTAATATTATTGGATTAACCTGAGGGAAGGAAGAAGCTAAGTCTCCTGACAATGTTATTGTATAAACAACGTTAGAAGTGGCCCCTGTTATATCAGGAAAAACTATTAAAGTACTAAAAGTTCCAGTAGAACCCATAACGGCATTCAATTCTGCATTGTATGAATTACCTAAAGTATCTGTCACAAGTATTGTAAAAACTGCTCCCGCATCTCCAAACAAAGTTAATACTCGTTGAGATCCACCTAACGCTACTTGAGAAGTGTCAAGATTATAAGATATTATTTCTTGAGCAGGTACAAATATAAGTTCTGAGGGAACTTTTATATCTATAAAATCATTAGCAACATTATTAATAGGGTATGTATAACTGCAGTTTAAAGCGTAAACAATTAAATTACCTTCAGAATCATACGTAGGTGTTTGAGATACAGTATAATTAGCTTGATTACCAGTTACAATATTAGCAGAAGGATTTTTTAAATAATATCCTGTGGCAGCTGTATATGTTCTTGAAAATAAAGCATCAGTTTCGCCAAACGATCCTGAATCGCTATACACAGTAGACGTTTCGCTCACCGGAGTTATATTAGTGCCTATGGTTGCCGTAAAAGTACCAGATATTGTTATAAGACTAACTTTTGCTTCTCCAACAATACACAATGGAATTGTATAATTGTTTGCAGGCATTACAAAACTAGTTTGAAAAGTAACTGTACATGTAACATTTAATCCGCTTTGAGCAAATACCACGGTCTGTACCGCGGGATCAGAAAAACTTGCGTCTAAAGAAAAGTCAGAAACTGTAGCTGTATATCCAGCATTCGGTACTATAGTAATTACAGCTGTTGGAAATTCAATATACACAGGTGTAAACTCACCCACCTGGTATATAACCGACGTAAAATTGTAATTATTAATTGTTATTGGCATATCTTATTATTTTATGGGCAAGTATAACTGTAAGTATTATATATATCTATTGCTGTTATAACACCAGTATTGCTAGTGCTAACTATAACCCAATTATCATCCGGCTTGTTTGCTTCAATGGTCCAAGTTGATCCAAAAGTCATAGGCGCAGAACCTGCTAAATTGTAAACTTCTTTTCTAGCATAACCAGGATCTCCTTGGCTGTTTGTGTTTTTTTGAATAAATGTTCCATTGCTTAATTTAGTATATAATTGCGTGCCAACCGAAAAAGTAAAAGGATCATACCAGTAAGGCCTAGGGACTGACCAACCCTGACTTCTGTCTTCTTCTGGAAGAGCTAGCCAAGACGTCATAAACCCTTTTACAGCACAGACTAATTCTGCATTTGTAAGAGCAGGGATACTAAAAAATAAATAAGGCACATTAGAGCTGCTTAACCCACCTGTTCCTCTTGTAAAGTTTGTAGGGTTGCCTACGCAAGCGGCTAAGGTGTTATATTGTATTATACCTGTAATTGTACCCGCGGCATTTATAGTAATTAACTTATAAGAATTAGGTACAGTAGCGGTATTGTTTGCATCTAAGGATGTATTGCTTACCGTATTGCTTTCGGTATATAATACAGTCATTCCTGATGTAGTAGTGGCCGGCAACAATGTATTATTGTCATATAAAACCGCTCCAACAACTAAACCTACAGTAGAAATATATTTTAATTGTAGGCTATTTACTATAACGCCAGTATAATTTTGATTTAGCAAATTGTAAAAACCTTCAATACTACATTTTGCTTCTTGAGGTGTATCTAATCTAATGTCAGTTAAAGCAACTGGATTTTTTGCAACATCCCATTCATAAAAGCAAGATATTAAAGTATCAGGTACAGAGCCTCCTGAACTGCTACAGTTAGGATCTATTGTTACGGTTAAAAGATAATCTTGAGGATCTGCGTCTACTTCAGAATTACCAATACCATCTCCTGACTTACATACATGCAAAGCTTTTATATAATTAAAATACTTACCCTCCTTGTTTTCAAATTCTTTTACCTCCCCTGATTCAAGATTTGTTCTAACATAATCAACTCGCCATCCCTCTGTTTTTACTTGAGTAGAAATAGGTATTATTTGATTTGCGTTAACTTCAGCAATAGAATACCAATTATTATTATATTCATATTCCAGCTCTCTTGATCTTGTCCCTGTGTAGTTTAATGCGCTGTAGCCTTTTACTACATTAGGCATTTCGTTTATAACAACATTAAAGGAACTTAAATATTGAACATCATAAAAATTGTTATAAGTATTAGATACATTGTGCTTCCATAGTAAACCTTTATTAAAAGTATAATATATATTATTTAAAGATATACCACTTTCAGGCAAGAATGACTTTCTACTTGTCCACCCGTTAACTGATTCTTTAAATGATACAGTGGTTGAAAATGACTTTCTAGGATCGTTAAGAACTGCAGGGGTTTCACAAGCAGCTGTTAATTGATAATCCGTATCCGTTGATAATATTTTTCTCCACTCTTGAGTAATATTATCGAGCTTAAGATTATATAATCCTTTATCCTCATCGTAATTACCTATTAGCTTACTGGAATACCTTAAATTATCAGAAAAGAAATCATCCATACCTTTACTAGATATTTGTGTTATACCATCTCTTGATAATCTTATAACTGAACCTCTGTTTTTATCAGCAAAATATACTCTAAAGCCATAATCGGCAAAAGATTCAGGGTTTTTTGATATACCAAAATCACCAGCATAAGGAACTGTTTGTCCTAAGACTGCGCTATTGCTTGTTACATTAGAGTTGCCGTCAGCATTAAACAACGCATCCTTATTGGCTAACACTCTAAAACACTTGTCTTCACATAAAGTTATTAAATCAGTATCTCGAGCATGCAGCTTTTGTATTGTACCATGTATAGGATTTAAATCTTTAGTAATAGGCAGTGCTTGTATAAATTGATTTAATCTGTTTATACCTGAAGTTGAATTAAATATTTGAGAAAAAATAAACCCGCTTCCTCTTCGTTCTGCCGCATAAGGTTCGTCTAATACTGTAGAGACCTTGGGCCCTTTATCTATAAAAACAGCGTTATAGTCATCTCTAATTCTATTTGATTCAACACCTGTTCCATAAGAATAACAATTCATCCAGCTTAAAGGCTGAGAAGGGTTGTTGTAATTAGAAATAGGTAAAGAGTCACTAGCTTCATAATATAAATCTAAATCAATTGATTCTTTTGGCTCTGTTTCAAATATAGCTGGATTTGTAGAAGTTAATTTTGTACCACCAACTGATATTACAGGCTCTAAAGCTTGAATACTTGGTAAAACTGTTTCTAACTGATTCCATTGATTAGCTAAAGGCATCCAGTCTTCTGATATTTCTTCAGCAAGTTCTATATAAATAATGTATTTTTGGTTATACCCTGTTTCAGAATGATCACAACCACCCACTGGGCTTATCCTTCTACCTCTAAAAGATCTTTGTCCTATAGCAGTAACTATGTTATATACTTGACTGTAAGATCCGTCAACTTTATTTTGAAACCTTATAACTGCACCTGGAGATAAAAAACCGTCTGGAGTAGCAGTTGAGGCCGCCCAATTCCCGCCAACATATTGGCTAACAGAACTATTACCAAACATTTGGTTTATATATTCTCCTCCACCACCTGCTTTTCCGCCTGCATATATTACTCCAAATTTTCTTGAACCTCTCGTAGGGGGTTGAAATGACGCAAGTTTAAATGCGTCTGGGGAGTAGTTTGTGTTAGTAATAGAAGACCCTATGCCTCCATTCCAACCAACAACTTTTAAAGCGGGTGCTTGATTGCCACAAAATGCAACAGTATCCGTTGCTCCGTAATCTGCGTATAAAAGAGCATCTGCACCAGGGTTATTAGAATTGTTTAATCCTCTGTTAGGCTGAAAGGCATCAAGTATTGAATATTGCACAGGCATTGCTGCGAAAGAAGATATAACGTTTGTATCAAAAGCAAAATTTCTTTGAATTTTTACAAAAAATCTACCTTCAAATTCTGGTTTTCTTTTTACCTCATCTTCAAGTATAGTTACCGAATAGTCTTGGCCTACAGCAACATCTTCTAAAAAAGCAGCATCAGGGCCTAATGGTCTATCTAGCACTAAATTATAATCAATCTCTGTTGCAGCAGCATTTGGATTTGCAACTCTAGCAATACTTACATCGTAAATATCAGAAACACTTGCTCCTTTGGTAAATCTTACTTTACCTCCATTTAATGAAGTTCCAAATTGCGCATTTACAGAAGACATAGGCCCTTTAAAGTTTAAAGAAAGAAACCCTGTTTCAACTAAAGTTAATTGCTCTACTACACTAGATGTAATTACAGTGTCAAAAGTTGATATAAACTCCGGAGCTTCTGCTTCAATAGAGATAATTTTATATCTATTTAAACTTGTAACCTGTGTATTAGTATCGTGTTGTTTTTTTAATATTAAATAAGTTTCTTCGTCTACTTTGTTTCTTTCAGACGATGGAAACGACAACCATACATTACCGTCCTCAGCCGCGTAGAATCTGTCTAAAGCTAAATTATAGTATTCAGTTGATATTTCTTTTATAAAAAATTTATAATGAGTGGCAAAAGTAGGAGGGATGTTTGTAGGGGATATTGCTAATTTGTTTGTTTTATCAGAATCAACTATATCTATTTTAGTACTACCTTGCTTACTTGTAAAAACAGGAGTCTCTCTGCCATAAGCATCAATATATGATACACCGGCTTGATAAGTTCTTATTGATTTTACTGAAGAAAAAGGAAATCTTATTTTAGATGGATCTGATACAGCAGGGTGATTAGTAGGAGTGTTTGTTAAATTTAAAGTGGTAGTGCCTACATTGTAATTTTGAAGATAATTACCATACACTATTCTATTACCTATAATTTCTTGGCTTTTAGCCGCTCTAGGAACATTGTCCCATGGTCTTAAAATTTGATTAGTCTCGACTATAGCTCCAATAAGTTCTGTTTCAACTTGGAACGTACTAGGTAACACGGGAAAATCAGATCTATTTAATGTTTCCACGCTATATACAGCTTGTGAATTACTTTCCTTAAATAAAATATCTAATTCTATAACCTCTTGGCTACCCCATGCTAAATTACCAATTTCTAAAAGCCTGATATTATTAGTCATGCCTTCATTGTAACCGTCTGAAGCTAAGTATTCAAATTCACCACCTACAAAAGCAACTTCTGAAAACGGAGAAAAGCAAGAATATTCATTATCAATAAATTTCCATCTAAATGCAAATCTAGGGAAAACATATTCAAACATAGGAGCGTCTTCTACTAATATAGCTTCCCAATTATAAATTATTATACTTTCATCGGTGTTTCTAAAAGTTTGTATATCGCTAGATATAGCTTGTATTTGCCCGGTTATTGTTGTATTGTTTACAGCAGTAAGCTTAATGCTTATTTTATAGTTATAATTAGCATAAAATTCAGTTGTGAAATCTGCTTCTAATTCAATAATGTCATCTATTGCCCAAACCCCAGGCGCCGTGTTAACAATAAATGTTATTTCTCCATTCCATCCTGGGATAGAAGAATTCGCATAAAAGTTAGGGTTATTAGATATGTTAGTTAAATATTCACCATAAGTATCTAAAGGCACTCTACTAATACTATCTAATGGAACATTTTCAACGTAAGTAAAATTAACTGTTGAAGCAGTTGTCATTGTTGTACTAAGGGGTAACAAACCTGTTCCGGGTACATTATCACCAAATTTACTAGCGCTAGCTGTAATAATAGGAGCGGCTAAAGGTGAGACCTTAATTACGGTTACATCTTCTTCTACAAAATTAGGTTGACCCGTTAAATTTTCTGAATATGTTTGTTGTTCTGGAATGTATAAAGGTATCTTAGTGTGTGTAAGAAAATCAATAGATCCGGTTTTAAACTTATTTATGTTTATTTTTTTCGGCTCTGTTTGATCATCTGTCCAAAATATAAAATCTTCAATTATATTTATACCTGTTATAAGATAGTCTTCTGTAAATTTAAGAATGTTTAAAGTATCAACTATTACAGGGGCAATATCTTGTGTTGTTTGATTGTATTCTGCAATTGTGCTAATATTATCAGAAGCAATAAACCAGTATATGCATTCGGAAACATCGTTTCTAACGGACCCAATACAAACCGGATTAGATAAGGCATCTATATAAGATCCAGACCAATCAGGCTGCCCTAATTTGCCTCTAAGCTCAAGTGTACCTTTTATGTTCTGTAAAGAACCTACGTTTCCGTTTTCTGAATTAGCTAAATCTAAATTTAAAGCATCTCGGTATTCACCATTAGGAACAAGTCTTTCATCAAGATCTTTGTTCATTTTTCCGGCTTGGAAAACATGTACAAATTCTGGCATATATTAGTGTTTTATAATCTTAGATTTATTACGCATAACTTGTGTAATTTCCTCTATCTTAATATTAGATAATCTTAATTTTGCATTTCGCTTAGCGGCTGATCGTTCTCTTTTAAATCTAGATACTAAATATTCAGGCGTGTTAGCTCTTGTAGATAATATTGCGTAAGCTATATACTTATATAAAGCTTCTTCAGCAAATTTATGCACAGTCATGTCTTCGTCTGTACATCCTATCCCGTCGGATATGTATTTTAAAGTAACAATTTTATTCACAAAAGATGAATCAAAAAATATTATACCTTGTAATTGATCAATGTAAAATACCCCATTAGCTTGAGCTTGTTGAGGTGAAAGTCCGTATCTTCTACCATATCCTCTTTGAAAAGTTAAATCACTAATACTTACATTACTATTGTTTGTTTGATTAGCTGGCTTAGGATTTTGAAACTTTTTTTGAGTTTCTGAAGATTGTGCAGATATAATTTCCTCGTTTTGTTCGTCAAATAAATATTCATAATTAGCATCCTGTAATATTGGAAAAGGATTGCTTGTATTTATCGCGGGATATACAATTCTTTCAATACCGCTAGAATCTGTCCAAGTAATTTTTACATAGTTAACATAGTCTTTTGGTAATACAAAGTTTAAGTTTGGCCCAATTTCAATTTCTTGGCTTTTAATCGAAGGAAGTATATCAAAACTAAATTCTTGTATTCCACGTTGAGCATGAAATGCCACGTCTGTTCTTTTAGCTTTAGGAATAATTTTCTCTTCACCTACATAAGATATAATAAAGTTATTTATAACATCTTTTATACTAGTAAATTGATAATTACCATAATCTTCATCCCAGCTGTTCCAAATACCATCCGGACCTAAGTAATATTGTTCATCTGTTTGTAAAGGTAAGGACATATGTTATGAT
>TARA_R110000782_G_scaffold270395_1_pt1 | contig 16307 bp, 34 predicted proteins | sample TARA_R110000782 | Tara Oceans TARA_R110000782 (sample SAMEA4397859) | marine metagenome | biome: Polar Biome; feature: [SRF] surface water layer (ENVO:00010504); material: water (ENVO:00002006), including particulate matter (ENVO:01000060) such as... | depth 5 m
TAATGATTGGCGGAGCATTAGTGGTGGGGTATTTAATTTACCGAAAAATGAAAAAACCCGCTGTTGTTCCTTTCAAAGCTGCTCCAAGTACCTTAAAAGGAGAAACAACTTCTAGCGCAAGTGGCAGAGGTTCACAGCGTTGTTGTTGCGGAAACAACACGATAGTAACAGCTTCGTCATCAGTAAGTTGTGACGACTTCTGTGGAGAGACGGGAACGTGCTTGGATAATTCTCGTAATAAATTTATGGGGGCTGCGGGTACTCCTTGTGGAGCAAATGGTTCAATATCTACCTTTTTAGAAGGAAGTGTCGCTTGTAATAGATTGTGGGATTGCCAAGAAATGATTCCTGCGGGAACATCTAGCGTAACGCAAATCGGAACGGGATATGAAGTTACTTGTAATAACTCTACTATTACCGTAGATGAAAGTGGAAAGACATCATCACGCTTCGTTAGAAGAAGTAGATAATAGTGTATTAATTAATAGTATGACGAAAGCAACAAAAATTATTATTGGAATATCTACTTGTGTTTTAGTTGGGCTTGGCGCTTACCTTTTCTATTTTCTTAATAAAAAAAAGGGGAGCGGAGGAAAAATGGACGCAAACTTTACGGGAAAATGGCAATCGCCTTTATCTTATATGTCCAATACAACAGACGGTTATTATCCTATACATTTAGCAATCAGACCTCCAAGCGGAACTTTCGCTAAAGGAGATACGGTAACAATAGATGGAGATGTTCCCTTTGCGGGAGAATATACGGCTAATAGAACTTGGGATGATGATAACGGTAATATCGGTGCTGTTTATGTTTCGTTAAAAGGATATGTGCCAAACGGAAAAAATGATAAGTCTTATTCGGGAAAGGCAACTATAAAAATAACGTAATAAAAATAAATAAATAGTTATGAAATTTAATATCACAACAATTGCAATTGGTTTAGCTTTAGGCTTTATCATTTATAGAGTTTCTAAGAAGAAAACGGAAGCAGTAGGTTCAACTTCAAAAGAAGACACTCACTCTTCGGCTTGTGGTGCTTGCGGTGGATAAATAAACAATTAAAAAATAGTATTATGAATAAGAATTTAATGATTGGCGGCGGAATAGCTGCATTAGGATTATATCTTGCCTATAAAGCAAAGCAACAAGGTAAAATTGTTCCTTTTATCGGGAAATTTATACCAAGCCCAACGGCTACTGTGTAGTATTGTGATTTAAGTTATTAACCAAAAAAATTATAATTAAGATGTTCTTAATCGTAATAAACCAATTTGCTAGTTAAGGTTGTGAAGATAAACTATTTTGACTTTGGGCTTCATAAAGGAGACGAGATAGAAATGTTTTTAGAGGCTATAAGCCCTTTAAAAGCATCTGTTCGTGTATATGGATTTGAACCACACCCCGAACTCTATGAGAGAGTATCTAAGAGGTATTCACATAACTTAGATATTAAAATATTTCCGTATGCTGTTTCAGACATAAATGGAAAAACCCGTCTTTATATTGCGGATGGAAACCAAATGGAGGGCAACTCAATATTTAAAACAAAAAATAATGTTGACCCCAATAATTTTGTTGAAGTTAAAACAATAAAATTTTCTGATTATTTAGACACCATAGACTATAAGGACTATATAAATGTTGTTAGATTCAACATAGAGGGCGCTGAAATACATTTGATAGAGGATATAGTTGCAAATGGTCTGAATAATAATATACAATTATTTTTAGGAGCAAAAGGCGGAGTTGACATTTTAAAATGCGAAGAAATATCTCATTTACATTCGGATTATAAAGAAAAATTGAAATCTAATGGAATAGAGGTATATCAATTCTGTTCAGTTAGTCAAGATAATATTTCTGATGAAAAAATACGTTCAATAATAAAATCTGTAAAATGAAAAATGAAAAGATTTGTATTATATGTATAAATGTTGCTTTTGGAAATGCCGCAGCACTTCAAAATGTTTTAGACTGTGATATTGTAATTGAAAAGCACGAGCCAAAAGGGTACGGAACTCATTTAACAAAACAACCTATTGGGATAAACAATATTCCTAAAGCAGACCATTATATTTTTGTTGGTAGCGGAATAATGACGAGAATAGATACGTATTCCCTTAAAGGGAGAAAGACTGTTTTGATAACAGACTCTCATTATTTAAGAGAAACTGATTTAATTAACTCAATAATTGAAGAGCAGGGGATTGAAGTGTTTTGTATGGCAGACTTGTGGGACTTTTGCAAATTTCCCAAGAAAATGTATGTTCATCCTTTTGTAGCTATTGATTTACCTGCAAAAAAGCATAGTGTATTAACAATATCTCATTCTCCTTTTTCTGAAAATAAAAAGATATTAAAAGGAACGGCAGGGATAGAGTTAGCATTAAAGTCAATAGACATAAACCATAATTACGATTGTATTGTTAATTCAAGTTGGATAGATTCCTTATTAAGAAAATCTGTATCTCATTTATTTATAGACCAATTATGTGTTAATACTCATTTAGACGAAAGAAAATATAAAGGAGGAATAGGTAAGTCGGGATTAGAGGCAATGCTTTTAAAGTGTTTAACGATAAGTAGCGGGCATCCATTTGATTCAGATATTCCCAAGCCTCCATACGTTACAGCTAACAGTATAAATGAGTTAAAAGAGCAGTTGTGTCTTTACGCTAAAAATAAAGAGTTAAGAGAAAGGGTTATTTCAAACCAATATGAGTGGGCTAAAAAATATACAGACCCAAAATTAGTCGCCCAAAGAATAATAAAATATTAATGAATAGGGTTATATATACAGCCATATTTAATAATTACGATTCAGTAAAACGACCTAAGTACGTTAATAAAGATTATGATTACTATTTATTTGTAGATGAAGAGACGTATATAAGTCAATTTAAAAGTATTGACGGTTCTATTTATAAGGTTGTAGTTTTTAAAGATGTTGAAAACGGATTTATGAAAGCTAAAGACATAAAGATAAATCCCGAAAAGTATTTATCTGAATACGACAGTAGCATTTATGTAGACGGTTCTTTTCTCCAAGTAGGAGACGTAAATTATTTATTAAATCAATCTAAAAATACATATCAAATGTGCAAGCACCCAAGAAGAGATTGCGCATACCAAGAAGCTACTATATGCCTTAATCAGAGGTTAGATGTTCCTGCGATAATAAAGTCTCAAATGGAAAAATACTTTGAAGAGGGTTTTCCTACGCAATACGGTTTATCTATGGGCGGCATCATTGCAAGAACTCATAATAAAAAATCTAAAAAGATAAATTCTCTTTGGTGGAAAGAAATAGTCAGCGGAAGCAAAAGAGACCAACTAAGTGTAAACTATGTATTGTGGAAGTTGAGAGAAGAAATTGGGTTTTCTGACTATGATGGAAGCATAAATAGTGTATTTGAACTTAAACAACACACAAAATAGTATGGATATAAGAATTTTAACCTATTCAAGAAATGAGATAAAAATGCTGCCTCTTAAAAAAAAGTGGTGCGATTATCACGGTCTTAAAATGGTATATTTTGACAATGAAAGTACAGACGGTAGTAGAGAGTGGGCTATTGAAAATGGCGTGTTTGAAGATGATATTATTACAAATGGAGAATTTGACATTATAAAAACAATGCGAATACTTGATTCTTATAGACTTAGCAATAAATATGATTATAGCGTCGTTGCGGGAGTTGATTTATTTCTTGGGGGTCTTGACGGAAAAAAGTTATCTGATTATATTTCGGATTTAGATAAGCAGGGCTACGATTCTATAATGTGTCAGTACATTATGCTTTGTAGAAATGACGGAATATCTTCTTTAGATTTTAGGCATTACACGAGAGGGTTGTATCACGAAAAGAAAATGATGCTAATAGCGAGTTCAGATAGAAAATTGGGAATAGATAGAGTATCGGGTAAAAACCCTAAATTAGATGAAAATCTTTGGTGGTTTAATTGCGGAAATACAAAATCAGTTGAAGAACGTAAAGAGACATACGCAAGACGTAAGAAAGCGTGGGACAGAGGTATGAAAAAAGGGTATGGGTCTCATTATCAAGACTTAGCTAATTATAATTTCACAATTCCTAATCTTGTTACAAAGGATATTTATAAGTTGGGAGCAAAAACTCCTTTATATGGATTGTGCGAATTACTTGAAAAAATATAAAAAAATGGCAAAAAGATGGGATATTATAAACGAGTTTATTAAAAAGTACGAATATAAAGACTACCTTGAAATAGGTATAGCATCGGGTATTTGTAGAGATAATATAATTGCCCCAAACAAAACGACAGTTGACCCCGACACAAGAGCAAACAAACCTATGCACTTAATGACTTCTGACGATTTTTTTACTAAAAATAAGGAGAAGTACGATGTTATATTTATTGACGGTCTGCACGAAGCCCCACAAGTATATAAAGACATTCTAAATTCTTTGGAGTGTTTAAAATATGGTGGAACTATTTTTTGCCACGATATGATGCCAACAAAAGAAGAGGTTCAATTAGTTCCAAGACCGCTGCCTCTTGATGTTTGGACGGGAGATTGTTGGAAAGCGTGGGCTAAGTTAAAAGGGTCGAGAGAAGACCTTGAAATGTTTATCATTCAAGATGATTGGGGAGTGGGAGTTATAAGAAAAGGATGCCAAGAAATTTATCCCGAATTAGATATTCCTTTAACTGATATTAATTGGGCTTTTTATCAAGAGCATAAACACAAATTTGGCTATATTGGTGGAGACATTATGTTAGATAGAATTTAAAATAAACTTAGTTGAGGTTGCCATCCTTGTCCTTTTTTATTAAAAGTAGCTTTTCTTGCTCTTCAAAGTATAGCATATATTCTTTATCGTTAAAAGACCCTTCTCTTGGTTTCCTGCCTCCCATTTTTCCTTGCGATATTAAATCTTTAGTGTTGCCATAAATAATAACATCGTAGCAATCCCAAATTATAATTGATTGATGCCCCTTGTCCACTAATTTAACCATTTTTCTTGCGGCTAAAGGCAATGGATAAGCATCAATTAAGTTTCTATTTCTTCCTTTAACTTCAACATAGCAAATTTTGTCTTCCCTTTTTATACAAAAATCAATATCATTTTCTCCAAGTTTTGTGTACGTTGCTTTAAACTTTTCACAAAATATTTTTATTGCTTTTGTTTCTCTACTTAAATCTGATTCATTTTCAAATCTCATTATTTATGTCTATTTGTTTTCGTTTCCTAAATAGATATTAAACGACCAAGCAATCCAAGCTATTTCCAAAGTTCTACTTTCACTATCTATATATAGGCAAGGGAGTATAGGTAAAAATCTGCTATCTACTCTTTCAAAGTAAAATCTTCCAATAAAATATTTAAAACTCTTTTTAGCGTCTTGTATTAGTAGCTTAGTTATTTTCATTTGATTATTATTAATATTTGTAAGGACAAAGCCATTAATGCCAACAAAAAGGCGAAGAAAGCTAATCTATATGCTCTCTTCGCTCTTTTACTGCTGTTTTCTAGGGGTTTCATACTTAAATTGGCGGATTCCACTCTTCGGTGGCGTTAATATCGTTTTGAGTAGGCTCAATAAATTCCACTTTAGGCGCACGCACATCGCTTTTAATAGGCTCAACCTCTTTCTTTGGTCTTCCTCTACCTTTTTTCTTTGGGGTTTTAACAGCTTGAACTTCTTCAACTTCTACTTCTTCAAATTCCTCAACTACTTCTTTAACTACTTCAATTTCTTCAACTACTTTATTTTCTAAATCATCAGATAGCTGTTGTAAATCTTCTTTAGGTATTGTTTCTTCTTCAATTTCTTCGTCGTCCGTTGCAATATTATCTTCATTTCCTGCCTCCTTTAGAAGCGATAAAACTTTTTTGTAAACCTCTAATTGAGTTTCTGCATCGTAAAGAGAATTATGCTTTTTATCTTTTTTTGATTCAGCAATTTCTTTACCGTAAGCATATTCGTTTCGGTTTATTTCTTTATCTATTCCACAAAGTTTTAAAGCGGTAGCTAAATCCATAGGTATATAGTCAACAAATGATGGCATAGCTAATCCATTTCCGAAAATATTTATAAATAGAACCCAATCGTAAGCAGGTGCGTCTCCCCACATTTCAACGCCATCTTCCTTGTATTTTAATAACCAAGCGTTTAGAGTTGTATAAATTAATTCAACGTCCCCCTTAACATATACGGTTTCTGCATCGGGATTATAATCTGTTTCAAAATCATAATCTTCAAGAATTAATTTAGATAAAACTTCCGTTCTTAAAAAGTCGTCTATTTGATACTTGTCAAAGTCTGTAAATTCAGCATAGAACTTCTTGCCGTCCTCACAAACCAATCCGACTGATATTGCTGTTGTTAATTTGTGAAGTCCCGTGAACTCCAAATCGAAAAAAATCTTTTTCTTAGCCATAGTATTAATTTTAATTGTTTTATATATTTAATTGTTAAACATTTTATAGAGGCTTGGCAACTTTATGTTCTACAAAGTATTCAAGACGACCAAGTAGACTTCGTGCAACCTTACTAAACCCTCTAATATGATGATATGAATTGAACTCTGATGTTGGAAAGTCATACGCTTGCCATTGACCCTCGTAAAAATCTAAAATTTCTTTCTCATTTAACCAAATAGGCTCTGCATCTACATCGTGAAAATCAAAGACATAGAACTTCCCATCATTTTCTCTGATTACTGAATCATCCCCAACAAGTATCTGTAATTTGCCCTCATACTCCTCATCTTCATCTGTTCCCGTAATAATACAAGGTGTCGTTTCTGACTCTGAATTAGGGCGTTGTTCAATGGGAACGATAAGCCTCAACTTTAATAACAATTGCATTAAAGGAGACAGTTTATCTTTGTTTACGCCATATTTGTCAACTAATAATTTAGAAATTATTGCGCTTTTTTTAAGTCCTCGACTATTACAAAATGACTCAAAAATTTCAGCGACTTCATTCGGAACTCTTGCTGAAATAGTTGTAGTATTACTTTTTCTCTCTTTTGTTTTCATAAAATAGTTTTTTTTGTAAAAGTAGTAATTAAAATAAGGTTTACAAAAAAAGTAAACACTTTATTTCTTTTTATATTCTTTATCAAAATTTTTTTTAAGAACCACAAAAGTAGAAATATTATCTGCTGTCTTGTAAATCACAATCTTTTCTTTTGATTTCTTCCCGTCTTCATTTATTAGATTGGCTGTAAAGTCTTGAACATAGACTTCTTTGTAGGTTTTCACATTAACATAGGTTGCTATCATTTTGTTTGTGTTATTATAACAATATATTCGTGTAATTATTAAAATAATTATTACAAAAAAAAAGAGCCTATATGTTCTTAACATAGCATTTTGAATTAAACTTCCTGCTATTTGAAAATATACATTCATACTATATTGTTAATGTTAGTTTTTTTTGTTCTTCTCTTAAATCTAATTCGAGATACTTTACAAATATTTGACTTCTATTGTTTGAATCATTAGCAGGCTTTTCTTCGACAACCAAATCTATTGGAAACTGAACGTATTCTTCCTCAATCCATTTTTCATTTTCAAGAATGTCTTCGTAAATTCTACAAATGTAGTTTTTTTTGTTTCGTTTTGAATTAAATTTAACTTCGGCATAAAGTCTTGTGTTGTCAATAGTTCCATTATCTAAAACGGTATCAATATCAATAGGTATGCGTAATAAACTTAATTCATAATTAAAGGTCTCGATTCCCCAACTTGCTACTTGTAGCGTTAGAGACCAATTAATTTCAGCCTCTAAAAAAGTAATATCTCTTTCCTCGTCGTCTTTTATCTCAAAATATAAGTCGATAGCGTCACGCTTAATATTATCTCTAAATTCTAATTTCATATAGCTTTATCTTGTGTGTTATGTAACAAATATATAATATATATCTTATAAAATACTAATTAAACAATAAAAAATTTTATAAAGCAACACAAAGCCTTTAGCAGTAGGTCTTTCGTAAGTTTTTTATTTATTTATTTTTAGATAAAAAAACTTTATATATACTAAAAACGACATACGTACTTTTAATTTTCTCCTTCATTTGGGTTTGGTGGATTTATTCTACCTTGTAGCATTTGAAGAAAAGGGTGTGTTGGACAAGAACTTTCTGCCGAAACCTTGTAGATAAAAATTAATAACTCTTCCATTGTTTTCGCCTCGTTAAAACAAATTTCAATTGCTTTACAGTCTGTAAATTTATCATCTTCTTTAGATGCCTCGCTTATTATTTGAAAAACTCTGTCAAGTCTTTCCTCTGTTTTTTCCACAGCCTCTAAAGAACCGTCTTCTGATAGCCCCCCGTAAACCGATTGAATAAAGTTAAACCTTGAATGTTTAAATATTATTTCTGTTACTAAGTCTCCCTTTTTCATATTTATTTATTTATTTTTACTTTTTTTAATTTGTAGTATATCTCTACGTAATCTCCAAAATACGATAAAAATACTATTAGTAGTTCATCAAAATTAATAGAATCAATCATTTCGTTAGTAATGTCTATCCTTTTTTGTTCAGTAAAATCTAACATTTTACCATAATCATTAGCATAGCTTATTAGCGTTAAAGAGTTGTCATTCCTCTTGTCAAGGTTTATGACTAACTTAAATTTTCCCGTTAGACTAATTAACATATTAACGAAACAATTATGTTATACAAGCCATCAAGAAATAAGCACCATATAATCCAACTTCGCATTAAGTGCATAAGCCCTGCTTTTGTTCCCGCTAATTCTAAAACCTTTTTCATAGCTATTTAGTTGAGTTTGATATGTATTCCCACCATTGTTCTTTAGTCATTGGCTTATTTTCAGAACCAATTGTCGTCATAATTGGCTGAATAGTTAAATCTTTTGTCGTAGTGTTTTCCTTAAATTTAATCATTGCTTTGAGTTTTAGTCTCGTTAACACTCTCGCTCATCACTTTTTTAACCATCTTCTCGTCAATCTTTAATTGGTCGTATCTGATTTTTTGCTCCCACCTCATTAGAAATATTTCTATTAGTCCCTTTATAGGGTGGTTCTCTTTACCTACCGCTTTTAATATTGCTTGCGTAGCCTCCTCGCCACTAATCAATTCATCTTTTAACTCAAACAATTGGTTTAATTCTAATCCCATAGCTTTTAATTTTAGTGTTACTTTTTACCACCAAATCCCCGCTATTTTCATAGCGAGGCTTAGTTTCGGGAGTAATTACATTTTAAAAACTTGGGTCTTGGTAGTATCTTCTGCTTCCAATTCCAATTCCGCACCAATACGCATTAATTGGAGAACCTTTTCTTATCCAACTACCATTCTTGCGAAGAGTATAACAAGTTCTTTCTCCGTCTATATTAGATTTGTACGTGTAAGATTGGTTTCCGTAATATTCGCAATCTTCTGTTGGTGTGTGTGAATCAGACGTAACCCAAATTGTCTTTCCGTTTTTAGATACTTCTACAATTGTAGCAGGATAAGAATCACTTCCCGCTCCATACGTACAACCTTTTCCAACTTCGGGTCTTCTTAGTATAGCGGTTTTAATAGAATATAATCTATTTGCAATTTTACCAACCTCTTGAATAACGCTTTTAACTACGTCTTGGTCTTGGTTTTCAATTATAGCCCACCATTCGGTAATCTTAATCTTATCCAATTCAAGGTTTTTGTACGCTGTTCTAATTTCTTTTCTACTTAATTTAGTTACTGTATTCATAGCCTTTATTATTAGTGTGTGTTAAACTTCTCTACGAATATACAACAATGTATATCATATCTCCTAATTTTTAAGCAATTATTATTTTATAAAATATTAATTAATTAGCTAAAGTGCTGAAAGCTAACAAGTTAAATGTTTAATTATTTTTAGTTCTCAAGCAGCTTTTCAAGTAGAAAAGGCTTTTCTTGGTCGTTCTCCCTAAATATAAGCCCTTGTGTTTCGTCGTCGTTTACGGCTAAACAAAACTCCCCAAAAACCCGAACTCTTTTTAAAACATATCCTCCTTTAAAAAAAGCATTTGCTCTATATTTATAAAAATCGAGCCGTATTCCGTCTGCTAATAATTTTTCCATTGGAACTAAAACCCCTTTAACTTTGCCGTCTTTGTGCATCTTGCTTATCTTAAATGATTATATATCCTTTTACTTTACTTAAATCTTTATATCTTTCATATTATTCCCCATCTTCTTTTTCTTTTTCTGACGCTTTAAAGAATTGTTTTGCTTCTTCCCATCCGAACACTTGTTTTGTTGCGTGGAAAGTATCTTGATTAGGCTTCGATTCAATTCCTAAAGAAATAGATTTTCCAAAGCAAACTATCTTATCGGCGTGTACGTGGCAGAACCCTGCCGAAACAACCTCCCAATCTATAAATTCAGAGTGGTCTATAATTGTTGGAAAGATTATTACTTCATTGTACTGTTTTAACTTTACGTATTTTTGTTTTGTATCTGACATTTTATTCTGTATTAGTTTTCTTTTTTTGCTTCGATTAACATTTTAGCCATACTTCCCGATTCTCTAAAATTTAAAGATGCCGAAGTAACTACTTCCGCCTCTAAACTAACTAGCCTCTTAACTTGCGCTCCTTTATTTTTTTCTGTATCACAAAGAGCAGGGTCATTAACTACAACTAATTTTCTGCAAGCGCTCGGTCTATGCTCATAGATAGAACAAGAATCCATATCGTCCAAGAAAATACATTTTCTCTCTTTCAACGGTAACGTTCCGTAGTCTTTCGTTGCAAATTGTTTTTGCAGCATATCGTAGTCAATCTCTTTTCCGATTTCTCTTGTGTACTCTGTAATTAAGGTAGCTTCATCATCTGAAATATCCACTTGCTGAAAGCAGCAAAAAGAGCATCCTTTACCGCAAGAAACTTTCTCTTTTGTTTTATTGGCTTCGGTAATTGTTTCCGCCATCATTTCATCAACTTGCTTATGAACTGCATCTGAAACACTTTCGGCATTGTTCACAACTCTAAGTTCTGTGAATTGCCTCATATAGTGTTGAAACATTTGAACAAGCATCTGTTCTTGCTGTGGGTTCATTTGCTTCAACATTCCTTGAAGACTTTCTGATATTGTTACTTTCTTTTTTATCATCCTATATGCTTAAAAAGTTAATTGCTTTGTTTGCATTAACCCACTTAGCGAAAGACAAAGAGTTTTCTTCTGCTTTGGCTTTTAATATTTCAAATTCATTTGTCTTGAAGTAAAAAAATCTGTAATCCCTTTGACTATTAAATCTCGAACGTAATGAGGTTGTAGTGAGAAAGTCTAAATCTTTTTCAGAACCAATTTCTTTAAAAACCTCTAAGTAAAATTTATTTCGCTCTTGGCAAATAGTTCCGCAAACTAATTTTAGGTCGCTCTTTTTGTTTTCTGTTTCAGTCCTTCTTTCTAATTCCGCAACAATTTCTTTTGTTGATAATTGTATTAAATCCATTATTAATTGTTTTCTAAGTATATATTATTTAGTTTTTTTTGAAATCCTTTCGCTATTAACATTCTTCTTGTCTGCTCTGAAACTTGGTCTTTTGTCCGTCCCTTACTTCCGTTTTTAAATCGAGTAGGCTCTCCATTTTTAACAAGGTTATTACCAATTACTTTGTCGTAATTATCATAAACTTTTTCCCTTGACTTCTCGCTACTTACTTTACTGCAAATTCCTTTAGACAAATCAAGTCCGTATTTTTTTTTGTACTCTCTTGCGCTTAGTTCGTGCTTTTGCCTAACGTGTGATGAAACTCTATCAAAGTATTCTCCGCAAATTTCGCATTTAGGCTGTCCGTATTCATTGTAATCTATTTCTCCGTATGACATAATTTAATTTAAGTGCTGCATTAATAGTAGATTGTTCATAAAATAAACCAAAGTTATTTCTCTCCTCAAACCTATTGAAAAGTTAAATTTCATCATAGCTTTCAATTCCGCTTCTTTTTGAACTGCTTCATTATGAAGTTCTTTTATTGTTTGATTTTTATTATTCATTTTCAGCGTAATTTATAGTTTCCATTTCTTCCGTATCGTTAAACTCAATAACAATAGTTTTAGCTTCTAAATTGTTGCTAACAACAAATCCATTTCTTCCGTCAATTTCTACATCGTCCATCGACTTCATTACTGTATAGTCAATAATTATTGGCTCATTAAAATTAAGTTCGGGTTGGCTGTAATTATCGTATGGGTCGTGGTCTTGTTTAATTCCATTTTTTTTACAATACATATAAATTTCCTTATTAGTAGTGTAAGTTTTGTTTGTAGCTGATATAATTTTAGAAACAACTTCATCGCTTGTTTTTTCAGACAATCTCATTACAAAGTTTTCTGCCTCTACGAAAGTTGGCTCTGCCACTCCCTCGTCAAATATTCTATTAAATGCGTCCGTATGAGTTGTCATTATTTCAAAGGTGTTAATGTTAGTTTTATTAGCTGATTGACTTGTAATAAATTAGCAATATAGGTTGAGTAAAAAATGTCTGCTCCATCTAAGGGTTCTATTTTATCGCTCATACCATATTTAATAGGTTCTTTTGAGAATAAATCCCCGTCCATATTTATCTTAACTTTTACATTAAACGGATAAGGTGCTTCTAATCCTTTATTACTTTTAATTAAGTACATTATCTCCAACGTGTGTGTAAAATCCATATCTTATTTTTTTTACCCCGAAATCCCCGCTAATTTCTTAGCGAGGTGTCGAGTATGGGGGGTTAGTTACGCTGCTATAAATTTATTCATTATTGGCTCACTAATAAGAGAAACTCTATTGATATGAGTGCTTTGAACTTCATTATATTCTTTATGCTTTTTCGGTGTCCCTTTTACCTTATAAAACTCTCCCGTCTTTGGCTCAAAGTTTACTGAATACATTGTAAGAATATTCCCTTTTGTATCTCTGAAAGTATATAGGCTATAATCGTAAAGGTCTTTTCTTTTAAGAAACTCCATTGTAAATTCTTGTCGAGTTCCAATAACTCCAACAAATTCAGAATGTTTCCCTAATTGCTTCGCTTCTTTAACGTATTTAGCCTTGCTTTTTGCTTGTGCAATTTCCGCAATTCTTTTCGCTTCGATAATCATTCCTTTTTGCTCCTCATTAGGTTTGCAAGGGTAACTCTTACCACCGTACCCAACATAAGTACCTTGTTGGTAGTTCTTAGAGAACCATACAACATATTGAACATCATCTTTAGCAACTTCTCCTAAAGTTTTTCCTTTGTGTTTTCCGAATGTAATTTCAAATTTTTTCATAGCCTTTATATTTTATCGTGTGTTACTTGATAGGTCAAATATACAACAATGTATATCATATATCCTATTGTTTTGTAAAATATTATTTTGTAAAATATTAATTTATTAGCTAAACTGCTGAAATAAAGGGTGTTGAGGTGTTCATTATTATTTATAATAATTAGCGATTTACTTTAAAATGGTGTAGTTCTTCCCTTAATTCTTTGTTCCTTAGTCTATAATATTCATTCAATGCTTTCGCTTTATCAATTTCAGAACGTAACTTTACTTCTGATAATCTATACATAATAATAACGTCCGTGAGTCTGTGCTTACTTTCTTTTAGTTCTCCTATTTTTCTTCTTTTTATTCTAACATTAAAGAAAAATAATACCGATGCTATAAAGCCTCCTGCTAATATTATTATTACTACTTTCATATTAATTGTTTTTATTTTTAATGAAAATATATAATAATGCGAACAATCCGAGTAACCAACTAAATAAAACTATCTCTTTCATATCTCTATTGTTTAATTGTTAGTAATAAAAAAAATGCCCTTGATAGAATTGGCGTTCTATTATTCAAGGGCAATATTTTTAAAGTATATATGACAAAGATACGTACAATTTTCCTTTTATGGGTGTTTTGTTTAAATGTAAATTGTTTGTGAAGTCCTTTAACTCGTCCAAAGATTTTTTCAAAACAATTTGGTTTGAGTTTCTTTGGTTTGAGTTTCTTTGCGTGGAAAATATTTACAACCACTATTCCCAAAATCAAAATGTTCTATCTTATAGTAAACTCTTGAAATATTTGTCATTTCAGCTTTTATAATGGGTGTAAGTTTTTTTCTAAACATTAACGCTCTTTTTTCTACATATTCAGAAAGTTTATCAGTTGTAAAATCTTCAATGTATTCTATTCCGTATCTATGCCATACAAAATCTTGTCTATTAAATCTTCTTCCTACTATTTCGCCAAAAGTTATAATTAAACCTTTTTGAGCAATATCTAAAGCAAAATCAAAACAATCAAAAGCACTCCCAAATGGGTCTAAATCTACTATATCAATTTTTTGTTTTCTATGTTGGTAAAGAAAATCAAAAGCGTCTACTTTGAAATCAGCACCATCTACTTTTAAATCATTATCAATAACTTTTAAATCTGTATTTTGTTTATACCAACTAACACCACCACTAAAAGCATCTAAAATACTACTTGCATAAACTTCTTGTAAAAAGTTATTATTATACTCATACTTTTTATCCCTATGTTTATCATTATAGGTGTCAAGTTTCTTCATCATTTTATAATACTTTCTATTACAAGAGTATGCAGTCCTTTCTAATCGCCTACCTATTTCATCAAATCCTATTCCTTGTTTTTTAAGTTCAAGCATCTTTTGTATTTCTGTTTCTGTCCAACTTTTAGGTATAGATTTTATTACTCCGTTCTCAAAATGTTTATTTGCCATCTCTATTTTTTTAATTTAACTACTTCTAATAATACATTCAGCTTTTCTTTTAAATCAACTAATTCAATGTTTTTTTTCTCTAAACAATTTGGCAGTTCTTCAATATCATCTTTCAAATATTTAATTGAAGTTTTTAGGTCTTTAATTTTTCGCTCTTTTATAGCTTCTTTATCATAGTATTGTTCGTGCCATTTACTCAAACTTCCACTCCATTCATCAAACATATCTCTATTGTTTATATCTTAGTTTTCTAATCTCTCTACCTAACTCAGTATCATTTGGATACTTGTCACAATAAGACTTAAGTTTTTGTGTAGTTATTTTTATTTGCTCACGGAAATAGTGAGGATTTCTACCATAGCTGAACTTATGATTAATAGCGTAGCAATTAAGCAGTTCTGCTTGCATAGAACGTAAATGTCTCTTTAGCCTCCAATGTTCTTCATTAAATTTTCTATTTGCTTTCATTTGTTTAGCTTTTGATTGTTAATACCCTTTAGTACCCCATAAATAAAGAATAACAAAAGCTATTATACTTCCCAATATTACAGACATTAAGGAGTTAAATACTTGATAGTGGTCATTCTCTAACCATTCTTTTATTTTCTTTTTCATAACTATAAGTTTTCTTGAATAATTATTAATACTGCAGCCATCATTGTTTGGAAGAATACAATCCAAAAATACGTTTCCCACCCTACATTATTTACTAAGAGAAGTGAGGATAACGAAGCTAGTACTACTCCAAATAATAAATGTTTCCAATTAAATTTTATCATATCTCTATTGTTTAATAAGCTAAAGCATCTTCAAACATTGGTCTAAACCAAGCCTGCGGTTTATTCTTTTTAATCCATTGAAAAGCGTCTGTCCTAACGGTCATAAAAAGAACGTTGTAAATTACTTCGGGATATTCACTACTGCAAGAGTGCCAAGATATAGAATAGTTCTCTGTTATTTCATTCATTTTAGGGATAGAAATGTCCAATATTTCTTTTGCTTGCGATTCAAACATTCCCATCTTTAAAAGTTTGTCTTCTAATTTTCCTCGTACTGTCAACATAGCTTTTCTTTCTTTATCGTTTGTGTTCATATTAAAAAAGTTTGTATTCGTTTTCTTTTATTCTCTGCTCTGCTATTTTAAAATACTTTTCTTCAAGTTCAACACCTATAAAATTTCTGTTAGTTTCCTTGCAAGCTAAAGCGGTTGTTCCACTTCCCATAAATGGGTCAAATATAACATCTTTTTCTTTTGAAGCTATGTTGATTATTCTTCGTATTAATTCAGTTGGTTTTTGGGTTGGGTGTTTCTTGCCCTTTCCCCTAACAACGCCACAACGCTGAACCCTACCATACAAAGCATTGTCGTCCACTTTGTTCAACGTGCATCCTTTAGTGTAAACCCTAACAATAAATTCAGCATTTAACGAAAATCGGTTTTTATTAATAATACTTAAAGGCTTTTCCCATACTAAAACATTGGTTTTTAATTTTAGGTTATTTGCTTCATTTAGATAGTAGTTTAATTGTGTTTCATTACAAAAAATGAAAGCGTGGGTTTTTTTCATATTGCTATTTATGGCACGC